>Ga0163150_10009372_pt1 | contig 10849 bp, 8 predicted proteins | sample OliLakLV19P2IB_FD_148628 | JGI IMG/M metagenome (GOLD analysis project Ga0163150, IMG submission 148628) | Freshwater microbial mat bacterial communities from Lake Vanda, McMurdo Dry Valleys, Antarctica - Oligotrophic Lake LV.19.P2.IB | ecosystem: Environmental > Aquatic > Freshwater > Lake >...
TACCGAAAGTTCGCGGCTAACTGGCCAAACCGGGTCCGCTCTCTTCCAATTGCTCCCTAAACTCCAACCCTCGGTGTCTCACCCGTGTTGACACGTTCCGGTTCCAGAACTCGGCAGATTGGGGCGTCACGCCGGAGACAACGCTCCTCCTTCAGCATTGGCGAAGCCACAAGTTCGCGAACGAGCGGCCCTTCTTCTGCCAGATCGAAGCGGTGGAAACCGCCATCTGGCTCACCGAAGTAGCCCCCCAGCACAAACAGGGAAAACGCTTCCTCGACCACCTCGCCAATGCGAGCGCGGACGCGAACCCCCAGCTTCTCCGCCTTGCGCTGAAGCTCGCGACTGGCGCGGGCAAGACCACCGTGATGGCCATGCTCATCGCCTGGCAGTCGATCAACGCCTCGCGCCATCCCGGCAGCCGGCGCTTCACCCGCGGTTTCCTCATCGTCACGCCTGGCCTCACGATCAAAGACCGCCTCCGCGTCCTGCAGCCGAACGATCCCGACAACTATTACGAGACGCGCGAACTCGTTCCCCGCGAGATGCTGAAGGAACTCGGCCACGCGAAGATCGTCATCACCAACTACCACGCCTTCCTGCGCCGCGAGCGGATGGAAGTCTCGAAGGGTGGTCGCTCGCTGCTCAAGGGCCGTCTAGGCGACGAGCTTCAGACGCTCGAAACCGATGGCCAGATGATCCAGCGGGTCATGCCCGACCTCATGGGCATGAAGAACATCCTCGTCATCAACGACGAAGCGCACCACTGTTATCGGGAGAAGCCGGCGACAGTCACCGCGGACGAAGTCCCTCTGGTCGCGGCCGAGGCTCTCAAGGGCGACGAGAGGAAGGAAGCCGAGAAAAACAACGAGGCCGCCCGCGTCTGGATCTCGGGCCTGGAGATGGTGAAGCGGAAGATCGGCGTCACCCAGGTCATCGACCTCTCCGCCACGCCGTTCTTCCTCTCCGGCTCCGGCTATGCGGAGGGCACGCTCTTCCCGTGGACGATGAGCGACTTCTCGCTGATGGATGCCATCGAGTGCGGCATCGTAAAGCTCCCGCGCGTGCCTATCGCCGACAACATCCCCGGCTCCACGGTTCCGATGTTCCGCGACCTCTGGACTCACATCAGATCGAAGATGCCGAAGAAGGGCCGCGGCAAGGCCGAGGGCCTTGATCCGCTCGACCTGCCGCCCCCCCTTCAGACCGCGCTCGACGCCCTCTACGGTCACTACGAAAAGACGTTCCAGCTGTGGGCTAAGGAAGGCATGCGGGTACCGCCGTGCTTCATCGTGGTCTGCAACAACACGTCCACGTCGAAGCTCGTCTACGACTACATCTCCGGCTTCACCAGGAAGAACGAGGATGGGACTGAGAGCTACAACGCCGGTCGGCTTCCGCTATTCAGAAACTTCGACGAGCACGGCAACGCGCTCGCGCGGCCGAACACGCTGCTGATCGACAGCGAACAGCTCGAGTCCGGCGAGGCCCTCGACGACAACTTCCGCGGCATGGCCGCGGACGAGATCGAACGCTTCCGTCGGGAGATCGTCCAACGAACCGGGAACCAAAAGACCGCCGACGAGATCGCCGACAATGAACTTCTTCGCGAAGTCATGAACACAGTCGGAAAGCGTGATCGCCTCGGCGAACAGATCCGCTGCGTCGTCTCGGTGTCCATGCTCACCGAAGGCTGGGACGCCAACACCGTCACCCACGTCCTCGGCGTCCGCGCCTTCGGCACCCAACTTCTCTGCGAACAGGTCATCGGCCGCGCGTTACGCCGCCAGTCGTACGAACTGAACGACGAGAACCTCTTCAACGTCGAATACGCCGACATCCTGGGCATTCCTTTCGACTTCACGGCGAAGCCGGTGGTAGCACCTCCGCAGCCGCCGAGAGAAACCATCCTCGTGCACGCCATGGCCGATCGCGAGGCGCTGGAGATTCGGTTCCCCCGCGTCCTTGGCTACCGGACCGAGCTTCCGAGCGAGCGACTGACCGCCGAGTTCAACGACGACTCCGTGATGCAACTGACGCCCGAGCTGGTGGGCGCGACCAGGACCAAGAACTCCGGAATCATCGGAGCGCAGGTCGATCTCAACCTCGCCCACACCCGCGACTTCCGCCCCTCGCAGGTCGTTTACGAACTGACTTCGCACCTCGTCATGTCGCGATTCCGCGATGAGAACGGCGAGCCCCGCCTGCATCTCTTCGGCCAGCTCAAGCGGATCACAAGGCAGTGGGTGGAGACGTGCCTGGTCTGCAAAGGCGGCACGTACCCCGCGCAACTCAAATACAAGACGCTCGCCGACATGGCCTGCGAGCGCATTCAAGCCGGCATCACGAGGGCGTTTGAAGGGAAGCGGCCGATCCAGGCCGTACTCGACCCCTACAACCCGGAAGGCTCCACCCGCCATGTTCGTTTCACGACCTCGAGAACGGATCGCTGGGAATCCCGCGCCGATCGAAGCCACGTGAACTACGTCATCCTCGACAGCGGCTGGGAAGGCGAGTTCTGCCACGTGGTCGAGTCGCACCCGAAGGTCCGCGCCTACGTGAAGAACCGCGGCCTCAACCTCGACGTGCCCTATCGCTACGGCTCGGAAATGCGCCGCTACATCCCCGACTTCATCGTCCTCATCGACGACGGCCATGGCGACAAGGACCTCCTCCACCTGATCGTGGAGATCAAAGGCTATCGCCGCGAAGACGCCAAGGAGAAGAAGTCGACGATGGAGACCTACTGGGTCCCGGGAGTCAACAACCTCGGCACCTACGGCCGCTGGGCCTTCGCCGAGTTCACGGACGTCTGGGAGATGGAAGACGACTTCAAGGCGAAGCTCCAGCCCGAGTTCGACAAGCTCCTGGCCACCGCCACAAAAGGGGGCGCCGCTTGACCGCCGCCCTTCGCCTCACGAAGAAACTCTCACCACTGGTGAGAGTGTTGCCAAAAGTCGCAGCAGTGCTGCGACAAATGGACCCAGCCGTGCTCTTGCCCCCGCGACAATGGCCCCCGGCGCCTGCGATGGCCGCAGCGCGAAGTCAAAGCGGGGAGTGCGGACGATGAAGAAGCGGACGAGGAAGAAAAAGAGCCCTCGGCAAACGGGCCATAAAGGGGCCAAACGGGCCAAGCCGGTCAGCGCCTCTGGGTCGCGGGTGCACCGGAGGGCGCAGCGGATTCCAGCGCGAAACCCCGAGGGAGCCTTCGACGAAGTCGTCGAACTCATCCGCCGCGCACGACAAGAGACCTACCGGGTCGCCAACACCCACCTGGTCGATCTCTATTGGCAGATCGGCGGGTACCTAAGCCGAAAGATCGAGTCGGCCGAGTGGGGCGAAGGAGTGGTGAAAGCCCTGGCGACCCATATTCAACGTCAGCAGCCGAATCTCAGGGGGTTCACGCGCGCGTCCCTGTTCCGAATGCGGCAGTTCTACGAAACCTATCGGAGCGACAAGAAAGTCGCAGCACTGCTGCGACTTTTGCCATGGACCCACCATTTGATGATTCTTGGCCGGAGCCACTCCGCCCTCGAGCGGACGTTCTACATGCAGGCGTCAGTTCGAGAGGGCTGGGGGAGCCGCGACCTGGATCGCCAGATCCAGGCGGGCTTGTTCGAGCGTTCTGTGGTGCAGAAACCAATTGTCTCAGCACCGCTGAGACAATTGCACCCGGGCGCGGAGGCCGTCTTCCGAGACACATACGTGCTCGAGTTCCTCGGCCTGCCTGCCGAGCATTCAGAGGCCGACCTTCATACCGGTCTCGTCCGGCGACTCGGCCAGTTCCTCACTGAACCGGGTCGCGATTTCGCCTTCATTGGATCGGAATATCCCGTCCAGGTGGGCGGCCGTGACTTCGCCCTCGACCTCCTCTTCTTCCACCGGGGGCTTAATGCGCTGGTGGGTATCGAACTGAAGGTTGAGGAGTTTCAGCCAGAGCACCTTGGCAAGCTTCAGTTCTACCTGGAGGCGCTCGACCGCGACGTGCGGAAAGAGCACGAGCGCCCCTCCATCGGGGTTCTGCTTTGCGCCTCGAAGGACAACGAGGTTGTGGAGTACGCGCTTGCGCGATCCACTTCGCCCGCGCTCATCGCCGAATATCAGCGGATGATGCCCAAGAAGTCGCTTCTCCGAGCGAAGCTGCACGAGTTCCACGCGCTGCTCGACCCCGAGTCATCAGGAGACAAGAATGGCTCATAAACGGCTCAAATGGCCCGAAAAGCCAATTCTCGTATCACTGATACGAGAACTACGGGCGACCATATTCCGGGACGTCGGGAACATGGTCGGCGTTGAGCGCCGGGACACTGGACAGTATGGGACATTTATGGGACATCTGGCTCCCCGCCGATGGGGACAAAATGGGGACAAAGGGGTCATGACGAGCCTCAAGTTCCCGCGGCCCCAAAGGGGCCATAAAGGGGCCAAAGGGGCCATTCAAGCGCTGCTGAGAGTGCCCGAGGCTGGTAAGCCGTCCCAAATCAAACGGATCGACCATTTTGTTGACGTCAACAAAATGGTACCCGTGATACGAGTATTCGCCCTCACGCTCTCGCGGTCTCGACGCTACTCGTGCGCCTGCAGCCACTCCCGCAGCGCCGCGTTCATCTGCGACTGCCAACCGCGCCCACGCGCGCGGAACCTCGCCACAACGTCGGCGTCGAAGCGGATGGTCGTCGAGACCTTATTGCTGCCCACAGGGCGACCGCGCTTCCTGCGGTACTCCGCGAGCACCGCGTCCAGTTGCTCCTGGGTGGCGGGCCGATCGTCCTCGTCCACGCCGTCCCAAACGAAGTCGCCCCCCGGCGGCGGATTCTTGATCACCTCGAGGATTGCGTCGATTTCAGCGCGGGTTCTTGTATTCCGTATCGAGCCACTCATAGTAGGTCCTCCTCTCAGGGATGCTTGCGGCACGAAAACTCACGATGCGTGCAGCCTCACTTGGCACGTGGACGACCGTGAGCACCGCGAGTCGGTTGTACGCATAGGCAAACGACTGAATGCGACGCTCTCCATGGCGGCCAGCTTCGCTGTCCATTCGGATGTCGCTTTCCAGAACCCACTCCGCATCCGCGGAATCGAAGCCATGCTTGGGGTTTGCCTGGCGCTTGGCTTCGTCCCAGATCAGGCGCGGGCTCACGGGAAATATTGTAGTAACGATTATTCGACGACGTCAAACCGAAGGCGCGACAAGTCTTCTCCGTCTGACCAAAGGGGCCACCTGGGGCCATCCATTGGACACCCCAGGCCAAAACTCTCAGCGATCTTCATGGCCTCGCCGCGAAGAGGCCGGAGCGGAAACTTGCGAGAGCCGCGGCGGCACCGAAAGTTATGGGACGTTTATGGGACATATGGGACATCCTCCCTTCGCCTGGCCACCCCGCCAACACCTCGTCATTGCGAGCCGGCCGACCGTTGGCTTTCGGCGAGCGCGAAGCCTGCCCTTGGGGCAAGCAATCTCTCGAGCGTCCGAGATTGCTTCAGGCCAGCTCAGAACGATCGGGCCTTCGCAATGACGGCCATCCGACCACAGGCAACTCAGGCGGGTAACCTCCGCCGCCGAAGTCTCAGCACTGCTGAGAGAATCTCAGCCGACCATTTGCGTGACGTCACGAAAATGGTCCCGTCCGCTTCCAGAGCGGCCAGGATCCACCTCCACTAATCATGCCTCCTAAGAACCCCGCCAAGCCGGCCGCCAAGAAGACCGTCGAAACCATCCGCCACGACGAGGCGCGACGGAAGAACATCCCCACCGCCGAGTACCAGTCCGTCGTCCAGAAGGAAGAGCAGGCCGTGAAGCGCATCGCCTACGAGCGCGGCGGCGGCGGTGTCGGTGGCGGTGTCGCCAAGGCCGAGACACTCAAAGACGAAAAGAAGTCCCGCAACCGCGACCTCGACCCGCAGCTCGTCTGGCGCGGGAAAGACGAGCAGGACTGGAGCGACCTCGTGGTTCAGGCTCCGCCGCTCTACATCCAGGAGAAGGTCCACCCCAAGGTCCTCATCGACGACCTGCTGCGGCAAACCCGGGCCGCCGAAGCGCATCAGGCCGCGCAGGGCAGCATGTTCGACCTCTTCGCCGACTTCAACGGCGTGCCCAAGGGCGTCGACAAGACCGAGTTCTATCAGCACGATCAGAACTGGTCGAACCGGATGATCCTGGGCGACTCGCTTCAGGTGATGGCGTCGCTCGCCGAGCGCGAGGGCCTGCGCGGCAAGGTGCAGTGCATCTACTTCGACCCGCCCTACGGCATCAAGTTCAACTCCAACTTCCAGTGGAGCACCACCAGCCGCGACGTGAAGGACGGCAACGTCGACCACATCACGCGCGAGCCCGAGCAGGTGAAAGCCTTCCGCGACACCTGGCGCGACGGCATCCACAGCTATCTCACGTACTTGCGCGACCGTCTCACCGTGGCGCGCGATCTGCTGACGGACTCAGGGTCGATTTTCGTGCAGATCGGGGATGAAAACGTTCATCGCGTTCGGGCGCTGATGGATGAAGTGTTCGGCGAGGACGGCTGCGTAACGGAGATTCTCGTTAAGAAGAAGGGAAGTCAGAAGTCGTCGCTGATGGATCCCGTGAACGATTTCATCCTGTGGTACTCGCGAAGATCTCGTGCCGAGGGTCACACGAAGTTTCGCCAGATATTCGAACAGCGTGACCTGGACGATGAGACCGTCGATGAGTTCTCCCGCGCCGAGCTTCCGACCGGCGAGATAGTCAGCCTGAAGAGGTACAAGTCTCCAGACGGTGAGGACCTGGATTTCCGCGCTTATCCCCGACGAATTGAGAAGGAGTTACCTGGGGCTCGCCTACTGCGGCCGTGGCCCATTACCAATGGCGGCGAGCGGGCGAATCAGATGGATCCGATCTCACTCCACGGTGACCTGATCAGTCCGCCGCGTGGTAGATGCTGGAGCCACACCTCCCGCCCGGAGCAAGGCCTACCGGGCATGACTCGGGTCCTTTATGCAGATCGCCTCATCCGCTCGAAGACCGCACTTGATTTCAAGCGCTACCTCGACGACTTCCCCTACAAATCGATTTCCAACTGGTGGGATGGCTTCGGCGGCGCACCCGATCAGGTTTACGTTGTTCAGACGAACGAGCGAATCGTCGAACGGTGCCTTCTCATGGCGACGGACCCAGGCGATCTCGTGCTCGATCCGACGTGCGGCTCTGGAACCACCGCGTTTGTCTCCGAACAATGGGGCCGACGCTGGATCACCATCGACACATCACGAGTTGCCCTGGCTCTTGCTCGCGCTCGAATCATGGGCGCTCGCTACCCTTACTACCTGCTTGCGGACTCCGCCGAGGGCCAACTCAAGGAAGCAGAACTCACTGGCAGGGCTCCCTCGTCTCAGCGGGCACGAAGCGATGTGCGGCAAGGCTTCGTCTACCAGCGAGCTGCGGCCATCACCTCAGGGGTCATCGCCAACAACGCCGAGATCGACGTCATCTGGGACAAGTGGCAGACGAAGCTCGAACCGCTGCGCGAGTCCCTCACCAAGTCCCTCAAGCAGACATGGCAGGAGTGGGAGATCCCGCGCGACCCTTCGACAGGCTCAGGGTCCGGCCTGATGTGGACCGACGCCGCGAAGAAGCTCCACGCCGAGTGGTGGCAGGCGCGCATCGCGCGGCAGAAGGAGATAGACGCCTCCATCGCTGCCAAAGCGGAGTTCGAGTACCTCTACGACAAGCCGTACGAAGACAAGAAGAAAGTCCGCGTCGCCGGCCCGTTCACGGTGGAGAGCCTCTCGCCGCACCGCGTCCTCGGCGTCGACGAGAACGACGAACTGATCGACCCCAACGACAGCAAGGCGTCGGACGGCTCGGAACCGTTCGACCCCAAGCGCACGTTCCCGCAAATGATCCTGGAAAACCTGCGCACCGCGGGCGTCCAGCAGGCGCACAAGGACGACAAGATCGCCTTCACCTCGCTGGTCCCCTGGCCGGGCCACCTGATCTGCGGCGACGGCCGCTATCTCGACAGCGACGGCAAAGAGAAGCGCGCCGCCGTCTTCATCGGCCCCGAGTTCGGCACGGTCACCCGCATCGACCTGGTGGAAGCAGCAAGAGAAGCGGGCGACGCGAACTTCGACGTCCTCATCGCGTGCGCCTTCAACTACGAGGCGCACACCACCGAGTTCAACAAGCTCGGCCGCATCCCCGTGCTGAAGGCGCGCATGAACGCCGACCTGCACATGGCCGACGACCTGAAGAACACGGGCAAGGGAAACCTCTTCGTGATTTTCGGCGAGCCCGATATTGAAGTGATCTATTTGAGCCGGGGGGCCGCAGATGGCGATCAAAGCCGTGCTCAGCCCCCCGGACCCCCGAGCGCTGCGGCCGGAGTCAATCCGGCCTCCGCTTCGAGTTCCGACGATCTGGTTCAGATACGGGTGAAGGGCGTCGATGTCTTCCATCCGAACACGGGCGAAGTCCGCAGCGACGGCGCCGACGGCATCGCCTGCTGGTTCATCGACACCGACTACAACGAAGAGAGCTTCTTCGTCCGCCACGCCTACTTCCTCGGCCAGAACGACCCGTACAGCGCGCTCAAGACCACGCTGAAGGCGGAGATCAACGCCGACGCCTGGGCCACGCTGAACAGCGACACGTCGCGCCCGTTCGCGAAGCCAAAGGGCGGGAAGATTGCCGTGAAGGTCATCAATCACCTTGGGGATGAGGTGATGAAGGTGTTTAGGGTTTAGCTATCACCAGGAACGTCGGAGACGGTACCTCGTTCACCCTGAAGCCTTTTCGCAAGTTCGGAAGCCGTGAGGACGTCCATCGAAAGACCATGAATGTTCCGGGCGGTTTTCGCGAGCGCCTTGTCGTGGGTCACGAGCACGCCTCCAACGGCGGCGGCCATGGCGATGTGTTGCTAGGCGCACAGACGAGCGTAGCCTTGGCCTATGACTCGGGACAGCGCGCCCATGATGGACGTGAGGGCCAAGCCCGGTCGACCGGACTTCGTCGCCCCAAGCCAAGATCGCTTTGTCTCAATCCTTAGTTCCATGGCCGCGACCATGTGTATGCGAGGTCATGGTTCCTCAGCTGCGGTCGTCTGAACCTTGAAACGGAGGCCGGCCCGATCCACGATCTCTTGGAGCGCCAGCCTGACAAATTGAGCCTCGCTGAGTTCTAGCACTCCGTGGTGAAAGTCGACCGCGAGCGAAAGTGAGAGATTTTTCGTCAGATCAAGGCGCCGAACCGCAGGAATACCGGGAGTATTTCAAGGTTTGGCAACGCGGAGCTCTGCGGAAGAGATCCGCTTTCGACGCGGAGGGACTTTCACCACGGCTGCTAGGGCACGCGCGAAGCGAGCGGCTCGATCCGGACTTATCGCCTTGCGGCCGCACTCGATGTCGGACAGATGGGACTTGGAAATGCCCAGCACCCGCGCGAATTCGGCCTGGGACAGCTCCTCGTCCTGTCGGTGCGCGAGCAGGAGGTTGGTCAGAGTCAGATCCCCAAGCCAGGGCGCGCATCAATGCGCGCATCCTGCGGCTGAGCTTTGGGAATCCCGGGAAGGCCTCTACAAAACCCTCTCACGCAGTGGAAATCCCAGCTTCGCTACCGTGGCCAGGGTTGCGAAGGCCCTTGGACTGGAACTCCATTTCCGCCCCATCAAGAAGAAGGCGGCCTGATCGCACGGATCGGCTACCGTCGCGGTTTCCAAACGGACTCTTCGCGCTGGGCCCCGGCTTCCGCCGGGGTGACGGAGAGTTTCTCTCCAACTTCACGGAGCCCTGGCCTTGGGCCAGCGCGAAGCCTTCTCTCGGGGCACGGAGTCCGTGCTGAAACTCGCAATGACCGACGTCGGGGCACGGAGTCCGTGCTGAAACTCGCAATGACCGACGTCGTCGCGGTTTCCAAACGAGCTCTTCCGATAGCGGTGATGGCGTTTGACGACGGGGTGATTCCGCTTCAGGAGCGCATCGAATCAGTCGGCGACGTCAGCGACCTCGAAGAGGTCTACAACCCCCGCGGCGAGGCTTCACACGTCGGCGGGCGCTTCCCGTAGGCTTGGGGCGCCACCGTGAACACCCTGGAGCCGAACGTTTTCCTCGATGCGATGTCGCGCTTCGCCAGCGGGGTCACCGTGGTGACCGCTAAACGGGCGGGCGAGAGATTCGGCATCACCGCGAGTTCGTTCACGAGCGTTTCGATGGAACCGTCTCTCGTCCTCGTCTGCATCGCGCGTACCCTGCACACCCACGCGGCCATCGAATCGAGCGGGGCCTTCGCGGTCAACATCCTGGGCGTGCATCAGCTCGAGGTCGGCCAGCGTTTCGCCGGCCGCACCCCTGAAACCGGAGACCGTTTCGCGGGCCTGGCCTGGTCGGCGGGACTCACCGGCGCTCCCCTCCTCGACGGGTCTCTCGCCTCCCTCGACTGCCGGCTCCGAGACCGCCACGACGGCGGCGACCACACCATCTTCGTGGGAGAGGTGGTGGAAGCGCGGGTAACGGGCGACGAAGCTCCCCTGCTGTATCACAATCGACTCTGGAGGCGGTCCGAAACCCTCGAACCTCGGCCCGACCTGAAAGGACCTCTCTAATGCGTCTCCGTGTTCCCACGACCCTCGCGGTCGTCTGCGTTCTCGCCCTCGTCTATGTCTGGCTGATCTCCGACCTCATGCGCCAGATCCAGGTGATGGCTTCGATCGGAGTCACCGCTCTGGCCCTGGGGCTCCTTTTCATATGGTTCGTGTTCCGCTCCGGCGCTCCTCGGAGGATGCGGAAAGGACTCGTGATCGGCCTGGTCGTCCTCGGCGCGGGGTCGGCCGCCCTCTTCCGGGTGCGCGGCGTGACCGGCGACCTCGTGCCGATCATCGAATAT
>Ga0163150_10009373_pt1 | contig 10849 bp, 6 predicted proteins | sample OliLakLV19P2IB_FD_148628 | JGI IMG/M metagenome (GOLD analysis project Ga0163150, IMG submission 148628) | Freshwater microbial mat bacterial communities from Lake Vanda, McMurdo Dry Valleys, Antarctica - Oligotrophic Lake LV.19.P2.IB | ecosystem: Environmental > Aquatic > Freshwater > Lake >...
GTTGTAGTTAGGGTATTATTACTATCAATTTCTGATATTCCGACAGATAATTTTAGTTTTTTTCCTCTTTTAGCTGTTATGTCGTCGGTTATACTGCGGTATATACAAATTTTGGTTTTTCCTCAAATTCTTACCGTTGTTCATATAATAGACAAGGACATATATGCACATATTCCCGACACTTCAATTCAAGCTGTTGAGTCATATTCTTTTTTGCATTTATATGCATTTTTTGGATTAGTAGTCATAATTGTTTTGTTAACACTTGCAATAATTTCTAGAAAAAAATACCCTCACGTAACATTTGGTATTGGATGGTTTTTTATTTCACTGTTAACAGTGATGCATATCATACCGATTACTACTTTTTTGGCAGAGCGTTATGTTTATCTTGCCTCATATGGATATAGTTTCTTGATGGGATATACACTTGTAAGTCTTTTTAATCTGAAAATAAGTATATCAAAAATACCTCTATTAAAAATAATTTGCGTAATATTTCTATTTACAATGATAGTATTTTATTCCTTAAAAACCATAATAAGAAATCAAGATTGGAGAACCAATGAAGTCTTATATCTATCGACCATTAAATATGCTCCAGAAAGCACATTTGCACATTATAATTTAGGTGTTCAATATTTCTTCTCAAGGAGATACGAACTTGCACTGGAAGAATTTAAAAAAACTTATGACATTGAGGAGAAAATCAATAAAAAAAGAGTTTATACACACCTTTTTTTAGGACGAATATATTATGACCAAAAAAAATATAAGGAAGCTATATCGTATTTGACGTGGGTTGCAAATAAAAAAAATCATACCGCGGATGTCGACTATTATTTGGCTGTAGCTTACAGAAATATAGATAATGTACCTCAGGCAATTAAATATTATAAAAATGCAATTGAAATTGATTCTCGGTATTTTGCTGCACTTTTTGATTTAGGGAGTATGTTGGTTCATTCAGGAGATAGTAAAGAAGGAATAGATTACCTTTTAAAAGCACAAGAAGTTTCTCCTGGTGAAATATTAACGTATCAAAATTTAGCATATGCATATCTTTATGAAAGAGAAATTTCCAAAGCCAAAAATCAGTTGCAGAACGGATTACAATTAGAACCTGAGAATAAAAAAATTAAAGAAATGCTCATAAAACTACAAGAGGAAAGTACAAAATGAAATAATGAGTCAAAAAATATTTAACAGTAATAAAATAGTAACTTTCCTAAAATTATTATCTATTAATACACGTTTTCAAATAGTGATTATCACCATTTTAACTGTTGTTGTCTATCTCAATATTTTCCAAAATAATTTCGCATGGGATGATAAGAGTTTTATTTTGGATTGGCCAACCATTCAATCACTGTCAAATATTCCGGATCTTCTTTTGGGTGAATATGCTCCAGGGCATGGAGGAAAATATAGACCGATTAAGACAATAGTATTGGCAGTTGATTATGCATTATGGGGAAAAAATCCCGTTGGGTATCATTTTCAAGCGCTAATTATTCATGTTCTATCAACATTATTGGTCTTTGCTATTGTACGAAAAATAGCAGGAAAGACTCTAATACCATTTTTGACAGGATTGTTATTCGGCCTTCATCCCATTCATGTTGAAGCAATCACTTTTATTACCAGTAGTTTGGATATGGTAGGTGCAGTATTTCTTCTGGCTTCATTTTATTGTTATATTCACTTTCGGTCCGTCTCTGGTACTTATGCAAAAAGGTATTATCTTTTTTCTTTAATCTTTTTCTTATTAGCAGTTTTTACAAACGAAATTACAATGATTATCCCATTATTTCTCATCAGCTACGATGTGATTTTAAAAAAGAGAACATTCCAACGAATTAAGAGTGACTGGCTAGTATATGTGTCTTTTTTCATGATACCCGTTTTGTATTTCTATATTCGGTTAGTCTTGTTAAGAATATTTGATTTTGGAACAGAAGTGTCTTATCCATTTCCTGCCATTATTCCAGTTACCGTACAAGCAATCGTACAATATATTCTGTTGCTGTTTTTCCCATTTACCCTTACAAATAATCACGAGATTTTACCCGGGCTCTTGTCTTTTGATAGAGATTGGAATATGGAAATTTTTAAATCTCAGACGTTTCTTGATTTCCGGACATTTCTTTCTTTAGGAATACTTTTAGGGATTGCACTTGTTGCATTTCTACTTCGAAAAAAACATTCAATTCTTTCTTTTGGTATTGTGTGGTTTTTTGTCTCAATATTACCAATTATTCATTTTGTACCACTTCCAAATTTAATTGCAGAACGATATACCTATATTGGGTCATTTGGGTTTTGTCTGATTCTTGCATATGGTGCATCCTATTTTTATTCAAGAAAAATTGAAGGAATAAGGGCGAGTTATATGCAAGCAGTAATACTAGCTATGGTTGTCATAGTAATGATTTTTTATTCCACGCGCACGATTATGAGGAATTCTGATTGGAAGGATTCAAAAACTCTGTGGCAAAAAACCCTTGAAATTACCCCCCAAAGTAAAATTGGTCACCATAGCTTAGGACTTATTTATGCAGAAGCAAAAATATATGAGGTTGCCGTAGCTGAATTCGAGAAAGCTGGAGAATCTCCTCATAAATTGTTTACTTACTCTAATTATCTCAACAGTGGAATTCTCTATTATAGAATGGAAAAATACGAACAAGCTCTGCAAAAATTTAATAAATCGTTAGAATTCAAAAAGGATAGATATGAGCCTTATTTTTACATGGGTGGTATACTTCTAAAACTAGATAAAATAAATGCTGCAAAGAGTTCTTATAAAAAAGCGATTTCTTTAAATCCAGATTACTATTTATCTTATTTTGAACTAGGAAAAATTTATGAAGTACAAGGCAGAACAGAATTAGCTCAAATTATGTTTCAGAAAGCATTGATTTTGGCACCTAACAATAAAGAGGTACAAGAATATGCAGTAAGGTACAATATATTGCAGAAATTTAAATCAAAATGAACGCATCCAAACAAACATTTACAACACTCTTTTTAATTTTGGTAATTCTGCTTATTTTTCTACCATTTTTTCTTACGTTTAGTGATATTTTAACACGAATTGTAATTGCTCTTGATTATTTCCATATCATACGTGATGTTATAGTTCCGTGGGAAATACGAATGGTAAGCGTTTTATTAATTCCCTTTGGGCTCAAACCTTCAATTGCAGGTGAATATTTAGCCATTTCCAAATCCACTGGCCCATTTCTGATAGAAATTGCATGGAATTGTGTAGGATGGCAGTCAATTCTCTTTTTTATCATAACTGGTTGGGTTGGATTTCAGGGAGATAAATATACCAATAATTCAAAATATAAAGCATGGCTTATCGGATTTTTAGGAACAACAATAATGAACTTATTTCGTATTGCAATAATTGTAGTTTTCGCGTATTACCTAAATCAACAAGTAGCTATGATTGTGCATGACTATGGTTCTATGTTTTTTACGATGGGTTGGTTATTCTTCTACTGGTGGTTTAGTTACTCGTATGTACTTGAAGAGAAAAACGTAGGGGAAGAGTCATAAATAAATGAAAAAGTACGTTTTTATAATTGCGTTGATAGTGGGTATAGGAATCGGGAAGTACGGAGATGATGCCCTTTCTTTATTGAGACAAGATAGTATCAATAATTCTGAGTGTGTTTATGTAAATAAATCGCGATGTGGACAAACTATTCTTCCAAAGAAAGAATTTGTTAAGGTAAAAAATGACATCATAGAATTCATTAGTAGCGAAAAGGCTAAGGGAAATATTTCTTCAGCTTCTTATTATTTTCGCGATCTCGATAATGGTCCAATCAGTTATTATAACGAGCATGAAAAATTCTGGCCATCAAGTCTCATGAAATTGCCAATCATGATGGTATATCTCAAAAAAGCTGAGAAAGATAAGAGTCTGCTCGAGAAGGAGATACAAATAGATAAAAAAGTTTCTGATTTTCACCAGAACATAGATTCGGAAAAAACAATTGCAAAAAATACTTCTTATAAAATAGATGATCTTATTCGTAAAATGATTATATATTCAAATAATGGATCAACTTATTTGTTGGTAGATCATTTAGAGAAAACAGATTCAGAAGCGATTTCTGATCTTTTTTTAGAACTTGGGATGGCAGATCCAGAAAGACAAAAAGATGATTTTGTTAATGTCAAAAGATACGCTGAATTATACAGATACTTATATGAAGCATCATATTTAAATCCTGAAATGTCTGAGAAAGCGCTCAATATACTTTCTTAAGCAGAATTCAAATACGGGCTTGTTGCTGGAGTACCAAATGGGACTAGAGTTGCACATAAATTTGGTGAACTAGATATCCCTGAGTCAAAAGAAAAGCAGCTTCACGATTGCGGAATTATTTATCACCCAAAAGCGATATATTGTTTGTGTATTATGACACGAGGTATGAAAAGCAAAGGAGAATTGTCGCCTATTATTTCTACGATATCAAAAAAAATCTGGCAGGCAGTTGATTCAAGATAATGAAAAAAATATTACAAGTATTTCTGTATGATTTATTATTTTTGATACCTCTTATTGTTCTTTTCATTTTTTTTAATATAGTTTTTTTTCTCAAATTTCCACTTATTTGGCCAGATGAAGCAATTTTTGTTGATACTGCAAAGAACATTATAGAAAATGAAATAATGGCAACAAATCTTTTTAATGATGCAATTCCAGGCCTGCAATTACACTCTGTTTGGTATCCTCCATTTTATTTCTATATTCTTTCTTTCTGGATTAATTTTTTTGGTTCATCAATAGAATCAATAAGAATTCTGTCTATGATTGTTTCATTTGTAACAGTAGTTATGATTTACTTTTTTGGCAAAATATTATTTGTAAATAGATGGTTTGCATTTCTTTTAGCATTTATTATCTCGATTGATTTTTATTTTGTTCAAGCTTCCCGAGTTGCGCGGATGGATATTTTGTCTTTTCTTTTTCTCATCCTGACATTTTTTCTGTTTGTTTTTATACAAACAAAAAAGAATTACAAATGGTATTTTCTTCCGGGATTTTTTGCAGGACTTGGAATTATTACTCATCCACTTGGAACAATTCCTGCAATTGTATGTGGTCTAACGATTTTACTTGAATCTTTACCTTTCAAAAAGAAGATAGGGAAATTACTCTATTTCGGATTGCCGATTCTACTATGTTCACTTGTGTGGTTTTTAAGTATCAAGGATTCACTGTCATTGTTCTTTGAACAATATAGACTTCAGTTTTTAAGAAAAGATCCCATCAAAGCCTCATTGGTGAAATTATTTACTGAAGAAATTTATTGGAAACTTACTCTAATAGTATATGGTGGTGTGATCGTCACGTTTATTTATAAAGTTATTCAGAAGATGAGATCTATCAATACTAGAAATATTTGGCAAGAAAAATTTATCCTCGTAGGAGTTTTTATTTCTATAGTAATTATTTTATGGGGGAAAGAGATGTGGTATCCACTATATTTGCAGCCATTTATTGCAATTATAATTGTTTACCTTTTTAAAAATGCAACTGAGAAAAAAAATGATGTTTTTTTTACATTTGTCATGGGAATTGTCATTTTTGTAATCGGAATACAGACATTTTTTCTCTATGATGTTTTCCAGAAAATGGCAGGGGTTACATATAATTACCACGATTTTACAAATCAAATACAAAAACAACTTCCCAAAAAAGCAAGCGTTTTTTTGGCTACCATTCCAGATCCATATTTTGACCTTCAATTCAACAAGAACTTAACATTGTACGAATTTCCAACAGTTCCGGTAACAGAAAAAGCATATCATAACTTGCTTGATAAAACTGACTATATTGTTATTAACATATTGCCTCAACAGTACTGGTTTATAGAAGAATATGTTAAGAATAATGTTGACAACATAGTAGTGGTAAAACAACCTGGAGGTTACTCAGCCAAAATAATAAAACTGAAGGATAAATCCAAGCGCCGCTAATCGAAGCTAAGCTTCGATTTCATTTGGATTGATAGCGCAATATAAATGAAAGGCACTTTATGAGAAAAGTAGTATTTGCAAACGAAGAGTATTATCATATTTATAATAGAGGAGTAGATAAACGAAAAATATTTATGCGTCGGGGGCATTATATTCGTTTTGCAGAAACACTTCATAATTTGCTAACTACAGGGAATGCCAGCCCTAAGATCCTTTCTTCTCAAAGCTTAGCTTTCAATAAAAAGCTAAGCTTTATATCTTATTGTTTGATGCCAAATCACTACCATTTTCTTGTAAAACAACTTGAAGATAATGCTATTTCTAATTTCATGCATAATTTAAATACGAGTTATACAAAATATTTTAATTTAAATAATCAACGTACAGGAAGATTATTTGAATATACATTTAAAGCTGTACATGTTGAATCTGAAGAGCAATTATTGCACGTAAGTCGTTACATTCACTTAAACCCAATCATTGCCAATTTAGTCACAAATCCAAACAAATATTCGTGGTCTTCATACCCAGATTTTATTGGAATTCGTAATGGGATACTTTGTGAGAGAGAAGCAATACTGAGCTTTTTTCCGAAATTAAATAGAGAGAAAGCGTACGAGCAATTTGTATTGGACCAAATTGAATATGCACAGACCCTCAAGGAAATTCAAAAAATAACCCTAGATTAGGCTGCTATTATAGCCTAATCTAAACCAAAGCTTAGCTTTGAAAAGGCACAGCAGTTAATTTGAGGATTTAACTGTTATTGAAGATGTGAAATTGTTATTTCGTGCGTCATATGCTTTTGCAGAAAGAGTATATGATGTATTTTTAGGTCCAGGAACGCCCCAAGCGCATGAATAGGGCGCAGTAGTATCTGTACATTTAAGAGACGTGCCAACCCGGAACTCAACCTTTGTTACCGAGACGTTATCCGAAGCATTCGCTCTGATTGTAGTCGTAGAATTTCTCGCGACAACAGCGTTGTTGAGAGGAGATGTTATCGTTACCACTGGTGGAGTGGTATCCAAACCTGTCGTCGGGGTTGGAATGAGTGTAGTATTCAAAAGAATAATTCCATCTTTCGGTTGAAGAGTTAAACTATTTATCAACGAACCGTTATTTGTGATAGTGTCTTGCGCACCTTGTATTTTTTTATAGTATTTTTCCAGAGGAATTATCTGCGAAGTAACAGTATTGTTAGCCAGCACAATACCATTGGTGAAATCGCGTCTGTAGACTCCTGCGGTGGGTTGTGAAGATGAACCGAGTGATTGTCCCAAGTATCCTTTTCCCGCACCCGCATTATCATACTCATCATACCACCAGGTTGTTTGATGTCCATAATTGTTTAGATATTCATCATATACAAAATATCCATCCTTCATAAGCGTCATTGCAAGTTCAAATCTGACAGCTTTATAGTTGGTTTGAGCAGAACTTACTGTTCCTGTAGCGCCACCATTCATCAAAAAGGCAGATGGTGTTGATCCCATGCTTTGCCAGTTATCATAGAAAGATTGGACGTCTCCAATAAAGCTATTTGTCCAATTCTGATCAATCCCTTCAATCATGCCACCATTTAAGCTTTGACCATTGTTTTGTGGTGTGCCTCCCGTATTTGCGATAACCAGTTGAGTTGGAAATTTAGATCGGACTCCAACTGCAAGATCTTTCATTCCTGCCTCGTACTTTAAATCACCTGTGGCAATGTCATCAGCACTGTTGTTATTGTCGAAATCTGCTTCAGCATAGCGATTAAATAGTTGAACAGGGTGTTCTATGAAATTGTCCAAAAATATTCCATCAAGATTTGCCAACTCTGTTTCCTGAAGTTTGCCTTGGAGCCAACTAGCTAGAAATTGATTCCAATTTTGTTCACCAAACGATGGATTAATTGAACTCATTGGACTATCAGAAGTGACGTTCATAAGTTGATAAAAAGGGTCTCCAAAGGCATACGCGACTGAACGTACAAAGTCACCTGTTGTATGTGCAATTGCAGGAAATTTACCATTTTGTGAATTCTGAGCTCTGGTAACAGTGAGAGTTCCTGATCCTGAATTTGAAGACTTATTTGTTACATTCATCATTTCTGCTTGAGTTTGTATATCAACTCCGCCAACAATAACGCTATCATTCACAGCAAATTTTGACAGGTCTGAGACAGGAATTGATGTCGTTGTAGAAGTAATATCTGTAGTTAGCGAGCTTCCAGCATACGTTAGGAACCATCGAAGATCAATATAGTAAGGTACATTATTGATAGAGAAGTCAAATCCTTGTCCTGGAGGAACCATACTATCTTTCCAGGAATTATTTTCGTATATATTTGAATGAATGTAGATTACTGTAATAAGATTTGGATTCAATTGTTTGAGATATTGTCCAACAGTAGTATTTGCAGGATCAGTAACATTACAATTAGCACTTCCGCCACATAAAAATGGCCACCACCCAAAATCAGTTACATACAGATTATATTTTGCAATCGCTTTTTTACCTGCGTCTAAATTGATATCAGTTTTGCTATATATTGTAGCTACTCGGGGAAAATTGGGCTGAAGATGAGTTGATGCATAGGATTGATCAGAAAAGTTGTTTATTACAAAATGGGTAACTGTAACTCCAACAGCTAGTATGCAGATAGCAATAATCCACAGATGGAAATGGGAAGAAATGGATATTTTTTGTTTTTTATGACTTATTTTTCTTCTTTGCATGTTAAATACTAGATCTATTTATAATTAGCGGTTAAGTATTTTATTGAATCGTTACTTTATCAACCCAGAGATTTCGGTCACAGACAAATGGTTGATAATAATCATTGGCGTATACTATTTCGATCTTATGATTTCCAGGATTGAGTTTATAAGAGACATTATAAGTTTGCCAATAATACGTTGAGACGTTTTGTTTCACGCGTTGTTTTCCATCAATTTTTAATAGAAACTGTGGAGTTCCATTGCAAACATCGGCAGCAGCAGTAACTTGAAGATTATAATATGTTTTTGACAGATTGATTGTCTTAACCGCGCTGCTATTATTATAGAAAACCCGTGCTAATGAACCACTTGCTCCACTGTCAGATTTGATTATTGAATTGGAAGAAGTGAAATTTTCAGCTTCTTCTTCAATCGATTGAGAAATTACTATTGGAGGTGTTGTTGGAACAACAGACATTGTTGGAATAGGTGATGGTATAGGGGTGCTCGTTGGGATGGGAGTTGAGGTCGGAACAATTTGTAAATATATAAGCACATTGTTTGTAGGACTACTTTCTAAACCATTTAAAACAGCAGTTACTTTATACCAATATCCTGCTGCCATTTGAGGGAATGTAGAGTCTGTCAATTGTGTTGTTGGATTGTTTGGTTTGTATAAAGACATTGATTCAGGTAGATAACCTCGATATATATTGTAGGATACATTTGGAGTTGCGCTTGCAGTCCAGTTGAGATAAATATTCTTTGTATCAGAAGTAGCTTTCAGATTTAATGGAGCAGTTATAGATTGGGTTGGAGTAGATGTATCTGTAACAGGAGTAGGTGTAGCATATGCTGGGCGGGTAGGGGTTGGTGTATTTGTATTGGGTTGTGAACCATATGCGTATATTCCCAAATCCCATGTGTTTCGAGTTGTACCACTTTTATCTTTTGATACATCAATAGATCCACCATTATATTGTTGTGTTCCAGAACCATAATCATAATACCCTTTTCCATTATATCCAGTATGGGATGCTGGTATTCCTGCACCAATGGCAGGACTTCCAGTTTGGAGACGGCCATCGGATGAGATTTTTGGATCTTCTGTCAAACTTCCTGATGGGATATTTCCACCGGTACAATTATAAAATAAATTATGATCAACTGTAGCATTTATCATATAGGAAGAAGGATTATATCCGTATGTACAGTTTTGAACAATATTATTTCTGATTATCGCGTTTTTCGAATAGATATAATCTGTTGGGTTGTTAGGTGAGGCTCCTGTAAAACTTCCTTGGTTTCCTGCAAATGTCTCAAATCCACTTTTCGCTCCAATAACGATATTGTTATACACTCCACAATCAAAGCAGCTTTGAAATACAAATCCTTTGTCTAACGCTCCAGGGATTTCCCCAACGATTCTATTATTGTAATACACATTATTGTGTGCTTCCCATCCATTTGCTCCAACATACATACCAATTCCTCTATCAACATTATTGCGGTTGGTATGAACATAGTTATTATAGACTTGTCCATTTATTGATCCGCCTTTCATTTGGACTCCTGTTTCAGTGAAATCCTTTACTTCATTATTCCTAAAGATAACGCTATCTCCAAGTACTGCTCCAAATGCTGTTGCTGTATTTGAGAACGTATTGCTATCCAATATATTGTTGGGTGCACCAGATGATTTAATCAATTCATATCCATTTCTAAACCAATTTCCGAGAAGATACACATTTTGAGCTGGATCTTGGATTCCTGAAGGAGGATAAGTATTAGGATACGGATTGGTTCTCATAATGCCATCTCCATAGTCAGTACCAGTCAAAGGACAAGAATTATTCGCAACGGCTGCGCCACAAGGTTTTTCCATGAGGAAGTCTCGAATAACAATATTATCTTTCCCCATGATCCAAAATCCTGCTTCATTACGTTTTTCTATTGGAAATTGAAATGAGATAATGGCTTGATGTTGGTTTCTGGCTTTGACAACAATTGGTTTAAAGTCATTTCCTGTTGGAGAACCGGTACCGCTATTGGGGAGACCATTATTTAGATATGTTGTTTCAAAGTAAGTTCCATCTTCAAAGATTGCCATTTGACCTGAAGTGAGTACTGATGCTGTTTTT
>Ga0163150_10009376_pt1 | contig 10847 bp, 8 predicted proteins | sample OliLakLV19P2IB_FD_148628 | JGI IMG/M metagenome (GOLD analysis project Ga0163150, IMG submission 148628) | Freshwater microbial mat bacterial communities from Lake Vanda, McMurdo Dry Valleys, Antarctica - Oligotrophic Lake LV.19.P2.IB | ecosystem: Environmental > Aquatic > Freshwater > Lake >...
TGAGTTATTGAGCCATTGTGTCATTGAGTCAGGCACAGCAGTTGAAGGAACGGACGAAACAGTTTGCCATTCGTATGGTGAGGCTCTTTGAAGAATTGAGCGATTGAGTTATTGAGCCATTGTGTCATTGAGTCAGGCACAGCAGTTGAAGGAACGGACGAAACAGTTTGCCATTCGTATGGTCAGACTGTTTCGCTCATTGCCGAAGACCGAGGAAGCCAGGATCATTGGCAAGCAGGCACTCCGTTCGGGCACGTCAGTTGCGGCGAATTACCGGGCCGTTTGCAGAGCTCGTTCCAAGGCTGAGTTCGTCGCTAGGATCGGTGTCGTAGTTGAGGAAGCAGACGAGACGGTCTTCTGGCTGGAATTGCTCGTTGAAACAGCGATTGTGTCACAGGCTCGGATGAACGGCTTGCTTACAGAAGCAAACGAGCTGCTGGCGATTTTTGCGGCCTCGCAGCGCACCGCCAAGAAGGGCAATGATTCAATGAGGAAATGAATCAATGGACCAATTCCTCTACCCAATGATTCAATGAGAAAATGATTCAATGACTCAATTCCTCCATCCCTTCCTGTATAATCCAGCTTCTTTTTGCGCCGTAAATCCCTTGCACAACGAGGTCTCATGAGCTCTCTCGAAGCGACGCCGACTGCTACTCCAAGTGAAGGGCCCTGGTACAAGGAACTGACCGGTTATCACTGGTGGGTGCTGTTCGTCGCTTCGCTGGGCTGGTTGTTCGACACGATGGATCAGCGCATCTTTGTGCTGGTTCGGCAGCCGGCGATGGAGGCACTGCTGCCGGCCGGTTCAGACGTTAAGTATTACAGTGGCATTGCAACGACCGTTTTCATGATTGGATGGGCCGTGGGCGGCCTCTATTTCGGCATGTTGTCGGACCGGTGGGGACGGGCGAAAACGATGATGCTGGCCATCATTGTCTATGCCGGGTTCACGGGTCTGTCGGCGCTGTCCCAGAACAAGTGGGATTTCATGGCGTACCGATTCCTCACGGGGATTGGAGTAGGAGGTGAGTTTGCAGCAGGCGTGACTCTGGTTGCCGAAACCATGCCGGTGCGGGCTCGGGCGCACGCCTTGGGGATTTTGCAGGCGTTGTCGGCGATAGGGAATATCATCGGTTCAGCCATTGGTTATTTTGTGCTGCCGGCTTACGGATGGAGGGCGATGTTCTGCATCGGCGTGTTGCCGTCGCTGCTGGTGGCCGCTGTGTTCAATCGGTTGAAAGAGCCCGAGGCCTGGTTGCAAGCCCGAGAGGCGACCCGTCGCGGAGAGAAGAAACAGATGGGCGCGATCGGTGACCTGTTTGAGGATCATCGTTGGCGGCGGAACACTTTCGTTGGCCTCACCCTGGCAATTTCCGGAGTTGTCGGTTTGTGGGGTATAGGGTTCTGGTCGCCGGAATTGATCCGCGAGGCTTTGTCCAGCCTGCCGAAGGCAACCCGCGACCAGTATGCGGCTCTGGGCACGCTGCTTCAGGACGTGGGAGCGTTTTTCGGGATTTCAGCCTTCACCATTGTCACGGCCCGTTTCGGCCGGCGTCCGACATTTGCGATCTTCTTCGTGCTCGCCATGGCGGCAACGGTGATGACGTTTGGTCTGTTGAGGCAGCCCGGCGACATTTTCTGGATGATCCCCATCCTTGGTTTCTGCAACCTCTCCATCTTTGGCGGATATTCCATCTACCTGCCTGAGTTGTATCCCACCCGGTTGCGCAGCACTGGCGTTGGCTTTTGCTACAATGTGGGTCGTATCGTGGCCGCGCTAGGGCCGTTTACACTGGTGTATTTAAATTCGGCATTTGCCAACGCCGGTTATGAAAGTCCATTTCGGATGGCAGCTATGACGCTGTCGTCGATTTATCTGGTAGGCATTCTGGCCGTGGCTTTTGCTCCCGAGACGCGAGGCAAGCCGCTGCCGGAGGAGTGAGAAACTTTCTGACGCATGAAGATCAGTGAACTGTTAGAGCGCGACGGGCCGTGTTTCTCATTCGAATTTTTCCCACCCAAAGACGAAGCTGGTTTTGAAGAGCTCTTCAAGATCGTGAGTCTGTTGAAGCAACTCGACCCGACCTACGTCTCCGTTACCTACGGTGCTGGCGGCAGCACCCGGCGCAAAACGGTCGATCTGGTTACCCGCATCAAGCACGAGCTCGGAATCGAGAGCATGGCGCATCTGACCTGTGTGGGCGCCAGCAAGGCTGAGGTGCAGCTCGTGCTGGAAGAACTGGTGGCCAATCGGATGGAGAACGTGCTGGCGCTGCGAGGCGATCCGCCAAAGGGGCAAACACAGTTTGTGGCGCATCCAGATGGCTTTGCGCACGCCAATGAACTGGTGCAGTTCATTCGCAGCCGTTACGGCTTGTGTGTCGGGAGTGCAGCGTATCCTGAAAAGCACCCCGAGTGTCCAACGCCGGAACTTGACCTGGACAATCTCAAGCGGAAAGTTGATGCTGGCGCCGAGTTTCTGGTGACGCAGCTTTTTTTTGACAACTCCGATTACTTTCGGTTTGTCGAGCGTTGCCGAACGGTTGGGATTCAGGTCCCCATCATTCCGGGCATCATGCCCATCCTCGGTGTTCAGCAAGTTAAGCGCTTCACTCAGATGTGTGGCGCGCACATCCCTGCCGCTCTCCTCCAGCGCATTGAACCTCTGCAAGACAACAGCGCCGAGGTCGAGCGCTGCGGCGTCGAGCATGCCACCGCGCAGTGCCGCAATCTTCTGGAGCAGGGAGCTCCCGGCATTCATTTCTACACACTCAACCGTTCCAAGGCAACCTGGACGATCTTCGAAAACCTCAAAGGATTGGGACGATAGACGTCCGGCTGAGGTGGCCCTCGCGGCGGTTCAGTTTCCATCCTAGACCCTCCAGCCTGATCATCATCGTGGAACAGACGCCGCCGTGGTAAACCTCGGGTATGCCTTTGCGCGAGACATACGGTGCATTTCAGAACAGCGCACTCTGCGACGGCCGTTCTACCCTCAGACCGCGATGTCGCCCGAAACGAGAATTGTGTCCTCGTTTCGTGTAGGTAGGCACGGTCAGCGCTTTCACTGGCCGTGGGCTTTTCGTTACCAACGACCCACGGCCACCACAAACTGCGCGGTGATCGTGGCTTCCAATACTGGGATATCAAGAGCGACATGACGATCACAGTTCGGCTGGAGGACTTTGATCGCGCTTGCCATCGTCGATGCCGCCCGACTGGAAGTTTAACGCAATGTCCATGGTGGTGAACATCATCACCGCCTGCGCAGCGAGCGGCTGCAAGATCCAAAACGTCGTGCATACAGGCACGGAGGTACTCTCATGAAGATCCGGTCAGGCCTCATTGCCGTTGCTTTCCTGCTTGGCGTGGGCGCCATAAGCCTTCATCTATGGGGTTCCCGGCCCGTTTCAGCTCAGACTTCACTCACGCTGGCTTTGGACAGTATTGTTACTGGACTCTCCCTGCCTGTCTTTGTCACTCACGCAGGGGACGGTTCGAACCGGCTCTTCGTCGTTGAGCAGGCCGGTCGAATTCGAATCTTTCAGAATGGCAGTCTCCTAAGCACGCCCTTCCTTGACATCCAGAATCGAGTGACTTCGGGAGGAGAACGGGGATTGCTCGGTATTGCCTTCCATCCTGACTATCGAAACAACCGGCGATTCTTTCTGAATTACACCAACAACCGGCCGACGCTTAAGACCATCATTGCGGAGTATCAAACCTCGGCTTCGAACTCAAATGTAGCCCAGACCACCGAACGGGTCTTGCGGGAAATCAATCAACCCTTTGACAATCACAACGGCGGACAACTCTTGTTTGGGCCGGACGGCTATCTCTACATCGGCATGGGAGATGGCGGCTCCGGCGGCGATCCGCAGAACAATGCGCAGAACCTCGACTCGCTGCTCGGCAAGATGCTACGAATCGACGTGGATGGCGCACAGCCTTATGCCATCCCGCCCACGAACCCATTTGTGAACCGAAGCGGTGCAGACGAGGCCTGGGCATTCGGACTGCGCAATCCCTGGCGTTTCTCTTTCGACCGGCTGACCGGAAGACTCTTTGCCGCCGATGTCGGCCAGACGACCCGCGAAGAAGTGGATATTATCGAGAGGGCAGGGAACTATGGCTGGCGCCGTTATGAAGCGAGCCTTTGTTACAACCCAACTTCAGGCTGCGAAAATCCTGCTCCAGAATTTCCGTTCCAATTTCCGATTGCCGAGTACGGCCGAGCCGAAGGCGTCTCGGTAACCGGCGGCTATATGTATCGCGGCCAGCTGTTTCCGGAGCTGATTGGAACCTATCTCTTCAGCGACTACGGCAGCGGGCGCATTTGGGGACTCACTGAAACCAGCCTAGGTACCTGGACGCGAACGGAATTGTTCCGCAGTGGGTTGAGTGTGAGCTCTTTTGGTGAAGATGAAGCCGGTGAAGTCTATGTCGTCAATCATTCGGGCAGCATCCACCGCATCCGGGTGATAAACCCACAGCCTGCCAGCAGCCGCTTGACGCTCATTCCGTCGTCGACGCGTTCGGATCGCTTCACATCGTCATTGATTCTCATTAATGGAGGCTCGGCTGTCGAACAGGTCACCTTGACGCAGCGGGGAGTTGATGGCGCAGTTCGCGCCTCCATGAACCTCAACCTGAGTTCAGGGGGAGTTTTCCAAACCGATGACGTCCTTGGGTCTCTTGGCCTGCCCTTGGGTGCCTTTGGGCCTATAACCCTTGATTCTACGAGCGGCCTTCCACTCACCGTTGTTTCGGAAGTGCGCAGCACAAATGGAACAGCGGGCTTCTATGGCGGCCGGAGCCGCACCGAAGCTTCCCTCGAACGGGTGATTCCTGAAGCGATTGACAGCGGAGAGCGGGGAGTGGCTGGAACGTTTAGAACGAACCTGGGCGTGAACAATCTGAGCACGGCTTTGGCAAACGTGCGAGTGACTCTGATGGATGGTGCCGGTGCCATTCGGGGCAGTCATGACCTGACTGTGAATCCATTCGGCATGACACAAGTCGACGGCATCGTGCGGCGGATTCTGGGCGCAAACTCACCGACGTCAGGCTATCTGAAGCTGACCAGCGATCAGCCGATCCATGCCTGGGCCAGCAAGATCGACAATGGAACCGACGATCCCAGCTTCGAAACCGCAATTGGCCAATCCGCCGTGGAGTCTGGACCGCGTCTTCTGATTCCCTCCGTTGTCCGGAATTCCAGATTCACGTCTTCTCTCACGTTGATCAATCGGGACGGCGCTCAAACCGCGAATTACACAATTACAGCGCGATCGACCGAGGGTGCTCAACTCGCTACAGTCACCGGACAACTGGCGCCAGGAGCAGCCTACCGAACAGCCGACGTCCTGACCGATCTCGGTATCGCAGGCGAGCCATTTGGACCTCTGAGTATCGAAACCGCTCAGGCTTTGGCTCTAGCGGCAGCTTCGGAAGTGCGAAGCTCTTCAGGGACGGCCGGGTTCTTTCCCGCCGTCAGTCTATCGAGTGCCGGGGTGCAGAAACTGGTGCCCGAGATTGTGGACACGGGAGATCGTGGAGCGGCAGGGACCTTTCGAACCAACCTCGGATTGAACAACCTGGGGCCGGAGGAAGCGAAGGTGAGATTGGAACTAGTTGGCAGTGGCGGCAGCGTTCTGGGTGCTGCAACGGTCCTGGTTCCCAGCAATGGACTGAAGCAGATTGACAACGTTGCGCGGGTCATCCTGGCGCAGGCCGGTGCCACGGGTGTCCGAGGCTATATCCGAGTTCTTTCCAGCCAACCGCTGCACGTCTGGGCCAGTAAGATTGACAATGGCACCGACGACCCCAGCATTGTGATGGGATCTCCGTAAAGGGTGGCAGCGGCATCCTGCCGCCGATGGAAATCGGCTGGATGCGAGTACGCCGAAGGTTCAGCGGCAAGATGCCGCTGCCACTTTGGCCACCGCTCTCTCCCTTTCAGTTGCCACTCTCCTCTTTCCACTTGAGAATCTCGTCGATCGTGGCGGCGGCGATGGGATGGTAGCTTGGCCGCGCCTTTCGGTAAATTGACAGCGCTCGCTGCCCTCCACCTTCAGTCTTGGCCAGTTCGCTGTATAACGGTCTCAAAAACTTGCGGCGACCCACCGACACCAGGAACTCCTCCAGCTTCGGATACGCCGGCGCATAGTCATTTTGTATCGCCATCAGCAACCATTGCTGGACCATTTCCGAGTTACCCGACTGGCTGAAATGAAAAGCGGCGTCGAGTTGCGCCATACGTTCTTGCGGCAGAGGAGTCGGAAGGCTGCGCAAGAAATGTTTCCATTCATGATACGACCACTGAGAGGTCTGAAGCTTTGTGGCCGGAACCTGACCACGGATCCATTGCTGGGCCTGCTGTTCAACCTTGGCAAAAGCTTCGGATGACGGTTGGGGCGCGCCGGTTGGGATTCCGGGTTTGTAGATCCATTCGTCAACCGGAACGTTGGGTTGGCTCGGGTCCGTGCCAGATGCGATGAGATGCTGGTTCAAGTAGTGTACAAAATCGCTCGTTCGGATGCTTTGGAACGCGAAATGGTCGAAGTAGCTGCGAACGAATGAATCAAAGCGCGCCCGACCATAGGCCTTCTCCAGGTGCCGCAGAAACGTTGCCCCTTTCGCGTAGGGAATGTCGGTGACTCCTTCCTCCGGGTTACGGCCAGCGAGATTGATGTGGAGGATCTGATCGGCCTCCGGCAGCGTCTTCAGAAGCTGCAGCAGTTCCTGGCGCTCCAGCACCTCCTCCATGGCTGCTCGCTCACGCCCATAAACGGATTCAAGGATGCGATGCGTCACGTAGTTGGTGAATCCTTCGTTCAGCCAGAAGTCGCTCCAAGTTGCGTTCGTCACCAAATTGCCTGACCAGGAATGGGCCAGCTCGTGGGCGATCAGAGAGACCAAGCTTTTGTCTCCTGCAATGATCGTCGGTGTGACAAGATAAGACGGGATCGGCTCCGTCATCTTGAAACGGTACTCGCCGGAACGCGGCGTCTGAGGATCGTTTTCAGCGCTCATCAACGCCCGCAGTTCGCGGGGTGTTCGAATGGTCGCGGCGTAGGTGAGGCGCACCGACGGAGTGTCTTGAAGCGGAATCCACGTTCGTGCGTAGATGGCCTCAGACTGACTGAAGAGAAAGGGATGCGTTTTGCCAGCCGTTTGAGCTGGCGTCAGCCATTGAAGAGCTCCCGCCACGGGGCTGGAGGAATAATGAATTCGCACCCGATCGGCCGTGGGCGGCAGCTGAATGGTCAGCGAAGAGCCGAGGATCTTGTCCGGCGTACCCAGCGTAAACGGCGACGGTTGAAATGCTCCCGGACTTTGCGCAGTTTCCACCCGAGCAATCTTTAGATCCTGCGTATCCAGCACCAATGGAACAGCGTCGCTACCGGTAGCGCGCTCGACGGTGAGAGTGGCGCTGCCTTCAAGGATCTTCTTGTCGAAAGAGACTTGGAGATCCAGGTCGACATGGCGCACTTTGACCAGCTCCGGGTTCGAGTAGGAGTGCGGATCTTTGCTGAAGTTGGGCGAGCCTTGACCCTTCGCCGGTTCACGCTGGGTTTGCTTCGAAGGGAGGGTGCAAGCGGCCAAAAGGCTGGCAGAGAAAAGCAGAAGTATTGATGTCAGTTGATTCATAGCCTCATTCCAACAAAGTAATGTCGATTTGGAATGTCGCACAGTTAGAGTGTGGGAGCCTGGCTCCGGACGGAAAGTCTTGCGCTGACGTGCGTCGCCATCCAGCGGTTAGTCCGTCATTCCGGCGAAAGTCGGAATCATGCGCCTTTTAGTGGACCTACTGGATTCCGGCTTTCGCCGGAATAGCTCTGGCCCAAGGCCAGAGTTCTGTCCCCCTCGTGAAGGGGGACTACAGGCGGTGTACTACGAACCAGAAGACCCCCTGCCGCAAAAGAGGCAGCGTCCCCCTTGTGAAGGGGGACAAATGTAGAAACTCCTGATTCGGGCTTTCGCCGGAATGACGACGCCCGTAGGCGTTTTGATGCACCCGTTGGTGGAGAATCGGTGCCGTTGAAGAGCGTAGCACGCCTGCCACTCATCAAAGGTCTATACAGCCTCAAAGAACCGGCCGGTAGCTTCAACAGCGGCAATTATGCCATGATCCGTTGCGTATTCCTGTCGGCAAACGGAGTGAACCTAATCCGCGATCGTGCGACTGAAGAAAGGAGTCTATTCCTTGATTCGCATTTCAACTCTCATCCTGTCTCTGTTTGTTTTCGCTCTCTCTTTAGACGCAGAAGACTGGCCGCAGTTTCGCGGCGCAGGTGGTATGGGTGTGTCGACGTCCAAAAACCTGCCGGTTCAGTTCGGCCCGGAGAAGAATGTCGTATGGCAGACTACGTTGCCTCCCGGCCATTCCTCGCCGGTGCTGGTGGGAAACTCCATTTTTCTGACGGCATTCGAGGATAAGAAGCTGCTTACCTTTCGTCTGGAGCGGTCGTCGGGGAAGATTCTTTGGCGGCGCGAGGCCCCGCGTGATCGCTCTGAATCCTACCAACAGACCAACACACCCGCCTCACCAACGCCCGTGACCGACGGAAAGCGGGTCTACGTGTTTTTCGGCGACTTCGGGTTGCTGGCCTATGATCTTGACGGCACCGAGGTCTGGCGTTTGCCGCTCGGGCCCTTCAACAATGTGAACGGGCATGGCTCTTCGCCCATCCTGGCAGGCAACAAGCTGGTGCTGATCTGCGATCAGGACATCGGATCGTACCTGATCGCTGTCGACACACAGACGGGAAAGCCACTGTGGAAAACTGAAAGGCCCGAGGTGGCGCGTGGCTATGCAACCCCCGGCGTTTTCCGGCCGAAGAACGGACCTGCTGAGCTGATTGTGCCGGGCGCTTTTGAGTTGATCAGTTACTCGGTCGAGTCTGGCAAGAAGCTCTGGTGGGTCACAGGCATGGCCTGGCAACTGAAGTCAGTTCCGCTGTTTCAGGGAGACATGATTTATGTCAACGGCTGGGAAACCGGCGGCGACACGGACTATCCGCCGACGATTCCTTCGTTTGAAGAGGTGGTAAAAAAGCAGGATGCCAATGGCGACGGCAGGCTGTCCAAGAGCGAGTTACCCGCCGACGTGAACTTTGGCCCGGACGAGGATCTCGACCATGACGGCCTGATCAATGCCGGTGACTGGAACTTCCGGCGCACGCGGCGAATGGCGCAAAACAGTTTCGTGGCGGTTCGTCACGGTGGTCTTGGTGACGTGACTCAAACACATGTTGTTTGGAGGCATCGCAAAGCTCTGCCGAACGTGCCGTCGCCGTTGTTGTACCAGGATGTGCTTTATCTCGTGAAAGACGGCGGCATTGTGACGACCCTGAATCCCAAAACTGGCGAAGTCTTAAAGCAAGCCAGGCTGCCTAACGCTGTGGAGCGCTACTGGGTTTCGCCCGTGGCGGGAGATGGCAAGGTTTATCTTGCCAGCGAGGGCGGAAAAGTGAGTGTCCTCAAGGCTGCAGGGCAGTGGGAGGTACTCGCGATGAACGAACTAGCGGACGAGTGCTTTGCGACCCCGGCGATTGCAGACGGAAGAATCTATCTGCGGACCCGAACCAAGTTGTATTGCTTTGGTCTCACGCCTGGCAGCTAGCCTTCAGCAGTCAGCGCTCGGCAATCCATCTGTCATTCTCGCGAAAGAACGTCACCCTGGCGGATAGTAAGCCGGGGCGGGAATCCAGCTTTCATTGCACGATTGCTACGCGCTGACAGCTGAACGCTTTTACAGCGTGTGTGCCATCACACCGCCATCGACTACCAGGACCTCTCCGGTGATGTAGCTGCCGGCATCGCTGGCCAGCAGCAAGGCAGGGCCGGCCATCTCCTCCGGCCTGCCCCAGCGTCCCAACGCCGTGCGATTGGAGAATGTCTGCTTTTCGGCATCACTCAGGAGATTCTTGGGCAAGTCCGTGAGAAACGGACCGGGTGCGATGCAGTTGACCGTGATGCCGAACGGTCCAAGGTCCAGCGCACTGGCTTGAGCCAGGCCGATCACGGCCCGTTTCGTGGCGGAGTACACATTGCGCCCCATTTTCGAACCGAGGCCAAGAACGGAAGAAATGTGGATGACGCGCCCCCAGCGCCGTTCCTTCATTTGCGGAACCAGGGCTCGTGTGAGCACCATGCAAGCGCTGAGATTGAGTTCAATGACGCGGTCCCAATCCTCATCTTTCACCTGGTCAATGGGACTCGGCAGGTTGGTTCCCGCGTTGTTCACCAGAATATCCACGCGACCCATTTGCTCAAGCGCGGTCCTGGCCAGACGCTCAGCTTCGCTGCGCTTGGAGAGGTCCACGGTCACAATCAGGCCGCGCCGGCCGGTGCCTTCCAGAATTTCGGGCAAAGCTTTCTCCAGCTCGTCCGTATGCCGGCTGCTGATCACCACGTCAGCGCCCGCCTGGGCAAAGCCGCGAGCCATCGCTTTGCCCAGGCCCTTGCTTCCGCCGGTCACCAGCGCAACACGTCCGGAAAGATCAAACAGGTTTAGGTTGCTCATGCAGAACTCTCCTCAGCTCATAGAGATTGTTGATCATGTTGCGAAAAAATTGCCGGCAGAGTGTACCACATTGCACCCCGCTGACTGCCCGCAACTGCTAGACTGCTTTGGGCAGGTTTCACCGAATCTGCAGGCGGGAACAGGGAACGTGAGATGAAACGCCTTCCTGTGGTTCAGTGTTACCTGAGGAGTTTTTCAAATCGCTGCGGCGCGACGACCAATCGTCCCCTCTTGGACAACTAATCGCGTCCCACATCTTTTTTCTGGACACCGAGGGGGTGGTAACCGTAGATTGCCTGCGTGCGAGTGGGCG
>Ga0163150_10009378_pt1 | contig 10845 bp, 11 predicted proteins | sample OliLakLV19P2IB_FD_148628 | JGI IMG/M metagenome (GOLD analysis project Ga0163150, IMG submission 148628) | Freshwater microbial mat bacterial communities from Lake Vanda, McMurdo Dry Valleys, Antarctica - Oligotrophic Lake LV.19.P2.IB | ecosystem: Environmental > Aquatic > Freshwater > Lake >...
GAGATAGGGATTATTGCAGGACTGGGGGCTGTTATTGGCGACTTCGCTATTTTTCATTTTGTTAAAGACGACTTGGCGCACGAGATTAAGGCTATCTATGAAAAATTTGATAGAGGTCATCATATAAAAAAAGTTCTACATACAAAGTACTTTAGCTGGACATTACCTGTTCTTGGGGCGATAATTATTGCCTCACCACTTCCTGATGAGGTAGGAATAAGCTTGATGGGGATTTCTAAGATGTCGACACTGAAATTCCTATTAATCTCCTTTTTATTAAATGCTATTGGAATATTCTTGGTCGTTTCTGCTTCATCAATAATAAAGCCATAAGTGTATCAGTTATTTTGAGACATCTTTTTTATACTGTCTCATTTAGCCTCACTATAAGTAAATCGTTATTCATTAACTAGTGAATGTTTAGTTGCAAAATATCTATGACCCAAAAAATAGTAACAAAAAAACAACAAACAATACTAACACTGATCTATACGTTTCGATTCATAAACAGTAAACAAATACAAATATTCTTACAGCATAAAGATCACAGAAGAATAAATAGTTGGTTAAAGGATTTCGGATTAAATGTCAAGTTCTTGCAGATGCATACCTAATACTATACAAAAAGTATGTTCCTACATTTCCACAAATTATTGAAAAGAGGTTATCAAATGAAATAACTAAAAGAACTGACTCATATGAATTCTTTACTAAAGCTTTTTTTGAAGATTTAGACTCAGAGTTTTTAAACAGATTAAAACCTGATGCATATTGCTCATCTGTTCAAACAAAAGATATAGCAAACCATGCAATGCTCTACATACTTGATTCATATATCCCTAGGCTTATGTTGCAATACGTACTTAAAAGAATATTTACAACCCTTGATGAAGAAGCGTGGGAAGATGATACTATTGCTTCTCTAGGATTTTTCTTTATCTGTCCAAACAATATGATTATTATCTACCTTAGACGTCTTCTTCCATCATTTCTTGAACGATATTATGGAAGTACAGAGCTTATTTTTCACTTCGCAACGAGAAATCAGTTGTATAAAAGGAAGAAATACAAAACAGGAAAGACGGAATGGATTACTGTTTATTCTAGCGAATATTAAAAAAAGTTTATGCTCTGCTTTATTTCTCACTCTCACGATTCATATTGTGTTAATTGATCAAGGTGATATAATACTTTCATAATCGATTCAAAAATAATCTATGGAAAATGAGGATCCAGAAGCATCAACCCAATTACTAAAGCAGATGTACGATCTTCATAAAGCACCTGAAGTAGAAGCTGCCGCAAACCGTCACACTGCTCGTACTGGTGAGCCAGTTTCACAAAACCCACACGATCGCATCCAAAATTATCTGAACCGCTTCCATGAGATTACGGATCGTGGAGACCCAGAAGATCGTGAACATGGAATGAATGCTATAAAACGGCTTCTCTATGAAAAATATGTCGTAAAACCTGATCAAATTCCTGAGAGTTATTGGGAGAACCAACGACGTATCATTAGGGAACGAGGACAAGGTGCTGATTTAGAACAGGTAGATTTTGAAGAATTGAAACGACAGAATACTGAAGCGATTATTGCAGGCCAGGCCTCAAGTCTTGATACCTGGGTTGATTATCTATCCTCGCCTGATGCTCTACACCCAGACAGTATTAAGTATTTCGCCTTACGTAGTGTTCTTGAGCTGGGTAAATATGATAAAGAGAAAAAGGAATTTCCAAAACGTTTCACCGGTATGACGCAGCCATTTTCTGAGTTGGATCGTGAAGCATTGGCATATGTTGCAGATGGGTTAGTTAAAAAGTATACTCCCGAATATTTTGAACTAGGTGAAAAGATTGACGCGCTAGAGACCCAAGTAAAAGCAGTAGAAAGTTACAACCAAAAGGCTTCACTCTTGAGCCAGATTCCAGAAGAAGATATGAGAGTTCATACGATTGATTGGAATGGGAAAAAAATACATGTCAAAGGAAAAGATGTCGCAAGACTGCGAGAATCGTTACAAACGCCAACAAATACAAATCTTGAAAAACTTATGAGTACAAGCAAAGACCTCAAACAGGAGCGTATAGATCTTCTGCAATCTCGTAATCTCCCAGAAGAATTCCTCAATCTACCAGAAGATGAAAATTTTTCCAAGATGTATGCCTATGCAATAGAACAAGTAACGCCTGCCTCACAAGAGCAACTTGCTATTACTGAAGGTCAATGGGTGAAATACGATCAAGGATCAGATCATATGAGTCTTGTTGCGTCTTTGCAAGGTCATGGGACTGGGTGGTGTACGGCAGGAGTATCAACAGCGCAAGCACAACTTAAAGGCGGAGATTTTTATGTCTACTACTCACATGATAAAGATGGAAAACCCACTGTTCCACGCGTTGCAATTCGGATGGAAGAATCAAATATTGCTGAAGTACGAGGTATTGCGCCAGAGCAAAACCTTGATTCTTATGTTGCACCCATTGTTGAACAAAAGTTAGAAGAATTTCCAGACGGGAAAGCATACCAGAAAAAAGTAGTTGATATGAAGCGATTGACACAAATAGATCATAAAACACAAAAAGCTGAGCCACTTGATGCAGCTGATCTAACATTCCTTTATGAAGTAGATAGTCCTATTCAAGGATTTGGCTATAGCCGTGATCCACGAATTGAGGAGATAAGAGTACAAAGAAATCCAGAGGAAGATATGCCAGTAGTTTTTGGTTGTGAACCTTCACAAATTGCTCATACTCCTTCCGAAATCAGACCTGATACCAAAGCTTATGTTGGACCACTTGCGCTTGGCGTTTTTGACCGGCTGCAGGAGCATCAGATCGAGCATGTTTATACCTCATTCCCTGAAGGAAAAATCAGAAGACAAGAAGTTGAAATTGGTGGAAAGACAAAAGAGCAGCTGCAGCAAGAACTTGAACAAGCTGGTGTTGAGGTAACATCATATGCGCAAGATATGATGAGGAGTCCTGATTTTACAACCCTTCCAGTTGCACAAATGCTTCCTACAGTACGATTAAAAGTTGGAGATTTAGGATTTAGTAATTATGCAACAACTGATCAACTGTATAAAAAAGCACAAGAATTAGGATTAGACTTGTGTCCTGCCGAAGTAGGACCACGCATGAGACTTGCTGAAATAAATCAACCTATAGGAGATTACTATTGGATAGGTATGAAGCAAATCACCGACTCGGGTGGCTATCCTCATGTCTTCTCTCTGGTACGGGGTGAGGATGGTCTGTGGTTGCGCGGCCCTTGGGCGACGCCTGACGACAAGTGGTATCCTGACCGCGAGTTTGTCTTCAGTCTCCGCAAGAAAGCTTAAAAAGCTTAATAACTTTTTATCCTATAACTCTTTGACTGTTTGATTCTTTGTTCCTTTTTGTGTTTATGTCAAAAAATTTTGGTATACTCAATGAAGACTGGTTATATCAAACGGTTACGGCTTTTTGAGACCTTTCTGGCACATATTGATTGAGAGCGCGAACGGTAGGTGCTTTTTGCGGAGTGATTTCTCACTATCTGGAGAAATTACATAACTACTTATAAAAAGTTCTATTAGCTACTTTTTGAAGATGAACTCTTTACTCCACTGTTTTGCACTTTTTTTGCAGCGGTTGAGGCCTCAGATACTGCTTCTTCACCAGTCATCAATGCTTCACCTATTTTTCTTACTGCACGGCCCATGTGAGTTGTAGCACTACTCTTTCCATCAGCACTTTGTTTCAAGTCATTCATCACATCCATTGCTTGATCTTTGACTACACCCATCGTTCGTGCAACTTTATCACGATTTTCTTTGTTGGAGAGTGTTGCTGCTACAGCCGCGCCAATTGCTCCTGCCACAACAGCTGCTGCACCAACTGCAACTGGATTTATTTTGTTTTTTTGATCTTTTTGTTGTGTCATGTTTTTTTTCACCTCCTCACTTTTATAAATTTTATAGATATAGTTAACCATCAATTGTTAAGAACTTCGTAAGAAAGCCGAACATATTCGATAAGACTTACGTATATTTATTTGCTTTCAAAGGTAGCTGATATTTTGATACAATTTCATATGACCTGTGATACACAACAAATTTATTTCTATTCACTTATACACGCTGCTTCTCGGATTGATTGTGGTTCTCGGTATCTTTTTTCGTTTTTATAATTTTCCTCATAACCCACCCTCTCTCAACTGGGATGAAGTAGCATTTGCGTATAACGCTCACTCACTTATAGAGACTGGACGCGATGAATTTGGAAAAAGTTGGCCTCTGTACTTTGAATCACTCAATGATTTTAAGCTTCCTTTGTATATGTATCTAACTGTAATATCAGAGCTTATATTTGGATACAACGATTTTGCAGTCAGATTTCCTTCGGCGTTATTTGGAACGCTTACGATTGTCGTCATGTACTTTTTTGTATTTGAAGCAAGTAAAAACAAAAATGTAGCATTAATATCTGCACTTTTTCTCGCAGTACTCCCTTGGCATGTACAATTCTCACGTTATGCACTTGAGGCAACAATTGCGCTTTTCCTTACTCTATCCGCGCTTTATGCATTTTTACGAGCAACCCAGAAGTCACCTTGGTTATATGTCTTGTCATTTTTTCTTTTTGGTTTGACTCTGTATACGTACTTAAGTTTTCGGGTTATCGTCCCCATTATAGTCGTGCTTCTGGTTGTGTTATACAGAAAGTCAATTGCGTTCAAAAAAACGCCCTTTATTATCGCGTCTCTAATTTTCTTCATTTTTCTTGCTTTTGTTGCCCGGGATAGCCTCATGCAGAACGGTCACGTACGGCTTCAAGGTATAAGTATATTGAATGATCCAAAGACCTTTCAGTATGAGGTATATCAAATGAGACACGAAGGAACACTTGGCATAAATTTGCCACGAAGGTTTTTCCATGAGATACCGTTCTTTATAAATGCCGGTGTCGTAGTTCAAGGATACCTTACTCATTTTTCGCCTGACTTTTTATTTTTTGATCTTGATCAGGATCATCACCATGCACCAAAAGCAGGATTATTATATTTGTGGATGTTGCCACTTCTTTTTATTGGATTTTATGTACTTTTCAAAAAATATGATACTCGTATACAAATACTAATCCTCTCACTTCTAATATTGTCCCCTATACCCCCATCAATTACTTTTGATGTTCCTCATGCAATACGCTCTATTGCACTTATTATTCCGCTCACCTTTTTAAGCGCAATTGGACTTGTTGAGAGTATGCATTTTGCATTTAAGAAACGTCAAGTTTTGGGGATACTATTTTCTGCAGGCACTGTAATCATAATAGGTATTTTCTCATGGTACTTTTTTAGACAATATCAAATCCATTTCCCTCATGAACGCTCACAAAAATGGGCATATGGAAGACAAGAAATGACAGAGTATATTGAAAAAAATCACACAACGTATAACAAAGTTATTATTTCCCCAGATCTTGAATGGCCATATTTATTTATGCTCTATTATACAAAGTATGATCCCACTCGCTATTTAGCCCAAGGAGGTACCAAATCAGGATCATGGAACGCTGAGAATAATAGCTATGACAACTATGAATTTCACTCATTTGATGTTGAAGAAATCGCTGAAGGAAAGCTTTTTGTCGGTACTCCTATTGAATTTCCAAGTACTATAAGACCGCTCTATACTATTTCTTATTTAGACGATTCAAACGCAATACTCATAGTGGATGGGAAAACACTTTCAGACAAGCTCAAAAACTGTATGCTTGAGGGAAATATAACAAATAGTCTGCTTACTAAAAAGGAACTCTATCTCAAGACAATACTCGCATGTGATAAAAGTGACTCCTTACCAGAAATTTAATGGTAAGAAAATAACCCAGATTTGAATTGCTTATTCTTGCATAATTCTTACCGATTTATAGTGTTTTTCATATGCGTTAACCTTACTATCTGATAATAATACAAAATTTGAAAGGAGGTGAAATACATGGCAAATAACACAAAACAATCAAAAGAAATGAATCCAGTCGCAGCAGGCGTAGTCGGCGCTGCAATTGGTGTTGCAGGGGCAGCAGTCGCATCTGCACTTTCAAAAAAAGAAAATCGAGATAAAATTAGTAAATCTATAGGCGATGCAGGTAAAAAAGCTGAAATGATGGTAAAAAAGGGACAAAAAAAAGCAACTTCAGTTATGGATGACGTTATGAAGTCTGCAAAAACCGCAACCGGAAAAGGTGGAACAAATTCTAAAAAATCTGTTAAAAAAGCATCAACAGCTCGTAGCGCATCAAAAGCCTGAGAAACTCATTGTCATGTATTTTACAAAGAAATAAGCAATTGTTTTTTTTAACAATTGCTTAGTTTCTTATATAATTAGCCTGGAACACATGAAAAGTATACTAGATCAAGTCAATAAATCTGGAATAAAGCTTCTAACACCATTAAGCTTAGAACAAACATATGAAACAGTAGTTAAAGAAGGAATGCAATTAACAAGCTCAGAGTTTGGTTCTCTTATATTGGATGAAAATAAAAAGCTCAAAAGAGTCTATGCATCAGATCCTTTTCTTTATGAGATTGAGCCACGCAAAAAGGGCTTTGTATACAATGCGTATAAAAATCAGGAGATTATTGTCATTGAAGGGGTTACTGTTGCAAAGCATCATCCAATCATAAAAAGTAAAAATATTAAGTGTGTCACCTTAATCCCACTCACCTATAAAAATCAATCCATAGGCGTACTGGGTCTTCACGGACTCACAATGAAAAACTTTTCAGATGAAGATAAAGAATTATTTAAAATATTTGGTTCTCTTTCATCTCTCGCTATTAAAAAAGCTCAGTTGTACAATGAGACTACAGAAGCACTCGCACTACGAGATCGTTTTATTTCAATGGCCGCACATGAATTAAAAACTCCTCTTACGGCAATTAGTGGATACGCTCAACTCCTCACAAAGAGGCTCGCCGATACTGACTCAGTTGAGGCACGTTGGGTAATTGGGTTGTATGGCGAAAGTCGCAAACTCACACAATCAATCAACGAACTCACCGCAGTCAATCATATACAACGAGGCCAACTCCAATATAATTTAGCAAAGTGCTCGCTTGCACAAATAATTACTGATGCAGTCACAGAATTTCTAAAGACATTCCCTGAAAGAAAAGTATCATTTCTAAATAAAGCTAGAAAAAACTCTGATTTTATTATCGGAGACTGTGAAAAGCTTCAAAATGCAATTATAAGTCTTCTAGACAATGCTGGTAAATTTTCAGCACCGGAGACAACGATAGAAATCATACTCAAACTCGATCAAGCTCAGCTTCATTTTGAAATTAAAGATCATGGAAAAGGGATTGAAGCGCAGGATTTACAAAGAATATATAACGGACTTTATAAAAAAGGTGACGACTCTGTTCAAGGTATCGGTCTTGGTCTTTTCTTAACTCGCAATATAATTGATTATCACCATGGAGATTTAAAAATAAAATCAAAACCTAACCATGGAACTATTGTACACATTAAATTGCCTCCTTATAAGGTATGACAACTCCAGATTATGGAACGAGATATTAGTACCAATGGGGTTACAAGCGGTAGCGTAACAACACGCTACTCTTTTATCATGTATCCAAATCCTCGGACGGATTGAATGAGTTTTTGTTTTTGTCCTGTATCGATTTTCTTTCTTAAATATCCCATGTATACATCAACTACACGTGTCTCAACATCTGGGGAATATGTCCATATTCTATTCAAAATCATCTCACGAGTCAGTACTCTCCCTTTATTTTTCATTAAGTACTCAAGAAGTTTGAATTCTTGAGGAGTGAGTTGAAGCTTCTTACCAGCACGGGTTACTTCCAGGGTTGCATCATCAAGCTCCAGATCTCCAACTTTCAGCGCATTTGCACCATCTTGATTGGTACGCAACCGAGCTCGAAGTCGAGCCAATAACTCGTCTGCTATAAAAGGCTTGGTCATATAATCGTCTGCCCCCAGATCAAGTCCATGCACAATATCACTAACCCCATCTCGAGCAGTCAATATTATGACTGGAATCTGAGGGTAATTTTTCTGTAATTCACGACAGACCGTCTCTCCTGAAAGCTTTGGAAGGCCAAGATCGAGTATTACTAAGTCTGGATGCGATGTCTTGATAAGCTCAAGTCCTACTACACCGTCTGACGCGGTTTGAACAGAATATCCATTATCAAGAAGTAGTTCCTTGAGATATTTCTGTATTCCTTCATCATCTTCTATAACCATTACTGTGTACATCATGATGGGACAATTATAACAGATTATAGGCAGTATTCAATTATTTGATCTGTATTCCAAACAATTCACGTATGTATCGCAAAATATACTCTTTCTGATCTCTTACAGAGCTATTGTTTTTTTCTTAAGCTGAAGCAATATAGTCTACAGATATATCATCTGGGATTAACACAAAAATTGATACAAAGAGTACCAGAAATATCTGTATTGATAGGTAGAAATGAAAACTGTTTTACATTACAATGATACAATAAAATTTACACAAGATTTACAGAAAGGGGGTGAAAATACGACTCTATGGCATACGCACACACAAACTCAAAAGACCAAACATATTACCTACACTCTCGTGATGTAACACTTCGCGGAAGCGGTAAAAAGCAAACCATTTATTTCTTTGCTCGCAAGGAAGCTGCAGGAGCACTGGATGCAGTTCCAGAAGGATTCATGGTTATTGAAAGTCAAAGAACAGGACTTCCTGTTTTGAAAAGAAAATAAATCTCCTATCCACATAATAAAAATGGACTTAGTAACTTACTAGGTCCTTTTTTATTACCTCAACACACCTATTCTTTCACTATTCTTACGAAGCTTTTGTTCTATTCTTAATTGAGAAGATTACAGTAGTATCTACAATGAAAACAATTTCGAAAGGAGGTGAAAAGTAAATTATGAATATACTTACATGGTTGGTTTTTGGAATTCTTGTAGGAGTAATCGCAAATGTCATTGATCCCCGTCCATCGTCAGGTGGAATTCTGGGCGCAGTTGTTCTTGGAATAGTTGGTGCACTGATTGGAGGATTTTTAGGCAGCGCATTACTTGGAGTCGGAGTTACGGGTTTTAACTTCTCATCATTTGTTGTAGCAGTCATAGGATCACTCTTGGTTCTAGGTGCACAACGCGCTTTCAAATAATATCTTTGAAAGCACACAAACAAAGGGAGGCCTGCCCCTCTGAAGCATAAACAGAAGAAATTTAATTGCAGGAGAATATTTCAAAACAGTCAGACTATATAATAATAGTTTCGACTGCGAAAGGGGGTGAATAAAATTTATGGCAAATATGGTAATGGGTGTATTTAACGCCCGAGAACACGCAAATGAAGCGATTACAGAATTAGAATCAAAAGGATACAATCCTAAAGATATGTCTGTTATGACCAAAGAAGTATCTGAGAGTCATGACGCAGTTGACTCAACCGGAGAAAATGTTGCAGAAGGCGCAGTATCAGGCGCAACAACAGGAGCTGTGGTTGGAGGAATAGCCGGACTTCTTATTGGAATTGGCGCAATCGCAATTCCAGGAATTGGAGGACTTTTGATCGGAGGACCACTTGCTGCAGCATTGGGTCTTACAGGCGCCGCTGCAACAACTGTTTCTGGCGCTACAACTGGAGCAGTCGCAGGTGGACTAGTCGGTGCATTAACCGGCCTAGGAGTATCTGATGACGATGCTCATATGTATGAGGAGGAAATCAAAAAAGGTGGAACTTTTATTATGGTTCCAACTCGAGAAGGTAGTGCTGATGAAGCAACCAACATTCTCTCACAACATGGAGCGCAACAAGTAAAAACAGCAGCAATAAATTATTAGAGCTTGCATCCCCTCGGAATTAATTCCGAGGGGACTTTTTGCATGTAAATAACCTCCTCAACTTACTCGTATTGCTATTTTTTATTCCACTTCGTACAATTACACTAAATGTATATCTTATTTGATATAGGTGGTACAAAAATACGAATTGCCGCATCCTCAGACCTTAAAGATTTTGGTGAACCTCAAGTCTTTCCAACCCCTCAAAGCTACACTGAAGGAATACAAATTTTTAGAGATGTAATCACATCCTTGACGTCAGGTGAAAAAGTACTCGCTGCCTCAGGGGGCATTGCAGGACCTCTCAATCATGATAAATCAAAGCTTGTAGGTGCTCCTCATCTACCTGATTGGATTGACAAGCCATTACAAAAAGATTTATCAGAAATTATTGGCACTACAGTTCATCTAGAAAATGACTCAGCACTGGTAGGACTTGGAGAAGCAGTATTTGGTGCAGGCCGCGGAAGTAATATAGTGGTGTATATCACAGTAAGTACTGGACTAGGAGGGTCACGATTTGTAAATGGAAAAATTGATTCGAATAGTATGGGCTTTGAACCAGGTCATCAAATAGTCAATTTTATAAGTCCCAACTGGCAGAATACCAACAAAGCTGGATACTTTGAAGACTATGTTTCGGGCAAAGCAGTTCTTGCACGATACCAGAAAAAACCACAAGATATACATGATGAAAAAATATGGGATGACCAAGCAAGACTTCTTGCTATTGGACTCAACAACATAATTGTTCTGTGGTCTCCCGAATGCATTGTATTGGGCGGATCAACAATGCAACACATACCAATTGATAAAGTCCAAAAATACACCAAAGAATTTCTAAGGATTTTCCCAGAACCCCCAACACTTGTACGCTCAGAACTAGGTGACTTCGGGGGCCTCTATGGAGCAATGGCATATCTTAGCTAGTACTCATTAATGTATACAGAGTGAGTAATACCATATTGAC
>Ga0163150_10009379_pt1 | contig 10844 bp, 7 predicted proteins | sample OliLakLV19P2IB_FD_148628 | JGI IMG/M metagenome (GOLD analysis project Ga0163150, IMG submission 148628) | Freshwater microbial mat bacterial communities from Lake Vanda, McMurdo Dry Valleys, Antarctica - Oligotrophic Lake LV.19.P2.IB | ecosystem: Environmental > Aquatic > Freshwater > Lake >...
CCGTGACCCTATCGGCCCAAACCCCTTTCGATGAATTGAACTAGGGAAATCCCCTATGGCGGGGGTTCGCGGTCCTTACGCCAAACCGACGGCCCGCAGGGCACGTCACGTAAAAATCAGTGCGATTTACCACGCTTGGCTTGCTTCCGCCAACGTCCCCGCTTCACGTTGGCCCCCTCTTGCAGCGGGGCGGTTGCCCCGCTTCCTCAACCGTAAATACACCCGTCAGCTCCTCTCGCATCATGTCCAAAACCGCTCCTGCCAAGACCGCCGCCACCTCGACCGCCGTTGTTTCCGCCGACGCCCGCAAAAACGTCGAGCTCGCCCTTAGCGCCATCACCAAACAATTCGGCGAAGGCTCCATCATGCGCCTCGGCGATAACAACAAGCTCGCCGTCGAATGCGTTTCGACCGGTTCGCTCGCCATCGATCTCACCCTCGGCGGCAAAGGTCTCCCGCGCGGCCGCATCATCGAGATCTACGGCCCCGAGTCTTCCGGTAAAACCACCTTCTGCTTGAGCGTCATCGCCGAAGCCCAGCGCCGCGGCGGTCTCGCCGCCTTCATCGACGTCGAACACGCGCTCGACCCCAAATACGCCCGCGTCGTCGGCGTGAAGATCGACGACCTGCTCGTCTCCCAGCCCGACTCGGGCGAAGACGCGCTTAACATCACCGAGACGCTCATCCGCTCCAACGCCATCGACGTCATCGTGATCGACTCCGTCGCCGCCCTCATCACCAAGGCCGAACTCGACGGCCAGATGGGCGACATGACCATGGGCTCGCAGGCGCGCCTGATGTCGCAAGCCATGCGCCGCCTCACCGCCGTCGTCAGCAAGACCAAGTGCATCTGTATTTTCACGAACCAGATTCGCGAAAAAATCGGCGTCATGTTCGGCAGCCCCGAGACCACCTCCGGCGGTCGCGCGCTCAAGTTTTTCTCATCGATCCGCATCGACATCCGCCGCAAGGACCAGATCAAGACCCCCGACGGCAAGGTCATCGGCAACCGCACCAAGTTGAAGGTCGTCAAAAACAAGATCGCCCCGCCCTTCACCGAGTGCGAGTTCGACATCATGTATGACGAAGGCATCTCCGCCTCCGGCTCGATCATCGACCTCGGCATCGAGCACAAGATTCTGGAGAAAAAAGGCGCGTGGATTTCATACCAAGGGGATCTCATCGGCCAGGGCCGCGACGCCGCCAAGCAGGCTGTGCGCGACAAGCCCGAGCTCGCCGGCAAGCTCACCAAAGCGATTATGGAAAAAGTCACCGTGACCGGCGGCACCAGCGTCACCGGCTCAGAGGCCGCCGAATAACAGCGGCCTTTACGTAACCATTTCCTGAATACAGCCTCGGCGGGAATTCCCGCCGGGGCTTTTTTTGCCTCACTCCGCCTCCCGTTTAAAATCCAATCGTTTTCTCTACCCATATGATGACCCTACGCCGTCTTATTCTCACGGGCATGAGCGCCCTTACGCTCGTCTCCTCTCTTCACTTCACCACCGGCTGCCGTCCGAAGAGTGATAAGACCGACTCCGTCACCCCAGTCAGCAAACCCGAAAAGTTCACCGCCAAGCTCACGGAAATCGAGGGCGTGCAGGCGGTTTACACGCTGCGCCACCCGAAGCTGATCCTGAGTGATTTAGACAAGCTCATGACCGAGGTTCCCGAAACCGCGCTGGCGCGCATGTTCCTCGGGCAACTCACGCCCTTCGGTTATCCGGAATTTTCCGACCTCGCCGTCGGCTCCAATATCGGCGTCGCCCTGCTCGCACTTACCCCGGAGGAGTTGGACGCCGGCAAACCGACCCTGGTCGGTTTCGCCAAGTTAAAGGAAGGCGGCAAAATCTGGACCGCTCTCACGAAAAGCGGACTCGTTTTAGAGAAACACGACGAGTGGACGTGGATCGCCCAGGACGCATCAGCCTTCGCCAAAATCAAAGCGCCTGCCGCCATCGTCGCGCACATTGACCAGCCACAAACCGCCGAAGTGCGTGCTTGGGGTCATCTCACCCCGGCACTGCTCGAGCGTGCCAAGTCGTATTTCCTCCCTCTGCTCGAAGCGAAATTCGCCGCACGCCCCACCGCCGAACAAAAGGCACTCGTCGCCTACGTGAACGTGCTTTGGAGCTACCTCGCGCAACTCCACTCCGCGGGCGGCTCCCTCGATCTCAACGATCAAGGCATCACCCTCGCCTACTCCGGCCAGTTCCTTCCCGACAGCACCACGGGAACCTGGCTGCGTTATCCTCCCGGCCCCGCCCCCAAGATCGCCCAATCCGTGCCGAACGATGCGCTCATCAGCATGGCCTTGCGCCAAAACATGGACGGCCAAAAAGAGTTTGTCAGCGCCGTCTTGGATTCATTGATCGCTGTGCAATATCCGTCGGCTTCGGAACCCCTGAAACGCGCCAAAGCCAGCTATCTCGCCTTCGCCAAAAACAGCGATGGCGGCATGGTCGCCACCATGAACATCGGCCTGCCCAAAGGTGGCCAACAACAGCCCGAGATCGATATGCTCGGCGTGCAAACCGGCAGCTTCACCGAGGCGCAAGTCACCGCGTTTTACAAAGACAGCATCTCGCTCTCGCAACTGTTCACCGACGCGATGTTCGACGCCTCGTCCCTCATGGCACCCAATGCCCCCAAGCCTGAAATCAGCCAGCAGCTCACCGAAAACGCCCTCACGATCAACGGCACGCGCTTCGGATCGCTTGTTACCACGACGAAAACAGACGTCGCCGGACAGGTGCAAACCGCGACCACCACTCAACACTACGGTGTCGTCGGTGGGAATCTGGTGTATTCACTTAATGAGGACGCCTTGCGGGCAAAACTCCCTGCACTTGCCGCCAAACGCGCGGTCACCAATCCCGTGGACCTGACGTTTAACGGCTACGAGATCGCCCTTATGACCGTTCAAGGCACCAAGCTCGTCGATATGGTTGCCGGCGCCGCACACTTTGACGCGTCGGACGCCGACATCCAGGCCCAGCTCAAAACCCTCAAGGAGGGCTATGCTGCCAGTGGTCCCGTAAAGGCCACGATCACGGCCAGCCAGGCGCAGGCCGGGGTGACGCTTTCCATTCCGTATAAGTTCATCGCTCAAAGCGTGCGACTCGGCCAGTTCGCCAACGCTTACAAAGCCCCGGTTAAATAACCCTCTGGCTTAAATAGCTCCTTCACCCCGCCGCGCGTTCATCGCTGGCGGGGTTTTTTACGCCCACCTTTGCATTCTAATCCATCGGATTGCATGATTGAGTGTGCCTCCCGTGAAATCGCCCGACTCCACCTCCGCCCACCGGTCTGCATCGGACGAAGAGGTCTTTCGCGTTCGCAATCTCGGTAAAACCTACGGCACCGGTCACGCCGCCGTCCGCGCGCTCGCTGGCGTCGATCTCGAGGGCGAACTGCGCTATCGCGGCTGGGATCTCGGACGCGCCCAGGAAGCGGCGCTTACCCGTTATCGCCGCGACGCCGTCGGCTTCGTTTTTCAGTTTTACAATCTCCTCCCGAGCCTCACCGCCCGCGAAAACGTCGCCCTCATCACTGAGATCGCGCGCAACCCGATGTCGCCGGGCGACGCGCTCGACATGGTCGGCCTCACGCCGCGCGCCGATCACTTCCCCTCCCAGCTTTCCGGCGGTGAACAACAACGCGTGGCCATCGCCCGCGCCATCGCCAAGCGCCCCGAAGTCCTCCTCTGCGACGAGCCCACCGGCGCGCTCGATGTGAAAACCGGCATCACCGTGCTCGAAGCGGTCCAGCGCATCAACCGCGAGCTCGGCACCCTCACCGTCGTCATCACCCACAACGCCGTCCTCGCCGAAATGGCCGACCGCGTCTTCACGCTCTCCGACGGGCGTATCCAAAATTCGCACACTAATGCCCAGCCTCGCTCCGTGACGGAGTTGGCCTGGTGATCCCTTCACTCGCCCCTCGCCCAACACGTGAAACGCCCACGTTGCACTCGCATCAGTTTCGGGCTGAGGGATCGTCGTGGGAGCGAGCTTGCTCGCGATGTCCGATCCTCGCGAGCAAGCTCGCTCCCACGTTGATGCCGTGCCGCGCCGCATAACCTCGTGAACCTCCTCGACGTTAAGCTCCTGCGCGACCTGCGCGCGCTCAAGTCCCAGGCGCTCGCGGTGGCGTTGGTCATGGCGTGCGGACTCGCGATGATGGTGATGACGCGCAGCCTCATCCTCTCGCTCGATACGGCGCGCACCGGCTACTACGAGCGCCACCGTTTCGCCGAGGTGTTCTCTTCGCTGAAACGCGCGCCGAAATCCGTCGCCGCGCAACTGGCCGGCCTACCTGGCGTCGCCGCGGTCGAGCCCTCCGTCGCCATGCAGGTCACGCTCGACATCCCGGGTATGATCGAGCCCGCCACGGGGTTGATCAACTCCCTTCCCGACCGGCGCGAGCCCGTGCTCAATCGCCCCTACCTGCGCAGCGGACGCCTGCTCGCGCCCGGTGCGCGCAACGAGGCGCTCGTCAGCGAGGCGTTCTCCGACGCGCACAAACTCCGGCCCGGCGACTCGGTCGCCGCGATTTTGAACGGACGCAAAATCCCGCTTCGCATCGTCGGCATCGTGCTGTCGCCGCAGTTTGTGTTCGAGGCGGCGCCGGGCGCCGCGTTGCCCGACAGCCGCAGTTTCGGCGTGTTTTGGATGCTCGAAGAGGAGCTTGCCGAAGCGTTTAACCTTGAAGGCGCCTTCAACACCATCGCTCTCACGCTCGCGCCCGGTGCGAACGAACGCGCGGTGATCGGTGCGCTGGATCGCGTGCTGGAACCGTTCGGAAGCCTGGGCGCGTATGGGCGCAACGACCATCCGTCCAACGTGCGCGTGAGCGACGAGATCCGCGTGCTCACCGGACTCTCGTTCGCCTTCCCCATCGTGTTCCTGAGCGTGGCGGCCTTCATGACCAACGCCGTCATGGGCCGGCAAATTGCACTTCAACGCGAACAGATCGCGATCTTGAAAGCGTTCGGTTTCACCCACCGTCAGATCGGGCTGCACTTCGTCAAGTTCGCGCTCGTCATCGTCTCAATCGGCACGTTCGCCGGAGTGTTGGGCGGCTGGCTGCTCGGGCAGAAGCTCGTGGAGATGTATCACCTCTTTTTCCGATTCCCGGCGCTCGACTTCCGGTTGGACACGGGCGCGTTGTTCGCGGCGGCGGCGGCCAGTGGCGCGGCGGCGCTCATCGGCGTGGCGGGGGCGGTGCGCCGCGTCGCCGCGCTCGCGCCGGCGGAAGCGATGCGGCCCGAACCGCCCGCGAGTTTTCGCCCCGCGTTTTTCGAGCGCATCGGCGCGGCGCGTTGGTTCGGCATGTCGTTCCGCATGTCGCTCCGTAACATCGAGCGCAAACCGGTGCAGGCTTTGCTCACGTGCGCCGCGCTCGCGCTCGCGACCGGAATTCTGGTGATCCCGAATTCGTTTCGCGACGGCATCAACCACATCCTCGATTTTCAATGGGACGTATCGCAGCGGCAGACGGTCACCGTGTCGTTGGTCGAACCGGGGCCGTTGCGTGCGCTCGCGGATTTTCGAGCCTTGCCCGGCGTGATCCACGCGGAACCGTTTCGTGCGGTAGCCGTTGAATTGCGCGCGGGAAGCCGTTCGCGCCGGCTCGGAGTTTCGGGCCTTCCGGCGGACTCGCACCTCGCGCGCGTGATCGATGCAAACAACCGCCGCATCACCCTGCGCTCGCACGGTGTGGTTTTATCGAAGGCGCTCGCCGATGCGCTCGAATTAAAAGCGGGCGACTCGGTGGTGGTGCGCGTGCTTCAGGGCAAGCGGGTCGAGCGCAGCGTCCCGGTGACCGGGCTCGCGGAGGATTTCGCCGGCGTGGCCGCCTACATGGATATGGATGCGCTCAACCGGTTGCTGGGCGAAGGCGACCGTATCAATGGCGCGCGTCTCACGGTTGCCGCCGGGAGCTGGAAAGAGTTTCTCACGGCGGTGAAAAACACGCCGCAATCCGCCGGTGTCAGCGTGAAGGAAGCGGTCCGCGCGAGCTTTCGCAAAACCACGGCCGAGAGCATCGGGCTGATCCAGATGATCTATCTGGTCTTCGCGACCGCCGTGGCGTTTGGCATCGTGTATAACAGCGCTCGCATCTCGCTTTCCGAGCGGGCGCGTGAATTGGCCACGTTGCGCGTGCTGGGTTTCACGCGCGGCGAGGTGGGCGGCGTGCTCGTGGGTGAACTGGTTATTCTCACGCTGGTCGCGCTGCCGGCGGGTCTCGTGCTGGGCTCGTTTCTGGCGAAAGCTATCTTGGCCAGCGTGAACACCGAGACCGTGCGCCTGCCGCTGATCCTCACGCCGGCCAACTACGCCTTCGCCGTGCTGGTCGTGGCCACGGCGACCGCCGTCTCTGCCGCGCTGGCCTGTCGCCGGCTCAACCAACTGGACCTGGTCGGCGCGCTCAAGGCGGTCGATTAACCCATGGTCTTCCAATTTTGGTCACGTAAACACGCTTTGTAGGCTGCGAGCTTGCTCGCGCTCCGATAGCGCCAGTGAGCTAGCGGCCTACATGTTACAAATTTAACACCAAAGACTGTGTCGATTAACCACAACCGGATCATCGACACATAAGCCCAAAAAATGGATCGTCCGTGTATCAATTTTTACCAAGTGCCTACAGGAGCACTGCACGCTTTCGAGAACCGCACGGCCCTTTGCGCTTTTTGTTACCATCACTCCGGTTTCGAGACCACCTGTATTCAACAATAAGTTACACTGACTGCCATGCCAACGTCACCTTCCGCCGATTCCGCCCCCTTTGATGGCAACTCCGCACCCGCGCCCCGGCCCCGCCGTTGGCTGCCTTACGCGGGCGGCGCGTTGCTGGTCGGGTTGATTGTCGCCGGCCTGTGGCCGCGTCCGCTGCCGGTCGAGGCGGTGGCGGTCGCTCGCGGTCCGTTGCTCGTCACCGTGGACGAGGAGGGCCAGACCCGTGTGCGCAACCGCTACGTCGTGGCGAGCCCCGCCGGCGGACACCTGAGACGAATCGAGCTGAAGGCGGGGACCGTGGTGGAAGCGGGCGTGACCGTGGTGGCGATTCTTGAATCCGGTGGGGCCGATTTGCTCGATGCGCGCAGTCTCGCCCAAGCGCAGGCTCGTGTGCGTGGCTCGGAAAACGCGCGTGAACAGACGGCCGCCCGGCACATCGGCGCGGTGGCCGCGCTTGAACAAGCGCGGAGCGATCTCCAGCGCGCCCGGACCTTGGCGGAGCAGAAGACCATCAGCACGCGTGAGGTGGATGTGGCGGCTACCAATGAGCGGGTAGCGGCTCAAGATGAACGGGCGGCGGGTTTTGGTTTACAGGTGGCCAATTACGAATTGGAGCAAGCGCGGGCGTTCCTGATTCGCGCGCAGCCAGGTGAAGGCGGCGACAGCGCCACCTTGAAGATTGTTTCTCCGGTGAGCGGGCGGGTGTTGCGCGTCATGCAAGAAAGCGCACGCACGGTGACGGCCGGAACGCCGTTACTCGAGGTCGGCGATCCGACCGACTTGGAAGTGCGCATTGACGTGCTTTCGCGTGATGGCGTGGCGATCGCGCCGGGTGCGCGCGTGTTGTTGGAACAATGGGGCGGCGAAAAGCCGCTTGAAGCGCGCGTGCGGTGGGTGGAACCCTCGGCGTTCACCAAGATCTCGGCGCTCGGTGTGGAGGAGCAGCGCGTTTACGTGATCGCCGATTTCATCGACCAGGTCGAAAAGCGTCTGACTCTGGGAGATGGTTACCGGGTCGAAGCGCGTATCGTGCGTTGGTCCGCCGACAACGTGCTGCGCGTGCCCGCAGGCGCGTTGTTCCAGCGTGAAGGCGGGTGGCAGACATTTGTGGTCGAAGGCAGCCGCGCAAAACTCCGCACCGTAAAAACGGGCCAATCGAACGGGATCGAAACCGAGATCACCGAAGGGTTGAAGGACGGCGAACGCGTGATCGTTTATCCCGGCGACCGCGTGACCGATGGTTCGCGCGTGCGTGGGCTGGACGTGGAGGAGTAATCGGGAGGGGTGGCCTCTGTGTCGTCCGTTTTGATCTTGTTGTCACCCGCGCTGACGTAATGACGCCCCCGTCATTACGTCGCGGAGTGATTTATTGGGATTTCAACAGTTTATCCTATAAACGGCAGTTCAGACCACCACGGATTACGCAGATATCACGGATACGGAAAGATGCGGACCCAATGATGCGATAAATTCAGTCACCCGTAAGGCGAGTCGCCGTAAAGTCATAAGGGATTGAATATCCGTGTGGATCGGTGGAATCCGTGGTCTCAACTGTTTTTTTTCAAGTTTACCGGCTCAGCGACAGAAGCCGACAACACTGCGCTCGCCGCGCAGCCGGGTAAACGGACGGCGGTCTCCAGGCAAAAAATGAACCTGAACGGTGCGCCTCCTCCAGACCACGATGCATGTCACGCCACTTGCGAGCGCCGTCTTGTCGCGGAGCAAAACGCGCCTCCGCTGACCGCATTGTCACCGCAGGCGATCACGCCAGTAGCCGGGCTCTCGTTTGAACGGAGAAACCGCCACGATGAAAATGCATTCCGGGCGCTCGACGTAGATTACCGCTAGGGGAAAGGCAGGCGGAAGTGTCGGCGACACGGCGATTAGATGATCCGGAACTGCTGCGGCGCGACGCGGACCTCGTCGATTAATTCCTGAATGGTGACATAAAACCGAAATCCGAGATCCGGCCTTTTCTCAGTGTAGTGCCGGACGGCGTCTAGAAATTCCGCCTCGGCCTCGCGGTGGAAGCGATAAGGCTTCACAGACCGACGATCTTGCGAGCACGCGCCATGACCTCGTCTCCGGGGATACCGACTTCGCGCCCGCTCTCGATGTCCTCGATACGACGTTTAATTTCGACGGCCCAAGCAGCGTCGAGTTCGGGGTCGGGCAAGCGATAGTTCGCCATCAAAAATTGTTCAAAAAGAGTCTCCACCTGCTCGGGCGGTCACGTCTTGGTTTCGGCAAGCACCTGTTCGACGGTCAAGGACATGGACAGAATCATGCAGTTGATTGAGGGACTGGCAACTCTAGGCCAGGCTCCCAGCGCGCTCGAAAATCGGCGCAGTCGAGCGGATCGCTTTCGCCATCGACCCTTCCTGAATGTCCCCGAGGCAGGGAGCCCCTTGTCTTCGGCGGTCAGTCAAATCGGCGTTACGACAAAGCCCCGCTGAATAAGCCTTCGGCACTCAAGTCCAATTGTATCCAGGTAACGACGCGACCCCTTTTCTGGGTCGGGTCCCGTAGCCTCCAGCACTTCAGGATAGGCACACTCTAACTCGGGTGGCAATTTTAGCAGATGGGCGTCCCTCCATAGTTCGGCGGGGATGGCAGCAGTTTGAAGTAGGCGGACGGCCATGACTAATTGATTTCGATCACCTGTGTCGGAGTTCAGAAAATGCGGTCGCGCCGTTGTTGTTAGTTTCTCGGCATCGCGTCCGAATACGGCCCGAGGAAACGCTCGCCGTTGAAATGGATCATGTGCTCGGGGGCTTCGGCGATCCAGACTTCGGACTCCCAGGAGATTTGGCCCACAAAGGCCTGCATCGCTTTGCGGGTTTCAAAGGCGGTAACGAAAACCAAACCGGCCATCGATTCCTTGAAGAGTTGCTTGAGTTCGGAGTGGCGTTTGCCGTCCACCGGGCCGGCGCTGGTGACGGCTTCGATGAGCACGAGCCAGTTGCGGAGCACGTCGTGGATGACGACGTCGGGCATCTTGGCAGTGGCGCTCAACGTGATGCCGAGTTTGGCTAGGTAGGCGGCGTCGAGGTGTAGAAACTTGGTTTCGGTGTCTCCGAGATAGGCGACCACGCCGCCGGGTGTGAAGATGGGGGCGAAGTGTTCGACGACGGCTTTTATGAGCGGGTTTTGGCCTCCGGCGGACAGCGTGAGCTTGCGACCGTCGGGCAAGGTGACCGGAACGCGGGAGGCGGTGCGCGTGCGTTGCAGTTCGGCCTGAATGGAGGTGCGGGCCTTCAGGTAGGTGGCAAGGTAGTCCAACCACTCGGGACGCCCATAGGTTTGGAGTAGCACGAGGGCGTGGGGTTCGAGTTGATAAGCCGTATTGCCGCTGTTGGTGGGGCGGTCGGGCTGATCGGGGTTGCGGAGCAGCAGCCCTGCCTCGGCGAAAAACTTTACCGCCTCGTCGCGGATGGTTTCGCGGGTGTTTGGCGCGTAACGGATGCCATAGTGGATGGCGATGGACTCAATGATGGGCGTGATGCCGAGCAACGGTGCCGTGGCCTCGGCCCAAGGACGACGCGGCGGCAATGCGGCAAGGGAAAGCAAGACGAGCGCTGCGAGTTCGTTGCTCTGGCGTTCGCCAAAGCCGAGGGCGCGGAGGATGGTTTGGGCGGCGGCGATCTTGGCGCTTTTGCCGGGGATGGATTTGGCGGGCATCAACGGGAGGTGCTCAGAAGCAGTGAGTGGAAACAAGGTTGTCGAGTTCGGCCTGGGGCGGAAGCGCGGTGCGAGCGGCGGTGGTTTGACCGAGGGTGCGCAAGGTCGCAGCGGAGGGGTAAGGCAGGCTGCGGAGGTCGGTGGCGTTGACTTGGGTGTGACCGTTAAAGTGGCGGAAGTAGGCGTCCACCACACTCCAGTTCAGGTAGGCGAGCAGTCCGTGCGCGAGGGCGGGATCGACGCCTTGGCCGGCGGCGTGAAAATAGTTGAGGTGATTTTCGATGCCTAGCCAGGCGGCGGCGGCGTGTTCGCTATCGCTCGCAGGGAGGCGAATGAAGATCTGCGGATCATCGGGTTGAACGATCACCGACCACGGGAGCAAGCGGCTGCGGATGGAGTCACCAAGATCGCCGCGACTGGAGG
>Ga0163150_10009382_pt1 | contig 10841 bp, 9 predicted proteins | sample OliLakLV19P2IB_FD_148628 | JGI IMG/M metagenome (GOLD analysis project Ga0163150, IMG submission 148628) | Freshwater microbial mat bacterial communities from Lake Vanda, McMurdo Dry Valleys, Antarctica - Oligotrophic Lake LV.19.P2.IB | ecosystem: Environmental > Aquatic > Freshwater > Lake >...
GTCAGCGTTCTGTTGGTCCCCACCAGCACACTCCCGAAATACCATTGATAGGACAGTCCCGGGCCGCTGGCCTCCACCGTCAAGGTCGCGTTGCTCCCCACCAGGCTCGTCTGGCTCGTCGACGCCGCTCCAGGCAAATCCGGATCTGACACAACCTCCCCCCCCACACCCATCGCACTCACTCCCAATAATAGAAGGCCCACCAATATCGCCCTCCCAGATTGCAGACGGCGGCAGACTCTCTTGGAGGATAAATTAAATTTCTTGTTCATGATCGTTTTTAGCAATGTTTTCGCAATTCTGAGCAACGCACATCTTACGCCGTCGTGTCTATTTTGAGGGCAGTTTTTATTAAAAACAGGACACCCGCTGGACGGGTTGATAACAACAGTCATAGGAAATGTCAATTTTCGACAGTTCCAATTCAGATGGGATTCAACGGTAAGCCGTCCCAATAAATTAAATTCTCACCAAAAACCGCTCACCCTTTTTTACCGATAATGAGAATAACCGCATCAGATTTGGAATCTGCTCCAGATCCTTAAGACTGACCAGCTCAGCGGGAGAATGCATATAGCGGTTTGGCAAACTAATCAGCGCGCTCGGAATTCCGCCCCGAGTCCAAAAGATCACATCTGTGTCAGTTCCGCTCGTTGCCGACATCGCTTCGTGTTGAATCCTGATTTTTTGTTTACTTGCAATCTCCTCCAGCCTCTTGACGACCTCCGGGTGATTGCATCCTCCGTGCGTCAAAGTGGGTCCCTTGCCGACTTTCACATCACCATGCTGGGCTTTGCTGACCGTCGGATAATCGGTCGCATGCGTTACGTCCACGACAAGGGCGACATCCGGCTGAAGCGAGTAGGCAATTTGCCGAGCACCGAGCAACCCGACTTCTTCCATCACATTTGACACCGCGCAGACCTCGGCGTTTAACTTATGCTTGTCGTCTTTAAGCAGTCGAAGAGCTTCCGCCACCGACCAAGTGCCGATGCGATTATCAAAAGCGCGGGCGATGGCGAGGTCGCTGCGCAACGGTTCAAAATAATGGTGCAAGGTGATCGGATCGCCAATTTGCACCAGCTTTTCCGCCTTCTTTTTGCTCTCAACCCCAATGTCGATGAAGAGTTCTTCGATTTTTGGCGGTTTCCGGTCCCCATCGGCTTTTGTCAGATGGGGAGCAACATTGCCGACGACACCACGCACGACCCCGCCCTTGGCATGAATATTCACCCGCATGGCACGTGTGATGGCGGGATCAATCCCTCCCAGCTTCCTCACGTAAATAAAACCTTCATCGTTGATGAAGTTGACGGTCATTCCGATTTCGTCCGCGTGTCCGGCGAGCATGATTCGGGGAGAACCACCTTTGTTCAAAACGGCAACGGCGTTTCCGTAACTGTCACTGTAGGTTTCGTCCGCGAACTCCTTCACGTAGTCAAGCCACACACGTTGCCCCCGGTACTCGTGGCCGGACGGGCTGGGGGTGTTCACCAACGTTTCTAAAAACTGGAGCGATTTATCACGCATGCGAAAGACTATGAAGTCCACAGCAGAAACTGCAATCGTCAAAAACCGGACAAACCCCGAACAGCCTGCTCGCTCAATTCCGCAATGCCATTTCCGAACCGAACCTTAATGACCCACCGTGATTTTTTCGGTGAACGCGCGGCAAATCTTTATGAACGTTTCCTCCGCGATATTCAATCGGCGCCCACGATTCGAGGCGATGACCCAAGTCCTCGTCAATTTGCGCCTGCCGAGAGGCAGCGCGACCAGCGATTTGTCCTTCAACTCTTTTTGAGCGATCCAGGGTGCCAGGATGCTGATGCCGAGTTCGAGCTTAACCAACTCCTTGATCGCTTCCATGCTGCCAAGATCCATCACCGTATTCAGCACCATTTTTTCCTGCCGAAAATACTCCCGAATCAGTTGAGAGGTCAGGCTGGGATGGCCCCATTTCCCCAATCGATTCAGTGACGAACGGGCCGCTTCCATTTCCGACAGTATTCGGCCGGCGTGATGAAGGAGTTGTTCGCCTGCCTGAGTCACGGAGATCTTCTTATTCACCCGGGTCAATAGGCGACAGCCGACATCCTCCTCCAAAACTTTCATCGCGTGGCTCACTGCGGATTGAGAGAGAAACAATTCCTTCGCGGCCAGAGTAAAACTGCCGGTGCGCGCGAGAATGGCAAAGGCGCGCAGTTGCCTGCCGTCGAGGGGAAGACTCGAGCTCGGATCAGGTTTACGGTCTTGATGAAGTTTTTCCATTCAGTTTCTTCTCACACTGTTATTGGTGCAGGCCCAGCGGAGACACCGCCCGCACGCAGATTCCCGCTCAGCAGGAGGACAGCCAACCCTCGGTCCCTCGATCCACCGCCCCACATGAAATCAAAATTCATCCTTGGCTCAAGCCGCGAAAAGAAACCAGACACCTGAAAAACAATTCGCGATGCAGACGCAACCGGACCGCGCGAAACATTTTGTCCACAGTGGCAAAAAGGCGTCAGTTGGCCGCTGGCAACGTCTCCACGAAGTTCGTAACCGGGAGGTGATTCCGCCGACAGCGCACCGGGAACCGTCGAATTCAGTGACCCTCAAATTGACCGCGACGATTGGGCAATCCCGCGTTTATGAAAAATTTTCATTCCCATCGTGAATTTTTTGTAAAGCCACGTTTCGTCCACTGGCATGGATGCGGCTCAAAGCCTGATCGAGGTGAAGAATTCCTTGAGCAGGATCACCTGAATTTAAACACCCAACGAATGAATCAAACCCAGACAAAACCTTTTTCAACCTGCACCATCACCATTTTTTTGCGCCGCCTGGGAGCCGTGTTCACAAGCCTGATTCTCCTGACCGCAGCCACTCACGGACGAGCTGCGCAACCCGAAAAAGCGGATCTCAAGTTTGGCTTCATCAAGCTCACCGACTGCGCCCCAATCGTCATCGCCAAGGAATTGAACTTCTTTGAGGACGAGGGGCTCTACGTCACGATCGAAGCGCAATCGAACTGGAAGATTCTCCTCGACCGCGTCATCAGCGGCGAACTCGACGGGGCGCACATGCTCGCCGGACAACCCATCGCCGCCACGATTGGCTTCGGCACCAAAGCGCATGTCGTGACCGCGTTCAGCATGGACCTTAACGGAAACGGCATCACGCTCGGAAACGCGATCTGGGACCAGATGAAAGAGTTGAATCCATCTCTAAAAGTCAATCCCATCGAACGCCCGCTCAAAGCCGATCTGCTCAAACCGGTCGTTCAAAAAATGAAAGCCGCCGGCACTCCGATGAAGATGGGCATGGTCTTCCCGGTATCCACCCACAACTACGAACTGCGCTACTGGCTCGCGGCTGGAGGCATCGCGCCCGGTTATTACACGGAGACGGATACGACGGGAACGAAGGACGCCGATGTGTTGATTTCTGTCACGCCACCGCCGCAAATGCCCGCCACCCTCGCGCAGGGAACCATTCACGGTTCCTGCGTGGGTGAACCGTGGAATCAACAGGCCGTGATCAAAGGCATCGGCGGCGCCGCGATCACCGATTACGAAATCTGGAAGAACAACCCGGAAAAAGTTTTTGGCGTCACGGCCGATTGGGCCGCAAAAAATCCGAAGACTCACGTAGCCGTGGTGAAGGCGTTGATCCGAGCCGGCAAGTGGCTCGACGCCAGCCCGGGGAATCGCGTCAAGGCTTGCGAAATTCTTTCCAAACCCGAATACGTCGGCGCGGATCGCCAGATCATCGCCAACAGCATGACCGGCACCTGGGAATATTTCAAAGGCGACAAACGCCCGCTGCCCGATTTCAACGTCTTCTTCCGCTCCTTCGCCACCTACCCCTACTACAGCGATTGCACCTGGTATCTCACCCAGATGCGCCGCTGGGGTCAGATCGGCGAAGCGAAATCTGGCGAATGGTACGCCAGCACGGCGAAGGAGGTTTACAAACCGGACGTCTATCTGATGGCGGCCAAGGCATTGATCGCCGAGGGCAGGCTCAAGGAGGACGACGTCCCGAAGACGGACGGTTACAAGCCGGCGACCGCCGATTTCATCGACCGCGTGGAGTTCGACGGACGCCAGCCCAACGCCTACCTGAAAAAATTCGCGATCGGATTGAAAGACTAAAAACTCCCTGATGAGCAATTTAATTCGAACCTGCCAAAGCGTCGGGCTGACCTGGGCCGTGCCATTCCTCCGGTTGGCGCGCCGGGAAAACCCCAATGAACAAGCGCGCGAAATTTAACTGAACCTCGGCGTGCCGCTGATTTCCGTGTTGATCTTTATCGGCGCGTGGTCCTGGGTGGCCGCCAATGTGAAGGTCAGTTTCGGCGCGGTTCCCGGACCAACCGCTGTATGGGTCGAAGCCAAAAATCTCTGGGCCAACCACGCTGCGGAACGACTCAATGAATCCGAATTCTACAAACGCCAGGCGGAACGGAAGAAGGAATTTCTGGCGCAGAATTCCGGCGGCGAATGGAAGCAGCGCAATTATGCCGGTTCGCCAACTTACATTGACCAGATTTTCACCAGCCTGAAAACCGTCTTCACCGGATTCATCATTGCCGCGCTCGTCGCGGTGCCCCTCGGAATCCTCTGCGGGCTGAGCAAGGTTTTCAACACCGCGATCAATCCGTTTATCCAGATCTTCAAGCCGGTTTCGCCGCTCGCCTGGCTGCCCATCGTGATGATCATGGTCAGCGCGCTGTACAACCCCAAAGAGCCGATGTTCGAGAAATCATTCATCACTTCGGCGTTCACCGTGGCGTTATGTTCGCTCTGGCCTGCTCTCATCAACACCTCGCTTGGGGTGGCCACGATTGACAACGATTATCTCAACGTCGCCCGCGTGTTGAAACTGGGCTGGTGGAAAAAGGTGACCCGGATTGTCATCCCGTCCGCGCTGCCGCTGATCTTTACCGGCCTGAGGCTTTCGTTGGGTGTCGGCTGGATGGTGCTGATCGCCGCCGAGATGCTCGCGCAGAATCCCGGCCTCGGGAAATTTGTCTGGGACATGTTCCAGAACGGCAGCAGCCAGACCCTGGCGCAGATCATGGTCGCCGTCTTCACCATTAGGTTCATCGGATTTTTTCTCGACCGCATCATGATGGTGTTGCAACGCGCCGTCAGTTTCGATGCGGCAACCATTCGCTGACCATGGCTTTTCTCGAACTCAAAAACGTTTCCAAAGGATATGGCTCCGGCGCACAGCGCGCCGAGGTGTTGCGCGACATCAATCTCAGCATCGCCGAGGGCGAGTTCGTCGCTATCATCGGGTACTCCGGCGCGGGCAAAACCACGTTGATGTCGCTGATTGCCGGGTTGCAGCGACCCGACGAAGGTTCAGTGACACTGCGCGGGGAAGCGGTCAAGGAACCGAGCCCGGACCGAGCCATTGTTTTCCAAAACTACTCATTGCTTCCGTGGCTGAGCGTTCACGACAACATCGCGCTGGCCGTGGATGAAGTTTTCTCGAGTTGGCCTGCAGACGAGCGCCGGGCGCACGTCGAGAAATACATCGCGATGGTGAATCTCACGCCGGTCCGCGACAAAAAACCGGGCGAACTCTCCGGCGGCATGCGACAACGCGTCAGCGTCGCCCGTGCGCTGGCGATGGACCCAAAGATTTTGTTGCTCGACGAACCGCTCTCCGCGCTCGACGCCCTGACTCGCGCCGTATTGCAGGATGAAATCGCGCGCATCTGGTCCGAGTCGAAAAAAAACCGTCGTCCTCATCACCAACAACGTGGATGAGGGCATCATGGTCGCCGACCGGATCATCCCGCTCAGCGCGGGACCGGGCGCCACGCTCGGCGCTTCGGTGAACATCGATATCGAGCGCCCGCGCGACCGCAAGGCGCTCAACCACGACCCGCGCTTCAAGGAAATCCGCAAGGAGGTCATCGGTTATCTGCTGGGACAAGGCGGGCGGCCGAAGGCATCCATCACACGGAAACTCATGCTGCCGGATATTGAGCCGGAAGACCTCGACCAGCCGCGCGGCTCCATCGGCAATCGCACCGTCCCGATCCGGCGCAATGAAATCAAACGCGAAACCGTGGAGGTCGAATGAGCGATTACGTTGAACTTTCCGATCTCACGAAGATTTATCCGACATCCAAGGGCCCGGCGGTCATCGTCAAAGATTTCAACCTGCGCATCCGGAAAGGCGAGTTTGTCACGCTCATTGGGCATTCCGGCTGTGGCAAGAGCACCGTTCTCTCCATGCTCGCCGGACTGAGCGCAGTCAGCGAAGGCGGCATCGTTCTCGCCGGCAAGGAACTCAACGGTCCCGGGCCGGATCGCGGAATTGTTTTCCAATCGCCCTGCCTTCTTCCGTGGCTGACCGCGTTCGACAATGTTATGCTCGGCGTGGACCAGGTTTTCTTCACCGCCAGCAGGAAGGAGCGCCGGGAGATCGCCGAATACTACCTCACGGTGGTCGGACTCGGCGACGCCATGCACAAGCGTTCGCGCGAACTTTCGCAAGGCATGCGGCAACGCGTCGGCATCGCTCGCGCCTTTGCGCTCAAGCCGAAAATGCTCCTGCTCGACGAACCGTTCGGAATGCTCGACGCCCTGACGCGCATCGAGCTCCAGCAGGTGCTCATCGAAGTCTGGGGACGCACCCAGCTCACCGCTCTAATGGTCACTCACGACGTGGACGAAGCGATCTTCCTCTCCGACCGCGTCGTGATGATGACCAATGGTCCTTCCGCCGAGGTCGGCGAGATTCTCGACGTAAAATTCCCGCGCCCGCGCAACCGGGCGGCATTGCTGGCGGACGCCGAGTATTACCAATGCCGCGAGCAGCTCATTGAGTTCCTAAACGAGCGTTCCCACCTCCGCCCTTCACAATTGCAATCGGGAATCGCTGCGTGACCAAAACCATGGCGACTCCTCAAAAAAAACAAACTTTTGCTTTTGCCCGAGGAACCGCGCGCCAGACTCACACCCGATTCGGATGTCTGATCGAGACCAACCAGAAACCCTCACCATCATTAAAAGAAACCCATGAAAAACTCCAAACTCTTACCCGCTGGCGCAGCCATTGTAATCGTCATTAGTTCGACCGTTTTCGCGCAGGAAAAACCGTTCACTCAACCCGGCACAGGGCAGCCGCCCGCGCCTCCGGCGCCACCCAAAGCCGCGCCCGCCGCCACACCTCCGGCTTCCACGGTCCCCGCACCACCCTCGGCGGAAGCCGGCGCGGTGGAGAAATTCTTCAACGGAAAAATCCCGGACGCGCTCGCCAAGGGCAAATTCAACTTCAACGCCCGGCTGCGTTACGAATATGTGGATCAAAATAACCTGGCCGACGATTCGCACGCTCCAACGATTCGCACCCGGTTCGGTTACACCACCGCGCCGCTCTATGGCTTCACCGCGATGGTCGAGGGCGAAAACATCGCAGTGATCGGATCGGAGGACAATTACAACGCGGCTGGATCCAATGGCCAGGGAACCAAACCCGTCGTCGCCGACTCGCCCACCACGGAGCTGAATCAAGCCTGGGCGGCCTACAGCTACACGAATCTGCTCTCCGCAAAGGCCGGGCGGCAGCGCATCGCGCTGGACAACCACCGCTTCGTCGGCGATGTCGGTTGGCGGCAAAACATGCAGACCTTCGACGCCGCGGGGCTGACCGTGGCGCCGATCAAGGAGGTGAATGTCTATTATGGCTACCTCTGGGATATTCATCGCGTCTTCGGCGACGTCTCGGGACTCCCCGCCACCAGCGCGAACCACGATTTCGATTCAAGCTCGCACCTGATCAACATTTCCTACGCGCCCTGCGACTTTGGCCGGTTCGTCGGTTACTCCTACCTGCTCGACCTGGATTTGGACAACGGGACGGCGGCGCGTTTCAACAATTCGTGCGCGACTTATGGTGGCTACTTCGCTGGCAGCGCCCCGGTCACGGAAAAATTGTCACTCGGTTATCGCGCCGAAGGCGCGTGGCAAACCGACTACTCTGACAGCACGCTGGATTACGATGCGCTCTATTACAATCTGGAGCTGTCCGCGAACATCAAACCGTTCGCGTTCGGGGCCGGCTACGAATCGCTTGGCAGCGGCAAAAACGAGAACGCCCCCGGCACGCGCGTCGGTTTCAAAACCCCGCTCGCCACGCTGCATGCGTTCAACGGGTGGGCGGACACATTCCTGGCCACCCCGAACACTGGTCTGCGCGACCTTTACGGCTTTGCCCAGGTCACGTTGCCCGCGCAAATCCCGTTGCGCCTGGTTTACCACAAGTTCGACCCCGAGAGCGGCAGTGGTGATTTCGGCCAGGAGTTCGACGTGGTGCTTTCCAAAAAGTTCGGCAAGCACTGGAGCGGGCTGCTGAAATATTCCTATTACGAGGGAAAGGACGCCGCGCCTCCTTCCCTCGCTGCGGCGAATGTGAACGTTCATAAATTCTGGGCACAGGTTGAATTCAACTTTTAGGCCCGCGCGATCCTCATGCTGGAAACCATCAATCCATCTGAACCAACACTGATTGACAAACTGCTCGCGGACCAGCGCGAGTTGTCGGCAGTCACGCGGTTCTCCCGCCAGCATGCGCGGCAGGAGATTCCGGCCCAGGCAAAATATTACCGCGACCTCATCCCGCTTTCCTTGCCGAAGAAAGGCGAGCAATACGCGTTTGAAGTCGATCTGGACAAATGTTCCGGATGCAAGGCCTGCGTGACGGCCTGCCATAATCTGAACGGCCTCGCCGAAAACGAAACCTGGCGCTCGGTCGGGTCGCTTCACGGCGGCACGGCGGCCGAACCCGTCCACAAGACGGTCACAACCGCCTGCCATCATTGCGTCGATCCCGCCTGCCTGAACGGCTGCCCCGTCCTCGCCTACGAAAAGGATCCCGTCACCGGCATCGTGCATCATCTCGATGACCAGTGCATCGGGTGCTCCTATTGTGTGATGAAATGTCCCTACGAAGTTCCGCAGTACCACAAAAAGAAAGGGATCGTTCGCAAATGCGACATGTGCAGCAGCCGGCTCCTGGAGAACGAGGCGCCCGCCTGCGTCCAATCGTGCCCGAACGAAGCCATCCGCATAACAGTCGTGGGCAAAGCGCAGATCGCCACCGAAACGACCACGCGATCCCAGGTGGTGCCGGGCGCTCCCGCCAGCAATTACACAATTCCGACAACACGCTACCGGACGGAGCGGGAGCTTCCGGCCAACACCCAGCCCGCCGACTTCACCCGTCTCAAACCAGCCGCGGCTCATCCGCCACTCGTGATCATGCTGGTGCTGACCCAACTCTCGGTCGGGATGTTTTGCGTCGCGGCGCTCGGGGAGTCGCTGTTCGACGCGTCGGGAATTGAGTTTCAGAAACTCTATTCTTTGGCGGCGCTGTCTTTCGGCGGACTTGGACTGGCCGCGAGCACGTTGCACCTCGGTCGTCCGCTCCAGGCTTGGCGGGCATTTCTCGGGTGGCGTAAATCGTGGCTCAGCCGGGAGATTATTTTCTTCGGCGTCTATTTCCATCTGGCGGCCGCTCAGATCGCAACACTTTGGTTTCCATTGCCCGTCCCGAAATCGTTGCTTGAAGCATCGGTCGTCATCAGCGGTCTGATCGGCGTTTTTTGTTCCGTGATGGTTTACGTTGATACGCGGCGCACTTTGTGGAGTCTTCGATTAAGCGGTGCAAAATTTTTCGGCACCACAATTTTGCTCGGAGTCGCGGCGAGCGTAGCGCTATCCCTGGTTTTGGGGAACACCGTTCTGAACCTCTTGATCGCGGCTCTCATCATAATCTCCGCCGCAAAATTGGGCTGGGAAGCAAAGTGCCTGACGACTGGTTGCAGGGCAGGACACTCCACGGCCAAAAAAGCGAAACCCCTTAACGCGAACTCCGAAGTAGCGACGGCGAAGGCGTCGGGTAGCACAGGCGACCCGCCTGTGCCGGGCGGCGACTCGCCGCCCGGAACGGGAGAAACACACGAACTTTTTTGCACATCATTTTCCAGAACCAGCGTCGCTTCCGTTCCGTCCGGCCAGTGGCCGGACGGCACGGGCGGGTCGCCCGTGCTACCCGTTCCAACTTCGGAATTCAGGTTAAACGCGGACGAAGCGACCACTTGGTCGGCGCAGCAATCTGCTCGATTGCAAACAGGCATTTTGCGCTGGGCCACCGTCGCTCGCTTTGTTTGCGGTTCGCTCGGCGGCATGATTTTTCCCGGCGCTCTTTTGGCGCTCACGCATTGGGCTGCCCTTGAATTCGTCCCCGGTCTGTCCGTGGGCAGCTTCGCGCTTTGCCTCGCTGGAGAACTCTTGGAACGCCACCTCTTCTTCACGACGGTCGTTGCGCCCAAAATGCCGGGAGGTCTTTTCGAATGAGGGCTGCCGCCAAAACTTCCCTCGATTCATTCCTGCGGCGCCGACACGGAGCTCTCACCGAGGATCTCGTGCTGCGCCACGGCGACTTTGGCCTCGGCAAAGTTCCGCTTCGCCTCAAGCCCGACAACACCACCAATGTCGTCTGCGGATTCTGCTCCACCGGTTGCGGGCTGAACGTCCATCTGCGCAACGGCCAGGCGATCAACCTGACGCCCACCACCGATTACCCGGTCAATCTCGGCATGGCCTGCCCGAAGGGTTGGGAAGCGCTGAATCCGCTGGCTGCGGATGACCGCGCCACCACACCGCTGCTTCGTTACGCAGATGGGAATCTGGCTCCGGTGGACTGGGACTCGGCCATGCAGATCTTTTCGTTACGTTTTAAAACAATCCAGGACAAGCACGGCGCGGCTTCCGTCGCGTTCCTCAGCTCCGGCCAGATCGTCATTGAAGAAATGGCTTCTCTCGGCGCCCTCG
>Ga0163150_10009383_pt1 | contig 10840 bp, 6 predicted proteins | sample OliLakLV19P2IB_FD_148628 | JGI IMG/M metagenome (GOLD analysis project Ga0163150, IMG submission 148628) | Freshwater microbial mat bacterial communities from Lake Vanda, McMurdo Dry Valleys, Antarctica - Oligotrophic Lake LV.19.P2.IB | ecosystem: Environmental > Aquatic > Freshwater > Lake >...
GCCCGAAGCGTCGCGGGACTCGAAGTGTCTTCGCACTCTGCCGCACGTTGATAATGTTCGATGGCTTCTTGGCAAAGGCCGTGCTCGCCATAGGCTCCTCCGAGGCGCTCCTGGAAGGTGCCCTGTTTCAGCCAATCCGATGCGCAAGTCTTTTCAATCTCCCTCAGTGCTTGTTGCAACTGAGCTGGGTCCGCTGTGTCGATCTGGCGCGAGAGTCCATCTAATTTGATGGACACTTCTTCCGCGGCAACGGTGACATCGTCGTCACCCGCTTTTTGAACGCTCGATGTCTGCCCAAGACAGAAATCCGGATCGCCATACGCTTGATAGGCCCCCCACGTCGTACTGGATTCCCTAAACTCCTCCCAGGTCTTCCCTCGCGCGTTCTTCAGAGCCCGACCAAAGGGGACGCCTGCAAGAAGTTCCGTGTAAAATGCTTGTGCGAAACACAGTGCCGCATCGTCCTGAACCGGCCATCCAGCCGCGACGACCGCGCGCACACCTTTCCGGATCAATTCACGAGAGATACTGGCGGCCATCTTATTGTAGGCCGTCCCGCCGATTTGCCCGAGATAGCAGCAGTTAAGGAACACTAGTTCCGGGATCGGATCCAGCATCGTGATCTCTGCTGCAGTGAGAAAAAGGCCATCGTTCAGGACGACGCCGGCCTTCGCCCCGATCGTATCGATGTCTGCCTCGTTGTAATAACCGTGGCCGGCGATGTGGATGATGCGGTAGGGTTGGGCCACAAGTTGGTTTAAAACCTCAAGCGCGCCGGGCCGCGACCTAGAGTGAGTCACCTTGTATTGAGTCCCCAACAATGACGCGACGTGCTGGGCTTCCTTCCTGGCGCCAGGAAGCTCCGGATAGCTGGATGGTGTCAGGGGATCTCCAACCACATACACGTTGTTGGAGGTGCTGTCTCGGACGCGCGCGTCGTAGTCGACGGCTTCAAGCTGTCGAACCATGCCCATGCAAACACAGAGGGGCTGGTCCGTATCGATCATCAGTTCCCAGGGATAGTGTGCCGTCACGTCATCGAGAATGAAGACCACGTTATCCTGGCTGAGGAGACTGTCCTTGAGGTCAAGTGGGATCAACAATTCAAAGAGGGTCTTCGCGATGCCTGCATTGAAATCCCTGGACGTAATCGAGCGCTGAATGAGCTGAGCGATCAGTTCGGGTTGGTTTTCTTGAACAATCACTTCGGCTCGGGCCCGGTCTGACAGGGCGAGAAAGCGGAGCGTGTGTGGGCGACGAAGGCCAGATCCGCCCTCTCTAAACGCGAGATCGAGCAGCGCACTCCAGACTTGCGGATTGTCGGCCTTGTCTTCTTGCAGGATGGCACGCAGGCGTTCTTTCAACACCGGAGCCAGATTCAAATGGTTCGGGGATGGGATTTTCTGGATCGCGGATACTGCCCAGCGCCGCCAATACCCTCGACTGCTCGCCGGAACGAGCCGCGTCCGGCCACCTTTCCCTTTTTTCAAGTGAGGTTCGACCTCAATGTCTGTCTTAAATTCACGTTCGATGCGCTTCTCCACGCGATGTGCAGACTTTGCTGCATCGACCGCCACATCGAGAAAGAGTTCGATGAACTGAATGTGCGTCACCCGCGGAAGCGTGGGACGCTGCTCTTTGATGGCGCGATTCGCGAGAGCCCGATTCGCCAAGATCACGCCACGCACAATGGCATTGACCGAATCCTCCACGGCAATGTTCGCTGACGTGTTGGACCCGATCAGCAAGCTGTTGATCGTGAGGCCAACTGGTTCCTTCGCTAGTTCTGCCGAGCCACGGCATTGGTTGATGTGCAAGCAATACTCTATCACTCCCTGATGTACGGCTTGAGTGAGCGCCGAGGGCGTCAATTCCCCCCACTTGCCGAGCCCGATGACAATCGCGCCATGCTGAACACCTAAGTATTTCTGGATCTCATTGGGCGGGGCCAGCACAACAGCAACCGTGCCCGGCTTTCCTGGATAGCGCCCCAAATGATAGCGCTGAGAGAGGCCGTTGCCGACAAACTTGTCCACAATGCGCTCAGCCCCGGCGATGGTATCCCCTTCGTAGTGACTGAGCAAAATGGGATGGCTGGTGTGTTTGAGATCTCCATGCAACACGGAGACGTGGAGTGTGTCAGATGCAGGTTTCATAGTGCGCCTTCTCTGTTGGCATAGATCGACCAGGAGTGTGGCGGTGCCCCACCCATAGACACTCCTCTACGAACTCTCTCTAGCTGAGAAACATACGATCAAAAGAAGCACGCTGTCCCTCCAGCTGAGGAACTTGATCGTACTGATTGCTCTTGAGCTTCGCGGAGGTTCGTTGCTGTAATTCTCGATAGGTCAACTCGCCGTTGGCCTCCTTGATGGACTCAACCAGATAATATGTCAAGGCACCGTTGAACGAGCCGCCGATGTGCGCATCGGCGGAGGTCTGTGTATCGCGACAACCGGTGATCAGCATCTCTTTGATGTCGGCATGGACGATATCGCTCTTCCTTTTGCGCCCTCGCGGGGCTTTTCCCATCTTGTCACGAACCGTCCCTCGCAGTTTCCTGCCTGACTCGGTGGCCATCAGATCTAACGGGCAAGGGAGAAAACGCTCTTTGATCGGGGCATCCGGCGGAGTGATCGCCCGAGTATTGGTGCCTGAATGGCAGCAATCCATAATCACCGTGAGACTCACGCCCGATCGCAATTTATTGAGTGTCTTACGGAGCCAGTCGTCGCTGAGTGGATCCTCCCAGTCAAGGTCGGTTGGACACAGTATCTCGTCTCGATGATCCGCTTCATCACCATTGTCATCAGGCACGTTCGCCCCATGACCTGAATAGTGCAGCAGCAGGGTATCGCCTTTCTTTCCGCCGGTGATCAGCTTCTTAATTGCCGACTGCATGGCCTTCTTCGTCGCCTGCAGATCGGTGAGAGAGGTAATGTCTTGGGCTGAAAATCCATAGTAGGTCGTGAGCGCGTGCTCGAGATTCTTGACGTCGTTGACACAACCTCGCAGGTCCGCTCCGGGAACTTGATACTGGTTAATGCCGATAAGCACCGCTCGCTTGGCCATATCATCCTCCTTGTGTGTGGGAAATAACTCTCACCCCAAATCTACGCCCCCGATTACGGCTTGTTGAACCTCTTGAGCCGGTTAGGATCCTGCGTATGTTCCATGAGTTCGACGATGTTTTCAACCGTAATTAAGCATCGACTCGCTCTGGAGGCCAGAATGGTGAATGACGCAAACATCTTGCCAACGAAATATCTGAGGGAAGAGGTGTGCTCAATTTCAGCTTCAGACCCAGCTTCTGAGAGGAAATACGGGCATTTCTCTGCAAAATGAATTGATCATGGATTAAGAGAGGGAATCCTTGAACGGATGCGCGACCGCGTGACGTCATCGGAAGGAGAATCTAAAACGATACGGCACTGTATCAAAATGGGTACGGCATGATGGGGTCGCCAAAGGGGATTGGGGCCACCTTTCCTGGCAGGAACGCCTCGCTGTCCAGAAGTCCTGATTGACGAGAAAATCACCTTATTGGTTGAAGATCCGCGTGTATTCTATGAGGTATCCACACATGAAAATATTGTGGAGTGTGCTGATTTTGGGAAAAATGAGGCATACGTATCTCAACTGGTATCGCTCATGCATACAGGGGTTGGTGGACGTAAACCCTGCGAGAAGGAGCGAGCCATGAGCGGTATCTTTATCAGCTATCGACGGGAAGACAGCGCAGGCTGGACCGGTCGGCTGTCGGAGCACCTCAGAGAGCGGTTCGGGGCCGAGTCCATTTTCATGGATATCGATACGATTCAGCCAGGTATAGATTTTACAGAAGCGCTTCAAAAAGCGGTGAGTTCCTGCGAAGTCTTGCTTGCCATGATCGGGCCCGAGTGGGCTACGGTTACCGGCAAATCAGGGAAGCCCCGCATTGAGGACCCCTCTGATTGGGTTCGAACAGAAATCGCTGCCGCCCTTAAACGAAAGATTCGTGTCATTCCTGTGTTGGTGGGTGGAGCATCTGTCCCTACTATCGATCTTCTGCCTGATGACCTTGATGCCTTGGCCCAACGGCAAGCCCACGAGTTGACGGACAAACGATGGAGCTTTGACGTCGAACAGCTCGTCAACACTCTTCCGGCAGCACGTCAAAAACCTTCGCCTGTCCCCAATGGGGTGCCTTGGCGATCCAAACCTGCCATGCTCGGGATGCTTATAGTTGCGACAGCGATAAGCACGGGGATTGCTCTCACATTGATCAATCCTTCTGCTCCTCCTCCAGTTGAAGCGACTGGCATAGCCCTCCTGGCCGTTCCCAAGGTCCCACCACAACCGGTATCAGCCGCCGTGCCAGAAACGATTGCTGCGGTCACGTACCTTCATGCTGGGCAGGAAGCACGGTTGAAAGATCACCGTGCGACTTGCGCGTACAAGGTGCTGGGCATGCAGGTGGATCGCTCATGGAAGGACACCTTGTCGCTCAGTGTCATGGTGCGGGTGACGAACGAAGGACCGATGGATACTGGGTTTGGGGACAATAACTTTCGCCTGCTCGTCGACGACGTGCCACGGGCCCCGACAAGTAACTTGAATGATTCTGTGGATCCTCACAGCGCCAAAGACGGCACCATCGTGTTTACATTTCCGGTGACCGCACAGCGGCTCCTGCTGCAACTTCGTATGGGCGATGACGTCGCTGAGATCCCTGTCGATGTCACGAAGCCGATTCCGCCGCCGAAGGTCATCGCATCACCTGCGCAATTCGCCCATTTAAATGCAGCCACATTTCCCATTGCGCTTCATGCAGGGCAGGAAGCGCGGTTGAAAGATCACCGTGCGTCCTGTGTATACAAGGTGTTGGCCATACAGGTGGATCGATCACGTCCAGACACCTTGTCGCTGAGCGTGACGGTGCAGGTGACGAGTGAGGGACCGCTGGATACCGGGTTCGGAGACAGTAACTTTCGCTTACTCATCGACGACGTGCCGCGAACTCCGACAAGCCGTCTGAGTGATTCCGTGAAGCCCCATAGCGCGAAAGAAGGCACCATCGTGTTTACGTTTCCGGTGACCGCGAAGCGACTCCTGATGCAACTCCGTATGGAAGATAACGCGGCTGAGTTTCCTGTAGACCTCTCGCCAATCTGGTCGTAATGCGCTCAGCGGATCCTGGTTCATCTCGGGCTCTTTCCAAATCTGTAGGCCACGCGAACGATGCCCCTCTCGCGACGACGCCACGCAGGCCTATCGCGACGGCCTGGCGATTCGGAAGAAACTGGCGGCGGGCGATCCCAGTAACACCGAGTGGCAGCGCGACTTGTATGTTTCCTACTGGAAGTTAGCTGATCTCGCTGAACAGCAGAACAACTCCCGTGACGCGCGCACCTATTGGAAGCAGGCCTTTGACGTGCTGTCGGGCATCGACAAGCGGGGCCTGCACCTCTCGCCGGGAGACCGGCCGTTTTTAGAAACCTTGCGCGAGAAAGTCGGCGCAGGCGGTCAGTAAGGCTATGGCCCCTCGCGAGGTCATCTGAAACGGCACTGCCGATCGAGGAGTGGTTTCCGCTGAACTCTCGTTCCACAAGCGCGGACTACAGACTCCGGCTATCGATCCGCACCACCTGTCCTGTTCTGCGTTTGACCTCGTTATACATGTGCGCCGTGCCGCCGGGCCCATCGCCGCCGCTACTGTCCCAGAGACAGACGAATTGAACCTTGCTAATGCCATACGACAAGGCCGTATACAGGAGCCAGAGGTTACAGCGCTCGTAGGGATCGACGCCCTTCGGTGGCAGGCCGAGTTCCGCCGGCGCTGTGCGAATGCCGGGAGTAATGGTCAGGGCCGCTTTGGCCTTGAGGTATCGATCACGCCAGGCCTCGCCGCGACAGACTACCGACCGCTCAATAAATTCCGGTTCATCGAACGGTTGCAACCACTGAACCTTCACCCCTCGTTGCTGACAGGTTTCGGTGAACAACAGATCGCCCCCGCAGGCGCCCTGCGTGAGTGCAAGGTCTTCGGAACCGGCGCCCAGTTTGCCCAAGGCCTCGGCGATCTTCCGTGCGGCGACCGATTCTTTCTCCGCCGGAAAGCGCGGAGGCTGTCTTCCCGGCGCATCGATCATGTGGCCGCTGAAGAGGAACACCTGGCGCGGTTTCCAGCGGGCTTCGGGCTTCGCCAGTTTCTGCAAGGCACGCTCGAAGGTAGCCATCCCAGCATCGACATGCTCCAAACGGAAACCGAGGTCTTTGAGAAGCTGCAACTGGGCGAGACAGGAGTTAAGCGCGAACCAGTCCTTGTCGTTCTTCGCGAGGGCCTCCTTATAAGCGGCTTGTATCGTGTCCGGCGTACCGACCAGCACCTCCAGATCGCCGACGGTTGCGTCGGACCAAAAGCGCTGCGACTCATCCGACTCGCATTCAGCCGCAAATCGAACGGCCCCAGCCATGGTGTTCATGGCTCGGTCGTAGCGGGGATCGTTCGTCAGATACCGATGGAGATGCATCAACATCAGCGCATTGATACCGGAATAATAATGACGAGGATTGCTGCGGTAACTGGTGGCGTAGCTCTCGATGGCCGCCCGCAACAACACGTCTTCGTAGGCGGCTTCGTTTCGCATCTGCGCCGGCGTCTTACCGGGCTGGCGCCACGCAGCCACCCAAGCATCTTTATCGACACGCCCAAGCAATGTCCACGTTTCCTGGTCCTTTGGATACAGCTCCAACACCTTTCGGTAGTGGTCGCGGGCGCGATCCACTGAATGGCCCGGCCTGCCCACCAACGCCAGCCGTTGCAGACAGATGCCCTGCTCCCGTAGGCCCCTGAGGTTGTGCGGCTCAATTGCGAGCCCCCGATCGAGTTGTTCCAAGGAAAAATCGAAGTGTTCAGCCTTTCGCAAGGTCTCGCCGGCCTTAATCCAGGCCTCGGCTCGAAAGGCGGCGATCGGCGCCTCATCCGCGAGCACTAGAACATCACCGATGTGCCCCGCTTTGCGCGCCAGCTCGATACGCCGCTCCCACACATCATGCTGTTGCCAAAATTCTTGCACGTCGCCGATGCGGAGCGATTTCCAGTCTGGCTCCTGAAGGTTGGGCATCAGGTGATAGACCGGGCTCATCTTCCGACCATGCCACGACTCCATCGTCACCTTGACCATGTCGCTTAGGTTCTGCTTATCCTGTTCCATGGTCGCAGGATCCAGCACACCGTCTTTGATATTGTAGCGAAGCTTGCGGTCGGTATAGAGGTCGAAGGCGGTCGTTACGCGCCCGCCACAAATCAGGACGACGCCACGCGCGCGTAGCGCATGGCGCACGCCGAGTTCGTACCAGACGTTGGGATTGTCCACGGTCAGGTCAGCGACCACAAGATCGGCGATCAGGAGTTCTTGGAACATGTCGGTGCGGATGTCACCGGCACGTTCCTCTTCATCCGCACGAAACACGTCCAGACCCGCCGCTTCAAGCGCAGGCTTGATGAGCTCAGTGTAGACGCGATTGAAATCCACCTCGACGCCTTGGCTATCCTTCTTCACACCAAACGGCATGGCGACAAAGGCATGTGGTTTCATACATCACCCCTCGTTAGCAGTGATCTGTTTTAGAGAAGGCATACCAGAGACGATCCGTTATGGGGAACATCTTTAGTGGAGCGGCCGTTGATGAAGAATAGGACTTCAGCCTTCAGAGGGGACAAATCTATACGTAACGTGGTGCCGGGTCAACGCACGTGCGACTGGACGGCCTGCATGTCAATGGTGAGCACCTATGTTTTCCATGAACCTGACGCGTTGCAACTATGTTCTCCTCCGTACCACCAACACTCCATCCCGAATCGTGACGAGGACGGCGGAGACGCGCGGATCGGCTGCGACCACTCGATTCAGTTCTTGAATGGCCGCCGTCTTGTCGTCCGGCGGCGGTTGTTTCAGCACGTCCCCGTCCCACAACACGTTATCGATCAGGATGACACCCTGAGGCGCGAGCAGATCCAGCGATCGCCGGTAGTAATTCAGATAGTTGATTTTGTCGGCGTCGATGAAGATCAGATCGAACGGTCCCTTGAGACCTCGCATCGTATTGAGCGCCGGCCCCATGCGGACTTCGATCTTCTTCCCATTGGGTGATTGCGCAAAATACTGGCGCGCGAGCGCGGCTGACTCCTCGTCGATTTCGCACGTGAGCACCGTCCCATCCGGCGGTAACGCTTCGGCGAAACAGAGCGCGCTATAGCCGGTGAACATACCGATCTCCAGTACGCTGGTGGCCTGCACCAGCTGTGTCATCATCTTGAGAAAGGCTCCTTCGAGCGGCCCGACGATCATCTGCGGAGCCTCCATGCAGCGCTGTGTCTCTTCCCGCAAGGCGCGACAGAGATCCGACTCCGGCATGGAGTGTGCTTGGGCATAGGCTTCGATATCTTCAGAGACCAGTGTCTTCATCGATCTGTGCAATCCTGGGTTTGAAAACTATCGGTCGGTTGCGTACACTACGCGAAATTGATTCGTCGATGCGGCGCACATCATAGCATGACGGTTCCTGAAGGAGACACTCGACTGTGAACACCCTGAAGACTGTTGACGCCTTGACGACCAGACTCTTGGAGATCCAGCGCATTAACAGCGCGGCTTCGCTCCTCTCGTGGGACCAAGAAACCTACATGCCGGCTGGCGGAGGCGAAGCCCGCGCCGAGCAGATTTCCACACTCCAGGGCATCGCGCACCAGAAGTTTGTGTCGCCGGAAGTCGAGCAGTTGCTGACCACCTGGGTCGATTCGGAGACCGGTGAAATCCGCGATACCCCCGGCGAAGGCTGGGATGAACCTTCTCGATCGCTGCTCCGCGAAGTGTGGCGTGACTATCGCCGCGCGAAGAAGCTGCCTTCGGATTTTGTCATCAAGCTCAGCCGGGAATGCTCACTGGCGCAACAAGTGTGGGTGGAGGCCAAAGAGAATCAGGCCTTCTCACAATTCCTCCCGAATCTCCGCACAGTCTTGTCGCTCAAGCGAGAAGAGGCCGAATACCTCGGGTACGAAGACTCGCCGTACAATGCCCTACTCGATGTGTACGAACCGGGGTCGACCATCGCGGCCTTGCGCCCATTGTTCGCACAGGTCAAAGGACGCCTTGTCCCGCTGCTCAAAAAGATTCAACAGAGTTCGGTTCAGGTCGACGATACGATGCTCTTTCATACCTTCGATCAGGTCCGCCAATTGGAGTTCGGCCGGATGGTCTTGATCGCCATGGGTTACGACTTCGAACGGGGGCGCCTCGACCTGTCGGCCCATCCCTTCACGACCTCATTTCATCCGACGGACGTGCGCGTCACCACCCGTGTGCACGAACACGATCTCCAATCCTGCCTGTTCAGTTGTATCCATGAAGGCGGCCACGGGTTGTACGACCAAGGTCTCGACCCCCGCTACTTCGGCACGCCGCTGGGCGATTCGGTCTCGCTCGGCATTCATGAAAGCCAATCGCGTATGTGGGAAAACTGCGTGGGCCGGTCACGGCCGTTCTGGCGCTTCTTTTACCCCATGCTCCAGCAAACCTTTCATCTTCAATTACGCGACCTCGATGTGGAACAATTCTACGCGGCGATCAACCGCGTCAAGCCGTCGCTGATCCGAGTCGAGGCCGATGAGCTCACCTACAATCTCCATATCATGCTGCGGTTCGAAATCGAGCAGGACCTTATCGAAGGGCGGACGCGCCCTGAGGACTTGCCTGGGATCTGGAATCAGAAAATGGAGGAATACCTGGGCATCGCCCCTTCCAACGATGCAGAAGGCGTGCTGCAGGATGTGCACTGGTCGTTCGGCGCGTTCGGCTATTTCCCGACATACACGCTCGGCAATCTCTACTCTGTTCAATTCTATGAGCAGGCCAAACTGGAGATCCCCCATCTAGAGGATGAAATTGCGGCAGGACAATTGATGGTGTTGCGGCGTTGGCTCGGACAAAAGATTCATCGCTGGGGCCGGATGTTCACGCCGGACCACCTCGCCCAGCGCGTGACAGGGAAAAGCCTCGACCCGGAACCGTTCTTATCCTATGTGGAGCATAAGTACGGGGAGTTGTACAAGCTCTAGCTGGATATGGAACAACTTATTGGTGCACGAATATCCTGAGAGTTTGTCCGTGTGGCATACCAGAAAAATATTCCCGCAAGATGCTCAAAAAGGCCGTCCAGCAAGGCCGCAGCCGACGGAAGCACCGGAGGCGTAGCCTCTCGGCTACGTTGAGGATGCTTTCGAGGCGAGAACGCCGCTGGCGGACGTTTTCAGCATCCTGCATATCCCATCGCCTGATTGAGCTTCGCCAGGCTCGCCGCGGGTAATATGAACTCGGCCTGTACCTCGATACGAGACGGCACCAAGATCGTCGTATGGAACACAATATCGCGGATTGGGATCTTGAATTCGGGTTGCTGTGGGGTGCTCAATTCGACTGACTCGACCGATTGGGTGATGGTCCCGCTATCTTGAGGCCCATAGACCGCCACCACCGCCTTCAGAATCTCCGCGACCTTCTCGTTCGTCTCTACTCCCTCAATGCTTTTCTCCAGCAACGGAATGACCTCTTCCTGTGCCTGGTCCGACAGCGTGAAATTTTCCACCCGTTCCTTTCGGCGTAGCGACATCAAGTCGTTATCGAGATCCTTGCTGAATGCCCCATAGGCAAACCGGAAGAACTCGAAGTGAAAGCCTTTGAACCCCTTGCCGAACATCTGCAGCTCGCACAAAAAACACAGTTGCTGCAGCTTCACATCGCTGAGCAATCCGTGAGGTTCCGTCAGATGCAGAACATAGAGCAACAGAGCCCGGTCGACC
>Ga0163150_10009384_pt1 | contig 10839 bp, 7 predicted proteins | sample OliLakLV19P2IB_FD_148628 | JGI IMG/M metagenome (GOLD analysis project Ga0163150, IMG submission 148628) | Freshwater microbial mat bacterial communities from Lake Vanda, McMurdo Dry Valleys, Antarctica - Oligotrophic Lake LV.19.P2.IB | ecosystem: Environmental > Aquatic > Freshwater > Lake >...
CGTCTTCTGGTACAGCCCCTTGGGATCGCGCCGGCGACATTCCTCGATGTCGCACCTCACGTACACTTCTGCGAAGGCTCCCTGCGGAAACAAGGCGCGGGCGCGATCTCGTGACTTGCTGAACGGCGACACGAAGCTGCACAACACGACCGATCCCTGCTCATAGAAGAGGCGTGCGACTTCGGCGGCGCGTCGCAGATTTTCGCGTCGGTCGTGATCACTGAAGGTCAGGTCGCCGTTGAGACCATGACGAAGCTGGTCGCCGTCGAGCAGCATGGTCTGCGAGCCGGCTTCGAACAGGCGGCGTTCCAGGGCGCGTGCAATCGTCGTCTTACCTGCGCCCGACAGTCCGGTGAACCAGAGCACGAGCGGCTGATGCTTGTTGCGGGCAGCGCGTTCCTCGCGCGGGACGTTCCAGCCTTCCCAGACGACGTTGGGCGACTGCATCGCGTCGTCTTCCGAGTCGAGCAGTGACTCAGGTGTCTTCACCTCGCTGCGGATCATTCCCGCGCCGACCGTCACGTTCGAGAACGGGTCGATCAGGATGAAGCTGCCTGTCTCGCGGTTGATCTGGTAGGAGTCGAAGAAGATGGGCTGCGCGAGCGTGAGCTCGAGGCGGCCGATCTCGTTCAACTCGAGAGTGGTGACGTCATCGCGATGCAGCGTGTCTACGTTGACGCGGTAGATGACGCGATCGACGACTGCCTTCACCTGCCGCGTGGTGTGCATGAGGACGTACTGCGCATCGGTGTCGAGCGGCTGCGTGCCAAGCCAGCAGACCATGGCATCGATGCGCGTACTGACCGATGGCAGGTTCATCTTGCGCACGATCATGTCGCCGCGACTCGTGTCGATCTCGTCCTCGAGCGTGATCACGACCGATTCACCGGCAACCGTCTCAGTCTGCTCGCCGCGCGCAGTCTCGATCGTCTTTATCCTGCTCTGCCTGCCGTTCGGCAGCACAATGATTTCTTCGCCCGGTGACACCGTCCCCGAGGCCACGCGGCCGGCGAAGCCGCGGAAGTCCTGGTGCGGACGGACCACATACTGCACGGGGAAACGGAAATCCACGAGATTGCGGTGCGCACCGACATTGACGGTCTCGAGATGGTGCAGCAGCGTCGTGCCCGTGTACCATGGCATGGCTGCACTGCGCGTCACGATGTTGTCGCCCTTCAGCGCCGACATCGGGATGTACACGAGATCCTTGATGTCGAGTTTTTCCGCGAAGTCGTTGTACGACCCCATGACGTCTTCAAACACCTGCTCGTCGTAGTCGACGAGGTCCATCTTGTTCACCGCGACGACAATGTGCGGAATGCGCAGCAGTGAGGCGATGAAGCCGTGACGCTTCGACTGCGTGAGCACGCCCTTCCGTGCGTCGACGAGCACGATCGCGAGCTCGGCCGTCGATGCGCCCGTCACCATGTTGCGCGTGTACTGCACGTGGCCGGGTGTGTCTGCAATGATGAACTTGCGGCGCGGCGTCGCGAAGTAACGATAGGCGACGTCGATCGTGATGTTCTGCTCGCGCTCCGCCCGCAGTCCATCCGTCAGCAACGCGAGGTTCACTCCCTCCTCGCCGCGACGCTTGCTCGCGCCCTCGATCGCTTCCAGCTGGTCCTGGAAAATCGACTTCGTGTCGTACAGCAGGCGGCCGATGAGCGTGCTCTTTCCATCATCGACACTGCCCGCGGTGCTGAACCGCAACATGTCCATGTCGCGGTACGAATCGGATGATTCGTGCTCCACGAGCTCAGCCATTCTCGGATCCACGTTCTGTTCGGTTGTGTTCGGCATCAAAAATATCCCTGGCGCTTGCGGTCTTCCATCGCGGCTTCGGACCGCTGGTCGTCGAAGCGGCCGCCGCGCTCCGTAACGCGCGCAGCAGCGACTTCGCGAATGATCTCTTCGAGTGTTGCAGCCGTGGAACGCACGGCACCGGTACACGTTGCATCACCAACAGTGCGGAACCGGATCGTATCTTCGTACACGGCCTCGCCTTCCTGCAGCGAAATGAACGGCGTTTCGGCGAGCAGGACACCGCGCCTGTTGATGACGTTGCGCTGATGGGAGAAGTAGATTGACGGAATCGTCAGCTGCTCGGACAGTATGTACTGCCACACATCCATCTCGGTCCAGTTGCTGAGCGGGAACACCCGAAAGTGCTCACCCGGATTCTTGCGACCGTTGAAGATGTTCCACAGTTCCGGCCGCTGGTTCTTCGGATCCCACTGGCCGAACGGATCGCGGTGTGAGAAGAAGCGCTCCTTGGCACGCGCCTTCTCCTCATCACGGCGTGCTCCGCCGAACGCTGCATCCACCTTCAGCTCCTTGAGCGCATCGAGCAGCGTGATGGTCTGCAGCACGTTGCGGCTCGCGTCCGGGCCCGTCTCTTCTACCGCCCGGCCCTGGTCGATCGAGTCCTGCACGTAGCGAACGAGCAGTTCTGCGCCGGTGTCCTCGGCCAGCCAGTCACGGAACTCGATCGCTTCCGTAAAATTGTGGCCCGTATCGATGTGCAGCAGCGGAAATGGGAACTTGCCAGGCCAGAACGCTTTCTGCGCGAGCCTGACCATGACGATCGAGTCCTTGCCACCCGAAAAGAGCAGGTGCGGACGCTCGAACTGACCTGCAACCTCACGCATGACGTAGATCGCTTCCGATTCCAGCTGCTCGAGGTGCGTCTTCTTATAGGAGACCATTGCAATCCCGTGTTCTGTTATGCGGCAATGCTCAGCAGCCGACTTGCTGTGCAGCGGCGTACAAAGGCTGAATTGTGCGAAACACACTTTCCTGAATGGAACGATTGCATGCCATGATTCCGTGCGGCTGCACCGGTTTGACTTTGTTGTAACGAAGCGGCTCACCCAGGCAGTCCGACACCCAGCCACGCGCTTCGCGCAGCACGACTTCCGGCGCGCATGTATCCCATTCCTTCAGGTACGGAACGGGATGCACGTAGAGGTCGCGTTCGTTTTCGGCGATGAGTGCGCATTTGAGGCCTACGGATCCGGACGGCTTGACATCCGTCACGCCGAGCGCTTCGCTCATCTTCTGGATCAGTGGATCGTTGTGCGAACGTGATCCGACCAGCCGCGGTGCTCCGCTGACCTGCGAATCGCATTCCAGACGTCGTCGTTCCCCGCCCCGCTCCACCCACGATCCGATGTCCTGAGCCGCTGCGAACAACACGTCACCCTCCGGCCGGAACACCACGCCCAGTACTGCGGCGCCACCGATCGCGAGACCGATCATCACGGAGAACTCGCCGTTTCGCGCGATGAATTCCTTGGTGCCATCGAGCGGGTCGACAATCCACACGCGACTGGCCGACAACCGCTCCGGCGTGTCCGCCGACTCTTCCGACAGGATCGCATCCGCGGGAAAGGCTTTCCGCAGACCGTCCACGATCACAGCGTTCGACGCGCGGTCGGCCTCCGTAACGGGCGATGATCCCTCGTACTCCGTCGGGATCTTTCCATAGAAACCCAACGCGGCTGCTCCGGCGGCACGCGCCAGCCGGCTTGCAACCTCGAGCTCTTCGTTAAGCGGCATCGATCTCAGTTCGTATTCGTTACCCGATCCGGCAAGCCGGACAATCTACAGCCGTTTCCCGTTTTCCGCGCGTCCCCCGCCTTGCTCCACGGTCCCCATCAATTGTGCGCCGCATGAGGAATGCGGCACCGATGCCGGCAGCAGCCATGAGCGCCTCGGCGGGGAGGACGGGCCCGTCCCAGAGGAGGCGCGGGCCGATCAGGATGGCGAGGCCGGTAGTCACGGCGATGATCCACGCGAGGCTCCGTGAACGGAGCCAGAAGCCGGCCGGGAGGAAGATCAACAGCAACCAGGTCAGGCTCTCGATCGTCTTGGCTGCGGCCGTGTGGTGGCTGCGATAAACCAGAAGCGCCCAGGTCCAGCCGGGTGAATGCACCGGTTGGCAATGTGCGGCACCATTCACACTGAGACAGTACTGATCGCCCGCACGCCACATTTCCGCATTCACCGTGTCGCCGCGGGTAATTCCCGCAAAGGCTTTGGGCAGTCGATAATCCGGCTGGTCCAAAGACAGATTGCGGCTTCGCGCACGAACCCGAAGTACCGCGTCATCGCCATCGATGCCGATGAGAAGCATTTCGTTCCGGGTTTCATCGTAGATCGTGAAGATCGGTGACAGTCCACGAACAGGAGGTCCGGCCACGAACCGCACATTGATGGGTGCGCCGGCCATGATGGCGCGGCGCAGCTCTGCCGAGCGGCGGATCCGCCGGGACGGCAGCCGGAGCGACCCCGTATGTGCGTCGAGCACACGCCCCTTGTTCGGCGTCATGCTCGGGTGCGGCGGCATCCACTGACCGTAGAGAATGGCTTCCGCCCGTATGTCGGGCTGGAGCAGGTACCCCCCTCCGAGCGTAATTGCGAGGGCGACTGCCAGGCCGGCCGTGCCGAGCAGTGTTGCGGTTTCCGCTCCCCCATGCAGCCAGCGGGCGCGCGTGCGTACGATCAATACTCCAGCCGCTGCGCCGAGAGTATTGAAGATGATGTCGCTGAGGCTCGAATAGCGACCTGGAACCGCGAGTTGAATGACTTCGATGGAGAGGGAGTAGACTGCGCACGCCGCAACGATGAACGCGGATCGCGGCGAGGCCATGGCGAGCGCGACGCCGAGTGAAAGAAAGAGCACCACGTTGGCGAGCACATCCGCGAGGCCGCGCCACGTATCGAATTCGAAAGAAAGGCCTCGCGCCGGGGGCAGATCTCCCATCGGGACCAGTGTCAATGCAACAATGAGAAACGCGGCTGCGACCGGCAGGGCGGTTTTCCAGCGTGGATTCATCCACTATTGTGACACCTCGGACCGCGCAGAACAATAGATTGACAGGGGAACGATGTGACGAAGGGCCAGGCTGTCGTACATCACTTCACAATCGATGTCGAAGACTATTTCCAGGTATCGGCATTCGAGGACATCGTGCCGCGCAGCGCGTGGGAGGGGATGGAGTCGCGCGTCGTCAGGAACACGCACATTCTCGCCGACCTGCTCCAGCAACACGATGTGCGTGCGACAATGTTCGTGCTGGGATGGGTGGCCGAACGTCATCCGCAGCTCGTGAAGGAGTTGACTGCCGCAGGTCATGAGATCGCCTCCCACGGATGGGACCACAAGCGCGTGACGCACCAGACGCAGGAGGAATTTCGTTCGTCGATCCGTCGTTCGCGTGCATTGCTCGAAGATCAGTCAGGCATGCAGGTGCTCGGATTCCGCGCACCGAGCTTTTCGATCACACCTGCGCAGGAGTGGGCCCTCGACATTCTGGTCGAAGAGGGATACCGCTACGACTCGAGTCTCTTTCCCATCCATCGACCGGGCTACGGCTTTGCCAGCGCGGGCAGGGATCCCCACTGGCTCGAGCGACCTGCGGGCCGTCTGCGCGAGATTCCGCCCGCAACTCTGCGTGCCGGACGCGTCAATCTGCCTGCCGCGGGCGGTGCCTACTTCCGGCTTTTTCCGTATGCCCTGATCGCGAGCGCGTTTCGACAGGCGGAGCGGCGGAACGTCCCGGGCACATTTTATATTCATCCGTGGGAAGTGGACCCCGAACAACCCAGAATGAATGTCAGTGCCACTACGCGCGTACGTCACTATGGCGGCCTGCGCCGCACCGCGCCGCGACTGCAGCGGCTGCTGAGCGAATTCCGGTTTCAGCCGATTGCGGACAGCCTGCCATGACGATTGTTACGCGTGTCGCCGGTCCGCTTCACATTGTGCGCGCCGAGGCCGAGCCTGAACGCTGGGACGCATTCGTACGCGCACGAAGCGACGGATCTTTCGCGCATGCGGCAGGATGGAACGCCGTGATCAGCGAAGTCCTGCGTCACGAATACATCGCGCTTGCCGCCTGTGACGAATCTGGTGTCTTTCAAGGCGTGCTTCCGCTCGTGCGCGTGCGAACCCCCCTGCTCGGACATTCGCTGATTTCCATGCTCTGCCTGAATTACGGCGGTCCGCTCGGCAGCGATGATGCGCAACGACTCCTCGTCGATGCGGCCATCGCCGAGGCACGCGCTTCAGGTGCTGACTCTGTGCGACTCCGGTCACGCACAGCCATCGAATGCGAGCTGTCTGCACCGGCGGATGAGAAGGTGCTCGTACTCCTGGATCTGCCTGCCTCCCCCGATGAGTTATGGTCACACTTCTCGAGCAAGCTGCGCAGCCAGATACGCCGGCCGCAGAAAGAGGGTATGGAGTTCCGCACGGGAGCAGACCAGCTCGATGCCTTTTACGACGTATTCGCACACAACATGCGAGATCTCGGCACACCGGTCTATTCACACCGTTTCTTCGAGCGCGTGCTCGCCACGTTCGATGACGTCGTGATCGGTGCTGTCTACCTGAATGGAATTCCGGTGGGCGGTGGATTCGGCTTGATCTGGAACGGCGAGTTCGAGATGACGTGGGCATCGACGATCCGCAAATACAACGCACTGTCGCCGAACATGCTGCTGTACTGGGGATTCATGCAGGAGATGATTGCGCGCGGTGTCGGCGTATTCAACTTTGGGCGATCCTCACGTGATGCGGGTACGCATCGTTTCAAGATGCAGTGGGGCGGCCGTGAGCACGAGCTTCCGTGGACCGAATGGACTGCCCGGCCTTCGGCCGCCAACGTGCACGCCGGCCCGTCACGGATGGCGCAACTTGTCTCCCGCTCCTGGCAGAGGCTGCCGTTGCCGGTCGCGAACCTGCTCGGACCGCACATCGCCCGGAGGTTGCCCTGGTGGTGATCTCTTCGACGGCGGACTGATGCTTTTCTCGAGATATCAACCGCCCGCCCATTCACCCCTGCATGCGTCCGCGCTCGCCAGCGCGTCGGCGTCCGTCCTGGGTATGCACAGCGACCCACGTCCCGCGCTCGAGGCCCGTCTGGCCATCCGTTATTCCGCTCAACATGTACGGTTATGCGGCAGCGGTACTCAGGCGCTGCAGCTCGGCATCGAGGAGGCCTGCCGGCGTTGCGACGGCGCCGACCTCGTTGCCCTGCCTGCGTTCGGCTGCTATGACCTGGCGACCGCCGCGGTGGGCGCGCAGGTCCGCGTGTCCCTCTATGATGTCGACCCGCGCACACTTGGCCCGGACCTCGAATCGTTCGAGCACGTGCTGAGGCGCGGCGCACGCGTCGCTGTGGTTGCGCCTTTCTACGGTATCCCGGTTCCCTGGGAGGAGCTTCGCGCGCTCGCTGCGCGCTACGGCGTCATTCTGATTGAAGACGCCGCGCAGGGGCACGGCGCGTCGCTCAATGGAAAGCCTCTCGGCTCGCTCGGCGACATTAGCGTGATCAGCTTCGGGCGCGGAAAGGGCTGGACCGGTGGCGCGGGCGGCGCGCTCCTGATGCGCGGCACACCGGCGCTGGGCAGGTGGTCCCGCAACGACGATGGACACCGCGTCCGTGCCGAGAGCTGGACGCTTGTTGCCGCGGTGGCGCAGTGGCTGCTGGCACGACCTAGGATGTATTCGCTACCCGCTTCCCTGCCGTGGCTGCATCTCGGCGAGACGAATTACCACGACCCGGTCGCGCCGCGGTCGATGACGCGCGCAGCCGCCGCGATCGCGCTTATGTGTGAAAATGACGCGGACGCCGAGGCCGCAGCGCGCCGTGAATCGGCGGCGGCACTCGCCAGCAAGCTGCCCCCGCGCCTGGAGCCGATTTCGGCGCCCGCCAATGGCATTGCCGGGTACCTGCGTATGCCCGTGCGCATGCAGGGTGCAGCACTCGCGGCCATCGCAGCGCTCGAGCTACGACACTTCGGAGTCGCCGCCACCTATCCCACAACGCTCGCCGCCCTTCCCCAGATCGGTGCCCGCCTCGCCGTGCAGGCGCAGGATTCCTTCGACGGTGCGGATGCCGTGGTGCGGGAAGTCTTCACGCTGCCGACGCACACGTTCGTCCGGGCTGACGACCACGCGATGCTGCTTCAGTCGCTACGCGACCTCGTACTTCGAGCTGCCACGGAAGACCCGCTCATCCACCTGTCGTAGTTCCTGCTCATGCGGTCATAATGCCGGACACACGGAGCTCGAAGCCCTTCAGGGAGAGGCCGGCTGGCACATTGAGTCTCGGCATTGCGTATGCGGAACTCCCCGCCAAGGCCCAACCTCCATCGACACGCAGGGCCGCCTCGTAACCCGCGGCTGCCGTTGCGGCCTCGACCGTTGGTGAACTGAGGCCGTAGGGGTACGCCAACCAGGGCATCACCCCCGAAAAATGCGAGCGGAGCCACGCGAGCGGCCGTTCGAGCTCCGTTGCCAACTCCGCCTCAGCGAGTACTGCGAGATTTGGATGAGACCATGTGTGTGAAGCGATCACGACACCGCAGCGCTGTGCTTCGCGCAATTCCGCTTCCGTCACGCACGCCTGATGCTCCGGGACTGGACGTATCGCCCACCCCTGTGCCCGGGCGTTCACGCGAATTTCCCCGTCCCGGCCCCCAAACCGAGTCAAGGCTTCATTTCGTTCGTGGTCACTGAGCGCAGCCCCGGCCGCGCCGGTTACCGCGTCCCACCAGAACGAATCGCCGCCCACAAACGCTGGAGCGACAAAGACAGTGGCGGGCAGCGAGCGGCGTGTAAGCTCGTGGACGCCGGCAGTCATTGCGCCACGGGAGGCGTCATCGAACGTGATCGCTGCACGCGGGCGGCCGGACGAGCGGGAGCCGGGACTGAGGATGGCCTCCAGCGGCACAATATCATGGGTTTTCATCAGCAGGTCGAGCTGGCGCGCAAAGCTGCCCTGCGGGAGATGAAGGCTTGTATCTCCGGACGCACGATCACCTTCCGGCACGATGTTGTGATATGCCAGAATGATCGCGTCGTGGCGTCGCCGACGCCGGACGGCGCCCGCAACGCCGCTCCCGCAAAGCAGACGCTCAGCGAGGCCCTTCATGGCAGTACGGATCGGTGGCATGAGCTCCAAGTTTTCCGGTTGCGCCCGACTCTGGCTATTTACATTCACGTGGTATTACGTTCCAAGCAATGAATTGGGGTCGCACTACCCCACCAATTCCAGACAAGCTAAATGTTTCGTACAGCGGCGTGCCTGAACACGGTGCCTCGCGGCCCGGGTCGTACGTCCTCGCAGCACATCCTGCCCCGCACAGGTTCCGTACGGACGATGCGGGCAGGCCATATCTGAAGGCAACGGAGAACCAATCATGTTTCGGAAGCGTTCCGTCGTAATCACAGTACTGGCTGCTGCGACCTTCTCCTTTGGTGCCTGCGGCGAAGAAGGCGCGGAAGGACTGTTCGGACCCGATGCTACGGCGGTGCTTACGCCCGCCACTGCGACAATGACTGCGATCGGCGACACGCTCCTCATGTCGATCACGGTCACCAACTCGTCGCGGCAAATCCTCAATTCCGAGCTCAGCTGGGCATCGCTCGACCCGGCGGTGGCCACGGTTGACCCGCTCGGCCGCGTGGTGTCCACCGGGCCCGGCCAGGCACGCATTGTCGCGTTTATCGAAACGATTTCCGACACATCGATCATTACCGTTGCCCAGACCCCTACGAGCGTCGAACTGCGACAGGTCGGCGCTCTCACGTCCGTCTCAGGGCCTATCACGGTCAACGCCCTTCGCGACACGGTCAAGCTGCGCGGGCTCGCCCGAGACCGTCGCGGCGTCGAAATCGTGGGGCTCCCGTTTGTGTGGACGACCCTCGATCCTGCAACCGTGAGCGTGACGAGCAACGGTCATGCGCTCGCGCTCACGAATGGCGCTGGACGGGTGACGGGTCAGCTCGGTGCGTTCTCGTCCACCGCCACATTGCAGATCGCACAGGTCGCCGCGCAGGTTGAGGTATCGCCCAAGACGCCGATAATCAACGCGCTCGGTTCAACTACGCAGATTGCGGCGACCGTCCGTGACCGCAACGGCAATACAATGACGGGTCCCGCGGCGACGGTGACCTGGACGTCGCAGAGCCCCGCTATAGCGACGGTCGCTGCGGATGGACGGGTGACGGCTCTCAGCCCGGGAACGGCGAACATTCTCGGCCAGGTCGGCCCCACAACAGGCGACGTCGCAACTGTGCTCGTCCAGCAGGACGTTGGCAGGGTTGCGCTGACACCTACGGCGATCACCCTGGTGATCGGTGCCTCCACCAACCTTTCCGGCGCGGCCTTCGATGCGAACAACAACGCAATCCCAGGCGCACCGATGGCCTGGTCGTCCAGCGCGCCTGGCATAGCGAGCGTTTCTCCGAACGGCCGTCTGACGGCGGTTTCACAGGGAACCGCGACGATCACCCTTGCCAGCGGCGGCCGCACCGCGTCTGCCTCGGTAATCGTCAACGCCCCGTTCGAAGCCGTCGCTTCGGTACAGGTCTCGCCCTCGGAAGGCATTACAACCCCCGGCAAGGCGGTGCAGTACGTTGCCACCGTTCGTGGTGTCTTCGGCAACGTCCTGACTGATCGCCCGATCTCGTGGGCGACGACCGATCCCAGCGTTGCTACCATCGATGCAACCGGTAAGGTCACCGCCGTCTCGCAAGGCGGCGCGCTTATTATCGCAGGCGCTGCAGGCGTGCCCGGGTACGCGAACGTGATCGTGATCCGGCCCGTCGCAACCATATCTATTTCGCCAGCGACAAGCACGCTGGCGATCAGCGGGACTGCGCAGCTCGCCGGCGCCACGCTCGATGACGGCGGCGCACCCATTTCCGGCCACATCCTGAGTTGGGCGTCGACGAACCCGGCCGTGGCAACCGTAAGCCAGACAGGCTTGATCACGGCCATATCTGCGGGTACGGCACAGATACAGGCCGGTGCAGAAGGTGTGCTG
>Ga0163150_10009385_pt1 | contig 10839 bp, 9 predicted proteins | sample OliLakLV19P2IB_FD_148628 | JGI IMG/M metagenome (GOLD analysis project Ga0163150, IMG submission 148628) | Freshwater microbial mat bacterial communities from Lake Vanda, McMurdo Dry Valleys, Antarctica - Oligotrophic Lake LV.19.P2.IB | ecosystem: Environmental > Aquatic > Freshwater > Lake >...
ATGTGGCGCTGGGGCCGTGCGCGGACGGCGGGTTCTATGCGATCGCGGCGCGGCGGACGGAGGAGGCGATGTTCGCGGGAGTTGAGTGGTCGTCAGGGCGGGAGCGCGGGCAAACGATCGAAGCTTGCCGACGGTCGGGGCTTACCGTGGAGTGCGGCGGATTGTGGGACGACGTCGATACCCCGGCCGACCTGCCGCGTCTAAAGGACAGCAATCGCGCAACCTTGAGTGCGGACACTCTGCGAAGTGTGCGAATCTGCACATAGAATAAGAGTCATCGTGGGAATTGAAGAACGACTGCAAACGGCCGTTTCGCACATTGACCTGGTGCGGAAGGAGATCGGCAAGATCATCGTTGGTCAAAGGGATGTAGTGGAGGGCGTGCTCATCTGTCTGCTGGCGGGCGGGCATGTATTGCTCGAAGGCGTACCCGGCCTCGGCAAGACGACGCTACTTCGCACGCTGGGGCGGGTGCTGCACTTGAAGTACTCGCGCATTCAGTTCACGCCCGACCTGATGCCCGCCGACATCGTGGGCAGCATGATCATGGAGTCTGACGAGCGGGGCGGCAAGATCCTACGCTTCCAGCCAGGGCCGATCTTCGCGAACCTCGTGCTGGCCGATGAAATCAATCGTGCGACGCCCAAGACGCAATCGGCGCTGCTTGAGGCGATGCAGGAGCGGACGGTTACGAGCGGCACCACAACGCATGAACTCGACTTGCCGTTTCTCGTCATGGCGACGCAGAACCCGATCGAGATGGAGGGCACCTACCCGCTGCCCGAAGCGCAGTTGGACCGGTTTCTGATGAAAATCCTGGTGGAGTATCCATCGCGCGAGGATTTGAACCGCATCGTGGAACGGACCATTTCAAAGGAAGAAGTCCAGTTGGAGCAGGTGATCGACCGGGCTCAGATTCTCGCCCTGCGGGGCACCTGCAGAGAGGTGCTGGTGGCGCAGCATGTGCAGGACTACGCGATCGACATCGTAATGGCAACGCAGCCGGGAACGCCTTCAGCGCACGAGATGGCCACCAAGTACATTCGCTACGGCAGTTCGCCGCGCGGCGCACAGGCGCTGGTGGAGTGCGGGCGGGTGCTGGCGCTCATGCGCGGCCGGCTGCACCTGAGCACCGACGACGTTCAAGCAGTGGCGAGCGCAGTGCTGCGGCATCGCATCATTCTCAACTTTGACGCCCACGCCGATGGCGCGACTCCGGAGACCGTGCTGAAACGGATTATTCAGAGTGTCGGGGTAACGGCTGGCCGATAAGCAATGGCGCGCACTTCCGATGATTTGTTGATTGATCGAAAGCTGCTCGAGAAGCTGGAGCGGCTAACGGTGCGATGGCGGAAGTCATTCGCGGGTCTTGTAGGCGGCCACAACCTGTCGAGGTTTGCAGGCTCGGGGCAGGAGTTTCTGGATCACCGTCATTTCCATCAAGGCGATGACTTGCGCGCGGTGAACTGGCGCGCGTACATGCGCCTTGAAAAGCTATTCCTGAAGATGTTTCAGATAGAGCCGAGGGTGCCGGTGAGGCTGATGCTGGACGTAAGCGGGTCTATGCGGACGGGCGAGATCGACAAGTTTCTGTACTCCCGCAGGATGGCGGCGGCGCTGTGCTACATCGGCCTGGTGCGCCTGGACACGATCTGCGTGCAACCCTTCAGCGATCATCTGCACGACTCGTTTTTGTGCGGGGGCGGCCGGCATCGCTTTGTCCCGGCGCTGGAGTATTTATCGAAGCTCGAGGCTTCTGGTCCATCGAACTTCCTGGAGGTGACGCGGCAGTTTGTCGCGAACTATCCGCAGCGCGGGCTGCTGATCGTGATTTCCGATTTTCTGGACGACGGGGATTCGGGAAAGGCTTTGCAGTACCTCGCCGATTTTGGGCATGAGCTGATGCTCGTGCAGGTGTGGGCGGACGAGGACCGGACGCCGCCATGGGATGGGGAGTTGGATCTCGAAGATGCCGAGACCGGTGCGAAGCTGGAGCTCACCTTCGACGCCTCCGCACGTGAAGACTACGCGAGGCAGTTCGATGAGTATTGCGATTTGCTGGAGCGCGTGGCGCTGCGGAGCGGCGGCCGTTACGTGGGGCTCTCCACCGCACAGAGCCTTGAGGACGCGATCTTCGGGCCGATCATACAAACGCGAGTGGTGCAATAGATGTCGTTTCTAAATCTGACCGCCGGCGAGTTGATCGCCCTCTTCGGCACCGTGTCGGCGGTGGTGTTCACGCTCTACCTGCTAGACCGTTCGCGGCGAAAGCAAGTGGTGCCGACGCTGCGTTTCTGGAGGCATGCCGAGACCAACACTGAACTGCGGCAGCGGCGGAAGATTCAGCAGCCGTGGTCGCTGGTGCTGCAGTTGATCAGCATGGCGCTGCTGCTGCTGGCGATCGCGCAACTGCAGTGGGGCGACCTGATGCAGACCTCTCGCGATCACGTGGTGATTCTGGATACGTCGGCATGGATGGGGGCGCGAACGGCTCGAGGGACCTTGATGGACGAGGCCCGGACGTCGGCACTCGCTTTCGTGCGGGCGCTGCCTGCTTCAGACCGGGTGCTGCTGTTGCGTGCCGATGGGCTGGCGACGCCGGTGACACCGCTCGAATCGAATCACGCCGCCGTGGAGCGGGCGATTCGCGCATCGGAGCCTTCATCATCGGCGCTGAACCTCGACCAGGCCATCGACGTTGCAGTGCGGGCGCAAGCGGGGCAGGGCCGGAAGCGCGGCGATATCGTTTATGTAGGATCGGCGCGAGTGGCCGCGACGGAAGGCGTTACGAGCACGCTGCCCGGGAATCTGCGGGTGCTGCCGGTGACGGCGCCGGTGGAGAACTCGGGGATCCGGAAGATCGGCCTGCGGCGTTCGCGGACGGAGACGGATCAGTGGGACGTGTTCGTGTCGGTGCGGAATTTCGGGTTGAAGGAGCGTGTGGCGCAACTGGCGCTACAGTTTGGCGGTGCGCCCATCGGGAGCCGTACGCTGACGTTGAAGCCGAATGCCGATCAGGAGACGACGTTCGCATTCCGCACGAAAGCGGGGGGCTTGATGGAGGCGCGGCTGCTCGATGGAGACGCCTTCCAGGAAGATAATCGGGCGGTGCTGGAAGTGCCGGCGCAACGGTCACTGAGGGTGGTGGTGTACACGGAGGAGGCGGATCCGCTGCGGCCGGTGCTGGGCGGCAACCCGAGGGTGACGGCGCAGTTTCGGCCGCCATCCGCGTATGAGGCGGCACCCGACGCCGATGCGATGATTCTCGACCGGTTCATACCAACGGCGCCGCCGAAGCTTCCATCGATCTGGATTGAGCCGCCGGCACAACGGTCGCCAGTGAGGGTGAAGGCGACGGTGAGTAAGGCGAAACTGTCGCGCTGGAATTCCGATCACGCGTTGGGGCTGGGTCTGCGGACAAAGGATCTGGAGCTTGAGACGGCGCAGATTTTCACGCCCGCCAGCGGCGACATCAAGGTGGCCGAGACCGATGCGGGTCCGGTGATTGTGGGCCGGCCGCGGACGGACACGCAGCCGAAGCTGATCGTACTGGGCTTCCATCCGGTGCGTTCGGCAATGAAGTATGAACTGGCGACGCCGCTGTTGTTCGCGAACGCTCTGCGCTGGGTTCAGCCGGAGTTGTTTCTGCATTGGGAGTTGAACGCGGGGACGGTGGGCACCGTGGAGATGGCGATCGATAAGCGAACGAATGTGGAAGCGGTGCGGGTGATCAGCGATACGGGCAAAGCGGTGCCGTACACGATTGATGGCGACCAGTTGCGGTTCTTCGCGGGGACGCCGGGCACCGTGCGCGTGATAGCGGGCGACCGGGAAAGCGTCTACTCGTTGACGCTGCCGGAAGTGGGCATCACTGCCTGGGCCGTGCCGGAGCGAGTACGGCGGGGCATCCCGAGCCTCGGGGTGCAGGGTTCGCCGGTGAAGGATTTATGGCCGTGGCTCGCCGTGCTTGGGGGGCTGGGTTTGCTAACGGAGTGGCTGCTGTTTGGCCGCGGGCGGCGTGCCGCGAGACTGGCGCGGGTTCCGGCGAGGGCGCGGCAGAAGGTGCTCCAGAAGAGGGCGTCATGACATTCGAACGTCCATGGCTGCTGCTCCTGCTGGCGCTGCCGCTCGGGTGGATGTACTTCGAGATGCAGCGGACGCCGCGCCGGCTCGCACTGGCGCTGAAGACAATCGCGTTTCTGGCGATCGTACTGGCGCTATCGTCGCCGAAGCTTGCGATCTCGGAATCGAAGATGGCTGTGGCGGTGCTGGTGGACACGTCGGCCAGCATGAACGCGCAGGATCTGGCGAAGGCGTCGGAGTTCGCAACCGCTGCCGAGCGTGCAAAGGGCCGGCACTGGCTGCGAGTGATTCCGTTCGCGAGATCGATTCGCGAGTCAGGGAAAGAAGAGCGCGGGAAGACGTGGACGTTGAAGCAGACCGCGGGCGAACCGGGCGGTGCAACCGATCTCGAATCGGCGCTGCGGGAAGCGATGGTGTCGCTGCCGGAAGGCTTGGTGCGTCGCGTGGTGCTGCTGAGCGATGGCAAGGAGAACAAGGGGAGCATTGTCCGAGCGGCTTGGCAGGCGCGGCAACTGGGGATTCCGGTGGACACGGTGGAGATGGCGGGGCGGGCACAGCCGGGGCTCCATCTGGATTCAGTGAGCCTGCCGTCGTTGACGTTTACGGGCGAGAAGTTTCCCATCGATCTTCAAGTGAGTTCGCCGAGGGCGGCGCAGGGGACGATTGAACTGCTGGCCGACGGCAAGATGCTCGGGAGCACTCCGGTATCGATCGCCGCTGGAGAGAATCGCGTGCGGGCGCATGCGAACCTCACCGCGGCCGGCGCGATCGATCTGGCGGTGAAGCTATCGTCGCCGGGGTTGGGAGAAGTGGTGTTCAACCAGGCAGTGACGCTGCGGAGGCCGAGAGTGTTGTACGTGTCGCAGGATCCGCCGGGCACGGAGGCGAACCTCTTGCAGGCGCTGACGGCGGCCCAGTACGAGGTGACGCGGGTGAGCGACTTTGGCGTTGAGAAGCTCGCGAATTACCAGACCGTGGTGCTCAATAACTGGAATCTCGAGGGCGTGCCGTTGGGACGCAAAGAGGAGATCGAGAGGTTTGTGAAGGGCGGGGGCGGCCTGCTGGTGATCGGCGGCGAGCGCAACATTTATCCCGAGAACAAGAAAGTGGAAGACGCGCTGGACCGGACGCTGCCGGCGAAGATCGCACCGCCTCGGTCGCCCGAAGGCACGGTGGTGGTGCTGGTGATGGACAAGTCGTCGTCGATGGAAGGCCGCAAGATGGAGCTGGCGCGGCAGGCGGGGATCGGTGTGATCGAGAATCTGCGGGCGATCGATAACGTCGGCGTGCTGATCTTCGATAACTCTTTCCAGTGGGCGGTGCCGATTCGGCGGGCTGAAGACAAGACGCTGATCAAGCGGCTGGTGGCGGGGATCACGCCGGATGGCGGTACGCAGATTGCGCCGGCGCTGAGCGAGGGCTTCCGCAAGATTGCTCTGGCGACGGGGACGTTTAAGCACGTCGTGCTGCTGACGGATGGCATCTCGGAAGAAGGCGATTCGCTCGAAGTGTCGCGAGAGGCTTCAGGCAAGAAGGTGACGATCTCGACGGTGGGCCTGGGGCAGGACGTGAACCGGGCGTACTTGGAGAAGATCGCTTCGCTGGCGCTAGGGAAGTCGTACTTCCTGAATGATCCGTCGGGGCTGGAACAGATTTTGTTAAAGGACGTGATGGAGCACACGGGGTCGACGGCGGTGGAAAAGCCGCTGAATGCCGTGGTGGCGAAGCAGGCCGAGATTCTGGACGGCGTGGGCCTTGAGACGGCGCCGACGTTGAAGGGCTACGTGCGGTTCCAGTCGAAGCCGAGTGCGGAGACGATCCTCACGATCGACCGTAACGAGCCGCTGCTGGCGCGCTGGCAGTATGGGCTTGGGCGCGCGGCGGTGTTCACGTCGGATGCAAAGAGCCGGTGGGCGGCGAACTGGATTACGTGGAAAGGCTTCGACAAATTCTGGATCAACGTGATGCGCGACCTGTTGCCGCACACCGAGGCGGGGCAGGCAACGATCGACTACGACGGCGCCAATGGCGAGATTGTGGTGGACTACCGGCTGAGTGGGAACGTTGAGGAGCCCAAAACAATTCCGGGGATCTATGTAATGGGCCCAGGAGGTTACCAGCGGCCCGTGCAGGTGAGCAAAGTAGCCAACGGCGCTTATCGCGGACGGGTTGCGGTGGGGCAGCGGCAGGGGCTGTTCCGGGTACGGCCGGTGGCGGAGTCGAAGACATTTCCCGAGGTGGGGATTTACCGGCCTGAAGAGGAACTGACGGAGTACGGGTCAAACAGCTTCCTGTTGAAGAAGCTCTCGGAGTACACAGGCGGGCGCTTCAATCCAACGGCGAAGGACGTGTTTGAGGCGGGCGGGCGGAGTGTCGCATCGAGTTTGCGGCTATGGCCGGGGCTGCTGGCGCTCGCGCTGTTGTTGAATCTGGCGGAGTTGGTGCTGCGGAAGTGGCCGGGCATTTTCCAGAGGAGCACGTAGGTGGCGCGAAAGAAGCCGGCGCGGTTCGATGAAGGCAAGGGTGTGCGGAAACTGGCGCGGGAGCGAGTGGGGACGGTTCCGGCGGCGCGGCTGATTGAAGACAAGAGCAAGAAGAAAAAGCCGAAGTATAAGAAGCCGGTGGGTGAGGGGGAGTGACGTTCACTTCGAGCTATCGATCCGGTGCGGTGGGCGCGTAGCGGCGCACTTGAATCCGGCGCTCGCGGCTTCCGGTACGCGCGATATCGTACGAAGATTGCATGCGCATGAGTTGGGGAGCCCAGGCCGTTCGATTCCCGCCGAGACGGCAACCATCTCCGTGGCGCGATTTGAGCAGTCGTCCACATCGGCGGAGTGCGCCAGGCCGTCCAGCATCATGCGGCTGCCTTGGCGTAACAGCGGCGCCAACTCGGCGACACACGGCGGATCTCGAACAGCAATTGCGCGGGATGCGATATTGCAGAAGCGCACCGGCGCGTGCATATGCGTTGGTCCGGAGCCCTTGGCTAGTTAAGTTAGGTTAGTGGTGGCCGAAGTCGGGGTCGAACCGACACGTTCAGTGAAGAACGCCAGATTTTGAGTCTGGTGCGTCTGCCAATTCCGCCATTCGGCCACGAAAGGCTTCTCTATTGTAGCGGATTCCAATATCTGTCGCGCTACTGTGCGGTGACGCTGAAGGGGTAGCAGATACGCGCCCATCCTTGCTCCTGGATCTGGTTGCAGAGTATGTACGATCCGGGACTAAGCGGGGCTGCCGGCCGGACAGTGAAGGCGCCCGCCGACCCAGCTACGACCACCGGCTTGGTGTCGCTATTCTCGAAAACGGCGTTGCTCAGAAAGTCCGAACTGTATGCGCTCTTACGCCGCAGACGGATCGTGCGACCGTTCAACTGGACCAACTGCCAACCCGACATTGCGGAGAATCCCTGAACCGTGAGCGACGGGGAACCGCCGCGAATGGGCAGAATCGGCGTCGATTCGTCGAGCGGGAACTCGGGCCGGCGCCGGCGGTCGATCGGCCAAGCGGTGGTGCGGGGGACGATCGGACTCCACAGAACAAACGAACTCAAGGCGGCCACGCCACCCTCCACGTCGGTAAAGACGCCTTTTGGTTGAGGCGTCATCATGCCGGGGGCGATCTGGGTTTGGGCGCCGATCATCGCGTCGAGCACCTTCTCGCTCGCGCCTGCCCGCCTCAGTTCAATCAGTGAGGTAGGCGAAATGTCGAACTGCGCTCCTCGCCGGGACATCGACAAAACTGATGAAATCACAGCACTTTCAGGCACGCCCGCCTGAATCATCCGGATCACGTCGGCGTTCTGCGCGACGGCGGCAAATGACAAAACGAACAGTAGGAGAACCCGCATACAACCTCCAGCAGGTTGGATGCAAACAAAGCCAAATCCTATCGGTATTCGGTGACGATTAGTACCACAGCCGTCCCCAGGGCGATCATGACGGCGTGGGGAAGGCGTCGGGCGGCGGGGTTGCGAACGTCGAGTTCGGGGTTCGCGCGGTAGGGCGCCTGAAGCCGGAGGAGGCTTCCGAAGATGGTGCCGATGTTGAGCAGCGCCGATGAAAGGCCTCGGCTCCCGAGCAGGTACAACACCGCGATGGCGCCGCCGATGAGGCTCGTTACTACAAAGATAGTAAACCAGGTTGCAGGTCCGACTATCGCCCCAACGGCCATCATCAATTTGACGTCTCCGGCACCGACGCCGCGCAGGAGATACAAAGGAAAGTAGACCAGCGAGGCGAGTCCAAAGCCGAGCAGCGCCGACCGCAACCCGGGCCACTTCTCGAGGTAGACGTTCACCCCGAACCCGGCGATCAGCCCCGCGAGCACGAGCCAGTTCGGGATCTTCCGAGTGCGAATATCGAACACCGCCGCGGCGAGAGTGAGCGCTACCAGCAGGGCCTGGCACAGCGGGTGCATCGTCAGGAGTGCTCCGCGCGTTGGAGCGTCCAGTCGCAGGCCGCTTCAACGAACGCCGCCGAACCGTCTCGCAACCAGCCGTCGAGTTGGGCCGGTTCCTTCAACTGCTGACCGCGCACCCGCGGCACCACGACGAAGCGGCAATTGAGGTCGGGCAATGCGGTCATGTCGCCCCACAACTTCTCAAACTGCGCCACCGGAAACACGTCTTCCTGGCCTTTGCCCCAGCGCTTCTTGACGTCCTTTAGCGTGACGTAAGTGGGCATGCGCGCCGCCAGCGACCGGATGGCCTCAGTCACTGTGGCCGGCTCGTCGAGCCCCGCGCGATCCAACCCGAAGGCCGCCAGCAGACGATCCACATCGATCCAGTAGCTGGCACTGTTATAGAACGAAAGCTGCGATTCAATCTCCTCGGAGGGCAGCGCCAATCCTTCAATAAGCCGGACCCGACCATCGACGCGAGCGAGTCCGCCGCCCCGATCGTCGATGTAGCGCTCGATCACCTCGGTAGTCATCGCGCTGCCCTGCTCGATGTGATAGCCGAGCAATCCAGCGTCGACGCCCGCGCCGACGGTATCGATATTGTGAACGAAGAGGTGCTTCAGCGCCGGACGTTCACGCAGCAATCGTGCCAGCGTCCCATTGCGAAGCAGATTCGGAACCTCGTACCAATGCCCCACCGGGTGCAGGCACTGCACGGGCAGGTTGTCTGTATAGTTGCCGCCCTCACCGGAACGGCGAGCCCATTCAATCAATGTTGCATGCAGACTCTCGCGGACCTTCTGGGCCTGCTCGTCCAGAATCTGATGCTGCGTTTCTTCCCAAGCGAAGCGCAGGTCGCGCTCCATCGGGATGAGGCGCATGCCGATGCTGGCTCCCGGCGAGAGCACCAGTGAACCGGGATATCCGTAGTTCCGCTCGGCGGCGAGGTAGCCTTCAATGGCGGGGTGCGTGAGGTAACTGGTAGTGATGATATGCGGCGGCGGAGTTCCACATTCGCGGCCCGTGCGGAGGCTCTTGGCGAGGTGGACCTCGATGAAATTACGGTGACGGCCATTGAGTTTGCAAAAGGGATTGAGCGCCTTCACCACGCCCGCGCCTTTGGTCCAGCGGCTGCCAATTCCGCCGGCGAGCGAGACAACGGCGACTGTGCCCTCTCGCAACGCCGCAACGCCAATACGACGCATGCTCTCGGGCATCGCACCGGTGGCGTCGAAATAATCGCCCTCTACAACGTCGGTGATCCGGCTTCTCGCGGGAAGGCGGTTCTGCGCGATGCCGATGCGTCCGGCGCGCAGGTCGTTCTGAATCTGTTCATGCTGGACGCGGTCGAACCCGTAGCGGTCGAGCAGTCCGTCGAGGCTTTGAGCCTGATCGACGCGGGAGTCGTCACCACGCGGCAGCAGGTGGTCGAACAGGTCCTGCACCATGGCGGAGAAGGCCGGGTTTGAGCGGCACGCGGCGCTGAAGCGGTCGAGCTCGGCGCGCCGTACGGGCGAGAGCAGGCGCGACTCCAGACGCAACAGATCAGGAACAATGAGCGTGTAATACTCGGCGGGCATCAACGCGGAATCTCCGCGATGAACAGCGGCGTGCGTGCCGCGTTCGTTAATGGCGAAGTCGTACACCACGGGTTCCATCGCGAATGGCACGGCTTCCTGCAAGCGCCGCTTGGTGTCGCTCATGATGGACTGCATGCGGTCCTGGATGGCGGGCTTCAGGCCGGGCTTAAAGAGGAACCCCATGCCGCCGCCGGCCATGCCGCCGAGCATCCAGAAGCCCGCGAAGCCCTCGCCCATTTCGGCGCGCGACCGTTCGATGAGCATCTCGGTATAGAGGTTGGACGCCCAGGGGATGATGGTCTGAATCGGACCGTCGAAGTTCTGCTGCGTGCAGGCGCCGACGCCGCCGATGTCGCCCGTGCGGATGTGCCCGGCGATGCGATCGAGCAGTGTGATGGCCTCCTGTCTGCCGAGCCATTCAGCCTCGGAGCGGAGCAGATACTTCTCGGTGACCATCTCGAGGATTGGGCCGACATCCTGAGCCATACCGCCATGCACCAACACGAGACTTTCCTGAAGCTTCTGTCGCGTTTCAGCGGACACCTCGCTCTCGCCCATCAGTTGATGACGAGGCAGAAGACAGCCGCGGCTGATGCCGAACTCGGGATCGCCGGCTTCGGCCGTCACACCGTGAATGAGCTTGATCCCGGGCCATACGCCGCCCGAATCCTGCCAGCCGCCGCCCGATCCCGCCAGCCACTCGCCGAGGATCGCGCGCGCCGCGACAAGCCGGCGTTCGTCTTCAACGAGACCGCCGCTCAGGGCCTCCACCTGCCGC
>Ga0163150_10009387_pt1 | contig 10836 bp, 4 predicted proteins | sample OliLakLV19P2IB_FD_148628 | JGI IMG/M metagenome (GOLD analysis project Ga0163150, IMG submission 148628) | Freshwater microbial mat bacterial communities from Lake Vanda, McMurdo Dry Valleys, Antarctica - Oligotrophic Lake LV.19.P2.IB | ecosystem: Environmental > Aquatic > Freshwater > Lake >...
GCACGTTCCTGGTCGGCCACCCAGTTGTTGGCCTGTTCCAGGCGTGATGAACCGGTCAGGCGGGGCCCGATTTGTTCACAGAGGTGCGTCAGGTGAGTCATGACCTGATTGCGGTTTTGCCCTTCGTCGATCACTTTCAGGAGCGAATCGAAGTCGGCGTCGGCCATGCCAACCAGTCCACGCAACTCTTCTACCGATGTTGCGACAACCGGATTCCATTCAATCGCTGCTTCCTCGGCCGGTGCAGCGCCGCGGTTTCGGCCGGCTCCCCGTTCGCCGCGGGGAGGGGGATCCTGGGCGTAGGCAAGCAGAGGAAGGATCAAGGTAAACAAAAAAAGTGACAGCTGGGCGAGCCTGGCGACAGGCGACTTGCGAATCCAGTTTGTGGCAATCATGGATACAACTCCGGAACAACGTTGATGGATTTATGGCGCATCCCCTGAGGTCAAACTATGATTTGCCCGGCAGCCACTTGCAATCGGGGATGCAGGCATCCGGATGCTTGCAGATTGCACCGGCAACCGTTCGCGGCCTGTATTGAACCGGGAAAGCGATTCTTCTACGATTCCGCCCCCCACAGTCCGGACCAGGCCCACCCAAAAGGTCGCGGTTTGCCCGGGCAGGGAATGATCATTCAAAACTGTCCGCAGGAGCAGGACCGGTCATGCAACGGAATGCAATATTATTTTCCACGATCGTCGCGTTGGCTGTTACCGGCTGCAACAATCTGGGTGGACCACCACGCCGGTTTGCCAATAACCCGCCTGCCCCATCGGTCCAGTCCCAGGCGACTGCGCCTGACCTGCAAAACTCGTACGCGAATGACAACGCCAGGCAGCTTCGCTCCAGCCTGGAAGCCAACCCGTACGAAGCGGCTTTGTTCCGGACTGCCAATGCAGCCAAAAAGCAACAGGACGGATCCGGCATTCCCGTCGTAACTTCCGACAGAATGGCCGGCGTTCCCGACAAACCCAAAACAGCTCAACATGTTTGCGATGAGAATTGCGGTCATTCGCACGGAGTGGTTGGCCCCGACGGTGTAATCGGGCTTCCGCAATTCCGTTTGTCAGAACTGTCTGACGATGAGAAACAGGAAATCACAAACCCGGTCGCCAGTAGTCAACAACCTCCGGATCAGGAAGTTGCAGTTACAGCAGAACCTGCCCCGGAAACAGTTCAGGTTACTGTTTCGCCAACAACCTCTGCAGCCGAAACGATGGTCACGATTCCAGTGGCCCAGCCGATTGAAGCTCCATCCTCCCCCGCACAACCGGCACCCCAGTTTGCTTCCGCATCCAGCCGCAACACCCAACCCGAGTCGTCGCCTGCAACATCGCAAAACCCGGCGACCGAAAGTCCGCTTGCCACCAACAGCACCATTCGCAGCCAGGCAAGCATGCAGGTTCAGGTCGTCGACGCGGACGCCAATGGAATGACCATTCCAACGCTGCAAGCTGCAATGCCTGAACTTCAGCTGCCGCCAATCCAGGGTGAACTTGCCAATGCCCTGCGCCGCAATTCCGATTCGGACGAAATGGCTGAACCGGAAATCGTTGTGCCGCCGTCCAGCACTCCCGAACCCAAAGTGGTTCAGTTCAGTCCGGAAGTTGTGCCTCCATCGGCGCCACAACCGTCAGCAACAACTTCCGGTTCCGGATCGCAACCAGCTTCGTCGGCCGGCATTCGGGTCGACCCGACGTTGCGAAATCCGTGGTCTTCGTCGCAGGCATTTCAACCGACTGTGGCCCCAGCGACGACACAACCGGTTTTGCGCATTCCTGCCCACCAACAGCAACGGTTTAATGCACCGGTAGAGCCTGCCTTACTTCCAAACAAAAACTCCCCGTCTGCGACAGACCTGTTGGTCAAACCGGCATCGTTCCAGGAACCGGTCGAGCCACCTACGAACCTGGTTGCGGCCAAAACCGCTGATTGCCAGAACTGTCTCCCGACCGCCTGCACCAGTGCCGATTGCCAGTCGGCGGGTAAATGCGTTTGTGGCAACTTCCAACAGAAACTCCGAACGGGATCCATTGGACCGATTCCATTGATCCTGCAAGGTCAGCACAAGTCTGACCAAAGCACCGATCTGGCCCCTGGAATCAGGCTTCTGGAGAACCCTCAAATGCAGGTTCCAGACGGTGGGATGATGAAGCATGCAGGGTATCGTCCTGGAACAATTGGATCCAGGCCGGCCGCAGGGTTGCCGTCGCAACCAGGCCTTTCGGCACCGGTGGCTGCATTGACCACCGAAATCACCGGATTTGGGAATTACGAACGGCTGACGACCAAACAGTTTCAGCCTGGCCAGACGATCCTGCTGTATTGCGAATTGACCGGTTACTCGTCGCTGGAAAAAACTGTTCGCGAAGGAACCGAATTTCAGACAACGCTCGAGAGTCAACTGATGGTTACCGATGCGTCGGGCAAAACCGTCCAGCAGGATTCGTTTCCGGTGCTGAACGATGTCTCGCACAGCCGGCGAAATGATTTCTACATGTATGTGCCGTTCAAAGTTGGAAAACTTCCGGCCGGCAACTACGAGGTGATGCTCCGGGTTCGTGATGCCAACAACAACAGTTCCGCCTTCGCCGGACCGGTTTCCTTCAGCGTGAAATAATTGTGCCGTATCCAGTTACCAACCCGACCGGCTGAATCCGCTGCCGCCTCCAGACGATCTGGACGAACTGGAGGAATGCGATGACGATCCGCTGGACCATGAGCGGCCGGAACTGCTGCTTCTTCCAAAGCTGATTCCGCTGGACGAACCGCCGGACGAGCTGAAGATGCTGGACGAAGAGGATTCCATTCTCCGCCGGCGACGTTCGGCTTCGGCGGCAATCTGGCGCTGCCTGCGATCGACCGCTGCCTGGGCAATTTCCACGGCGCGACCGGCGAGACTGGCAGCAATTCGGCACAGTTCAATGGCGGCCGAATAATCCCCCGACGACAGGGCCCGCCGTGCCCGTTGCAATTCCTCGGAACCCGGTTCTCCCGCAACCGTGATCCCGTGTGCACCCGTCCAGCGCGCGGCGCGGAAAACGGCACCGGAGGCCTGACGAAAATCGGCCGCCGACTGTTCGGCAATTTGCAGTTCACGGACCAGAGTCCCGGCCACAATTCCCAACTCGGCAGTCAGCCGGGTCGCTTCCATCTGTACGGTTTGCCAATCATTGTGGGCCCGTTCCAGGCGCTGGGAGACCACCTGGACCGCCTGTTCCAGCCGCCTCGCGTCAACCTGGCTTTGGGAAATGGTCGAGCTGTCCGGAATTTTGTCGTCGACCGATCGGGTGACCAGTCGCTGAACTGCCTCCAGTTCCCCAACGGCTCCCTGAACCGCCATGGTTGCCTGGCCGTGGGCGGCAAAATCTCCCTCGATGGTGGCGGAGAGCCCTGCAACCGCTGCGCGGAAATTCTGCAGCTGCATTTCGTCCAGAAACGGATCGCGGCCGGCCGAAGCGGTCTTCAACTGCTTCGACAGCGATGCGATTGATCCCGCCAACTCGCGATGGCTGTCAATCGTTGGCTGTTCACAACGCGGGTCGGTAACGCGGGAAGCCAGTCGGGTGACGGACTCGGCGACTTCGCTCACACCCCGCAGATTGCTCTTCGCGGTCGAATCCAGGCGGGTGCAGTGTGCCCTGATTCGGTCAAGCAACTGGTCGAACTGGTCCAGTCCCGTTTCGGATGTTTCCATCAGGAACGCGGCTTCGAGGATTCCCGCTTTTTTGTGAAGCTCTTCGGCCGAGTCAATCGTTTCCTTGACGGTCCCGGCCAGTCGCTGCCCCATTTCCAGGTGGCTTTGAATGGTTTCGGCGGCTTCCGGTGAATCGTTTTCGATGTAGCCAACATCGGTGTTGGCTGCCGGCTCAGGCCGGAACCGCATGGCAGTAGGCGCGTAACTCTGCGCGGCGGCATCGGCCAGCCCGGTCGTGCGGGGCAGTTCTTCGCCGGTCGTTTGCAGATGACTGCGGACACTTGCCAGGCTGGACGAATACTGTTCCACGGCCCGCAACGTGTCCCGAACGATCCGGTCGGCCGTTGCAGTTTCCTGGACGCCGGCATCCAGCGATTGCCCGGCTGCATCAGCGTTTCCAAAATCGATTGCGGTTGCAGCGGCGGCCAGGTGCGCTTCCGTATTCTTCAGGTTGTCATCCGGGTTATGGCCGGCTTCTGTCAGAACAGTCGCGGTAGCAACCCGCAATTGACCCGATACCAGAGTTCGCGAGTTGGCAATGTTCTTGCGGGATGCTTCCAGTTCCGTGGATCGATGACTGTTGGCGGTTGCGGCAAGTTCTGCACAACGGACCGCACGCTGGGCAAGGGCCGAAAGGGCCTGGTCGAATTCGTCGGCCCCGTCAGCGATGTTTTCTTTGGCCGCAAGCGTACACAGCTGATTGGCGTTGTCCCCCAGTTCAACGACCCGCTCACCAATCCACTGAACCCGATGCCCCAGCGATTTCATGGAATCGGATGCGGCGTCCAGTTTCGGAAACAGGTCGTCCCGCATCCTGCGAATCGAGCGGGCGATTTGCAGGCCATTCACAATTCGCTGTTCGACAACGGGCAGGTATTCGTCCTGGACCCGGACTGGATCCGTTGTCGCCAGCGTCTCGGCCTCTGACTGTGTTTGGTGAATTGCCGGAAGCAGAATGTCTTCCAGTGCCCGAACGGGAAAATGTCCGTCGGCATCCGATTGCAACTCCAGTCCCCGTTGCAGCTCCGACAACTGGTCTCCGGCTACGGCGAGCGACTCCATCCGGCTGGCTACATTCGTCAGCCCGTCCTCCAACCGGTTCAGAAGTTCAACGGCTTCGCTCGCTGCGTCGTTGGAAAGGATCAGGAATTCTTCCGGGTTTACCCAGTGGTCATTCGATACCGGCGAGCCCAGGGCGACCGACCCGTTAAACGATTTTCCTGCGAGCAGTCGTGTACAGGCGTGATAGCGGGAGCTGCTGACCATATTGGCCGCTTCGGCCAGCGGGTTTACCGGATTCAACAGCCGGGTTGCCCGCTTCAAAACCCGGTGGGCTTCGTCCGTAATCTGTGCCAGCTTTGCGCATTGTTGATCAATTGTTTCTGCCAGGACCAACGTGGTTCCGGTAAAACCCCTTCCGCGAAATTCGTTGAGCGTGCCGGTAATTTGTTGTCGGCGTGCCAATACCTGATCAATCTTTTCCTGGCCGTGACCAAGAGCTTCGACCGATTTGTCGAACGCATCATGAGCTGCCGCCAGGGCCGGTCGTCTTCTCCGGTTCAAAACCAGTATCACCAGCAATCCGCTCCCCCCGGCCACACCTGCGATGATCCAGAGGGTCCGGCGAACCGCCCGTTTCCGGTCCTGCGCGATCCGCTCCGCATCGACTGCTGCCAGCACAACGGATTCCCCCTGTGTGATTGCCTGCATGGCGGATTGCGTCGTGGCAGCAAACGCGGGATCGCCGGCGGCATGTTCCCTGGCCGCCTGGGTAATCAGTTTTTCCGCTTCCTTGCTGTACGAATCAGCGGCGAAGCCAAAGGAATGGAAAGTCACGTTTTCCCAGCGCCGTTTGACCGGCGCCATCGACTGGTCAAAAGCCCGATGGGAGGCGTGCAGGTCGAGCATCCGGTGGATTTGGTGAATCACCTGTTCGACTTCCTGGGAAGTGTCCCTCACGTTTGCTTCAGCGACCTTGGCCGCCGCGTTTTTCAAGATCAACTGCCAGTCGGCAACCGGCGGCGTTGCCAGACTGGAGGTTGCGGCGTCGGGGAATTGGTCCCGGAAGGAGGCGAGTGTTTTTTCCAGTTCCGGGATCAGAACCGTTTCGGCTTCTACAATGCGCTGGCGGACAGTATCGACCGCCCGTTGCCGTTCGAGTTTTTGCCGCTGTTCCAGAGCCTGGCGGTCTTTCTCGGCGCGCACTTCGGCCGCGATGGCCTGTTTCAGTCGTGCGTTGATGTCGGAAACTGTGTTTTTGGCGGCGTCGATGATGCGCCCGCCGTTTTGCATCGCGCTGCGTGCTTCGCGGTCGAGATTTCCGATCCAGCGTGATTCGCCGACGCTTCGGCGATCCTGGGCATCGCTGCCGTAGTAGCTGAATTTCCGCTCTTCGAGGAACAGCACGAAAACCGCTCCGTCAGTTTCTCCTGTTTCGGGATGCTCCAGCGTTCCAAAGCGGGTGCGGTTGGCCAGTCCGTGACCCAGCGCATACTCGACGGCATCCATGTCGCGAAAGGTCCGGCCGTCCTGGGCCTGATACGATTCGTTTCGGGCATGCTTCATCAGCACGATGGTCCAGTGCGGACCGTTTTCATCGAGCCATTTTTCCAGTTCTGCCAGTTGTTGGGGAGCGGCTCCGACATCCCCTTTGACGTACAGGTGCTGGTCCGGATCGTAATGGTCAATCACATCCAGGACACTGGTAATCGTCCGGTGCGACTGGGCGGCGCCATCCTGGGCACAAGCGATGCCGGCAATCAAGCCCGCGATAATCAGCGTGCCAACTCCAGCCAGGCGATTCAGCGGTATTCGTTTCAACATCGGAGTGTGGGTTGATGGTACGTAGCCGTTCACTCCGTGAACGTGCTGAAAATGCAATGGGGAAAATCTTTGGCTCAAAGATCCCATTGCGGAAAATTCAATCATGCGCCAAAAAAGCATTTTCACGGAATGAAAAGCTACGTGGAAAAGCTACGTGGTATCGGCAACAACCAATACGGCGTTACAAGAGTGTACCGAAAACCGAAATGGACGGTGGGGAAGACGCCCTGGATTCCGGTTGCGGGTTCCTGGCGGATAAACTGCCGGTCCAAATGTGGGTTGGATCCGTCCTGGCTTGTGCCGGACAGGCGAACGTAGGGAATTTTCCGACACAAAAGCAGCCAGAGCAACGATGACAAACCCGTTGGACATGTTTGAGTCAGCTGCCGGGAATCGTTCCTCCGGGGGTAATCGTGGAGCCTTGCCGATTTGGTTACCGGTTTTCTATCTGATGATTCCTGTGTTGTTGGCAGATCTGGGACTGTTTCTGTTTGGGACGTTCTTTTTCCCGGCCTGGAGCTGCATTCTGTTTGGGACGTTTCATGCGATGGCTTGCTGGCTGGCAATCGGGCGGCGGACCCGGATCCGGTGTGCGCTGGATGGAATGGTGCTGTTGCTGTTTCTGTCAGCCCATATCCAGATGCTGGAGTCTTTGGTTGTTGGCGGGCCGATGGACCGGCCGGGCTTGCCAGAAGCCATCGTCATTTTCGTATTTCTGTCGATCGGGCTGTGGGGGTTTGGTTGGGGATTTTTATTGCCTGGCAATGAGCTTGCAAAAAGCTGGTTTGTGAAACAGAAACAGGAGAATGAACAAATGCGGATCGCCGATCTCCTGGTTGTAACCACAGCGATTGGTCTGGTTGGTGGGGTGTTCAAACTGTACGGCTGGTTTTCCGGTCCTGTCCGCGGTTCTGGACTTCAATCAGAGCAACTTGTCGGGATGTTTTTCTTTTCGTTTTTCGCGCTGCATTTGACGGGGGCAATCCTGACCTTCATTTCTGGCAGGCCATTGTTGAAGTTGTCACTGCACGTATTTCGTTATTTCGACTCCCGAAAGTTTTGCATGATGGGCGCTGGTCTGATCACACTCATGATTTTGAGCGTGTATTCGGCCGGTTTTGTTGTGACCGGATCGCCGTTCCGGCTTCTGGAGTTGAATGGACTGCTTGTATTGCCGGTTCTGTATTCCGGGACACTGTTTTGCGTTTTTCTTGGTCTGGCAAAGTTTGGCGGGCCGGTTTCTTCCCCCACCAGTTTCAGCAGTTGTCGAACATCAATGCGGGACATGCCGTAAAGAACCTGACTGAACGAACAAACATCGCATTCCGAAGTTGCGGGGTGGGCATCATTGAGACTGTGCAAACGCGGGCGACAGGTTCACGACGGCCAAATTCGATTCGAATTTGGCTGCCGGTGTTGTCGATCCTTGCGCCGGTCGTTTTGTTGGTGATGCCGGCAGTGTTTTCAAATCCAAAAATCCGTATTCCAGCAGGCCTGATACTGATAGTGTCATTGATGATTGGCACGATCTGGTTGGGGCTGGGGCGAAGAACGTTTTTGCGAACGACGCTGGAAGGCCTGGTGCTATTGTCATGTTTGGGCGGTATGGCGTCGATGTTGATCGCAACTGGTCACCCAGCGGACGCTTACCGGCCAGTTGACGCTGATGGATTGTTGGTTTGCATCTCGATCATGACTGTGCCGGTCGCAGTCGCTTTACTTTTGATGCCATTCAGGTATCGATTGGGGATGGGTTTGTTTGGTGAACTGGATGATGAGCGATTGAGACTTGTCGACTTGTTTGTTCTCCTTGGCGCATTCGGAGTGTCGTTGGGAATGTTCCGATTCTCGGGCGTTTTTGATTATCGCAACGCCGAATTCTATTCCAATTTCCCAGGGGCAATCGACTTGATATGTCCCCTGTTGGCGACGTTTTCGGTTGCTGGCGCAATCGCAGCATTGTTTGTTGTTTGGACTGATCAGGTTGCGAGATCGACAATTGGAAGCGGAATGGCGTCATCGACGACAGTACAGGCCGGTTTGCTTTTTGGCGGTTTGACGGGGATGGTTGTTGCGGACAGCACTAAAGAAGGATGGACCGAGCTCATCGGAGGTCTGAGCCTGGTTATCGCGGCCCAGGCAACCGTATTTCTGGTTTTGTTGGGAATTCGTCAGCTCAAACTTGCTGAAACTGTCAATCCGGACCGACGGAGAAAATCTGCAGAATGTGCGACTTGGCGACACGTTCAAGGTACGTGGCGAAGAAGTTATGATAGTGGCTTGCGTGTGGCTGGATCTGGTACAACAGCCGCGAATGACGAAACACAAACCGACGGAAAATGATTCGATGAGTGCAACGCTTGAGAACCGGACCTGGCAGCATGTTGACTATCGCTGGGACCCGAAACACGCTGCGAAGCTGGATGGGGTTGGGTCGCTGGTCTACCGCTCGAACATCCTGGGTGACGATGGGCGGATTACCAACACCGGCGGCGGGAATACGTCCAGCAAACTGGTCGAGGTCGATCCGTTGACGGGTGAAGAAGTCGAAGTGTTGTGGGTCAAGGGTTCGGGGGGAGACCTGCGGACGAGCAAGGCCGAAAACTTTTCGTCACTCTACATGGACAAACTGCAGGGGCTGAAGCCAATCTACGCGGCGGCTCCCGAGCGAGGAGTCAAAACTCCGATCGAAGATAAAATGGTCAGCTACTATCCGCATTGCAACTTCAACCTCAACTCCCGTGCGGCTTCGATCGATACGCCGCTGCATGCTTTCGTTCCGTTCAAACACGTTGATCACACCCATCCGAACTCGGTGATCTCGGTGGCGGCTTGCCGGCGGTCGAAAGAAGTCACGACGGAGATTTACGGCGACGAAGTGGTCTGGACGCCGTGGATGCGGCCCGGTTTTGAACTGGGGTTGCAGCTCGAGAAAGTCTGGGCCGACCACCCCGGCCTGAAAGGGGCAGTCATGGGTCAGCACGGGTTGATCAATGGCGACGATGATCCGGTTGCATGTTACGAATTGAGCCTGGACCTGATCGAGCGCGCGGCGCAGTACATCGAGTCGAAGGACAAGGGAGAGAAGACGTTTGGCGGGCAGAAGTACCAGTCGCTGGCAGCCGACAAGCGGGATGCCTTGCTGGTGCAGTTGTTGCCGTGGTTGCGCGGGCAACTGTCCGAGCCGTACAGGATGATCGGCACGGTGCAGACCGACGAAAAGATGTTGCGGTTTGTGAACAGCCACGATGCGGTGCGGCTGGCGCGGCTGGGGACCAGTTGCCCAGACCATTTTCTCCGGACCCGAATTCGCCCGCTGCTGGTCGAGTGGAATCCGCAGAAGGATGACACGGCGAAACTGAGGGAAATGTTGACGGCCGGGCTGATCCAATACCGCAAGGATTACGCCGCCTACTATGAGCGCTGCAAGCACGCCGATTCGCCTGCCATGCGCGGAGCGAACCCGACGGTCGTTTTGATTCCGGGGGTCGGGATGATTGCCTGGGGCAAGAACAAAAGCGAATCCCGCGTGACGGCCGAATTTTACAACTGCGCAATCGAAGTGATGCGTGGTGCGGAGGCGATCGACGAATACATCGCGTTGCCGGAGCAGGAAGCGTTTGATATCGAGTACTGGTTGCTGGAAGAGGCGAAGCTGAAGCGGATGCCGCCGGACAAGCCGATGGCCCGGCGAATTTGCCTGATCGTTGGTGCCGGAAGCGGGATCGGCCGATGTGCGGCCCACCGGCTGGCTGCCGAAGGGGTGCATGTCGTTTGTGCTGATCTGGATCAAACGGCGGCCGAGGCGACCGCCAAAGAACTGACCGACAAATACGGCGTCGGTATTGGCGTCGGCGGCAGCGGGATTTCCGGCTGCGGGCCGGCGATCGGGTTGGGGATCGACATGACCAAACGCGAGAGCATTCGCGCTGCGATCCGGCAAACGGTTTTGGCTTTTGGCGGACTGGATCACCTGGTCGTGACGGCCGGGATCTACGTTCCACCCGGAGCGGACGGCTCGATTTCGGACGAAGCGTGGGGTTTGACATTCGACGTGAATGTGATCGGACCGTTTCAGGTTGCCGATGAACTGCGCATCCTGTTCCGCGAACAGTCGTTGACGGGCAGCGTTGTTGTGACGACCAGCGTGAACGGAATGGTCAGCAAGAAGGGAAGCCTGGCTTATGATTCTTCGAAGGCTGCGGCGAATCATCTGGTTCGCGAGCTGGCCATCGAGTTGGCCCCGCATATCCGCGTGAACGCAGTCGCTCCGGCGACGGTCGTTGCCGGCAGCTCGATGTTTCCCCGCGACCGGG
>Ga0163150_10009389_pt1 | contig 10833 bp, 8 predicted proteins | sample OliLakLV19P2IB_FD_148628 | JGI IMG/M metagenome (GOLD analysis project Ga0163150, IMG submission 148628) | Freshwater microbial mat bacterial communities from Lake Vanda, McMurdo Dry Valleys, Antarctica - Oligotrophic Lake LV.19.P2.IB | ecosystem: Environmental > Aquatic > Freshwater > Lake >...
GTTCCTCCATAATTAATGCTGCAATTCTCCAAAATGAATTGTTAAGGTTGGGGGGAAATTCGGGTTTGCGCGGATTTGACGATCAATCTATTCCCGTTTCTCAATTCCATATTTTTACCGCGGAGATAAGGTATTTGCTTTCTCAAAATTCGTACGCCGCTATATTTGCTGATGCAGGATATGTAGAAAATAAGGGCGTGGGAATATCAACCAGCGATTTCCCCTATGGAATTGGCGCCGGGGTCAATTTTGAGACAAAAGCAGGTATCTTTGGACTCAATTATGCTTTGGGAAGTCAAAACAATAACCCTCTGAGCATTAAAAATGCAAAAATTCATTTCGGTTACGTGAATTATTTTTGAGTGGGAAAATATTTTTTTTTAAATCTGTTTTTGATCTGTTTTACGGTTTTGATCTTCGGTCAATCTGCACAGATAATTTATCCAAATGATTCCATTTCTGGTCAGCCTGTGGAACCGGAATTTCCCGTTGTAATAATTGATACTGCTGCAGTTTTGAAAGAACTCAACTTTCCTAAATTTTCTTACGACTCTCTTTTTACCGCAAGTTCCAATGCAGGCGAACAGGTTTTGGAAAGTCAGATCCATATTAGAAAAAGAGACGTGCTTTTACCGGTGCTATTGCTCATAATGCTAGTGTATGTTACCTGGCTGCGTTATGTTTTTTCTAAGGAACTCAGCGAAAATTTCACGGTAATTCTCAATAACAATCTTGGTCAACAAATTTATCGGGACAGAGAGTTTTCTGCCAATATCTTTAAACTGCTCACCTTTGTAAATTTTACTTTAACAGCAGGTATATTTTTATTCTTATTAGCAACGTATTTTAAAATTTCCCTGCCTTTTGAAAACATGATTTATAATATTTTAGCCTCCATTGGCCTTATTATTTTACTTTATATAGTTAAGGGATTCTGGTATGCAATGATCTCCGCAGCCTTCAAAATTGGGCCTCAAATCAGTTTTTTTCGGTTTAATGCGCAGGTAATCTATCATTTGCTCGGAATTGCATTATTACCCTTTGTAATTTTAGCAGCTTTTGCCGAACCTCCTGTGAGCAATTGGTCACTTTTAGGGGCTGCTTTCTTAATATTATTTGGCCTGTTATTGCGGCTTTTCAAGGGTATGGCCGTGATGGGCACCTTCGATCGGTTTCATATCGTCTATTTTTTGCTGTATATTTGCGCCCTCGAAATAGCACCAATTCTAATAGCCGTTAAGTTATTTAGCACTTGGGGTTAGGGGAAGGAAAAAAATTTGCCGATGAACAACAGCCAGGAACCGTTAATAAAATCAGTAAAATCCATTCTCGTTTCGCAACCTAAACCACCTGAAACCCCAAAATCACCCTATCAGGAGCTTGCGGAGAAATATAAAATTAAAATTGATTTTCGTCAGTTCATTCAGGTTCGTGGGCTTTCCTCTAAAGAATTTAGAAAACAACGTATCAATATACTCGATTATTCGGCTATCATTTTTACCAGTAGAAATGCGATCGACCACTTCTTCCGCCTTTGCGAAGAATTGCGTATTCGTATGCCCGAAATGACTAAATATTTTTGTGTTTCGGAAGCCATAGCCGTTTATCTTCAAAAATATATTCAGTATAGAAAAAGAAAAGTTTTTTACGGTTCCGGAAAAGAATCTGAGTTGCTCGATCTCTTTAAAAAACATATTTCCGAAAAGTTTTTATTTCCCTGCACGCCTAATCATAAAGATATTTTTACCGAATTTCTAAAAAATAATAATGCCAATTTTACAGAAGCAATTATTTATGAAACCGTTTCTGCCGATCTGAGTGATATGAACGGCAAAATCAATTATGATATGATCGTGTTATTTACCCCAACAGGAGTTCAAAGCCTTTTCCAAAATTTTCCCAATTTCGAACAGGGAGACCTGCGCATTGGTTGTATGGGAAGCACTACACACAAAGCTATGGAAGATAATCATTTGCGTATTGATATAAAAGCACCTACTCCCGAAACACCTTCTATTATTATGGCACTTAGCAATTATATTGCGTTGGCTAATAAAAAAAAGTAAGGAAGCGAGTGCCTAATGGCGAGTATGTTCCAGCACGGATTAAAAATCGCAATCCACGAAAGATGTAATGCGTTGTGATCCAAGATCAAATTCAAAAAACACGAAAAATTAATTTCTACTGCAAAGTTCCTTCCACTTTAATGAAAAATCAGAAGCCAAATCATCTTGAACACGAAAATTCACCCTACCTGCTTCAGCATGCCTATAATCCTGTTGAGTGGTTCCCGTGGGGGGACGAAGCATTGCAAAAAGCAAAAATGGATGACAAACCCATTTTAGTTTCTATTGGTTATGCAGCATGTCACTGGTGCCACGTAATGGAACACGAAAGTTTTGAAAATGAAGAAACTGCTCTTTTTATGAATACCTGGTTTGTAAATATTAAGGTTGATAGAGAAGAAAGACCGGATATTGATAATATTTATATGAATGCATGTCAGTTACTTACCGGTGCCGGTGGATGGCCATTGAATATATTTCTGACTCCTGATCTTTTGCCATTTAGCGGAGGTACTTATTTTCCGCCAAAACCCGGTTATGGCAAACCTTCCTGGATGGAAGTTTTAATGTATATGAAAACTGTTTTTTCTAACGAACGTGATAAAGTCGAAAGTCAGGCAATAGCGCTTTCAGAGCACATTTTACAAATGGACAATACTTTTATTTCTCCTTTACAGGATTTATCTGTAGATCAGGCTCCATTCACAGACTCAGAATTAGAATCTGCAATTTCTACCCTAAAAAATAATTTTGATACCATTGACGGTGGGTTTGGTTCAGCACCAAAATTTCCCGGTACTATGATTTTGCAATTTTTGTGGAGATCAAATTATTTTCAAAAGGATGCTGACATCGAAAAGCAGGTGCATTTAAGTCTTCAAAAAATGATGTACGGCGGAATTTTCGATCAGGTAGATGGTGGATTTGCGAGATATACCGTTGATAAAAAATGGATCATTCCGCATTTTGAAAAAATGTTATACGACAATGCTCTGCTTATTCAATTATATGCAGAAGTGTATATGGGTACTTTAAATAAAGATTATTTACAAGTTGTTTTGCGTTCACTCGATTTTTTAGAACGTGAAATGATGAGTGAGGAGTTTGGATTTTATTCTTCTTATGATGCAGATTCTGAAGGAGAGGAAGGTAAATATTACACGTTTAATTTTTCAGAAATAAAAGCGTTATTTGGGGAGGATTACCTGTTTGTTTCCAGTTTATACAATATAGAAGAAACAGGAAACTGGGAGCATACCAATATTTTATATCGCAACATCGACAATGAAACGCTGGCAAAAAAATTTTCCATAAACATCTCAGAGGTAGAAAACAGAATAAAGATTGTCAATACAAAATTAATGAATTATCGTGCAACGCGCATAAAACCCGGACTCGACGACAAAATAATATTATCCTGGAATGCTTTTACCTGTTCTACTTTTGTTCAATCATATAAGGCAACTGCAATAACAAAATTCAAAGATATTGCAATTAAAAATATTACATTTTTAGCACGTGTTTTTGAAGATAAGAATGTTGAGGGTCAACTATACCACACCTATAAGAATGGTTATGCAAAACATCCTGCATTTATAGAAGATTATGCTGCAATAATACAGGCATATTTAGATGTTTATGAAATTACATCCGAAGAAAAATATTTACAACGCGCACAAATACATACCACCTTTGTAATAAAAAATTTCATGGATAAAGAGGGTGTGTTTTATTTTACGCATAAAGATCAAAAGGACATTCCGTTGCGCAATAAAGATTTTTATGATAATGCAACTCCATCCGGAAATTCGATAATGGTGCATAATCTTATTCGCCTTGCAATTTTAACAGGCGAAAAAAATTGGTATGATATTGCCATAAGTATGTTGATGAAATTAAAACCCGCCATTTTAAAACACGGATCTTCCTTTGGAAATTGGTTAAGCGCTGCATTAAAAATTGTTTATCCATATGCTGAGGTTGCGGTTATAGGTAAAGATGCCCATTCCTTGAGAAACGAAATGCAACATATTTATTATCCCCATTTAATTTTACAAACGGATGTTTCCGGAAATTCGGAGCTCCCTTTATTTAAAAACAGATTCAAAAATGAAGGCACTTTCATTCATTTGTGCAGAAATAACGTTTGTAAACTTCCTGTCAGTTCTGTTGGAGACTATGTTTTAGCCCTGAAAGAATTTTGAAATAAGCCCATTTCGAATTAATTTTAGCTCAGATACGAAACAAATTCTGTTTTCGTTATTGGAATGATAGAAAGGATGAAAGGAATTTTACGCAAGATATTTTTTATTTACTTAATGCTAACAGTGTCTTTTTACTTAAAAGGACAGTCAGCACCCTTCCATAGTTACGCTCAGCAAGACCCACAATTTACACAATATATGTTCAATCCGGTATATATTAATGTGGCTGCTGTTGGCAATGAACAGGCATGGGTATCCACTGTTAATGTCAGAAATCAGTGGGTAAATCTACCGGGAGCACCTGTGTCACAATCGCTTACCTCACACCTTCCTATTTACAAACTTAAGGGAGGTGCCGGAGTAACAATAGTGAACGATATCGCGGGTCAACAGCGAAATACAGGTGCAATGCTCCTGTATGCATTTCATAAACAATTCAGGTCATCAATTTTGAGTTTCGGAGCAGGAGCAGGTTTCATACAACAGTCTATCGATGGCAGCAAATTGATCACGCCCACAGGCAATTACGAGAATAATGTGAACCATAATGACCCATATTTGCCTGTCACATTAAGCTCTCAAGTGTTACCCGACGCTTCGGCAGGTATTTATTTCTTTGGAAAAAATTTGACCGCAGGGATTGCCGCATCTCATCTATTGTCGCCGGTTTTAAATGGAAAAGACGCGACTATCAGTGATGTGCAATATTACCCCGGCGGGAACGTTTATATCAGTTATAAATTTGAGGTGAACGATAAAATTGATATTACACCTAATGTTCTTTATAAAACCGACTTCGTTGAAAGTATTGTTGATGTGAATACGATTTTTAGTTATAACAGCAATATTTTAGCAGGAGTATCGTTTAGGGGATATGCAAACAGTCAGTATGACGCAGTTGCATTGATAGCAGGTTTGAATATCACAGATAAGTGGCGCGTAAGTTATAGTTACGATATCACAACCTCAGCCTTAAATACAGTAAGTTCAGGATCACACGAATTAGTGCTCAGATATAGTATCCCGGTTGTAAAACCAAGAGTAGGAAAGATGATTAACAATCCGAGATATTTATATCATTAACAGTGTTTAATTTGTTAATTTAAAGAAAGTTACTAATTTCACATACTTTTAGAAAAAGTGTGTGAAAAAACTGGGGCGAAATATTATTTTTAACCAAAAAAAATGATATTTTTACACGGTTAAAGTTACAAATCATGTCAAGTATGAAAAGAAACCTGCCATTATTACTTTTTGCATTCGTAGCCATCCTCGCCGGAAGCGGCTGTAGTCACTCCAGTTGGGATGATTATAGAGGACAGTTGCTGGGAATGCAGGACCGTCCGGTCTGGGAACCCATCAATCCATTTGGAATGGTGTACATCCCTTCCGGAACTCTGCACGTCGGGCCGAGCGACCAAGATGTTAACAATTCCCTCTGGCAACGAACCAAATCAATTTCCATTCAGGGTTTTTACATCGATGATGCAGAGATCACAAACAACGAATATCGTCAGTTTGTTTTCTGGGTGCGCGATTCTATCTCCCACGTTCTGCTAGATCATTATGCAGAAGAAGAAGAAGGGGAAGCCACCGAAGAACCTAAGATCGACTGGACAATGCCGATCGATTGGGAAGATGAAGAAACAAAATCACGTCTGGAAGAAATTTATCTCCCGGGTAGCGAAACCTACTATGGCCAAAAACAAGTTGACACCCGTCAACTGATCTTTAGTTATCGTTGGGCAAAATGGAAAGAAGCTGCTTCAAAATCAAACCGCGATAAAAATATTGCAGATTTCATGGTGGAAGAGCCAATTGAAATATATCCGGATACTTTAGTTTGGGTGCATGATTATACTTATTCATACAATGAACCAATGACCCGTCAATATTTTTCGCACCCTTCCTTCGACGATTACCCTGTGGTTGGTGTTTCCTGGAAACAGGCAAGTGCTTTTACTACCTGGAGAACCGATTTCTGGAACGACTGGAGAAGATCACATGAAGAAGTTATTGTAGATGATTTCCGTTTACCAACCGAACACGAATGGGAATATGCTGCGCGTGGCGGAAGAGATGAAGCGCCATATCCTTGGGGCGGACCTTATGTAAGAAATACCAAAGGTTGTTACCTGGCCAACTTTAAACCCGGGCGCGGTAATTATCCTGAAGATGGTGGTTATTATACTGTAAAAGTTTACTCTTATGCGCCGAATGATTTCGGAGTATATAATATGGCTGGTAACGTATCCGAATGGACCTCTACCGCATTTGCAGAAAATTCTTATTCCTTTATTCACGATGAAAATCCTGATTACCGATATGATGCAGATGAAAATGATCCGCCGGCAATGAAAAGAAAAGTTATCCGCGGAGGGTCATGGAAAGATATCAGTTATTATATACAGACAGGTTCAAGGCACTGGGAGTTTCAGGATACAGCTAAATGTTATGTTGGATTTCGCTGTTGCATGACCTTCCTCGGTCGCTCAATGAGTGATTTCTAATAAATAATTTCCTAACCAATTGAGAATACACATCGTCAGCAATTTTTAACAATCATTCTAAAACTAAAAATTTAAAACAAAATGTCAGCATTTTTCGAAACCGATCGTTTTAAACGTCTCAAAAATCTCATCATCGGACTGGGTGCATCAATTGTACTTGTAGGAGCTCTGTTCAAAATCCTCCACTGGGATGGTGCCGATTTCATGTTAATGGTGGGAATGTTCACCGAAGCATTCATTTTCTTATTATTAGGTGTGCTTCCTCCGCACAAAGATTATTACTGGGAGAAGATATATCCGGATCTTGATATCGCTCCTGAAGTGGAAGAAGCTAAATCAGGCAAAAAGGTTCACAAAATGGAACCAAGAGAAAGCGTTACCAAACAATTGGACAAAATGCTGGAAGAAAGTAAAGTGGAGCCAATGATGATCGAAAGATTAGGTGATAATTTAAAGAGATTAGGAGAGAATATCGAAAAACTCTCTGATGTTCAGGATGCTGCACTCAACACCAATGAGTATTCAAGTAAAATCAAAGATGCTTCCATTGCTGTTGCTGAAATGCGTGATGCCTATTCTAATGCTGCTAAAGCAATGGAACAGATTACTTCAACGTCAGTTGATACAACAAAATACCATGAGCAAGTGCAAATGGTTACTAAAAATTTAGGCCAGTTGAATGCAATTTACGAATTGGAATTACAAGATACCAACAACCATCTTAAGGCAATGAACAAATTCTATGGCAGCTTGAATAGTGCAATGGATAATCTTCAGGAATCAGTAACAGATACTGCTAAATACCGTGAAGAAATTGGTCAGTTGTCTACTAATTTGGCTGCATTAAACCGTGTTTATGGTAATATGCTAAGTGCAATGAGCACAGGTGGTAACCGTTAATTATCAGAATTGAGTTATATATTTTTTTAACAATATAAATTATAAATAAAAATGTCAATACCTAAGGAACCACGCCAGCTCATGATCAACCTCATGTACCTGGTGCTTACAGCCCTCCTGGCATTGAATGTATCTGCGGAAATTTTAAATGCTTTCAATACGGTTAATAAAGGTATCGGAGAAAGTAATGTTATCTTAACGGATAAGAATATTGCTCTGATGTCTAATATTGAGGAAACTGCAAAAAGTGACCCAAGACCTGAAACGCAAGCTAATTTGGCTAAAGCCCAACAAGCTGCAGCAATTAGTGCAGATTTCATTAAAGTATTAGATGAATATAAAGTTGTAATTATGGACCTTGCAGGTGGCCCTAATGAAAAGGAGCCTACTAAACTTTTGAAAACAGAAGGTGAGCAGGAAAAAACCAGTAATTACATGATCAAACAAGGGAAAGGAGATGAGTTAAAGGCTAAAATTGATGATACTAGAAAGAAATTTTTGGACTTGATCGGAAATCAAACCGGAATAGATGTGCCACTAAAGGCTTCTGATATTCCTTCTGATGCCGGCAAAAGAACTTGGGCAGAATATAACTTCGACCGTGTTCCGGCTATCGCGATTTATACCCTGCTTACAAAATATCAACAAGATGCAAAAAGTGCAGAAAGTACAATTCTTGCTTTTCTTGCAAGAGATATTAATCTTAGAGATTTTAAGGTTGATAAAATGAAGGCTTTGGTGTCTGCACCTTCTTCTTATGTTCGCAAAGGAACTGAGTATACAGCAAGTATATTTGTAGGTGCAACTTCTACTTCCATCAATCCAAAGGTTTTCCTTGGAAGTTTTAATGGTGAAGTTAAAAAAGACCCTGCAGATCCGGCCGGTGAAGCATTTATTGAGGTTCATGGAAAAACGCCCCCTCTTTCAGGTGCACGTGAAATTCCAACCGTAGGCGGTATTGCAACAATCAAAGAATCTGCATCCGGTCAAAGACAATATCAGGGTGTAATTCAGGTTCCATCGCCGGAAAATCCGGAGGAATTCGTATATTATCCATTCGAATCTAAATATGAAACTTTCGAAGTTGGTAAAGCAGTAGTTTCTCCAACAGCAATGAACGTATTATATATAGGTATCGATAATCCGATCAAAATTTCTGTTCCGGGTTACGCATCTGAAAAAGTAACTGCTTCAGGTTGTGGTATTACTCGCGTAAAGGGCGAAGAATACAACGCAAGACCTACTACTGCCGGTGAAGACAGGATCGTAGTGTCGGTTAAAACAGAAAAAGGTTCAGAAACTTCTGAAGAAAAATTCAGAGTTCGCCGTATACCGGATCCTTATGTATATATATTAAATTCAAAAGGCGGTGCATTAAAACTTGCGGAGTTCAAAGCAGCCGAAAGCATAATTGTAAAAAATCCGGATTTCGTATTTCAAGTACCTTATACTGTTGTGAGTTTTGAACTTGCACATGCCCCAAAGATCGGTTCTGTACTTGCGGATGTTTCCAATACAAAGAATTTTTCATCCATGATGAAGGATATACAAAAAAAGGCAAGAGCGGGTGATAAAATTGTAATTGAGGCAATTGTAAAAATGCCCGATGGCAGAACAGTTCCAGTAAACACTTCGTTTAAATTAATAGGTGGTTAAAAACAAATTGGTATGAAAAAATTATTTGTTTTATCAACAGCAATATTTATTTTATCATCCATTGCTCACGCACAGCCTACAAGTGCTGCAAGATTGGATGGTATGTATAAACGTGAATTACTCGGTACCAGGGAAGTGATACCATATGATAATATTCGTGAAGCGGATATCTTTTGGGAAAAAAGAATATGGAGAAATATTGACTTCAGAGAAAAAATTAATCTACCATTTACATGGCCTATAGATCCTTTTGCGGATATAGTGTATAAGGCTGTTATAACAGGTGAATTAAAAGCCTATAAGCCTACTTTTGACGATTTTCGTGAAGGTCTTGAATACCCGATTGATGAATTGCTTTTAAAGTTCAATAGGATTGATTCACTTACAATTTATGATGAAGAAACATATGCAGAAAAAATTGTAGTTACCAAAACGGAGTTTGATTTTCAAACCGTACAAAAGATCCAGATCAAGGAAGACTGGGTATTTGATGAAGAAACATCAACCATGGTTGTTCGTATCATCGGACTCACCATGATTCGCGATCGATTGGACCTTTCAACAGGTGAGGTTCTCGGACAAGAAGCGATGTTTTGGATCTACTATCCCGATCTTCGAAACATTATAATCCGACATGAAGTGTTTAATGAGAAAAATAGCGCTAGAACACTTACATTTGAAGATATTTTCGAAATGCGTTTATTCAATAGTTATATCGTAAAAGAAGATAACGTATATGATCGCCTTATTGAAAATTATGCAACAGGTATAGACCAAGTGCTGGAGAGTGAAAAAATAAAACAGGTTATCTTTGATTACGAACATAACCTCTGGGAATTTTAATTATCTTTCTTTTCTATTCATACTTGAACGGAAGGCCGGCTTTTATAGCCGGTCTTCTATTTTTACCCAGAGTTGAAAATTGTCTATAAACTTACGGGTATCTATTAAACTTCAACAATTTTCTTACTCTGGGTTACCCTGAATAGAAAACCATCTAAATTTTCAGGGTTGTCATTAACTATTCATGTTTTCTTATTCAGGGTTACCCTGAATAGAAAACTGTCAAAATTTTCAGGGTTGTCTTAAACTATTATTGTTTTCTTATTCAGGGTTGTCTTAATGATAAAACTATCGCACATTAAGGATTGGCTATAAAACTTTTGGGTAAAATTATACCTCAACAATTTTCTTATTCAGGGTTACCCTGAATAGAAAACTGTCAAAATTTTCAGGGTTGTCATTAACTATTCATGTTTTCTTATTCAGGGTTACCCTGAATAGAAAACTGTCGAAATTTTCAGGGTTTTCTTAAACTATTATTGTTTTCTTATTCAGGGTTGTCTTAATGAGAAAACTATCGCACATTAAGGATTGGCTATAAAACTTTTGGGTAAAATTAAACTTCAACAATTTTCTTACTCTGGGTTACCCTGAATAGAAAACCATCTAAATTTTCAGGGTTGTCATTAACTATTCATGTTTTCTTATTCAGGG
>Ga0163150_10009391_pt1 | contig 10831 bp, 6 predicted proteins | sample OliLakLV19P2IB_FD_148628 | JGI IMG/M metagenome (GOLD analysis project Ga0163150, IMG submission 148628) | Freshwater microbial mat bacterial communities from Lake Vanda, McMurdo Dry Valleys, Antarctica - Oligotrophic Lake LV.19.P2.IB | ecosystem: Environmental > Aquatic > Freshwater > Lake >...
ATCATGAGCGCCGACGCCACCGGCCTTCGGCCGGTGACACAGGAAAAGTCAACGATGAACACCGCCAGCTGGAGCCCGGATGGCGAGTGGCTGGTGGCCAAGAAGCGGCTCACCGACTTCAGCTCCATCGGAACCGCGGAACTCTGGATGATCAATATCCGCGGCGGTTCGGGGCTCCCGGTCACGGTGAAGGGGGAGTTGCCGGAGGCGGGCGAACCGATCGTTTCCCCCGATGGACGCTATGTGTATTTCAGCGCCCGCCCCAGCCGCTACGCCTACAATCGAAATGTCTTCGCCGGCATTTACCAGATCCGCCGCTGGGACAAGACCACCGGCGATCAGATCACGCTCACCGACGGCTACGGCGGCTCCGGCCGGCCACAACTCTCCCCCGACGGCAGGACGCTGGCCTTCGTGCGGCGCGATCGGCTGAAATCGGTCCTGTACCTCTACGACCTGGAGAGTCGATCCGAGCGCCCGCTCTGGGACGGTCTCGACCAGGACATGCAGGAGAACTTCGCCTGGACCGGCATCTACCCCGGCTACTCCTTCATGCCGGACGGTCGATCGATCGTTCTGACGGCACAGGGTGGCTTCTGGAAGATTGACACGACCACCGGCCGGGCGGACCGCATCCCCTTTCAGGCCGACATCGAACAGGTCGTGGCGAAGGCTCTCCGCTTCCCGCGCGAAATTGGTTCCGACCAGTTCCGCGTGCGGATGATCTCCTGGCCGACACAATCGCCTGATGGCAAGAGTCTGATCTTCGCCGCCATCGGCAGCCTCTGGTCCATGTCGCTTCCGGGCGGTAACGCCCGAAAGCTCGAAACCAGGGGTGGCCTTGCCTACGCGCCCGCCTTCTCCCGGGACGGGCGATCGCTGGCCTATGTCTCCTGGAGCGATACCGAGGGTGGCCACGTCTGGAAGATGCCGGCGGGGGGCGGCGCCTCGACGCGCCTCACGAACGTGTCATCGCAGTATTCGAACCCGGCGTTCAGCCCCGACGGATCGAAGATCGTCTGCATCCGCGGCGACAACAGTCCGTTTCGTGGCCATGACCTGGTAGGCGAAAGCTATCAGCAGGTGATCTGGCTGCCCTCCTCGCCCGTCAGCGGTTCAGGGAGCCCGGCCACCTGGATCATCGACATCCCGACCCGCGGCTCGGCCCGGCGGATGCCCCGCCCCTTCTTCAGCGCCGACAACCAGCGGATTTTCTATCTCGAAACACAACCGGATGGGCCTGGCAGCGAAAAATCCTCGCTCTGGTCGGTCCGGGTGGACGGCCTCGACAAGATTGAACACCTGAAATTCACCTACGCCGACGAGGTCGTGCCAAGCCCCGACGGCCGGTGGGCGGCGTACACCGAGCAGTTCAACGCCTATCTCACTGCCCTGCCGGGGAGCGGCCGGAAGCCGATCACGATTGCCGGCGAGGGCGGCGCGGTGCCGGTCAAGAAATTCACCGGCGACCAGGGAGCCGAGTGGGTCAACTGGGCGAATGACGGCGAGACGATTACCTGGTCCTACGGTCCGAACTTCTATCGCACGAGTCTCGACTCGGTCCTGGCCTCGTGGGATCGTGAGAAGTTGAAAGCCGGCGAGAAGTCCGTGCCCAAGCCGAAGGAGGCGAAGGCCGACACCTCGACCGCCAGGGCTCAAGCCGACACCCTGACCGCCAAGGCCAAGGAGCCGGCAGAACCGACGCTGGCCGTCGATTCGCTGGTCGTCAACCTCTGGCTTCCCCGGGCCGCGCCATCCGGCGGCACGGTGGCCCTGACCAATGCCCGCCTCATCACGATGAAGGGCGATGAGGTCATCGAGAACGGCACCATCGTGATCGACGGCAACCGAATCACGACCATCGGTCCGTCCTCATCGGTCAAGGCGCCCGCGCGCGCGCGTGTCATCGACTGCGCCGGCAAGACCATCATGCCCGGCATGATCGACACCCATGCTCATCTCCACTACAACGCCATGGATATCATCCCTCAGAACCAGTGGAGCTACTGGTGCAATCTGGCCTACGGCGTCACCACCACCCACGACCCTTCCGCATCCACCTACGCCGTCTTCACGCAGAGCGAGATGGTCGAGGCGGGCGTGATGAAGGGGCCGCGCACCTTTTCCACCGGTTACATCCTGTACGGCGCCGAAAGCCCCGGGAAGGCCGTGGTCAACAGCCGTGACGACGCGAAGCACCACATCAAGCGACTGAAAGAATTGGGCGCATTCAGCGTCAAGTCTTACATGCAGCCGCGCCGTGAGCAGCGCCAGTGGATCATCGAGGCCGCGCGCGCCGAGTCGGTGCTGGTGATGCCGGAGGGGGGCGGCAAGTTCGAGGAGAACCTGTCGATGGTCCTCGACGGTCACACCTCCATCGAACACAGCCTGCCGGTCACGCCGCTGTACGACGATGTGGCCCAACTCTTCGGCCGAAGCGGCACGGTGCAAACACCGACACTCCTGGTGGCCTACGGCGGCCTGTCCGGCGAGCACTGGTTCTACCAGCACTATCAGCCCTGGGAGGACGAGAAGCTCCTCCGCTTCACGCCGCGTGGCATCATCGACAGCCGCGCCATCCGCCGCCCGGTCATGACCATGGACGGCGACTGGCACCACATCAAGGTTTCCGAAGGATGCAAGAAGCTGGTCGATGCCGGCGCCAGGGTCACCGTGGGAGGCCACGGCCAGCTTCAGGGCCTCGGCCCCCACTGGGAGCTGTGGGGTCTGCGCCAGGGAGGGATGACCACCCACCAGGCCCTCCAGTGCGCCACCATCAGCGGTGCCTGGGAACTGGGCCTCGACAAGTGGATCGGCAGCCTCGAACCCGGCAAACTGGCCGACCTCGTCGTCATGGACATGAACCCGCTCGACAAGATCGAAAACTCCAATACCATCCGCTACGTCGCCAAGAATGGCGAGATCTTCGACGGCACCACCATGGACCAGGTCTGGCCGGTGGTGAAGCCGCGACCGAAATTCACCTGGGAAACACTGGGCGGGACTTACGCGGCAATGCCGGGGGCGGCAGCCGGTGGAGCCGGTGGCGGGGCCAGCGACAAGCGGGAGTAGGTTCGGTGCTAAGATCGCGTTCGATGAAACACAACATTGCATACCAATCTAGGTACTTCCTGCTGGCGCTGTCGATTTCGCTTGCCGCTTGTGTCCATGCAGCGGACCAGGTCCATCCGCCGGCTGTCGACAATCCCCCACTCCTGGTCGAGTCGTTCCCGATCGGAACGACCCTCGACAGTGATCTGCCCGATGCAGCCGACACCTGGCTGTCCATGATTCGTCGGGCCGAGAGCTCCATCGATCTGGCGGAATTCTATGTTTCCGATGACCCGAATGGTGCCAGTTCCCTGACGACCATTATCGGGGCAATTCGAGAGCGGGCTTCCAAAGGGGTCAAAGTCCGGTTGCTCGTGGAGGAGAAGTTCTACAGAACCTACCCCGCTTGGGTGGACCAGCTCGATTCGCTCCAGTACGTGGAGGCGCGGCGACTCGACTATTCCGCCGTTGCCGGCGGCGTGCTCCACGCCAAGTACTTCGTCGTCGATGACCGGGCCGCCTTTGTCGGGAGTCAGAACTTCGACTGGCGGGCACTGGAACACATCCAGGAACTTGGGCTGGTCCTCACCGACCATCACTCGGCCGTCCGACTCGCCAGGCTGTTTCAATCCGACTGGGAACGCGGTGCCCCCGTCGCTTCGGCCGGCGTCGACTCCTCGGCTTCACGAACTCCCAACATTGCCTTGACGCGGGGGCATCTCAGCCGGGCCGGAGACGACGCCACGAACTGGCAGTTGGTCGTCAGTCCGGAAAAGGATCGTCCCGAATTCATCGATTGGGACCTTCCCCATCTCATTGAGATGATTGACTCCGCCCGCGACTCGATTGCCGTGCAGCTGTTGACTTACAAGCCGAAGAGTCGCACCGGCGAGATGTGGGACGAACTCGACGGCGCGCTCCGACGGGCCGCGAAACGCGGCGTGGCGGTGCGGCTGCTGCTGGCCAACTGGGGCAAGCGCGCCGGGACCGTCGAGTACCTGCAGGAACTCAGCCAGTTGCCGGGGTTCCAGCTCCGCTTCATGAACATCCCCGAATGGTCCGGCGGCTTCATCCCGTTCGCGCGGACGGTTCACGCCAAGTACATGGTGGTGGACGGGCGCCGATTCTGGCTCGGCACCAGCAACTGGGAACGGGACTATTTTTACAACAGTCGCAATGTCGGAATTGTCGGCGAGGGGCAGTCGCTGGGCGCCGAACTGTCGCAATTCTTCCGAAATGGGTGGGATTCGGAGTACGCCGAAGTCGTGCGGGCAGAGGCGATATACGAGGCGCCCCGGATAGCCGAATAGCCTCTACCGGTATCTTACCTACCTGGCGATCACCATGCGCCCGCTCACCTCATGATTTTCGGATCGGAACCGGACCAGGTAGGTCCCCGATGCCACCGGCTGACCGGCATCGTCCTGACCGTCCCAAAGGAGGCGGATGGGTCCTTCGGGTCGATCCCCCTGAAGCAGGCGGCGGACAAGCCGCCCCTGGATATCGTAAACCTCGATCGAAACGGGTCCAGACTGCTGCATGGCAAAAGTCAGGCTGGTGGGGCCACGCGACGGGTTGGGGGCGATCATCCGGATGGCAATGGGCGCCTCCGCGGGCGCCAACTCCGAGGGCACGCCCACGAATCGGAAGCGACGGAGTTCCGGGTGCCAGGAAACGAGCCCGTCGGTGTCCCGCGCGCGGGCTTCCATGGTGTGCCAGCCGGGGCTGGTAATGGAAACCGCCCTGGTTCGCGATGGGTCGAACGGGGTCCAGGCGCCGCCGTCCCATCGCCACGAATAGGTCAACTCCTCGTGCCCTGTGGAGTCATCGGAGCCGTGGGCGGTCCACATCGGATTGGGATCCATTGTTTCCTCGTCGAATCCTGGTCCATCGACGAGCGAGATGGAGGGTGGAGATCCCGTCGGGCCGTGAACCACGTGGAAGGTAACCGGATCGATCGGGTCCGATTCGTCCCCCTCGTCGTCGATGGCACTCAGATGAAAGCGGTAGCTGCCTTGAGGGAGTGATTCAAAGTAGAGGTTCAGGTCATCCGACCAGTTGTCCGGGCTGGCCGCGATCGTGCCGGACCAATCGCCCACGCGGTGCTCGAGAGCATATCGATATCGAATCCGATCCACCGGCGTTCGATCATCGGCACCCACCCAGGAAAGGTCCAGACCGATCGGGCCGGGTGACTCCGGCTCGGGAATGCCAAACAGTCGAAGTGTCGGCGCGAGATTGCGCTCGCCGGTTGTCGTGAAAAACAGTGCCCCCTCACCCACCTGACCGCTGCGATCCAGGGCACGAACCCGAAAGATGTGGGCGCCCCGTTCCAGATTAACCGTCGTGACCGGTTGCCACGGACTTCGATCGGCGAGTGACTGCCAGGGTCCGTCATCCACTTTCCAGGTCTGGGGAATGTTGCCCTGGTGCGGCACATCGTCGCTGACATCCCATTGGATGAGGACGTCGTCATCCTCAACGGACGACCCCTGGCGCGGGTGGGAGAACGTGATGATTGGTTCGGTTCCGCCCGGAGGTTCAAGGCAGGGATTGAAGCCATCGATATCGCCGGGATGAGCGGCAGTCCCGAAGCTGACCCATCCGAGCCGGCGAGGGTAGACATCGGTCGCGCTGGCATTACAGTCGGCAACTGCTGCGAGACCATCCACCGGTCGTGGCACCAGCCTCATCGTCGCAGGCGAGTAGGGCGTGACATAGAAGTAACCGGCGACGGCCAGTTCAGCCGTCTGGCAGCGATTGACTGGATCCCAGGTCATGAGGTTGCCCGATCCGGAGGCCGGCCAACTGGACCCCGGAAATTCCAGGCTGCCGCAGAATCGCCAGTCATTCACCTGGATCCCGACTCCCGGGCCGCCCTCGTACTCGATCCCGAACTGCAACCCGGCCAGGGTTTGGACGCCCGTCGAATCGGCGTTCCGCACCAGCACGTAGACGAAGTACCCCGCTGCCCCCGTCGGATCGCTCGGCGCGGCGGTCACCACTTCCTGGCAACGAACCTGGCCGGCGCCACAGGCATTCTTGCCGGTTGGCGCGCCGATGTGGAGCAGGATCATGGGGTGATCGGCGGTTGCGCCCCGGGCGCCGGGCCCGGCGAACGCGGACAGAAGTGCGACGACCACCAGGGGGGTTAGTGCCTTCCGCACCGGAGACATGATCAGACTCCCTCCAGGATGGTGATCTCCGGCGTGTGGAGCAACTCCTCGAAAAACGCCTCCACGGCCCGCATGAACCCTTCGCTGTCCGGAATGCCGTTGATCTTCTGACGGAGGCCCCGCCCGCCCGGGAGACCGTGCGTATACCAGCCGGCGAAGGTGCGGATCTTGTGGAAGGCGGTCTTTTCGTCCTCCCCGGCCAGCAGGAGGCGGAAGTGCTCCAGGATCAGGTCGCGGCGCTGCATGGCGGTCGGCTCGGCCCAGGTTTCGCCGCGGAGCTCGCTGGCGCACTGCTGGAAGATCCAGGGGTTCTTCATCGAGGCGCGGCCGATCATGACCAGGTCGCAACCGGTCTGACGGAACATGGCCACGGCGTCGGCGGGTGTGTTGACATCGCCGTTGCCCATGACGGGGATCGTGAGAGCGTTTTTCAATTCGCTTATCCGATCCCAATCGGCGCGGCCGCCGAACATCTGCTTCGCCGTGCGGCCATGAAGAGCCACGGCGTTGACGCCCTCCCCTTCGCAGATCTTTCCGAGCTCGAGGAAGTTCAGCGCGGTCTCGCGGAGGCCAAGACGGAACTTGACCGTCAGCGGAATCGTTACCCGGCGGCGCACCGCGCGGATGATCTCCTTTGCGTTGTCCAGATCACCCATCAGGCTACAGCCGGCGCACCCCTTCAGGATCTTGTTGGCCGGGCAGCCCATGTTGATGTCGACGATATCGGACCCTTCGTCCTCGACAAGCTGGGCGGCATCGGCCATCCGGTCGGCGCGGCTGCCGTAAATCTGGATGGAGATCGGCCGCTCTTCCTCGGCGAACGTCATCATCCGCCGGGTCCGATCGATGCCCCGCGTCAGCGCCTCCGACGAAATGAACTCCATCGTCACGACGCCCACCCCGCCGATCCGCTTCAGGATCAGCCGGAAGTACTTGTCCGTGATCCCGGCCATGGGAGCCAGGACGAACGGCGGGTCGACGGGCACGTGTCCGATGCGAATCATGGGGGGAGAGTATAGCGCAGGGATGCTAACGGACGACCATCAGGGCCCGCGTGGCCACCAGTCCCCCGGCCTCCAGTCGGACGTAGTAGGCCCCTGCCGGAGCGGCCTCGCCGGAGTCCAGACGACCGTCCCAGGCGACCAGGTGGGCACCGGCAGCCAGAACCGAAAACGGCAGCGTCCTCACCGGCCGGCCGGCAATGTCAAAGACAAGGACCGAGACCACCGATTCACGTGACAGGGCGAAGTGGAGCGTCGCGCCGCCTGGCGTCGGGTTTGGAGCCAGCGCAAGGATCCGAAACGTCGCGACGGGTGTATCGATGCTCACGACATTGGACCACCGCTGTCCGGCCCGCTCGACCCAGGCCAATCGATAGTGAAGAGTCGTGGCCGGCGGAGCGGTCGCATCGCGCCACCGGAACTCGCCGCTCTTCGAGGCCGGAATGCGCGGACTGATGGCGACGAAGGGTCCTTCCGAAGCCGGGGCGCGCTCGACCTGAAAATCAATGATCTCGTCGAGATTAGCCGTCCAATTCAACTCCACCTGGTCCGCCACGATGGCCGCCGACATCGTGGCCAGGGCCACGGGATCCGGAATGTCCCCCAGCCAGATGTGCCGGAAGGCCGGAGTTGGATCGATCCGGCCGCCGCCGTCCATGGCGCGAACCTCGAAGAAATGCAGTCCCCAATTCTGCAGCACGACATCGGCAGAAGTTTCGGGTACGAACGGTGTCCACGGCGCCCCGTCGAGACGCCACGAGAACAGGAGCGCCGAAACGGCCGTCGAGTCATCGGTGCCGGTGAATCCGTAGGTGACATTCGGGTTGTACTGAGAGCCGCCATCCCGCGGGCCGGCGATGATGAAGGTTTCGGGAGGCGCCGGAGGCGGTGGCGGCGGCGGTTCGACCACTTCGACGCGGAAGTGGCGTGACGCCGCCGTGGGGTCCTTCTCGCCGTCCAGGTCATGCGCCCGGACCTGAAACTGGTAGATGCCCGGCTGGGAAATGCTGAACGTCGCCATCGTCACGGCGGTCGGAGCGGCCTGGTCCCAGTCGTTCGTGATGCCGAACGTGTAGCGCAGATCCCCGACCGCGGTGCGATCGTCCTCACCGCTCCAGGTGAAGGTCACCGTGGCGGGCGCCGGGCTCACCACCGGCGGTCCGGTCAGGAGGATCGTTGCCGGGGGATCATTCAACGGGCCGAGGGTTTCGAACGTCACCGACGCTGAAGCTTCCGTGCCGTCCACGGCCCGGGCGACGACATCAACCTGGTGGTTGCCGATCGGCAGATTGGTGAAGGTACGCTGGCTCGACACCCTGTTGGTCAACCAGGCGCCGCCATCGATTCGGCTGTCGTATCGGAGCTCGTAGGGTTGCCACTCCGGCTCGACCATGGAAGCGTTCCAGTCGACCAGCACGTCGTGTCAGCAATGACCTCCTGGTTCAACGGCTGAGCGATCGAGAGATCGATCGTGGGGGGCGGATATGGACTGATCTCATCACAGGAGTTGAACCCGTCGGTGTCCCCGGCGTGGGATGCTCCCCCGAAGCTGACAAATCCAAGGAGCGATGGCCCCACGGGAAATTCCACCGATCCGCAGTTCGCCGTCTTGGCAATGCCGTCAACCGGCCTGGGTGTCAACCACACGTTCGACGGGCCGTATGCCGAGAGATAGAAAAATCCGGCAACCGCCGTTTCTCCGCTCTGACAACGGTTCCAGGCATCCCACGTGATCAGGTTGCCGGAGCCCGAATCAGGCCACGCCGGAGTTAGTGAGGCAAACTGAAGCGTGGCGCAGTTAGTCCATCCCCACATCCGGATCCCGGGGGTCGCACCATGTCGATCGAAAGCAATCCCACACTGCAGGCCCCCCAGCGTGCCCGAGGTGTCCGGCAAACCACTCTTGGCCAGTAGGTAAACGAAATACGAACTGGAGCCGTCGGGATTACTGGTGCCGGCGGTGACGATCTGGTCGCAGGAGACCTGGCCATTCTGGCAGACGTTTTTGGCAACTGGTGCAGTCACATGAAGCATGAGAGCCGGGTAATCGATCGGGGTGGCGGCGGCGAGGCTGGACGACAGGACGATCGTCAGGCTGACAAGGGCCGGGAGTGCCAGGAAGCCAGCGCGCATGAGATGTCTCCGGGTCGATTGCGGCGGTTCTATCGGGAGCGGGTTTCGGACGGAAGCATAGCCGCTCCGTGAGTGCCGGGTCCTGAAAAACCGCCCTACCGCCCTGCCGGCCGCGGGCGGATCGGCCCCGATTCCAGGAGCGCGAGCCCCGGTATCCGCCGCCCGTCGGCGATTTCGGTGCAGTTGAGCAGCACATGCTCCACGTATTCCCGGGCGCGGAGGCAGGCATCGACCAGCGGATCGCCGAAGGAGAGGCGGGCGGCGATGGCGGCGGAGAGCATGCAGCCGGTGCCGTGGGTGCCGACACCAGTCACGCGGTGGCTGGTCCAGCGGTGGATCGTTTCCTTGTCCCAGAGGACATCGACCAGCTCGCGGCCGGCCAGGTGTCCGCCCTTGAGCAGCACGGCACATCGATGCTGCTGGCCGAGCTCACGGGCGGCGTCGGGCATGTCCCCGGCGTCACGCACGGCGTGGCCGAGCAGGACGGCGGCTTCGTCGAGGTTTGGTGTCAGCACATGGGCGAACGGAAAGATTCGGTCGACATAACCTTTGATTGCATCCTCGTTCAGTAGTCGCGCGCCGCTGGTGGCCACCATGACCGGATCGACAACCAGCCGGGTAATGACGTTCTTTGCCACGGCATCGCCAACGACGTCGACGATCTCCCGCGAGTAAAGCATGCCGGTCTTGACCGCGCCGACCGGAAAGCCGAGAAAGATGGCGTCAATCTGCTGCGCAATGACATCCACCGGCACCGGGTGAATGGCACGGACCTCATCCAGGTTTTGCGCGGTGACGCAGGTGATGACGGTGGTTCCAACCGAACCCATCCGGGCAAACGTGATCAGATCGGCCTGGATACCCGCGCCGCCGCCGGAATCGGAACCGGCAATGCTGAGCGACACCGGCCGCTTGATCGGCTTGAGTCCGAGGTGAAGCACCATCAGGTCGAGTCCTTCTGGCCCCCACCAATGATGCGGAAGGGCGGCGGACGTTCGGCCCTGGACGGTGTCTCGTCGGGAGGCGCATCGAGTGCAGGTGCATCTGTCGATTCGGACGGAGTGGGGATCACCGGATGCGTCGGCCCCGGATCGGGCGCGTCTGACCCGCCGATCACCGGAACCGCGGGAATCGCGCCGGGCGGCAGAAACCCCGGATGCGTCAGAGCACGATGACGGCCCCGAAAGCCCTTGAATCCGTGGCGGCGTTCCGCATCGAGTTTCTCGGCCAGGTCACGGAAGCCGGCCGCCTCCTCGGAAAAGCCGGCCTCGACGGCCTTCATCGCCAATGTCGCCGCCAGGAGTGACAAATCGGCGAGATCGTGAAGATGGCCGAGCTGGTCCTGCATTCCTTTCAGGAGGGCGATCCGCCGGACGATCGGGGGGGGGAAAAGCGGTGCGAAGAGCTCGAGCGCGTACCGCAACTTCTTTCCGGCAATCCGGAAGCGGTGCTGGGCCTCGGCGTCGTGAA
>Ga0163150_10009394_pt1 | contig 10830 bp, 9 predicted proteins | sample OliLakLV19P2IB_FD_148628 | JGI IMG/M metagenome (GOLD analysis project Ga0163150, IMG submission 148628) | Freshwater microbial mat bacterial communities from Lake Vanda, McMurdo Dry Valleys, Antarctica - Oligotrophic Lake LV.19.P2.IB | ecosystem: Environmental > Aquatic > Freshwater > Lake >...
CCCTGGCACCAGCCTGATTCGAGATGTATCCGCGTTTAAACGTCAGAAGGCGCGAGCGTTGATACAGCGGCGGCTCGCTTGGTGCCAGCCCTGAACTTTGTCTCTCCTGGGGAAGAGACCCGTCGCTTGGAAGCTGGACCAGCGAGGGCATCCTTTCTGCCGGAGGGAATCGAACGTCCTCGCGCACTGCGCTTCAGTTGGTCCGGCGCGGGAACCAAGGGACAAAGGCGCTGGTGGTGCGCTGGTACGCCCGATAGGCGTCGCCCTTGCTGCGGACGCTCTGCTCTTCGGTGAGCGGAATGCCGGTCACGCGCAGAAGCAGGTAAAGGATGATGGCGGGCGAGATGAGCCCAAGCCATCCCCACGGCGCGGCGACGGCGATCAGCGCGTAGCCGACCCAGATCAGCCACTCGAAGAAGTAATTGGGATGCCGGCTATAACGCCAGAGTCCCGCCGCGCAGACTTTCCCGCGATTTTCGGGTGCACGCTTGAAGCGGGTTAGTTGGGCGTCGGCGGTGGCTTCACCGGTCAGTCCGGTGAGCCACACCGCGAGGCCGGCGATCTCGAGGCCATGAAACGTCGGGGTGGAGTTACTCATCGCGAGTAAAAAAGGTGTACTCAGTACCACGACGGAGACGGCTTGCAGCTGGAAGAAGCCAAACATTTTTGGCCCAAGGTTATCCTGCCAATCGCGGCGCAACTGCTGGTAACGGCCGTCTTCAACCGGATGATGGCCTCTCACGCGCACGTAGAGATGAGTACCGAGCCGCAGGCTCCAGAGGCTGACCAGCGCGGTGAGCACGAACCGCCTCGGCTGAGTGCCACTCCCGGCAAAGCCGTAGATGAACGCTGCCAGCGTGAAGGCATACGACCACGCCACGTCGACAAAGCCGTAGTTGTTGAGACGTCGGGACACGAGGTAGACCGGGATGAACACCAAGCAGAGGATGCCGGTGGCGATGCCGGCCAGTATCCAGGGATTCATAATGTTGCTCTCCGGCTCAGACGTTGCAGCACCGGCCGCAGGCTGACGTAGATGATTGCCACGAGCAGTGGTGTGGTCAGCAGCCACGCCGTCAGCGCGTGGATGCCGGCCCAACCGAACTGCTGAAAAAATTGGGAGAGCGATTCTTCGCGAAAGACTCGGATCACCTCCGTGATGGCGAACGACGTTGCATCACGGCCCCAGAGCCATTCTCCGAGGCGAACGTAAACGAGGATGAGTGCGAGCTGAACCACGCCGAGCAGTTGATTCAGCGTTTGCAGAATGGGATGGTTGAGGCGGAAGATGATTCCCGCTCCGAGGTTGAGTAGCGAGGTCAGGCCGAGAAAGGGAAACAGCGAGCAGGCGGTACCAAGTCCGAGCGTGAGCGCAAGACGGGCCGGAGAGACGCCCTGAGTGAGCTGTTGGCGGAGTGGGGCGACCAAGCGCCGGCGCCAGAAACCGCTCGAGCCCGCGGGAGGCGCGTTGCGGGAGGAGGCGGGCGTGAGCGCCATCACGCCAGGAGGTAGACGCCAATGGCGGCTCCGGTTAACGCGGCTGGCAGGAGGAGCGAGCCGGGGTTGCGCTGCGTGAAAATTGGACTGATGGCGGCTCCGCCGGGGATGCGGAAAAGCTCCCGCAGCATGTACGCGGCCATGGCGAGATTTCCCAGTGCGAGAATGGCGGGCAACCAGAGCACGCGGGCGAGGAGCGATTGTTCCTTCCACGCCACCCAAACAAAGAAGGTAAGAAACGCCCAATACGCATCGACGAGCGTCGCGATGAACCAAGGATGAGTCCAGACGTCGCGTGGAATTGAGAATAGTGACGTATGCAGGCTCGCCCACGTAGTCACGTAAAGCATCGAGGCAATGACGACGATGAACAGCGCGCGAAGGAAGATGACCATGGAGTAGTGGAAATCTCAGATTTGAAATTTAAAATTTGAGATCGGCGAAATCTGAGTTCGGAGATTTGAAATTTGAAATGTGAGAACGGTGAAATCTGAGTTCGGAGACTTGGAATTTGAACTGTGAGAACGGTGAAATCTGAGTTCGGAGATTTGGAATTTAAACTGTGAGAACGGTGAAATCTGAGTTCGGAGATTTAAAAGCTGAAATCTCTCAGATGGAGAATTGGATTTTTACTTTGTCATTGCGAGAGCTGGACCAACCCGACGTTGGGCGGAATCGCCAAGGATTACCCCTGATTGTCATTGCGAGCGAGGCTTGCCGAGCGTGGCAAGCTATCGGGACGCGGTGATTGCCGCAGTCGCTTAGGCTCCTTCGCAAGGACAAACGGTAGGTGTTCATTAGCGGGGAGCCTTGATGACCGCGGCAATCCAGATGGATCGCCACGCCCTCGTTCCTCGGGCTCGCGATGACAAATCAGAGGGTGAAATATCCGGGTTAGATTTGAGACCGGGTTCTGAAATTTAAAATTTTAGATCTGCGATTCACGGGAGCGCCAGGTTATTGGCCCGGGTGTGCACGGTGTGCACAACGGAGATGTTGCGCATGGCGAAGGCGGCTTCGCAGTAACAGAGGTAGTACGTCCATTTCCGGACGAAACGGACGTCGAAGCCGAGGGCGTGCACTTGCTCGCGTCTCGCTTCGAAGTGGCTCCGCCAGAGGCGCAGAGTGCGCGCGTAGTCGGGGCCGAAGTCTTCCATTTCGTGAAGGACAAAATCCCCCGACTGAGCGAGGAGAGCGTTCATCCGGTTCAGCGACAGGAGCAGAGAGCCAGGAAAGATGTGCTTCTGAATGAAATCAATTCCCTGGCGGAACCGCTCGTATCGAGAATCTGGACACGTGATAAACTGGAGCGCCAGCAATCCCTCAGGTTGCAGCAGCCGTGAAACCGCTTGCGCAAAGGTCGCCTGAAAACGGTGGCCAACGGCTTCGAGCATCTCGATGGAGACAATTTTGTCGAATCGCCCGGTGATGTCGCGGAAGTCGCGGAGCTGCACGTCCACTCGTCCGGCCAGTCCGGCATCGATGACCCGACGGGTCGCGAGTTCGTATTGCTCACGGGAGATGGTAACGGTGGTCACGCGGCAGCCGTAGTTGCGCGCCGCATGCAGCGCCCACCCGCCCCAGCCGGTGCCAATCTCGAGCACTTGGTCCGAGGGCTTGAGGCGCAGTTTGCGGCAAAGGGCGTCGTTCTTCTCGGACTGAGCCTGCTCCAAGGTCAACTGCTGCGCGTGGGCCGGCCATTTGGCCGACGAGTACATCATCGACGGATCCAGAAACAGGGCGAAGAAATCGTTGGAAAGGTCGTAGTGCTCGCGAATGTTGCGGCGAGCCGTGGCCGGGGTGTTGGGCCGCAGCAAATGGCCGAGGCGGTTAACGAACCGTAGAAGATTCAGCGCGGCCGCTTTCCGTTGCTGGGATCCCGACATTGTCGGTGCGGTATCCAGATTCAGGATAAACCAGCCGATCACGCTGGTCAGATCGTTTGTCTCCCAGTCTCCGTCGATGAACGATTCAGCAAGTCCAATGTCGCCCGACCAGAAGCATTTTTTGAAGAAGGCTTCCCGCTGGACCCGGATGCTCGCCGCGGCGGAAACCCCCGCGGGCATGCCGCGGGCGCTGGCATCGACGGCCGACCCGATTTCCTTAGCGGTGCCGTCGGGCAGTTCGATGCGCAGATGTCCGCGCGACATCGCTGATAACGCATTAACGACCGGACCGCGGCATAGAGACGCGGCTTGCGCGCGGGACAGGGCCGGAATCAGCGGGGCGGAGTGGGATTCGGTGGACAGCGAACTCATACGACGTCGGAAGCTGGGAGAGAAACGCCAGGAGCACCCGCCGTGCCGGCGCCTGCCGCCCGCTGCGTGGATGAACTTAGAGAGTGGTGGGGGCGATGCAGGTCACGCTGCTCGGCCGCCCGCGCCGCCTTCGCAAACGAAGGTACGCGTTTGCACCAGAGCAGGAAGGCGTGCCAGTGGATAAGGGCGATGACCCGCAGGGTAAGCAGCGGATACTTGAGCGTGAACCACCACAGGCGGGCCGAGGTGAGTTCACGACGCTGACCGGTCAACGTGGTGGTGAGGGTGCGGGCACCGTCGGTGAAGTCGTCGATCTGCAGGGCGAGGCGTTCGTGCGGAGCGCGCAGGGTGAAATCGAATTCGACGTCGACGTCGGAGAACGGCGAAACGTAGAAGTGCTTCGGCACGCGCAGCCGGAATTCGCCGCCCGCTGAGCTGCGGGTTTCTGCTCCTAAGAAGTAAGGTTTCACCTCGCGAAACGTATTCGTCACTTCGGCGATAACTGCGGCGGGCGCACCCTCCCGAGTGTAACAGAAATAGAATGACACGGGGTTGAACAGGTAGCCGAACACGCGCGGAAGGGTGACCAGCACCACGCGACCGCCGGTGAGGTCCGCGCCGTGGTGCGCGGCGAATGCCTGTACCCGGGATTTCAAGTCGTCCGCGTTTGCAGAGGTGGTTGGGGGCTGCGACGCAGCGAGGGCAGAGGTCGGCGCGGGATGGAGCGGTTCATCGACCGGCAGGTAATCGCGTTCTCGAAACGAGTAGACGTTGCGCCGTCCCAACGAAAACAGCCGGAGGCGGCGGGGGAGCGCGTCGAGTTCATCGAGGTCGATCGCGAACAGAAAGATTCGGTAGAGAAAACGGTGCGCACGGGGTGCCAGGCGCGCGTGCATGATGCGGCATTCGAACAGACCGGAACTCAAACGCTTTTCCATGAAAACGTGGGTCGGCTTATGCGGGGACGGTCAACGACGCAGCGTGCGGTAAACGGATCGGAAGCAAACCGGGCACGACCGTACGGTCCCACGGGTTGCGTTGCAACAGCAGTTCGCTCACGCGGACTGCACTTTGCAGACCGTCCTCGTGAAAGCCGAAGCGCTGCCAGGCGCCCGCAAAGTAAGTCTCGGTGGCGCCGCGCGCGTCGGCGTTGAGCTGCGGGAGTTCGCTTTGAGCGCGAACGACGCCCAGCGTAAACAGCGGGTGATCGTAGTTGATCTGGCGGACGATGCGGGCCGGCGCGATGGATTCGGGACGATTGATCGTGACGAAATAGTTTTCTCGATCCGACACGCCTTGCAGTGAATTCATCCAATAGTGCGTGGCGGTGGAAGGCCGGCCGGCGGGGTCGCGCGCCACTTCATAATTCCAGCTCGACCACGCCAGCTTGGTGCGGGGCATGACGGAGGCGTCGGTGTGCAGCGTGGCGACATTGGGATGATAGTGGAATTCCCCGAGTAACCGCGCTTCGTCGAAGGTCGGGGCCGCGAGCAGTCGCAAGGCCTGATCTCCGTGACACGCGAGAATGACTTTGTCGAAGAGGTGAGTTTCGCCTTTGGCCGTCGTAATGGCGACGCCGGTGGCGGTGCGGACGACCCGTTTGGCGCCTTCACCGACGCGGATGCGATCGCGCCAAGGAGCCGTCAGTTTATCGACGTAACGCTTCGCGCCGCCATCGACGGTCCACCAGGGGTGTTGCGTGTGGAGGCCAAGAAATCCGTGGTTATGAAAGAACCGCAGGAGCGTCGTCGCGGGAAACTGCAGCATCAGTTCCGGTGGAGTGGTCCACACCGCCGAGCTCATGGGGACGAGATACAGATCGAGGAAATCCGAGCCATAGCCGCGCCGGCGAACGTAGTCGGCCAGCGTTTCCGTGGCGCGGTTGGGCGCGTTGAGCTCTTGGACGGCTTCGCGATTGAAACGATCGATGGCTGACAACATTCGCCAAAAACGCGGCCGCATCAGATTTCGCCGCTGGGCGAAGAGGTGATTGAGGGAGGAGCCGGCGAATTCCAGTCCCGTGTCCCCATGGCGGACGCTGAACGACATCGCGGCGGGTTTGATCGCCACATCGAGCTCCGCGAAGAGCCGCGTCAGATTCGGGTAGGTGATCTTGTTGAACACCATAAAGCCTGTATCGATCGGCAGTGAACGCCGGGTGCCCGGCTCGGTGGCGGCGACGGTGTTCGTGTGTCCGCCCACGTAATGGTTCTGTTCGAACACCGTGATGTCGAAGTCGTGTTGCAGAAAGTGGGCGCAGCCGAGTCCGGAGATTCCGGTGCCGATGATCGCGAGCGAAGGCATGAAGTTGAAGCAGGAGAAGGACGTTTTCCGGTGTTACGTATCGGTCTGGCGAATGGACGCATGGCCGGGGCGTTTGCTCTCGCCGATCAACCTTAAAAACGCCGTTGAACCACTGATTTCACGGATGACCATTGATGCAATGAGCGTCGCGAGCCTGCCCGACGCGGGCAAACTCGAGTTGGCCGCGACCCGAAGATCCTGCGTTTCCCCATGATGGCGCCCAAAAAAAAGACGCCGGGACTGCGGCGTCTTTTGGGAGCGTGGAGGGACCTCTCAGTCCTTAGATCACCCTCGGCTGGGGGTTCTCTTTAGCGTTCTGTTGCACCTGCTCGGCGACGTCCTTGTGGATGGCCGGATCTTCCGGTTTCGGGGGCATCGTCGCCTGGGCGGCACTGGCGGTCGCGACCGCAAAAGCTGCGGCAGCCGGGAAAACCTTCTTCAGCGATGAGAACTCGGGGTGCACGTGGACGGCGCGTTGGGCGGCGGCGATGCTCGTGACGTGGTCCGCGCGAGCGGCCTCTTCCATGATCGACTTTGGCACTGGCTTCAGTCCCCAAATCAGACGAGTCCACGATAGGGCTTTCAGCCCGTAGTAGGTGATGTCGAGTTCCCACCAGTAAAAGCCGTTCCGGGTGGAAGACTGATACCGGTGGTGGTTGTTGTGCCAGCCTTCACCGAGCGTGATGAGGGCGAGAATGAAGCTGTTGCGGGAATCGTCGGAAGTATTGAAACGACGGCGACCCATCAGATGCGCCATCGAGTTAATGCAGGCCGTCCCGTGAAACAGGAAGGTGGTACTGACAAAGAAGCCCCACACCAGCATCTGCCAGCCGTTGGTGCCGAGTTCGGGCGCGTAGGCGCCGAGGGCGGCGCCCACGCCGAAGATTGACAACGCGAAGACCAGCGGCACCGCGGTGTCGAACCGGTTCAGCCAAACCAGTTCGGGATACTTCGCCAGGTCCTTGATCTTGGAATAATCGGTAGGGAAATTCCGACGGCTGGTGATCCAGCCAATGTGCGACCACCAAAAGCCGTGCACGTGCGGAGAGTGGGCGTCGTCCGGCTCATCCGAGTGTTGATGGTGATGACGGTGGTGATACGCCCACCATAATGCGCCACGTTGGACCGTGGTGCCGCCCCAGAGCGCCAGGAGAAACTGACCGAGCCGCGAGGTACTGTAGGTCTTATGCGAGAAATAGCGGTGGTAGATGCCCGTGACGGCGAACATTCGGACGAAGTACAAGGCGACCGCCGTCCAAACAGCGATCGAACTTACGCCGACCCAGATTATCCCAAGACAGCCGGCGTGCAAAATGATGAACGGAATACACCGCATCCAATCCACCTTGTCCGGCTCGCTCCGCATCTTTTCCGGGCCTTCCGGCGTGTAGTCGGAATCAATCCATTGCAGAAAAGCTACAGGGACGCGGCTGGGACGCGGTGACGGGCGATCGGAGTCAGATACAGACATAGTACGGAGGCCGAGAAGAAATGCAGGGAGTTACCCTCACGCAAGCCGACTTTATAACAAAGACACGCACTTTTTGTTCAGGAAGATCCCCGCCCTTCTTGGGTAACAATCCAGTGACAGCCCATGCGGTGCCTTGCGCTGTCGGCATGGCGCCTGCTTAACTACCCGCGTCAGGAAAGACTCCTTGGTCGTTCTTTGAATAACTTTCATGCGGATCCGGGCGGGTGCCCAGCCGCATGAGCTTTCGAGTCGCACGGACGAGTTCGTGCGGTGCTTGGTTCCCCAGAGGAAAATTTGGCTGCGTTGGGTGCAAACCCGGTGCGGCCAAAAGCGCTCATGAGTCTCTTCCCTCCCAAGGGACGCGGCCGGTGGGTGCTTAACCGACAGAAAACCAAACTCTCCGCCTTATCCGCGGAGTTTAATACCATGAAAGCAGTCAGTAAACTCGTCATCCTCCTCATTGTGAGCACGTTCACGTCGGCTCTCGCTTCCGCGGGAACGGCTGAGCAGGCTTATCTCGAGACGTGCCAAAAGGGACCCGGCATTCCTGTCCCCGTCGTTGTGGTCAGCCCCAGCGTCGGCCCGGAATACCACGGTGCTGTGGTGCAGCTCGAGTTTGTAGTGGATGAGACCGGAAAGCCGGTCGATCTCGCCGTGAAGTCCAGTCCGGACGACCGGTTGGCTTCGACCGTGCTGGATGCCGTGAAGAAATGGCGTTTCAAGCCAGCTGAGCGCGACGGAATTGCGGTGGAAACGAAAGTTCTCCTCCCCGTGAAGATCGTCGATTCGATGCTGGTGGGCACTCGCTTCGCGGCAAACGAATAAACCTAAGAAAAACAACCAGGGGCGCCTCTTTTAACGGGGGCGCTCCTGCTAATTTATGCGACCAAGGATACGCGCGCGTTGAGAGCCGAATCGTGCCTCCGGCCAAACACCTTCAAACGTGAGAGGTAGCAGCCCCGCAATGATTGACTCGGACCCCGTTCCCGAGCGGCTCTTCGTGTGACGGTCAGTTCACTGCTCTCCGCCGCCGGTCGACGACGGTTCCGTCGCGACGAGCGCGGTGAGTAAGAGCAGGACGATGATGACCGGTAGCATTGCAGAAAAAGAGTCGAGACGCTGAGAAACGTCTAACTCTAGTGATTTTAGAGGAAATGGAAATGGGCCATTGGACGTATGACAGAGGAGTGTTCCAGGGGTCTCGTGCCGGCGCGAGTGCCTCACTTTAATTTGGTTAACAACGAGTCCGAAGTCGTTTACCACTAAAAAAGGCCAGCGCGGCTGCCCGTCGCCGTTGGGAACCGCCCACGTTGCCCCGGCTTCTACGGCAAATTGCACGCATTTTCCCCGCGCGCTCGTCGACGGCGATTCAGCCGGAGGCGGACTCGTGCAAGGGAACGCACGTTTCAATCCCAACCGAAGCTCATCAAAGGTGGAGCGAGTTGTCCCCAACCCGCTTCGGAATGACTGTTCTCACCTTAGCGGCTTCGGAACAACCCGCTCCATCGTGATCGCGTGAGTTCGGGCTCAGGGGTGCAGTCCGAGCCAGCGGGAGAAGTCTGCGAGGGCGGAGCCGACGGGGTGCTCGCGCCGGCCGCGGCGGGAGAGGATGCGCAGCCTTCGCTCCAAACGCTCAGCTTTGGCGTCCACGTGGCCGATGAGATCGGTTCCCGCGAGAACGGGCAGCGCGTAATAGCCGCGCACTCGTTTCGCGGGCGGCGTGTAGACTTCCCAGGTGTAGTCAAAGTCCCAAAGAGCCGACGTGACCCGGCGATCGTAAATCAAAGGATCCAGCGGAGCGAGGAGCTTGAGCTCAGGTCGCCGCGCACTTGAGGCCGGATCGCGGAGCAGCGGGGCAGCTTGCAAAGCTTCCAGCAGCGGGATGTCTCCGCGCAAGCAATACAGCGGTGGACACCGGGTGTTCGCCGGCAGATCGCTGATGGTGATGCGCTGGACGGAGTCAGCCACGGCTTGGAACTCCGTCTTCTTGAGCGCCGAAAGGCGACGCTGCCGCAGTTTCAGGTGCGCCAGCCACCGACGCGTCTCTTCCGGACTCGGTACTGGCCGTTCGAGAATCGAGGCGGGGAGCACCCGCTCCGGCAAATCGTAACGGCGGCGGTGGTGGACGCGTTGAGCAATCAGCAGCCGCCCGTGAAAGAAAAGTTTCTGAAGCGTGGCCTTCACGAGTTTCGCGGCTCCCCAAACGCGGCGCGCGGTGCGGTCGTCCTCGAAATCGTCGGATCCGAGCGGGCCGCGCGCGGCGATTTCGGCGAGCAGGTGCGCAGCGAGGACTTTTTCCCGCGGGGTGAGGCGCCCGGACCACGCTCCCGCGCTTTTCGTCCGGCGTTGCATGGTGGCGAGCAGGTGCGGCCAGGCCTCGAGCGGAAACGCGACGAGTATCGACGTTTCGGGTACGTGATGTTCAAACGCCTTGCGTTGCTCGGGACGCAGCGGCGTTTCCTGGGGACCGTGGAGCCAGCGCATCAAGTCGCCTTCGCGATAGGCGTTCACCCGATTTCGCAAGATTAGGTCATGCATGCGTCCGCACACATTGATCGGATCGATTTGAACGTAACCGAGATGGTCGATCGCGGCCTGCACGTTTGGCAGAGGCGCGTTCAAATGCAAAACCTCGCGGGCAAATTGGCGGGCCGTGAGCACGCTTACGGCCCGCGGCGACGGGGCAGACATTTGGCGATCAGAGTCAGCTGCCGGAAAAAATCAAGGACCTGAACGGGCGAACACGGTGCATGGGATCATACCAATCTCATATGATCCTAAAAAACTCAGTTGAACCACTGATTTTCACTGATGATCACTGATGCAAACAGAGTTGCGCGATGGAGGCGGTTCACTCGGTAAGTGACGGGAAAGTTCTATCCATCGATCTGGATCTATTCGATCAGCGTTTATGAGTGCTCATCAGTGGTTACGTCTTCTGTGGAATTTAGTATTTCTCCTTTTTCCCATCCGCGGGCCAGCCGATCTCGGTGGATCGGAATTTGGGACCAATAAAAAACCGCGCCACCCCGAAGGGCGACACGGTCAAAGCTCTGGCTAAAATCGATGGCTGCGACTGGATCAACCGACCGCTACTTCCATTCTTCCGCTCGACCGGCTGGGTTCGAACCAGTCGCTGGGCTCCGCGTCGGGCGCAAATTCAGGGCACGCCTCGACCAGCAAGGCGCGGAGATTTCCGCGGGCCCGGGCGATGCGGCTCTTGACCGTGCCGACGTTGATGCCAAGCGCCTGCGCAATTTCGTCATACGAGCGGTTGAGCAGGTTGCGCAGGCGCTTGGC
>Ga0163150_10009396_pt1 | contig 10829 bp, 10 predicted proteins | sample OliLakLV19P2IB_FD_148628 | JGI IMG/M metagenome (GOLD analysis project Ga0163150, IMG submission 148628) | Freshwater microbial mat bacterial communities from Lake Vanda, McMurdo Dry Valleys, Antarctica - Oligotrophic Lake LV.19.P2.IB | ecosystem: Environmental > Aquatic > Freshwater > Lake >...
AGGGTTGTCTGGGATGGTGGTGGCGGGGTTGCTCATCGGCCGTCGTCGACGGCGATTTCCCGTCTGACGCCCGGGCCACAAAGCGCCGATATCCTGTGCCATGCTGACGCTCGACTATGCCAACTGTTTGTCCGACCGGGTCGGTGCGCACGGAGTCGATCCCGACCAACTGGATGCCAAAGGTGAAACCGCGGTCGCGATGAGCGCGCTGACCCAAAAGCTCGCGGGCTCGCGCGGCAAGGGCTGGGAACGCTGGCGCGATCTGCACCACGGAACCATGCGCAGCGCGCACATGGGTGCCATCAAGCCGCTCGTGGAGAAGCTCCGCGGCAGGTTCGACAACATGGTGGTGCTGGGCATCGGCGGGAGTGCCCTCGGCAACATCGCGCTGCAAGGGGCCTTGAACCCGGCCACATACAACCTGGCGGGTGGAGGGAGCCGGAAACTTCCACGGATGTTCGTCGTCGACAACGTCGACCCGGCGTATTTCGGCTCGGTGCTCGACTTCTGCCTGGCGAGCGACCCGAAGCTCGAGCGCACGCTCTTCAACGTCATCAGCAAGAGCGGCGAGACCGCCGAGACGGCCTCGCAGTTCATGGTCATCCGCGACCTCCTGAAGAAGCACGGACGGAAGGGAGCCGACCACGTCGTGGCCGTGACCGATCCGGCCGCGGGGACGATGCGGCAGATCTGCAACGCCGAGGGATACGCAACCATGCCCGTCCCCAACGGTGTCGGCGGGCGGTTCAGCGTGCTCTCGCCCGTCGGGCTGTTCAGTGCGGCCATGTGCGGCATCGACATCGACGGGCTGCTCGATGGCGCAGCCAGCATGGATGAGCCGACGGCGCGTGAGGATCTCGGCAGCAACCCGGCCGCGATGATCGCGTGCCTGCTGGTTGAGCTTGGAACCCGCAAGGGCAAGGTCAACCATGTGATGATGCCCTACGCCAACAGCCTCTACCTGCTGGCGGACTGGTTCCGGCAACTCTGGGCCGAGTCCCTCGGCAAGAAGGCCGACCTGCAGGGCGACACGGTGTATGCGGGGTTCACGCCCATCAAGGCGCTGGGCACGACCGATCAGCACTCCCAGGTTCAGTTGTACCGCGAAGGACCGAACGACAAGGTGTTCTGCCTCGTGGAAGTTGCTGAGGCGGGTTTCGGCAAAGCCGACATCCAGATCCCGACCGGATTGGGGGTCGAGGCGATCAAGTACCTCGAAGGCAAGAGCATGGCCAACCTGCTCAACGCCGAGAAGCGGGCGACAGAGTACGCACTGGTGGAGAGCCAGCGCCCGAACTTCACGATCCGGTTCCCAAAGATCGATGCCTTCCACGTCGGCCAGTTCATCTTCCTGTGGGAGATGGTCACGGCCTACGCCGGGCTGCTGCTCAACATCGACGCCTACGACCAGCCCGCGGTCGAGCTCGGAAAGCAGGCGACATTCGGTCTGATGGGGCGCGCCGGGTACGAGAAGCACCTGAAGGCCGTGAATGAGACGCTCGCGGCGACGAAATGGATGATCGAGAAGTAAGAAGGATTGACCATGCCTCTGTACGAGTATGTCTGTGAGAAGGATGGCACGCGCGTCGAGCTGCTCCGCCCGATCGGCGAGGCGGACAAGCCGGTCGCCGACCCCGACGGCAAGGGCCGCGAGTTCAGGCGGGTGCATTCGACGTTCGCCGCCCAAGGAAACCCGGCGGCAGGGCCGCGGGGGATTCCCGTGGGAGGCGGCGGGTGCGGCTGCGGCAAGCCGCATGGGTCGTGCCGACGCGTTTAGGGGTGGCACCCGGGTTGCGTAGTGCCGCATGGCCGTCATCGCGCGGCCGCCGGAGGCGCAACAACGTGCTTATCGAGCAGGATGCTCAGGGTTCGGACGATCAATGCTGCGCGGCCGCGGCCCGGGTGGTGGCGGATGCGCCCCACGACCAGGCGCTTGGGCTTAGGCTGATGGCGCTGGCGCGGGCGGCGGCGGCGATGCACATGGGGCAATCGCTCTCCCCTCCCCGAGGGAAGGGATTGAGGGGTGGGTTCGTGTGTACAACCGACCTTGGCGGCTCTCAAGCCGGTGCGCTGGTGCTCGAAGCGGCGCGCCCGGGCTTGCGCTCGACCCTCGCTGGGAGAGCCCTGTGAACTACGGGTACAACCTGGCCGCGTCGGGCGTCATCACGGCGATGTTCCGGCAGGACGTCGCGGCAAACAACCTGGCGAACACTGAGACGGTGGGCTTCAAGCCGGACATGGCGTTCACGATTCCTCGCGAGGCGGCGCGGCGGGAGGACGGGTTGTTCAATCTGCCATCCAATGCTCTGCTGGAGCGGCTGGGCGCGGGGGTGCTGCTGGCACCGACGCGGACGAGCCATAGGCAGGGGGCGCTTACGCGAACCGGGAATCCGCTGGATCTGGGCATTGAGGGCGAGGGATTTCTGACGGTGGCCGCGGGGGCGAGCGGGAATGCCGAGGGCCAACAGGTTCGTCTCACACGGGATGGGCGGTTGACGCTGAACGCGCGAGGCGAACTGGTGACGGCGACCGGCGGGCACAGGGTGCTGGACGAAGCGGGACGCCCCATCACGCTGGAACCGGGGGCGACCGTAGACATCGACGGCGACGGGACGATCCGGCAGGATGGGTCGGCGGTGTCGCGGATCAAGCTGGTCACGGTGGCAGACAAGCGGCAACTGCGGAAAGTAGGGGACGGCATGTTTGCGGCCTCGAACGCGGCGCTGAACTCGCGCGGCGACGCGCCCGGCGAGATTCGCCAGGGGCACATCGAGCAATCCGGTGTGGACGCCATCAAGGCGATGATGGCGGTGCAGAGCGCCGCCAGCGCGGTGGCGGCGGCGACGCGGGTGATGTCGGTACACGACGAACTGACCGGGCGGATGATCGCTTCACTGGGGCGCGTGAGCGCCTGATCCTTTTTGACGGTTTTCGGTGAACACCTATGGCCATTATCTCGCTTCAATCGGCCGCGTCGGGACTGTCGGCGCTCAACACCGCGATGGACGTGATCGCCAACAACCTGGCGAACGTGAACACGGCGGGGTTCAAGTCGAGCCGGGCAAACTTTCAGGATCTGCTGTACCTGGAGAAGGCGCAGCCGGGGGTGCGCAACGCCAACAACGACGAGCGGCCGACGGGGCTGTACGTCGGATTGGGTACGAAGGTGAGCGGGACGCAACTCAACTTCGAGCAGGGGTCGACGATCAAGGGGAACAAGCTCGACCTGATGATCGAGGGGAACGGGTTCTTCCGCGTGCGGGTGCAAGAGGCGCTGGGGCCGGCGGGTACGGCGTACACGCGGGCGGGTCAGTTCACGCTCAACTCGGATGGCGAAATCGTGCTGGCGACGGACCAAGGGCGGCGGCTGGACCCGCCGATCACGGTCGATGGCGATGTGCTGGATATTGCCATCGATTCGAGCGGGCAGGTGCAGATTTTGCGCCCTGGGGCCGCGGAGCCGGAGACGGTGGGGCAGCTCCAGATCACGAACTTCGTCAACCCGACGGGGCTGAAGTCGGTGGGCGAGAACCTGTTTGTCGAGACGGGGGCGAGCGGACCGCCGATCGACGGGAACCCGGGCGAGAACGCCTTCGGGCAGATCAAGCAAGGATATTACGAAGGGTCGAATGTCGATCCGACGAACGAACTGATCCATCTTATAAGAGTGCAGCGGGCATTTGAGATGAACTCGAACACGATCCGCGCGGCGGATGAGGCTTTGAGAACGATCGCGCAGCTGCATCGGTAACTGATTGGCGATGGTTGATGTGAGAAACGCCGAAGGCCAGGCGCGGAGCTCGCGGAAGGGACGGGAATGGAAGAGGACACGGAGAAGAACATCGGAGTGGATGACTGGCGGGGTGTTATTTTGTTATGACGACAAGATGCAAGGAATGCCTGATGCTTAGGAGAATTGCGATCATCGTGGCGGTGGGGTCGGCGGCGTGCGCCGTGGCGCAGACGACGATCACGATGCGCGCGGGGGGGACGCTCGCAGATGTGGAGATGGCGGTGAGGATCGCGGATGTGGCGGTTGTTTCGGGGGCGGAGGAGGAAGCGCTGAATGAAGTGATTGTGTTGGAGAAGGCCGCGGCGGGGCGGGATGGGGTGGTGACGGTTGGGGTTGCGGAGGTGCGAGCGGCGCTGGATGCGCGGACGGAGACGAACTGGGGGAAGCTGACGTTGCGGGGTGCAGCGTGCGCTTTGCGGGTGGCGGGCGCGGATGGTGGGACGGACAAGCGGCCTGTGAAAGGGAGCGTTTTTCGGCCTGAGCTGATGGATTTGAGCGGGGCTGCGACGGTTCGTACGGCGATTGCGACGCGGCTTGCATTGCTGTATGGGGTGGATGCGGAGAGCTTGAAACTCGGGTTCGATCCGGCGGATGATGCGGCGCTCGCGCATCCGACCGAGGGGATGGTGGTGGAGGTCAGCCCCGGCGCGGCGGCGAGTTCGGCGCGGATGCCGGTGACGGTGAACCTGTACGAGCGCGACCGGTTATTGAGCGGCCAGACGTTCGCGGTCGAGGCGCTGGTGCGGCGCGCGGTGGTTGCGGCCGCGGGTGCGGCGGAGCGAGGGAAGACGCTGTGCCTGGCCGACTTGACGACGAGCGAGCAGTGGGTGTCGCCGAGTGCGATGCCGCCGCTGGTAATCGACGAGATCGTGGGGTCGGTGACGCAGAAGCGGATCGGCGCTGGGCAAACCATGGAACGCGACGATGTTGCTCCACCGCTGGTGTGCAAGCGCGGCGATATTGTGTACATTCATTGCATCTCGGGATCGGTGGTGGTGAAGGTGCGGGCCAAGGCTCTGGCGGCCGGACGCGATGGCGAGATTTTGCAGTTCAAGCTGGATGGCGCGGAGGAGGCGGTGTCGGCGCGGATGTCGGGGCGCGGTCGGGCGGTGATGGTCGTCGAGGCGGCACCGAAGCAGGCCGGCGCGGCACCGATGGTGTATGGCGACGCGTCGGCGAACAAGGCGAAGTCGAAAACCAGGGTGAATAAAGGGCCTACCCAATGAGCACACATGCGATTCGGCGTTCGCTGCGACCGCTGATTCCGGCGTTGATCTTTGCGATCGCGGCCGCGATGGCGGCGACAATGGCGCGGGGGCAGAGCCTGCTGGAAGACCCATCGCCCTCGGAGCAGACGCAGGCGGGGCCGGGGCTGGTAGGCGGGACACAGAGCAGCGCGGCGGAGCAGTTGCAGGGCGTGAGCTTGTTTGCGGTGGTGCCGCCGAAGCCGAAGAACTATGCCAAGCACGACCTGGTGGAAGTTATCATCAATGAGTCGAGCGTCGAGAAGATGAAGCAGACGCTGGATACGAAGAAGCAATACGACTTCTCGGCGGAGCTTTCCAAGTTTCCGTCGCTGAAGCGGCTGCTGGAAGCGCAGTTGACCAACGGGGGCACGAGCGATGTGCTGCCGGCGGGCGTGGACCTCAAGAACAGCAACAAGTTCAAGGGCGAGGGCGAGTTTTCGCGGAACGACAACCTGACGGCGCGGATCAGCGCGAAGGTCGTGGATGTGAAGCCCAACGGCACGGTGGCGATCGAGGCGCGCGAGAGCCGGGAGCAGGATGAGGAGACGTACACGCTGGTGCTTTCGGGAATGTGCCGAACCGAGGACATCACCAAGCAAAACACGATCCAGTCGGCGCAGCTGGCGGACCTGACGATCAAGATCGAGCACGGGGGGCAGGTGAAGAAGGCGGGCGAGAAGGGGTGGATTCCACGGGTGTTCGAGGCGATTTTTAACTTTTGATCGTGCCGGAGTATTCGGGCACGGGGGTTGCGAGGGAGGGGTATGAGCTTTCCTGTCCGCGCAGTTTGTGCGGCTTTTCTGGTGGCGGCGTCGGCGATGGCGCAGGTTCAGCCGTCGGCGGCGCGGACTCGTCGCGAGAACCCGGCGGTGAGCATTCAGGATCTGGTGAAAATCGCCGGGCACAACACTTCGCCGCTGCGCGGGATGGGGATCGTGACGGGGCTGCCGAAGACCGGCGACAGCGGGGCGGACCTGGCGCTGGCGCGGCCGCTGGCGCGGGTGTATGAGAACAACGGGATTCCGCTGGGAGATCTGAGGGATCTGGCGAAGGCGAAGTCGGCCGCGGTGGTGACGATGTGGGCGGAGATTCCCGAGGGCGGGGGTCGCGCGGGGGACCGGTTCGACGTGTTCGTGCAGACGATGCACAGCGCCAGCAGCTTGCGCGGAGGGAACCTGCTCATCAGTCCGCTGCTGGGGCCGCTGCCGGGCAAGCCGGGGATCGGGCTGGATGCCAATGTCTTTGGGTTTGCGTGGGGGCCGATCTCGATCGAGGAGACGGATGTGCCGACGGTCGGGCGGATTCGGGATGGTGGGCAGTTGAAGAGGGACTTGGCGCGGAAGACGCCGAACTTGACGCTCGATCTGCTGGTGCGGCCGTACTTTCGGTCGTATTCGACGACGCGGATGATCGCCAGCGAGATCAACGGGCTGACGGCGGACCTCGAGAACAGCGACGACGGCGCGGCCGACATCGCGCAGGCGATGGACGACTCGATGGTGCGCGTGACGATTCCCGAGCAAGAGCGCGGCAACCCGACGAACTTCATCGCGAGCGTGCTGACCAAACGGTTCAGCCCGTCGCTGATCGATCTGCCGGCGCAGGTGATCGTGAACGAGCGGACGGGGACGATCATCGTGACGGGGGATGTGGAGGTGAGCGCGGTGACGATCGGCAGCGACAAGCTGGTGATCACGACGATCACGCCGCCGCCGCAGCCGACACCGCAGGACCCGCTGGTGTCGCGGACGAACTGGACGGAGTTCGGATCGACCTCGACGAGCGCGGAGCGGGCGCGGATTCAGGACTTGCTCGAGGCGTTCAAGCAGTTGAACGTGCCGGTGAAGGAGCAGATTCAGATCCTGGGGCAGATCAACCAGACTGGGCGGCTGCACGCGCGGTTTATCAGGGATTGAGAGGCACATTGAGCGAATCGATCACCAGTTTGTCTTCGTTGCGCGGAGGGGTTTCACGCGGGTTGGCGGCTTCGACACCGTCGCGACGGGATGCTTCGCAGGAAGACTTCACGAGCGTGCTGGCGCGTTCGTCGGGACGGGGTGGATCGCCCGAAGCGCAGGCGCGGGATGCGGCGGAGCAGTTCGTGTCGGTGGCGCTGGTGCAGCCGCTGCTGGCGCAGTTGAGGGCGAGCAGCCAGGCCGCGCCGCCGTTTGCGGCGACACAAGGCGAGAAGCAGTTTCAATCGCTGTTCGATGCGCAGATCGCGCAGGAGATCACGCGGGCGAAGAACTTTCCGCTGGTGGAGCGGTTGGCCGCGGACTTGATGAAGCGGGGCGGAAACAGGAGCCGGAACGATGCGACCGCGAACACCAAAGAACCATGAAACCTCGACAACCCCCCCACTTCCGAGCGCGCTCTCGGTGGCGACCGAACGGCTGGATGCGGCGCTGCGGGATTTGATCTCCGCGCACGAGGAGCTGTTGAAACTGGCCGCGGCGCAGCGGAGTGCGATATCGCGGGCGGATGCGCGATCGCTGGCGGATGTGCTGAGTGCGCAGATGGCGGTGGCGCAGCGGGTGGTGGAGTTGGAGCAGCAGCGGCAGGGGGCGGTGGTGCTGCTGGGCAAGGCATCACCGACGACGGGTGCGATGGGGGCGAAGACGACGATTGCGCAACTGGTGCGGGCGGTGGCGGACCCCGCGCGGTCGCGGCTGCTGGCGCTGGCGGAGCGGCTGCGGGAGTTGCTGAACCGGCTGCACACCGAGCACATGGCGGTGCGGGCCGCGGCCGAGTCGCTGTCGTCGCATATGGAGGGGCTGATGCGGCAGGTGTGTCGGAAGCTGTCGCACGCGGGGACTTATGCACGGTCGGGGGCGATCGATTCGGGGTGTGCGGTGGTGACGGCGCTGGATGTACGGAGCTGAAGCAAAGCAGCAAACAGGATAAGGCAAAGAGGTGCATTTGATTTTCTTTGCTGCTTTGCTGATTGGCTGTTTTGGTTTCCTCCCCTGGCACACGATTTGCGAGGCACTGGGCACCCATGGGTCTTTCAAGCTCACTCCAGATCGGGCGGACGGCACTGACGGCGAGCCAGGTGGCGCTGCAGGTGACGGGCAACAACTTTGCCAACGCCTCGACGCCTGGGTATTCGCGGCAGGTGGTGTCGCTGGCGCCATACCTGGATGGGCGGCAGGGGGCGCACTTTCTCGGGCGCGGTGTCGGGGTCAATGGGATCACTCGGCAGGTCGATCAGGCGCTGCAGGCGCGGCTGTGGTCGGGAACTTCGTCGGAGCAGTATGCGGCCACGGCATCGCTGACGCTGGCGCAGGTCGAGGCGACGCTGAACGAACTCACGGGGCAGGATCTTTCCAGCGGTTTGCAGGCGTTTTTCGGGTCGTGGAGCGATCTGTCAAGCAGCCCGAATCAGGATGGCAGCCGCGCGCTGGTGATTCAGCAGGGGCGGACGCTGTCGGCGCAGATGCGGGCGCTGCGGCAGGACTTGACGACGCTGAAGGCACAGCTCGAAGGACAACTGACGGCGAGCATTCAGCAGGCCGACAACCTGCTCGGTCAGATCGCGGATCTGAATTCGACGATCGTGCAGGCGGAGGGGGGATCGGCAACGGCGAACGGGCTGCGGGATCAGCGGGATTCGCTGGTGACGGAGCTGAGCCGGCTCATTGACATTTCGGTGATCGAGCAGCCATCGGGCTCGCTGGATGTGCTGGTCGGCTCGACGCCGGTGGTGCTCGCGGGCTTGTCGCGCGGGATCGAGCTGAAGCGCGAGACGGTCGACGGCGAATTGCAGGTTTCGGTAGCGGTGAAGGACGACCACTCGGAGTTGTCGATCACCGCGGGCGCGATCGGGGCGCTGCTGAACGAGCGCGAGATCACGGTTGACCGGACCATCGGCCGGCTGGATGACCTGGCGAGCCAGCTCATCTTTCAGGTGAATCGGGTCCACTCGGCGGGCTACACCAAAACGGCTCTGACGAGTGTGTCGGGAACGCAGCGGGTTGCCGCGGCCGACGCGGCGCGATCGCTGAACGATCCGCTCAATGCGACGTTCGCGGGTTTGCCGTTTCAGGCGGTGAACGGCGGGTTTCTCGTGACCGTGACCAATCAGACAACGGGGGCAAGCGAGACGGTGCGGATCGAGGTAGATTTGGACGGACTGGATTCGGGCGGCGCGCCGGGGTTCGCGGATGACTCGTCGGTGGAGTCGATCGCGGCCTCGCTGAGCGGTGTGAGCAACATCGCGGCGACGGTGAACCCTGACGGCACGCTCAAGATCGACGCGGCCGAGGGGTACAGCTTCGCGTTCAGCGAGGATTCGTCGGGGGCGCTGGCGGTGCTGGGGGTCAACACGTTTTTCACGGGCAAGGATGCGAATGACATCGCCGTGCGTGCGGCACTGCACGATCAGCCGGGGCTGTTGGCCGCGGGGCTGACGGTCGCGGGCGAGCCGGATGACGGAGCGGCGGTGCGGGGCATTCTGGCGCTGCGCGATCAGGCGAACCAGGCTCTGGGCGGCCAGTCGATCAATGACTCGTGGATCAGTGCCGCGGCCGACGTGGGTGCCAACGCGGCGAGCGCTGCCAACCGGGCCGACGCGACGCGATTGGTGCGGGAGAGCCTGGATGCGCAGCGGCAATCGCTCTCGGGGGTGAGCATCGATGAAGAGTCGATCAATCTGTTGAACTTTCAGCGGCAGTATCAGGGGGCGGCGCGGTTTATCTCGGTCGTGGATGAGATGACGCAGACGCTTTTGAGCATTGTGGGATGAGAACCGAGCAGTGAGCAGCGAGTGATGGTGAGCAGTTGAATTTTTTCACCGATCACCTTTTCCAATGTCAGCCATTCCAGCCAATCTCAGCCGTGTACCCAATCTCTTGTCGAGCCAGTTGTTGCTTGCGAGTGTAACTCGGACAAGTGTGGGGCTTTTGGGGGTGCAGTCGCAACTGGCGACGGGGAAGCGGGTGGAGCGGTTCAGCGATGATCCAATCGGTGCGACGACGATCGCCATACTTCAGGAGCGGCTGGGGCGGACAGAGCAGCGGCTGAACAACTTGAGTCTGGCCCAGGGGACACTCGACTATCTGGACAGTTCGCTGGGGTCGGCATCGAACCTGATCCTCGAGGCCAAGAACATTGCCTCGGATCAGATCGGGGCGCAGTCGGACACCGTCACGCGCGATCAGCAGGCGGTGGTGATCGACGGGATGCTCCGCACGCTGCTGACGCTGGCCAATAGCCAGACCAACGGGTTGTACGTGTTCGGCGGTGCGACAGCGACGCGACGACCCATCGAGGAACTGCGGGGCGGGTTCCGCTATGTCGGGCAAGGCTCGGGCCTGCTCACCGATCTGGATGCGAACGATGGCATCCCGATCACCATCGGTGGCGAAAACGCCATCGGGGCCACTTCGGGGCGGCTGCAATCCAAGCTCGACATGAACCCGGGGCTGACGGCGGATACGCGGCTGTCGGACCTCCGCGGCGGACGCGGGCTGGGCGTGGCGAAAGGCTCGGTGCAGTTCGCGTTCAACGGCGGGCCGACGGCGACGGTCGATCTGTCGTCGGCGGATACGACGCAGGACGTGGTGGATCAGCTCACGGCCGCGATCAATCTGTATGAGGCGAACCAGGGAACGACGGTTCTCGGACCGGGAGGCGTGTCGATCTCGGGCGGGTCGATTGCGATCGATGTTGTGCCGGGGGGACCGAACCCGCAGTTGACATTCTCTGAGGTCGGCAGCGGCACGACGGCTCGCGACCTGGGGCTGGCGCAGGCACCGTTCGACGCGGCGGCCGCGGCGGGCGCGTCGAAC
>Ga0163150_10009397_pt1 | contig 10829 bp, 10 predicted proteins | sample OliLakLV19P2IB_FD_148628 | JGI IMG/M metagenome (GOLD analysis project Ga0163150, IMG submission 148628) | Freshwater microbial mat bacterial communities from Lake Vanda, McMurdo Dry Valleys, Antarctica - Oligotrophic Lake LV.19.P2.IB | ecosystem: Environmental > Aquatic > Freshwater > Lake >...
ACGAAGGCCGCGATCTCGAAACGTTGTACGTAGGCGATATGATTAATCTGCCGTCGCGGGATGTCACACTGCCGCTTGACCCCGTTCCGAGCAAGCGCATCATCATCGACCTTGATACGCAGTTTTTGACGGCCTACGAGAACGATCAAATCGTTTTCCAGTGGTATATCTCATCGGGCATGGAAGACTACCCGACATCGCCGGGTATTTTCCAGATACTCGACCATAATGAAGTGGCGCTCGGCAGCAGCTATACCATGTGCAGCGCGACTCAATGCGGCGAGTGGCAGATGTATTGGTTCATGGGTGTGTATGAAGTCGTGCCGGGACTGATGAACGGCTTTCATGGCGCGGTGCTGCTGCCCAACGGGGCATACCTCGGCGGTGGCAACGTCGGTTATCCATATACGTTCGGCTGTATTATGTCCGAGAACAGCAATGCCGAAGCGCTCTACCATTGGGCGGAAGATGGCACAGTGGTCGAGATCGTTGGCAGCGATTTCCCGCCGCTCAGTGAATTAGGACGGGCGGCAATGGCGGCATAAAGTAGCAGTCAGCTATCAGTAGGTCAGTTTTTAGTAGACTGGTGGCGGTGAACCGTGTTCGCCGCCACCAGTTTTGTTTTCAGGACTGAATACTGCCAACTGATTACTGTGAACTCGCTTGTGCAAGATGTACGAAAATAGACGGGTTGAATTGCGTTCTGCGGTGTCTACGGCGCATGAGTGTTTGTAACATATAATATCGCGTTTTACTCAGTAAAACGTTTTCAGTCTATGTGGCAATCGTTTGCATTGACCATTTGTTCTAATGTCGCACCCATAAGACTTAACGCTGTTTTAATAAAATTAACGATAATTCCATAATGCACAATCAATACTTCTTAAAAATACCTAAAAAAGTGTTTGACTTCTCCGGTGAGTTCTCCTATACTTCCAGTTAGATCCACCCGCAAATAGTGTGGAGTGACCCAAAACTAGATTTATTATTAATAAAATTAGCAATTTTCCCCTCTACTCCACAAGGATCAAAAAAACGCCCCATTGCTGGGGCGTTTTTCGTTTAGCAAATCACGACATACAATCTAGCGCATAACCACTGTAACCTATCGACAAAGTGAGCGAACGATCAATATGGCAAAAACAAAACAGACTGCTGCTTATGGGCTGTGGGCAAGCCCCCTATCCGCTAAAGCGTTATCCGGCGATGTGCGCCTCAACGATGTGCAGTGGGACTCGGATGGCAAGACGCTGGTGTGGCTTGAAGGACGCGGCGCTCAGGGCGTACTCGTCACGCAGTCGGGCATCGACGCCCCCCGCGACCTGACCCGCGATCTATCGGTTCGTGGGCGAGTTGGCTACGGCGGCGGTGATTTCACCGTTGCCAACGGCGTCGTGTATTTCGCCGGGCCAGAGGGCAGGCTGTATCGCCAATCTATCGCTGGTGGGAGTGCAGAGCCGATTACGCCCGCATTTGGAGTCTCCGCCGCGCCGCGAGTGTCAGCGGATGGCAAATGGCTGCTGTTCGTCCACCATGCCGAGAATGTCGATGGGCTGGCGATGGTCGATACTGAGGGGTATACGTGGCCGCGTAAAGTCGCGTTTGGCATGGATTTTGTCATGCAGCCTGCGTGGAGTCCTGATGGGCAGCGTATTGCTTACATCGCGTGGGATTTTCCTGAAATGCCGTGGGATGGAACCGAGCTTCGGTTGGCGACGCTCGATTATACGGGCGGCGCACCGCAAGTCACAGCCACGGAGACCATCGCTGGCAGCGAAACCATCGCCATCTTTCAGCCGGAATTCTCGCCCGATGGCCGCTATCTGTCGTATGTCAGCGATGAAAGTGGTTGGGGACAAATCTATCTCTACGATCTGGCGGCCAAGACTCACAACGCGATCACAGACGCACAAGCCGAACACGGCTCTGCGGCGTGGGCACAGGGGCAGCGCGTCTATGGTTGGTCGGGCGATGGTAAAGCCATCTTCTATCTACTCAGCGATAAGGGCTTTAGCAGCCTATGGTGCTATGACATGCGCGCTCGAAAGTCGGAGCGTGTGTCGGCGCTGGATGACTACACGGATCTCGATCAAACTTCCGTTTCGCCAAGGGGGGATCAGATTGCGCTGCTGGCATCGTCGTCCGCGATAGCCAAGCGCGTAATCACCTACACTGTCGAGCCAATGAATGTGCCGGAACGGTTAGCTCCGGCGGAGTTCGCCAGCTTGCAGATGATCGTCGATGAATCACAGTCGAGCGGGATTCGCATTCACGCACGTTCCAGCACTGAAACGCTGTCGAAAGCGGCCCTCGCAGACGCACAACCTATCGAATGGCCCGGCCACGATGGCGAGACGGTCTATGGCTTGTACTACGCGCCGACCAGCGAACGTTTCACCAACACAGGTGCGCCGCCGCTGATCGTCAATGTTCACGGCGGGCCGAGCGGTCAGCGTATCGCCAGCTATAACGGTCAGGCGCAGTTTTTCGCTTCACGCGGCTTTGCTTACATCGAGATCAACTATCGCGGCAGTACAGGTTATGGCAAAGCGTATCTGAACAAGCTGCGCGGCGCATGGGGCTTGTACGACGTAGAAGACTCAGCCACAGGAGCGCAGTATTTGGCCGCACAAGGTCTGGCCGACCCGAAGAAGTTCGTCGTCATGGGCGGGAGCGCGGGTGGTTATACGGTGCTGCAATCGCTGGTGGATAAGCCGGGATTTTACCGCGCAGGTGTGTGCTTGTACGGCATCAGTGACCAGTTTATGCTCGTCCGCGAGTCGCAGAATCATAAGTTCGAGTCGCGCTATAACGACTCGCTGCTTGGTGTGCTGCCGGAAGCGGCGGATTTGTACCGCGAACGTTCGCCGCTGTTCCACGCGCACAAGATCAAAGACCCGGTGATTGTATTTCAAGGCGCGGATGATGTGGTTGTGCCGAAAACTCAATCGGACGCGATTGTGGCTACGCTCAAAGCGCGAGGTGTGCCGCATCAATACATCGTCTATGAAGGCGAGGGGCATGGCTTCCGCAAGCCGGAGAATATCGAGGACTTCTACAACCGGACTATGATATTCTTGGAACAGTACGTCATTTATGCGTGAGATTATGAACTCGAATGAGCGCAGATTCAGAGTTTGAGACATTAATCGCTGACCTTCACCATAGCAGGCGAAAGGTACGCGAGGATGCGGCAGCGAAATTAGGACATCTTCGAGATGTTCGCGCTGTTGAGCCGTTGTTAGCTGCAATGCAAAATGATGAAGATAAGGACGTTCGTTCGGCGGCGGCATGGGCGTTGAATAACATTCAAGATATTCGCGCCCTTGAACCACTCATCGAGAATCTAAAGGGCTACAGCTTCATGCGTTCAGAGCATGAAGGCCGCGTACTCGATCTTGTTAAGCAAGCTAGAGATGTAGGCAGTATCGAGCCGATCATTGACAGCTTGCGAGACTCCGATGAGAAAACGCAGCAGGTCGCGGCTAATGCTTTGGCATGGTTCAAAGATGCATCTACGATTGATTTACTTATTGCGGTGCTAGAGCCTGCAAGACCTTACTCTGCATGGACATTAGGACGGATGGGCGAAGCGGCTTTTCAACCGCTCATTGATGCCCTAAACGTTTCTGATGCAGACGTTCGCAGTGAAGCAGCGCGCGGCTTAGGGCATAGCAGGGATAGGCGTGCCGTTGAGCCATTGCTTGAGCGGCTTTCAGATAATCAGATAAGACAGCATGCAGCATTGGCATTGGGTGAAATTGGTGATGGTCGGGCTATTGATGCTTTGACTGCTGCTCTGAGCGACGATGATTATCTCATGCGTTGTTGTGCGGCCAACTCGTTAAGCGATATCCATGACCCTCGAATAGCAGAGCCACTTATTGCTGTTCTCAACAACGTTGATGAATATTGGGGAACACGACGAGCAGCAATTTTTGGACTGCTGGCAATCCGAGTTGCAGGCGCTTTTGATCTATTTATGGCTGCGTTGCATGATTCGGATCAAGAGGTTCGCGCGGCTGGAGCTAGAGCATTAGGCTATCTTGGTGATGAACGGGCGATTGAGCCGCTTATCGCTGCGTGGGATGATGAGTTCTGGGGCGTTTGGGAGGAGATACCAACTGCCTTAGTTGAAATCGGGGATGCCGCTATCAAACCACTTATCGTGGCCGCGAAGCATCCAGATTTGCGAGTGAGAGAGGCAATCGCAGAAACATTGGATAAACTCGATTATGTACCCGATAGTCATTGATCTGACCAGTTGCATGAGGGACGTATGAGTTATCAGAAGGGCGATCTGCCTACTCGTAATGATGCGGCGTTTGAAGAAGTTCTTGATTTTCTGACTTCTTCACCATCGTTGGAACAGATTCGTGAGTTTCACCCTTCGGAGAAAACGCACGAACATCTCAGCGAGCTACTGCATAAGAACGGTGAAGGTCAAATCACGAAGGTTGAGCTTGCCGAATTAGATAGATTCTTGATCGTTGAACATTTCATGCGTATGCTGAAAATCAAAGCATTTGAAAAGCTGGATGAGCGCCAATGATGAACACCCTACAATCTTCCTGCACGAGCAAACTTTGCATCCTCACCAATGCGCTGCACGGTGACAGTTTGCAGACGCGCATGGCGGCTGTGCCTGCGCTGGTCGCTTTCGGCGCGAACGCTGTTGAATCGCTGTGTCATAAGATGCTCAATGACGATAACGACGAGGTGCGCTGGCGGGCGGGATTAGCGCTTGGCATGATGCGGCTCAATGAGGACGAATGCCTCGACCCTTTGATTGAAGCGCTGTACCACGATCCGGTTGATCTGGTGCGAGACAGCGCGGCGTGGGCGCTGGGTGAGATTGGCGACCAGCGGGCACTTGAGCCGCTGCTAACTGCGCTGAACGATGGCAACGAGCAGTCGCCTGTGCTGGCGGCCTATGCGCTGGCCAAGTTCGGGGCGGTGGGTATCGCGGCACTGCAAACGGTGGTCGAAGAGTCAGCCGATGAAACCAATCGCCATCGGCGCAATGCGGCTCTGGCGGCTCTGGCATGGGCACACATCAAGATGGAGATTGAAGCAGAGTATAATTGAGCGACATGGATGGAGTGAAATACGATGATTGTCGCAGAAAACCTACAAACAATCTACGAAACGATTGACGAGATGACGCCGGTTCAGCGTGAGCAGGTGCGCTTCTATCTTGAGCATGGTCGTTCGATGACGGAGCGCGAAGCTGCCGAATGGGCCCTGAAAGATATTCTGGTCGCATCTTCAGAACCAGACGATGCGGTTGAGGAGGAGATTGATGAGGATGCGTTGATGGCTGAAATTGAAGACGGATTTCGCGGGACACGGCCATTGTCTGAGATCATCATTGAAGAACGCGACACACAGCAATGACCACGTATTTCTTCGATAGCAGTGCGCTAACCAAACGTTATTTGGAAACTGGCACGAACTGGATTCGCCAAGTCTCATTACGCAGTTCTGGGAATCTTATTATCGTTGCTCAGATTACGCGCACTGAAACGCTTTCAGCGGTTTATCGTCAGAGACGCGAAGGCGCTATTTCGCCGCGCACGGCACAAGCAATTCGACTGCTCATCGCCCGTCATAGGACACGAGAATATCGTATTGTTGTTTTGTCAAATGCAATCTTGCGTCTCGCGGATGATATGTTGGATAAGCATCCTTTACGGGCGTATGATTCTATTCAACTTACCTCAGCCATCGAAGCTAATCGCCAACTGATTTCGACGGGACAGCCGCGGCTCGTTTTTGTGTGTGCTGACGCGAGGTTGTTGACCGCCGCAGCAGCCGAAGGACTGGCGACGGTCAACCCCAACACGATTTAGCTACGCTTCTGCTATTACCTCGACGCCGCCCATGTACGAACGCAAGACTTCCGGCACAATGATGCTGCCATCGGCCTGCTGATAGTTCTCCATAATCGCAATCATCACGCGCCCAACCGCCAAGCCGCTGCCGTTGAGCGTATGCACGAAGCGCGTCTTTTTGCCCTCAGCAGGGCGGTACTTGATGTTGGCGCGGCGCGCTTGAAAGTCTTCGTCGTTGCTGCACGAGCTGACTTCAAGCCATTCTTTGCAGCCGGGGCCCCACATCTCAATGTCCCACTTTTTGGCGGCGGCGAAACCTAAATCGCCTGTGACGATCTCTAAGCGGCGGAAGGGAATTTTCAGGGCGCGGGCGATGTCACAGGCGGCTTCGGTCAGTGATTCAAGCTCGTCGTAGCTGGTTTCCGGCGTACAGAATTTGAACATCTCGACCTTCTGGAACTGGTGAACGCGCTTGATGCCGCGCACGTCACGTCCCGCGCTCATCTTCTCGCGGCGGAAACAGGGCGAGTGCGCGGCGTAATACAAAGGTAGCTGCGACTCATCGAGGATTTCGTCGCGGTGAAAATTGGCCAGCGCGATTTCGGCGGTGGGCAGCATGTAGACTCCGGCATCGCTGTCTTGATACACCACGTCCTTAAACTTGGGGAACTGTCCCGCGCCATACATCATGTCTTCTAGCAGCATGAACGGCACATACATCTCGGTGAAGCCCTTGCCACGCGCCATATCGAGGTAGAAGGCGGCCAGCGCGTTTTGCAGCCGAGCGCCCATTCCAACCAGCACGTATGCGCGAGTGCCGGCCATCTTCACGCCGCGCTCGAAGTCGATGATGCCAAGTTCGGGGCCGAGTTCCCAATGCGGTTTCGGCTCGAAGTCGAAGCGCGGCATATCACCTTCAGTCGGCCAAGGTGTGTTGGCTTCTTCGCTCTCAGCGACAGGGACGCTTTCGTGCGGCATGTTGGGAACCCACAGCATGTGCTCGTGAAGCTCGGCTTCGACCTCTTTGACCCGTGCTTCAATGCCGCCGATGCGGTCACTCAATCCGCGCAGGGCTTCGCTGAGGGTGTCGAGCGCTTCATTGACGTTTGTGTCTTCTTCGATAACCACATCCCAACCCGCGCTGTGTCCGGCGATGATCTGGTCAGCCGTGTCGAAACTGCCCGCGCTGATGGCTTCCGCCGCTTGTAGTGCGCGGGCGCTGCGTGTGGCGTCATCCAGCGATTTATCGCCGCGCAAACGCCCGACGTTCTTGTTCAATTTGTTGCGCGCTGCTTGCAGCGATTCCAGTTCACCGAGCAGGGCGCGGCGCTGGCTGTCGAGCGTGATGATGGCATCGATACGTTCGAGCGCTTTGGGGTCGAACAGCTTACCGATTTGTTGTTTGACCCATTCCGGCTTTTCGCGGATTAAGGCGATGTCGATCATTGTTATCTCCTAGAGCATTTAGCGGTTAGCTTTTAGCCATTAGCTGTCAGCTTGTCAGCAATCAGCTTTCAGCAAAATCTCAGAACTTGGAACTCAGAACTACTTTTGTCTGTCTTCGTCGGGCGGTAAGGGGCGAGACAGGTCGGCGTAGAGGCGCACAGCGGCCAGCGCCAGTCCCAACACAATTACGCCGATAATCAGTGCGTCGAACACTTCACGAGTCATGAATGCCAGTGGCAAGGTCTCAGGATTCATCGTTTCACCCCAAATAAAAAACGCCTCTCTGTCCAGACGAGGCGTTACGGTTTGCATTCTTAGGGAGTGCGACCCCGGCGGTACAGGTTTTTGAGTGTGGTTTATGACCCGGAACGAGAAGAGTCCGGCGCGCTGTCGTCCGCTTGCCACAGGGGCAGCTTGAAGCTAAATGTGCTGCCGACACCTTCTTCGCTCTCAAACCACATACGCCCGCTCATCGCCTCGATCTCATGTTTGCACAGGTACAGGCTGAGGCCGTAGCCAAACTCACCGATAATCTGCGGCTGACGTGCGCGCAGGAAGGGCATAAACACCTTCTCGAACTCCGTGCCGCGCACACCATAGCCCTCATCCACCACGTCGATTTGCACACTCGGTGTCTCCGCCGATGCGCGAACGACGATCTTAATAGGCGTGGCCTTCATGCTGTACATGATAGCATTGCGGAGTAGGTCGTGCAAGATGAACGTAAGGTGCGGGCGCGAGGCCCACACGGCGAGTCCGCTGCTGCCGTTCGTGCCCGAACCGTTGCTAATGCTGACTGTCAGCCGCGAACGGTAATCAGCTTCCGGCTCGGTTTCGGGGTCGATGAGGCCGATCTCATCCAGTTCTTCGAGGAACTCCTCAAGATAGTCCTCGATAGCGATTTTGCGGCGGTTGGTCTGAACTGTATCGCGCAGGCCGCCCACGCGCAGCGCTTCCAGCCGTTCCAGAAGCTGCATCAATCGCCCGAGACGGTGCATGTGCGTAGCGATCAGCCGTGTAAAGCCGCTGATACGGCGGCTCAACGTGGCGGCATTGGCCTGCGGGTCGAGGTGGCGGATGCTTTGCAGAATGAACTCGGCGTGACCCTGCGTGGCGTGGGCCGCATCTTGAACTTCGTTGCGAAAGCGGTCTACCAGTTCGACCATCGCTGTCCAGTCGGGCGTGTCGATGGTAATCATGGTGAACTTGTCGCTATTCGTGCCAGCGATAGCGGCGGCCCAACACGGGATGTATTCGCCAGAGCGATACAGCCGAAAGCGGACTGGCTTGCTGGATTCGAGGGCGCGGGAGCGTATGGAGTCCGCCTGTTCGTCGGGGTTATTCACGCGGCTGTTGAACAGCACTGCCGCCGCCGTCCAGCCTGTATCCTGAATCATGTTCAGATCAGCGCCGAGAATAGCGCGAGCGGCTGTATTATGCGTGACCAGCTTATTCGCGCTGTCGAAAATCAGCACACCCTGACTCATTCCATCGAGCATCGCCTGATAATCAAGCTGCTGATCCAAGCCCATGACTCGAACGCCTCCAACCATAGAGAAAAGGCTAACGCCTTTAAGCATCCTTTATTCTATGTGGTGATTGCGATTTGTGCTAATGCGGGTCATCAAATAGGAGCAAGTGTCTACGCGAGGGCAGCGTTTGCAGGTTAAAAATGTGTAAGGGCGGCTCGATGCAAACGAAGTTTGCCGCCGCCCTTACAACTAATTTTTGGCTATTGTTCTTCTTGCGCGGCTTGAGCTTCACGCTCAGGGCTGCGGAGATGCGGATACAGCAGCACGTCACGAATCGAGCGTTGATCGGTCAGCAGCATGACGAGGCGGTCAATGCCCATGCCAAAACCGCCGTTGGGCGGCATCCCGTAGCGCATCGCCCGTAGATAGTCTTCATCGAGCGGCGCGGCGTCTTCGTCGTCATCCGCGAAAGTTTTAGCCATATCCAGAAAGCGCTGTTCTTGATCTCGCGGGTCGTTGAGTTCGGTGAAGGCGTTGCCCATTTCCATGCCCGCGATGTAGAACTCGAAGCGCTCGACATGCGTATCATCGCCGGGAACGCGCTTGGCGAACGGCGAAATCTCTCGCGGGTAGTCGATGATGAACGTCGGCTGAATCAGCGTCGGCTCAACGAATTTGCCCAGCGCGTGTTCGACCAATTTGCCCCAAGGCTGACGCGGCGCGAGGTCTTCGCCCTTCGAGCGAATGACCGCTTCAAGCGATGCTGCGTCGGGGTAGTCCATGTAGTCGATGCCGCTGTGCTGCAAGATCGACTCGCGTACACTGTAGCGCGGCCACGGCGCGGCGAAGTCGATGTCCATGCCTTGATAGGTGATTTTCGTGCCGCCCGTGACAGCCTGCGCCGCCGCACACACCATGCGCTCGGTGAGGTTCATCACGTCGTGATAGTCGCTGTAAGCCTTGTAGAACTCCAACATCGTGAATTCGGTATTGTGCTTCCAGCTTACGCCCTCGTTGCGGAAGTCGCGCCCGATTTCGTAGACGGCATCGTAGCCACCGACCAACAGCCGCTTGAGATACAACTCGAAGCTGATACGCAGGTACAAATCCTGCTTGAGCTGGTTGTGATGCGTCACAAACGGACGCGCCGCCGCGCCGCCATAGATCGGCTGCAAAATCGGCGTCTCGACTTCGAGGAAGCCTTCGCCATCGAAGAAACTGCGGATCGCGCTGACCGTTTTGGCCCGCGCACGGAAGACTTCGCGCACGTCACGATTGACGGCAAGGTCAACATAACGCTGGCGGTAGCGGGTTTCGACATCGTTGAACTCGCCATATTCGATCACCGTGCCATCGTCGCGGACTTCTTGCTTGATGACCGGCAGGGGACTGAGGCTTTTGCTCAACAGCGCCAGTTCGGCCACGCGCACACTAACTTCGCCCGCTTTGGTACGCATCATCGTGCCCGATGCTTGAACGAAATCGTCGAGTTCGATGAGCTTCTCTTTGATGAGGTGGTAGCTTTCTTCGCCAACGTCGTCCACGCGCAGCATCAACTGAACGCGGCCACTGCCGTCCTCGATGTGCATAAAGGCGACTTTGCCCTTGACGTTGATGCGGCGGACGCGCCCGGTCACGCTGACTTCGACGCTTTCAGCGGCTTCGGGGTCGCTGGTTTCGAGCGCTTCAAATGCGGCGATGGCTTGCACGGCGGTATGCGTGCGCTGGGCGCGGGTTGGATAGGCGACAACGCCAAGCGATTCGAGGCGTTGTAATTTATCCAACCGTTCTTGTTCTAAACGATTCGGCTCCCACATGAGGGTGCTCCTAGTTTGCTGTGTTCAGTCAGGGTGCGGAGTTATGTGCAAGTCGCTGGCCCGACGATTCCGGGCCAGCGCTCACCGCGTCGATGTCGCCGTTGGCTTCAGTGTAGGCGGGTGAAAGGCTGGCTAATCAATCGACTTGATGATAAAGATGATCTCGCCGTCGGGGGCGTTGACCTTCACCTTGTCGTTGAGCTTCGAGCCGAGCAGCGCCTTACCAAGCGGGCTTTCCAGCGAGATACGGCCTTCTCTGG
>Ga0163150_10009398_pt1 | contig 10829 bp, 11 predicted proteins | sample OliLakLV19P2IB_FD_148628 | JGI IMG/M metagenome (GOLD analysis project Ga0163150, IMG submission 148628) | Freshwater microbial mat bacterial communities from Lake Vanda, McMurdo Dry Valleys, Antarctica - Oligotrophic Lake LV.19.P2.IB | ecosystem: Environmental > Aquatic > Freshwater > Lake >...
TCCTACTGCGGAAACCGTTTTGGGACGATGCGGTCGGCGAGATCGGTACCGCCAACGCCAAGTCGGCTTTGGCATCCTGTGAACGCTTGCTGTCGAGCCTGTTTCCCACCGTCAGTGGGCCGTGCGACATTCAGGATTTTTCGTCCTTCAGTGAAATCATGAAGGACGGCAGCGCTGCCATCTACCTTTACGACAACGTTTACGACGGAGTCGATCTGACGACGGGTGCCTTCGACAAGATCGAGCAGCTCGTCCAGAAGTCGCTAGAGCGACTGTCCACCTGTGACTGCGAGGTAGATATTGGCTGTTTTCGTTGCATCGCAAATCCTCGGATAGACGAGCCGACAAGTAAATACGCCACAAAAGTACTACTGAAGGTCATTGCGGAGGTGTTGGAGTCGGAGACGCCGAAGATTACGAAGCGGCTGGATGATGCAGCGACGTTTCTCGCGCCCGACGCAGTTGCAGAGTGCACATCGTGTCACGCGAATATCGCCAAAGGAGATCGGTTTTGTAAGAACTGCGGCCATAATTTAAGTTGAGGATTCGAATGACTTCCGATGCGGTCCCGATTGAAATCCAACATCGCTATCCAGAAGCCTGCATCCGAGGCCCAAAGATTACGCGATTGGAGGAACGGCGACTTGAGTATTTCCGGCTCGATGCGGCTACCGCCTGGGATTTGGGCAGGAACAACGTTGGGGTCTTTGTCGGAGGTTGCGACTCATTGGATCGCACGATTGACACGTTAAAAGCTCTTGATCGCACCTCGCAAACTAGTCGTTGGGTGATAGTGGCGTCGTCGAAAGATGTTGCGGCACTTGTCGTACAGCAGTGGTTTCGTGCCGATAGCGCGCGACGGGTCGCCGTAACCACGCTCAAGCTGCCTCAGGTCAGTTCAAATATCGTCTTGACCACGCCAGAAAGTCTCAAACGAATCAGCGCCGGTGATCGAGCGGCTGTCGCTGGCATAGTGCTATTGGACCTTCTGTGTCACGTTCATAAGTTGCGAGGCATGCAGCGCGGACACTTTCATATCGCAAATGACCGACCACAACACGTTGCAGATTTCCGAAATGATATCGCTGTCGGGGACTGGTTGCCTCCGCTCTTTCTTCTCACGCATCCGCCCGCAAAATCAATCGAAACGGCTGCAATTGCTCGGGCTTATTGTCTGGATGCATGGTGGTTTGTCGATGGTACATCGTTGCGGTGTGGACCGCAGCCGGCTATTAGCGTTGACTTGTCCGATACCAACCAATAGGTACTGCTGGCCGACTTGTTCATGTGCAACGAAGGTACATCGCCTCATCGCTTGCCAGTTCGCGCTAAAAGCTCGAGGACGGCCCGAACAAGTTGCACGCGACTGACGTCGACAAGTTTCGCCTGGTCACCGAGTTCCTCCCAAGTTACCTCGGTAACTGGACGCTGCTTGGGCTTTGGGTCCGACTTGCGGAAACCGGCCGACTTCAGCCCACTAATAACGACGGGCAAAAACTCCTCAACGGCCTCGTCGAGCATCGGTCGAAAATGGATTTCCTCGAGTCGAAGCCCACGCGACGGTTTCCCCTTGCGCCGCGCAAAAGCGATCTTCGCTCGCCGGACGAGGTCGGGATCGAGGTCCAGTCGAGTCGTGGTCGCTTCGCGCTGGGACATTGACAATTCCTGAGGCCGGGGATAAGGTGTAGTTATTCTAGCTTGAAGCGATCCGTGACGATGTCGATCACAAACTTTTTGCTCGCAATGGTGCATTATGACGACTAGACGGCGACCAAAGCGCGACATCCTGGTCGTGCCACAGGTCAAACACGTAGGTTACCGCGCCTGCGATTTTGTGCACCTACAGACTCCTGGCGCCCGTTCGTATCTGCGTGTCCGTCTCATAATTAGGATACTGAGGCCAGATCCTCCGTTTACAAGAAGATGCACCAACAGGATTTTTCACTTGGGATTTGACGTTAACGGCAAGCTCAATCCTGCCCCGCTTTTTAAATGGGCGGGAGCACGCGGGAAAGTCATGTTCAAGTCGCGCATTCGAACCGAAATCGCGCGCTTGGCTCGGGAATTTGTCACGTGTCCGGGCGGTTGACGTAATGCCGAGATCGTCGAAGCGCCGTTGTTCCACGCGATGCCGTACGCTGATCAGATATCTGAGAATCGGATTGGACCTCGCGTAGAGAACGGGCACTTGATCACGACGAGCTCCCTGGCAACTGTCGCCACGAATCGCATTATTGGTGACTACGGTCTTGCGATGACAGCAGTTACCCGCGCCGTACTGATCAGACGCTCCGAAGTCTAGCCAACCGCCAAACGCATTCGCTCGCGGGCGCCTTCGGCCCCGCGCAGCCTACTCCCGTGAGCCAGGAGAGGATTTCCGGCAGCCATTTCGTGATACCACGTTCTCGAAGGCTCCTTTCACGACCTTCGGGAAAATCATATGGCCCGCGCGCCACAAGTCGCCATCTACGCCCGCGTCTCAACTGACGAGCAGTCGGTCGACGCCCAACTTCGTGACCTCCGCGAGTTTGCCCAGCACCGCGGCTGGAACATCCCGCGAGATCGCGAGTACGTCGACCTCGGCATCTCGGGCGCCAAGGACAGCCGTCCCGCTTGGAACGATTGTTGGGACGCGATCCAGAAATCTCGCATCAACATTCTGCTCGTACACGCCCTCGACCGGTTGGGCCGCAGCCTGCCGCATCTCGTCAAGATCATCAGCACCTTGGCTGAACGCAACGTCTCGCTGATCAGCTTCAGAGAGAACATTGATCTCTCGACCGCAACGGGCCGTATGGTCGCTGGCTTCTTTTCGGTTTTAGCCGACTACGAGCTTTCGATGATCAGGGAACGGACCAAGGCCGGCATGCGCGCCGCCAAGGCCCGCGGCAGCAAGATCGGCAAACAAAAAAGGTTTTTCGACAAGAAGCGGGCCACTGCGCTGCGCGACAAAGGCCTTGGCCAAATCAAGATCGCCCGCGAATTAGGTATCGGAGTCGGTCGCGTCAACGAATGGGTGCGGGAAGAGTACATCCCGCCGGCGCGCCGCAACAAACTGGCCACCGCCATCCTGCGACCGGACGAGGACTAGCTGTGGCCACGTCCCGTGAAACGAAATCTTCGCCCGAGATCGATCCGGACTGTCAGGATCATTTCATCCAGCAGCCCGGCCATATTTAGTACACCATGGGTACACTATGCGAGTTCGTGAACTTTCCGCCGATCATCAGTACCTGCTCGCTCAGGCAGCCAAGCTGCTCGGCACTCCGGTTCGCGCCATACAGCTGGATTCCGATCTGTGGCCGATCATCGAGCCTCACCTGAAATTGGAACTGTGTTGTGGGCTGGACCAGGCGTCGCCATTGCTGGCGATTGGTTCTGCGCGGAGGGAGCGAAAGACCGTCTTCGGCCTCGAACTGTACCGCCTCGCGGCTGACGACGAGGCGATCCGCTTCGTACGAGTGATCACACCAATTGACGCGGTATTCACCAGGCCGCTGTACAACTTCGCGGCGGTGCCCGTGACACAATTCAAGCGATTCTACCGAGCACTGCGGCGCCTGCAGCCTCGCCGGCAGCAGCAGTCGCGTCCCGTGCTCGCAGATGACGACCAACAGCGACTCCTGAACAACACAGTGGAGTTTCTCAAGCATGGCCGACTCGCGCGCTAGCAGGCCCGTTTGCATTGCGATCCGATGATGGCCGCATCGACTATTTCAGCCTCGCCAGCACGTTGATTGCCGCAACGGCGGAATTGAGGCTATACCTAATTTGTCTACGAGTTGCTTCGCCGCGACCAGATCGGCGAGTGAGACCAGCCCATTTGTCGTGCTGATCACCGGGCGTACCAGACTAGCGGCCACGCTTACCGGCCTTCTTGCAGCTCGTGCCCTTGACCGGCTGCGATTTGGCGCCGGAAAGAAGCGTCATAGAGTCCGCTGAAGCCACCCGTGGAGATGGCAGCTTCAGGAGTGGGCGGCGCGTTGTGAGATCACGGCGGGTCGACTGGCGACGACCCTTCTAATCATCCAAGTATCTATCGCGGATTGAATTTCACCCTGCGTACGGCGACAATGGCGTTTCCGTTTGGGGGAGACTAGCGGCCTCCAAGTCTCAGAAATTCGGTCCTCCGATACGGCCCCGTCGTGCGAGATATATTTGCCGACGGCTATTGGCAGAAGCTTTCGAACCGACTGAGGGTGGCCATGGCAGCACATAACCCCGTGTCGGAAGAGGAGTTAGAGGCGGCCTTTGAAGACGATCCCGATTTTGGCGTCGAGGCGCTCTTTGAAGACTACCGCGAGGTCATCTTCCGATACATCAAGAAGCATGGATGGGGTTTGCAACACGCAGACTGGCTCGATGTCCTCCAGCAAACGATGCTGGAGTTGACTGAGAAAGCGCGCGCGCCCAGCTTCGACCACCACAAGCCCCTGTCGCTTGTCTTCACCATCGCCGGCCGACGAATCAAGGACAAACTCCGGCGCATGAAGCACCGGGCGAATTCGGATCCCGATGCAATCCTGGAATACGTTGCCAAAGATTACAACGGTTCGGAGTTCGGAATGAAATGGAAATACGCGGAGAACCTGCACTGGGAGGATTTTCAGCAAGCGCTCCATGAAGTCATTGCGACGTTGCCGGGCAAGCAGCTCATTGTGGCCCGCGTGTTCGTTGATAATTACGAAAACTTTCGCGAACGAGATACCTACGCGCCGTTGGCTGAATTGGTTAGCAGAGTGACCGGAGAACAGGAAACGGTCGCTGGTGTGAAGAGTGCATGGCATGAAGCCAAGCAAAAAATCGTCAGGGAACTGACTCGTCGCGGTTTCAACTTTTTTGAAACAGAGTGAACCATGACCGACAGGAGCAATCAAGAACGCGATCAGCGTGCTCTGGACGCTCTGTTCGTGTCGCAACTCCGACGACACGAACGATGCGACGACGTAGATATAGAACGTCTTCCGAAACTCACGAAGGAGGACAAAGAGGCCCTCGACTCATTGGGGCCGGACTTCATTAGGCGGCTCCTCGCAGGCAGCTTGCCGACGATTTCCGACGCTCCGGAAGATGCGAACGAAGAGCTACTCTGCGCGGGTGGCATGTCATTCGGTATGAACCGTGCCGATGAGATCGATGAGCAATCGGAAGCGGAGATCGAGCAAAAACGGAAGGCGATCGAAGCCAAGTTCAAGAGGATTGAGGGGTCGAATGAATAGTCCGGGTGACCGGGCAAAAGACGTGCTCGTGGCGCTGGATATGTGGAGGATTCCGGTCGATCCTTTCGCCATCGCCAAAGAAGAGGGACTCGAGCTGGCTCCCGGTGACTACGGCGAGAACTTCGACGCACGGATCGAGTTCATACCGAGCGTGAAGAAGTTCGTGATCTACTATCGCGAATCGGGACGGACATTGGGGCGCATCCGGTTCTCGATCGCGCACGAACTGGGGCACTACTACATACCCGAGCATCGTGAGTGCATCTTGCAAGGCAAGCTGCACAACTCACAGTCCGATTTCCGATCACGAGATCCTCGTGAACAGGAGGCCGACGACTTCGCCGCATCGTTGCTGATGCCCAAGGAGTTGTTTGTGCAGGAAGTGCATCGGCATTACAACCGCGTCTGCACGCTGCGCGAGCTCTGCAGTATGGCCGACAGAAAGTTCGAAACGTCGATCACCAGCACGGCTCGGCGGTATTGTCAGTGCGATATTGAAGCGTGCGCCCTGATCATGTCCATGGGTGGCAATGTTTGGTGGGCCATGTACTCGGAAGACATGGCCTATCGAAACATGAAGTATGTCAAGTTCGGAGCGCCGGTGCCCGCCGGCAGCAAGACCGACAAGTTGTGGGGCATGATCAGCGATGGCTGCGGTGAGACCATTGAGGGCAGCATCGAGACCACGGTCTGGTTCCCCTACCCCAAGTACCACGGCCGTCTCTGGGAAGAGGCCATGCCACTGGGCAACACGAGCTTGGTGCTCACCTACCTGACGCTCGAAGATCCCGAATAGTGACAATTCTCGGGAAAGCCATGCTCCGATAGCACGGGTTCGTGCGAGGTCATTGTAGAAAGCCGCCGAGCGGTGGTTAACACGATGGTCGCCATATCGGAGAAACGAACATGGCAACTGCGGTAGGTACCCGTTTCAAGACGGGCGAGACGTGTGTGGAGTCGGGGCGCTACAAGTTCGATGGGTACACGGATGGTACGTCCACTCCGTCGCCCACGGCCGAAGAGCGCGAAATCCCCCTGAGCACGAACGAAACCTTTCCCCCGATTCGGTCGGCGGGCAAGGCGTGCTGGTGGAAGCTTGTGCAGCGCATCTAATCGCTGACGCCCGATTTCGAAAGCCACGGTCACGCCTCTGAAATGGGTTGTGGCCGTGGCTTTTCCCATTTCTTTCGCGAATGGAGGCCGGCGTATCGAGACAATTCTAAACGGAGATAAATCACATGAGTTGGACAGTATTGAATTTCGGCAAATATGAAGGCAAGACACTTCCTCAAATTCTCTTCACCGACCCTGATTGGTTCTTTTGGGCGCTCGAGGAAGGCGTGCTCGAACAGCACGGCTACAAGGCCGAAGCGGAGAAGCTGAATAAGCAAGCGAAGAACATACGCATACCCGACGACGCCAACGGCGAGCGTGAGGCGGAGTACATCGTACATCCATCGACGAAGAACTTCACCGACGTGGATCTCGTGCCGAAGGGCCAGAAATACACACAGGGCGCTGGCGGCACAATTCGCAAGAAGGTCATTGACCTGTCGGTCCCTCGCAGCGTGCAGAACTACGATAAGATGGGCGGCAGGCTGATGATCAAAGCCATCAAGCCCGTTCTCTTTCCAGGCGTGAGACGGCTGACGAAGGCCATCGTCGAGGCCTTCTTCGACAACAAAAGCAACTTTGCCATTTAGTGGCAGAACTCTGCCTCGATCACATCGACCGATCCAAGCTTGCCTCAGAGAGCGGTCGCCAGCAGCAGGGACACCCGGTCGCGGTCCCAATCATTTCATTTCGCCTTCGAGCATTCTCGAAAGGTTCGACGTCGGCCATTCTCAAGGGTAGTTGAGTTTGCAACGCCGAGAAGCGGCTCATGTTGGCATTCCAACCTATCACCGCGCCGATTCCTGAAATGGCCCCTCGGGAATGTGGCGGCGATTTGTCGATGGCAACCAGTGCGGTACAAGCCGTCTTGCAATCGACTCGCTCGACGGCGATGCGGGATTTTGAATTCCGAGACGGCAAAATGAGAACGCTTACCTGCGAGTTCGCCAATACGGCGCGTCACAGCGGCCAATGTCGAAAAACTAACGATATTCGGGCCGATTTGACTCGGCAGAGTCATTCACGATTAACGCCCCGTCGATGTTGCAGCGACTGGCACAACGCGGACCAGTCCCTACTTGGAAAAAGATCGCGGCTCTATTGACTACGCACATAGTCTTGGCTCTATTGACTACACGCATAGACAAAAAGGAGCCCGATCATGTCGCCGCCACGAGAGTCACTCGGTCCGCTGGAACTTGAAGTTCTGCAATACGTCGCCGAGCACCATCCGATCACTGTCCGCGAGGTCGCTCGGCATTTCGCCGAATCCTCGGGGCAGGCCCGTACCACCGTACTGACTGTCATGGAGCGGCTGCGAACGAAGGGATATTTAGGCCGCCGCAAGGCCGTCGGCGCACACCAGTACTGGCCGAAGATTTCTAAGGCCGATCTGCTGCACGGCCTCGTGGGAGATTTTGTTAAAGGTGTCCTGGGGGGTTCGATCTCGCCGTTTGTCGCGTACCTGGCAAAAGTACCCAATCTCACAGACGCGGAGGCTCGCCGGGTCGAGCAACTCCTCCGCCAGCTCGAAGCCCGCGAAAAGGAGACCAAGCGATGAGCGACCTTCTTTTGCAAATCGAACCGTGGGCTGATTGGTGGACGAGTAGCCTGTTGCGGGCGACGTGGCAGGGCGCGATCGTGCTGGCCATCGTATGGGCCATTTCCCGCTACTGTACCCTACTCTCGCCCCGCCTCCTGTGCTGGATGTGGCGATTCGCGTGCGTCAAGCTGCTCGTGGCGCTGGCGTGGGTCGTGCCGGTGAGCATTCCAATATTGCCGGCGCAGTCGCCCTATCTAGTGTCGGCACAAGTTGTCGAGGGCGGCGCGTCTGGAAAGTTCTTGGCTGACGCTGGTGGCCGGCCGAAACAGCCCGAGGTCAACTTCGCTGCGCAGCATTCTTCCCAAATGAGCGTTGCTTCCTCGGTAAAAATCGCCATCTCGGCCCTCTGGGTCGCGGGAGCATTGTGTATGGTCGCAATCGCCATCCGCCAATGCGTGGTTGCCCGGCGACTCGTGCGATTGAGTGTGCCTGTGCAGAAGCGATCGCTGACCTCGCTATGCCGACAGCAAGGCCGGCGGCTCGATATGCGAAGTCGGCCGGAGCTGCGCATATCGCGCGTGGCACCATGTCCAGCGCTAGTGGGGATTCTGCGGCCGACGATCGTCTTTCCACACGACGTCCTCAACACATTCAATACGACTGAACTGGGCCTTATGGCCGGTCACGAGCTGGCACATCTGAAGCGCCGTGACTTAGCCTGGAACTGGCTATTATTGACCGTCCGGTCGCTGTTTTTCTTTCATCCCTTGATGTGGGTGTTGGCGCGAGGCTGGTCCGCTTCGCAAGAATCGGCGTGCGATGAGATGGTCCTTGACCGGGGTATTGGCCAGCCCAGTGAATATGGCCGATTGCTTTTGACGCTGGCCACCCGCCCCAATCCCTGGTTGCGGCCGTCGTTTGCGGCTGCGGGAGTTTTTGGAACTTACGGAAACATGGAAAGTAGGATTTTGGCAATGTCACGCATAAGACCGCTTTCTCGCAATCGCCTGGCCCTGGCTGCAAGTTTCTTGCTCGTGGGTGCAATTGTCGTTGTTGTACCTTGGCGATTAGTGGCGCAGGACGCTGATCAGGCTGCGCAGCCTCAAGCGGCTACGAAGGCCGATGACGTAGCAAAGGCCGAGCAAATGGACCGTATGATCGCGAGTGTCAAGAAAATGAAAGACATCGCTCTCGCCCTGCTCATCTTTGAGAATAAAAACAAACATTTCCCGCCGGCCGTCATGATCGGACCGGACGGAAAGACGCCCCACAGTTGGCGCGTGGAGATGCTTCCTTATCTAGGTCGCCAACATGAGTTTGACACCTACAAAATGGACGAACCGTGGGATAGCGAGAATAATTTGGTTGTCGCCAAAGCCGTCGCTGACTTGTTCACCGTGCCAGGCAACCAGGCGACTGGCGAGTGCGGATATTTCCTACTAACCGGGCCAAGCACGCCCTTCGACGGCGAAAAAACGACCAAGATACGAGCGATCACCGACGGCACGACTAACACCGTCGGGGTTGTCGAGGGGAAGCGTCAGATTCCCTGGACGAAGCCCGAAGAAATTCAATACGACAATAATAAGCCGTTGCCAGATTTAGGTGGATTCTTTGACGACGGATTTCATGTTGGCTTTCTTGACGGCTCAGTTGTTTTCCTGCCTAAAGAAATCGACGAAAAGACGCTGCGCGCTATGATCACATTCGCGGGCCGCGAGCGGGCCAAGAGGTCCTCGGCGAGTTCCTGGCCCGAATTGGTGAAGTGATCGGCCAGCCATACTGGGTCGTCTATATGCGCGAAGATCCGGGCCTAACAGGCTGTGATTCTGCAACTCGCAACGCTCACAAGCCCGGCCGAATAAACTGGTCTAGCGGGTTTTTCTATCCGCAGCCACATTTCGCCAAGCGGCCGTGTCATCAAGTCAAACCTCTGAAGGGACTCCGAGAAAAGGACCGATTGATGAAACTGCGGAGGCTAAAGGCAAACGCGACGGTCACTTGCAATGTTGCAGTACGGGGCTCGATCCTTTCCGCTACCTAACGGATGTACTTCGGAGCCGTCCAAGCACTCCGACCGAGCGGCTGACTGAGTTGTTGCCAGATGTCTGGTTCCCGGCGCACCCGCGGGCGACCAGAAAGCGGGCTTGGTAGCTCGACGCGGGAGTTCGACGAAACGATAATCGAGTCGATCGTCCACAACTGGAGTAGCTGCCACCCTACCTCTCTGAGGATCAAGCGATGAAGCGTGTCGGAAATCGTAGCATTTCTCGTGAGATCTCGCTGGCGCTCATCGGTGTCTTGTTTTTTTCGGCGATTGCGATGACGCATGCGAACGGTGATCCGGTCTCCGCAGCGCCAGAGGAAAAGCAAAAACCCCTCATTGCCGCGCAGCAGCCCCTGTTCGAGCGGCTCAACGTCGGCGAAGCGTGGGCGATTAGCAAGGGTGCGCCGAGCATCTTAGTGGGCGTAATCGACAACGGCTTTGACTTCTTCCATCCCGACCTGAAGGGCCAACTGATCCCCGGCTTCTATTATCCAGGCGGATACCACGCTGAATTCTATGAGAACTTGGCTCATGGCACGCTAGTGTCGAGCATCATCGTTGCCAAAGACGAGAACCCAAGCGGAATGGTCGGGTTAGCCCCAAAGTGTCGAGTTCTAACGGCTTCGCAGGGAATGATCGAGCATCCCCTCCTGAAGATGCAGAAATCGTTCTTTCAAAAGAGTCCGAACGCCACAATGGCAGACTTTCAAAAAGAGATGATGAAGCAACAGGACGTGTTGAAGAACTTTGGCGAGAATTGGGTTCATTACCAAGTGGATGGAGCTGCGGATGCGATTCGCTACCTTGTGGACCACGGCGCCAAGGTGATCAACTTCAGTGGCGGCTTGACGCGGAGCCTCTGCCCGTCACGCGAGAAATGGCAAAGACTGGAGGACGCGTTTTCTTA
>Ga0163150_10009402_pt1 | contig 10826 bp, 6 predicted proteins | sample OliLakLV19P2IB_FD_148628 | JGI IMG/M metagenome (GOLD analysis project Ga0163150, IMG submission 148628) | Freshwater microbial mat bacterial communities from Lake Vanda, McMurdo Dry Valleys, Antarctica - Oligotrophic Lake LV.19.P2.IB | ecosystem: Environmental > Aquatic > Freshwater > Lake >...
GTTCTGGCTTGCCGCTCAAGTTGTTTAGCTCCGACGAATCGGCCTCGAGGTCATACAATTCGTAAACCGGGCGCGGTGCTTTGAAATAGGTCGCGTCGACGCCGGCACTGAGTTTGCTTGCGGCGTGGGCCGCTTTGATTTGCGTCCAAGCTGCGCCGCCCGCGGAATCGACCGGCGAGTAGGGAATCCACGGAGTGCAGTTGTAGATGAACTTGTAGCGATCGCTGCGAACAGCACGGCTTAGGTCGTAACCGCTGCTACTGATGTTGACCGTGACTGGCGCGGAACCGTGTGGGCCGCGCTCGACAAAGATGTATTTGCGCGGCGTGTGCGGCTCCCCCTTGAGGAGCGGGAGAAAACTGATCCCACTGGCTCGAGGCAGCGGCTTAAGCCCGGCAGCGTCGAGCAGCGTCGGGCCGATATCTTCGCCGCTCAGTAGCGCTCGCGACTGGCCGCCAGATTTCACGACGCCCGGCCAGCGCACGAGCAACGGCACATTCGATCCGGGGTCATAGAGGGAGCCTTTGCCATGCGGCAATGCGGCGCCATTGTCGCCCGCAAAGACGATCAACGTCGTATCGAGCATTCCCCGCTGCTTCAACACTTCGAGCACGCCGCCGATCGTGCGGTCGACGCGATTAACTTCGGCACAGTAGTCGGCCAGTTGCTCGCGCATGCCCGGCAGATCGGGCCAATGCGGCGGCAGCTTGAGCGACGCGGGATCGGGACGAAACTCGGCTGGGGCGTTCCACACATGATGCGGGTCGCTAAAGTTCGCCCAAAGGAAGAATGGCTTGTCCGCCGGCTTCCGATCGAGAAACTCGCCGACCGTTTTGGCGACCTCTGGGTCTGGGCAGGTATTCAGAAAATCGACTCTGTCGGCAAAGGTCCGCAGGCCGTGTTTCTGCAAGAGCGGCAAGACCGAGCCGCCGCGATTGCCGGGCCCATCCAGGTGATATTGGCGTCCGCAGATGCCAGTGAAGTAACCGCCGTCGCGCAGTAGCTCGGGGAATGTGATTTCGTCGCGCGGCAGCGGCGACGTGAAGCGCGTCATCCGCGCCGCGACTGGCGAACGTCCCGTCAGTAATGCCGCTCGCGACGGCACGCACTGTGGCGCCGCCGTGAAGAAGCGATGAAACATCATTCCTTCGGCCGCCAGGCGATCGAGCACCGGCGTTTTTACATTGCCGTTGCCGTAGCAACTGAGAAACGGATAGCTGTGATCATCGCTGAGCAAGAACAGGATGTTCGGGCGAGCTGATTCGGCCGCGCCGATCTTTCCAAACGATGAGCAAACGCTCAGTGCCAGTAACATGTGGGCGAAACGCAAGCGTGCCATGGAGGAATGGACTCCTAGTTTGGATTCGTCTTGCCGTCGAGTCCGCGGCTTTTCTTCGTAGCTGCAGAAGCAGGGCTCAAATGGATCACCGGAGCACTTGCTGAGGACAGGGCGCTCCTTTGCAGCCGCTAAAGCCGAAGCGGAGATTAGCTGTCGAGTCTAACAGAGGCTTTGGCCGCCAACAACGATCTCGTTTTTAAGCACTGAAGTGTCAATGCGGTCCCAGCATGTTGCAACTGAGCGGGACGAGAAACGAGACTGAGCAAGGATGCTTGCTAGGCGAAGCCAGAACGAGCATCGCGATGGGCTGAGTGTCACGCTGGAACGGCGCTAGAGTTCCTGCGGAGTACCGCGTGCCTACTTACTTAATTTCTGGCGAAAACGGGCACAAATACCCGCCAGTCAAAAAACCTCGCACATCGCCAACCGCCGGCAGGAATCTATACGCGGAGGTTCGGCGAAGTTTAAGTAATGGGTGGCTGACCGGACTTGAACCGGCGACCCCCAGATCCACAATCTGGTGCTCTAACCAACTGAGCTACAACCACCATAGGTGCCACGGTCTATTGGCGCGCTGGCCGCTAGACCGTGGCTTCTCTGCTATACGGCCTAAATTACCACGAAAGCTGGATGCGGCAAAGCCCTACCTGTAACCGATCAAAACGGGCAACGTGACAATTTGCTGTGAATAAGGACAAGCAGACAATACCTTTGGATCGGGGTGCTAAGCCGCAAGCGACGGTAGAAGCCGCTTTGCCAGAGGTCGGCCAATCCACATGCGAAATCCACCTTGTGCGCTGCTGGAGTTTTCGTATGATGCCGCCCCCCTGACAGCAATCGGACACGGCGCCGCACCGCTGCACGCCGTTGCCGGCTGTTAACCGCACTTCGCATTTCGGATTGAAGCATTGCTTTTGGACGACCGGATCGAACGCTATTTCCCGTTGTGGCCATTGAGCTCTGCCAAGCGGGCCATCGTCGTCGCCGGCTGCTGCGCGATGGCCTACACGCAGTTGACCACTTCTCCGGCGACCGTGCAGTTTGCGCGCTCGATGGGCGCTACAGGTTTTCACATCGGCATTCTGGGCGCGCTGCCGATGGCGCTGGTGTGCATGCAGTTGGTCGCGGCCATTGTCGTCACGCATTTGGGACGCCGCAAACCGCTTTGGCTGTGTCTGTCGATCGTGCAGCGGATGATCTTTCTGCCCGCGGCATTGGGGCCCTGGATTTTTCCGCAAGTCGAAGACGCGGTTTGGGTCTGGGTTCTGCTGGCGCTCACGGCGGTCAACCATGGGATGTTGCACTTCGGCACGCCGTTGTGGTTGTCTTGGATGGGTGACTATTTGCCTCACAAAGGATTAAATCGTTTCTGGGGCTTGCGCCACTCGTCGCAGCAATGGACCGCGGCCGTGGCACTGCTGGCCAATGCGCTGTTCTTTTTCAAGAGCGGCGTCGATGTGCGCGCGGCGTTCGCGGCGATTATTACCATCGGAGCCATCCTCGGCGTTTCCGATATCTTGCTGTTCTTGCGAGTCGAAGAGCCGCCGATGCGACGTTCGCCGAAAGCCAAACTGTGGAGCGCTCTGGCCAGCCCCTTTCGCCAGCGAGATTATCGCGGCTTCATTTTCTATTCGTGCTTTTGGAATCTGGCGGCCATGGTCGGCTCTCCGTTCATCAGCATGTACCTGCTCGAACACGTGGGCATGGATTTGTTTCACGTGCTGCTGCTGTGGACGATCTCCTGGGTCGGCGGCGCCTTGCTCTCGAATCATCTGGGCCAACTGGCCGAACGCTTTGGTCAGCGGCCCGTGCTGGTCCTGTGCACCGCCTTCAAATCGATCAACATGATTGGGTTGCTCCTCTGCCCGGCCAATCCAACGATCGCTTTTTGGGTGCTGTCGCCCGTGTTCATGGTCGATGCGTTTCTAAATGCCGGCATCGCGATCGCCAACAATGGGTTCATGATCAAGAACTCGCCTCGCGAAAATCGCACGATGTTCATTGCCGCGGGCACTGGCTTCGCGGGCATGGTGGGCGGCATCGCCTCGATCTTGGCCGGAAGCGCCATTTCCCATAGCGACAACTGGTCGTGGACCTTGCGGGGCACGACGTACGTCAATTTTCACGTGCTGTTTGCGGTGAGCATGGTCTGCCGTTTGATCGCGGCCGTGCTGGCCACGCAAATCCGCGAGCCCAGCTCGGCGACCGCGCGGCTTGTGGCGGTCGAAATCTGGATCGCCACTCGGGTGCGCGTGCAATCCGTGCCAAGGATTCTCGGTTGGCGCCGCGACGCGCCGCAGTTGCGCATCGTGTCCGAGATGCACTCGATGGATGCGGATGTGATTGATGTTCAAGTCGAGCCGCCTATTCCTAGATCGCGGGCCGCGTAGCGCCAACCACCGACCCAGCGTGGCAGCAGTCTTGACCAGCGTTTTTAGAAATCGTAGCATTCGTCACACGACGTAAGTCGCGTGAGTGAGCCGCATTTCGCTTTCGAGCCCTGAAGTGCAGCCGAGAATCAGCCGCGGACTCCTTTTGCGCACACCGCCATGGCCGACCGCGGACGAACTCCAACATCCTTGCCTGGCGCCTCATCGAGCGGACTGTTCGTGCGGCAAAGGCTGTTCACCATTGCCGAGCTGTTCGCCGCGCTTCTGCTGCTGCTAGTCGTTTACTTCGCCGGCAGAATCTTCTTGATGGCCTTTGGCGGGCTGCTGGTGGCGGTGTTGCTGTATTCGCTTGGCAAGTGGCTCAGCGACTACTCGCCCTTGAGCTATGGTTGGGCGCTGTTTGTCGTGGTGGTGATGCTGGTCTTGCTGGGCGGCTCCGTCTTCGGGCTCGTTGGCCGCCGGCTGGCTATTCAGGCCAACGAACTGACCCAGGCCATGCCGCGGGCACTCAAGCAAATTCAGGATTACCTGACCGAATATGAATGGGGCCATTGGATTCTCGAGCAATCGCCCGAGTGGGGAAAAGCCCTGGCGCAAGGCAGCGTGCCGTCGCGCATTACCGACCTGGCTTCGTCAATCACCGAAAACTTTGTCTCGCTGGTGATCATCCTTTTCATCGGCCTCTACGGCGCTGCCGAACCTAAGCTCTACTACGAGGGCCTGTTGCGATTGGTGCCGCTCGATCGACGCGAACGGGCCGGGGAGGTTTTTTCGGCGATCGCATACAACCTGCGCTGGTGGCTGATGGGGCAGATCTTCGCCATGATCTGCGTTGGCGTCATCACGGGCGTGGGAGTTTGGCTCGTCGGCGCGCCGCTAGCGCTCACGCTCGGATTGTTGGCCGCAGCGCTCGAGATCATTCCGAACGTGGGGCCGGTGCTCTGGCTCGTGCCCGCCGTGCTGGTGTCGCTGACGCAGGGCAGCCAGCAGGTGACCAACGTCGTGATCATCTATGCGGTCACGCACATGATCGAAAGTTACGTGCTGATTCCGTTGGTGCAGCGCCGCGCCGTGCTGCTGCCGCCGACGCTTTCGATTCTGGCCGTCGTGCTGCTCGGTTCGCTGGCCGGCTTTTTGGGACTGGTGGTTGCCGCCCCGATTGCGCTGGTCATGATGCTGCTGGTGAAAATGCTCTACGTCGAAGACCGCCTGGGCGACCGCAATCTCTATGTGCCGGGCGAAGTGCGGCACTAACTGGTCGTGTCGTAGCGCATGATCAAAACGGTCGAGGCCAGCACGATCGTCGCTCCGACGAGCGACAGCGCGCCCAATTGTTCGTCGAGAACGTTCGTGGCCAGCAGTACGCCAAAAATCGGCAACAGATACAGCGAGGCCGAAGCAACAGTCACCGGCAAATACTCGAGCACGTAAAAAAACAGCAGCATGGAAACGCCGTACATGAACACCGCCAGAAAGCCGAAGGCCAGCCAGGCGGAAGCGTCCATTTGCGCCAGCCCGGTGGCGATGCTCGTGATGTCGGCCGTGTCTTTGCCGCGCGGCTCGGCCCAGATCAAAAGCGGCAAGCTGGCCAGCGACGCTGTGATATAGCTGAAGATCAGGATTTCCACTTCGCCAAAGCGAGCCAGCAGTCCTTTGCAATAAACATTGTAGAACGCCGATCCGCAGCAGCCGAGCACAATCAACAGGTTGCCGATCATGTAGCTGCGCTGCGTGAAGGCGCTATGTTCGAAATCGGCGACCGACATCAGCGACACACCCACCAGTCCGAGGCCCAGGCAAACGGTGCGTAGCGCCGTCAGCCGCTCGCCCAACATCAGCGAAGCCAGCACGGCGCTGATCACCGGAATCAGCAGACTGAGGATCGCGCCGTTGGAGGCCAGCGACAAGCTGATGCCCCAGGTCATGCCCAACTGGGCCAGCACTTGCCCGCCGATGCCGGCCATCGCGAATTTCCACCAATCGCTCCAGCCGGGTCGCACGCGGTTTGGGTTGCGCATCCGCTGCCAAACGAGGATCGGAATTAGCAGCAGTGTCGTGATGTAGAACGGCAGGAACGTGATCGCGATCGGCCCCAGAAACGGATCGAGATACTTGACGGCCGTTCCTTGAGCCGCCCAAATCAGATTCGTCAGTGCCAACAGCAAGAAATACCACCAGCCCCGAGCACGAGTGATCACTTTTGGTGCGGTGTGATCGATTGAGGTGTCGTTCATCGGCGTCACGGCTCCACCACGACGATGCCGAAGCGATCGGCGCCCAGCGAACTGCCGCGAAACACGTAAGCGTCGATGCCGGTTTCGGCCCAATAGCGATCAACGATTGCGTTGAGTGCCTCTTCGGCGTCGGCGCGTCCCAAAATGGCCACCGTGCCGCCGCCGCCGCCGCCGGTGATCTTGGCGCCGTAAATACCTTTTGCCGGGCCCTGTTCTCGCGCCAAATGGACCAGCAAGTCGGTCATGTCGCATCCCAATCCGGTTTCGGTATAGGCATGATGCGATTGATACATGAGCTCGCCCATCAACAGCGCGCCGCTGGCGGTGAACTGGTCGCTCATGCCGCGGGCCAACTCGGCGAACAATTGCACGCGCTGATTTTCTTCAACCGCATACCGCGTGCAAGCCTGAATGCGATACGTTACCTCGGGCCGCGCCTTGGTAAACGGATCGACGTGGACCTTGCCCAGTTCCAGGTATTCGCTGCCCGATAGCTCGATGGGCAAGCTGGGCTCGTACGTGCGATACACCGAGGGCGGCATGTTGGCCAGGTAGCCGTTCCAACGCGGGTCGGTCCATCGAGGGATTTTGGCCGAGTTGTCGAGTGTGACCGGAATTTGCTCGCTGTCGCAGATGAGCTTATAGCCCATGAACCCGGCGGCCCGGGCGGCTTCATATTCGATGCCGCTCACCTGGTGCCGCACGCCGGAATCCAATCCCCAGCAAGTCAGCCCGGCCGGCAATTTAACCAACGGCTGCGGCAGGCACGGCTGGCAGACCAGCGGCAGCACGAAGCCTTCATCTCCCAGCACGACGGCGATCTGGTCCATGATGCCGCACGCGCTTTCGGCGATCACGTTCTCGACCCACTGGCACGCTTCGGCCAGTTCGATGCCGGCCAGCTCGATGCCATAGGCGCTGGCCGCGGCTTTCATCACCGCCACTTCCACGGCAGCCGACGAACTGACACCTTTATTGAGCGGCACGTCGGAATGGATGAATACGGTCATTCCATTCTGGACCTGTGCGGGAAACTGTTTCTGAAGCCAATGAAACACTCCCAGCACGTATGCCGTCCAGCGGATGTTGGGATCTTGATTCACAAGCGTCCGCACGTGCTCGGCATCAACGAGCTGTGCCAGGGGAAAGTCAACGTTGGCTTGCCAGCCATGCTCGGCCATCTGCGGATTGAGCAGCACGACGGTCGCGTCGTGTCGCGGCTGTGCCGCCGCCCATGTGGCTTCGCGAATCGTTGCCTCGAACACCATTCCGCCGGTGTAATCGTCGTTGCCCCCCATCAAGTCGAGCCGGCCCGGCGCGCGAGCGATGTGCACCGGCACGTTGCGAGTGAAGGGCTCGCCCCGCTCGCACATCGCACGCACTCGCGATTCGAACTCGCTCATGCTAGCGCCTCGATGGTGGAAAGCAGATAGTCGATGGCTTGCGGTGTCAGTCGCGGGTGGATCGGCAGGCTGACATATTTGTGAAATAAGCCTTCGGCGATCGGGCATTCGCCTTCGCCGTGCCCCAGGTTCCGATAGGCTGTCGTCAGGTGGATCGGCATGTAGTGCGACCAGACTTTAATCTGATAGCGCGTGTAGAGCTCCCACATGAAGTCCTCTTTCGAGAGCCGAAACGACGGTTCGACCAACACGCAAAACACGTGATAGGCATGCGTGCTGTCGGGCGAGACGTAGGGCATCGTCAGCCCGGCAAGCTTCGACAGCCGCGTGCGATACTCGGCCGCGATTTCCTGGCGGCGACGGTTGAAGCCGTCGAGTTTTTTCAGTTGCACCAGGCCCACAGCGGCCTGCGCGTCGGTCATGCGATAGTTGTAGCCGACATCGGCAAAGTCGAGCAGCCAGTAGCGCTTGCCCATCGGCTGCACACTCTCATCGATCGGCAGATACTTGCCCTTGGGGTCGTAGGTCAGGCAACAGAGCGAGCGATAGGAAAGCAGCCGTTCGTAAAGCGTCTTGTCGTTGACCGTGACCAGCCCCCCTTCGCCGAGCGTGGTCATGTTCTTCTGCTGATGGAAGCTGAACACGCCGATGTCGCCCAGCGAGCCGGCCTGGCGGCCTTTATAGGTAGCACCGGCCGCATGCGCGCAATCTTCGACAACTCGAATGCCCCGCGGCCGAGCCAGGTCCATGATCGCGTCCATGTCGCAACATTGCCCATAGAGATGGACCGGCAGGATCGCCTTCGTGCGCGTCGTCAACTTGCGCGCGACTTCGGCCGGATCCAGGTTGAGCGTCCGCGGGTCGATATCGGCAAACACCACCTTGGCGCCGCGCGCGGCGATGACGTTGGCCGTCGAAATCCAGCTTAGCGGCGTCGTGATCACTTCGTCGCCCGGTCCCACGTCGCAAGCGATCATCGCCAGTTCGAGCCCGGTTGTCGCCGAGCTGACGGCCAGTCCGTACTTCGTTCCGCAGTAGGCCGCGAACGCTTCTTCGAAGGCTTTAACTTTGGGTCCGCAGGAAGGCGCTGAGGCTTTCAGCACTTCGGCTAGCGCCTGCGCCTCTTCTTCGCCATAGATCGAGCCGTGATTAAACTCGAGTTCGTAAAGTGCCTTAGGCAACTGCATCAACGGCCCTTTCGATAACTTGTTGGCAACTTGGCACCGGCGTGCTACAGAATTGTCGTAGCCGGTCCGTCACCAGAAAATCGTCCTGCCCGCGAGGTGCCCGACCTGGCACTGGCTCCGTTTGCGCTACGATGAGCGCTGGATCGCGGCCGAGTTGTCGTGCAATCGCGCAAGCCAAATCGTATCGCGACATTTTATCGCTGGCGCCACAATGAAAAATGCCGGTCGCGTCGCTCCGCTTCGTCAGTTCGAGCAAAAACTCACACAGCGTGCCAACGTCGATCGGGTTTCTAAACTCGAACGTGGGACTCACGATTTGGTTGCCGGCCTGCAAATTGCCGATGACTTTTTCCAAATACGAATTGCCGCCCGGCACGATACCGAGGCCGAGCACCAGCGACAGTCGCACGATCGTGGCCGCCGGCAATAGCTCGGCGATGGCCTTCTCCGCACGAGCCTTCGTCTCGCCATACCAATTCAGCGGCGTCGGCGAGTCGTGTTCGTAGTAAATGTGCTTCGTGCCATCGAACACCGCGTCGGTCGAGGTGTAGAGCAAGCGGGCGCCAGTGCGGGCACATTCTCGCGCCACGTTGAGCGCGCCGAAGAAATTTATCTGCTCGGCCAACTCGCGCTCGCGCTCGCACCGGTCGATGTCCGAAAGTGCCGCCAGATGCGTAACGAATTCCGGTCGCACAGCGTCGAACGCCGCGCGAACGCTTTGGGGGTTGGTGATGTCGATGGCCACCGACCGCTCTTGGTCAGCGGGCTTGCGTGACCCGGCGAAGACTTCGAAGTCGTTCGCCGCCGCCCGAGCCCAGCGCGAGCCGACGAATCCGCTTGCTCCGATGATCAATAGCCGAGGTCCCATGCTTGCTCCAACCTTGCGCGATCTTGAAACCTAGCGCTTGGCGCGCTCAGCGGCTACCAGTTCCATGGCGCGCCACACGCGCAGCGGATCGTCGGTCTGGATCACGTCGATGCCCCATTCGATCGCCTGGACGAAGTTTTTGACACTCGTATTGAACGGAGCGTCGGCAAACACCTGAATGCCCAAGGCGTGCGCGTGATCGATATAGGACTTCGACAGCACGCGCCACGGCGTGTCGACGGCAAACGGCTTTAGGCTGTTGGCTAGCGCCGTGACTTGGGCCTCGGGACTGGCCGGTGGCATGGCGTGAATCCGCGGATCGATTTGTTTGAGCTTTTCCAAATAGTCGGCGCCTTTGTAGACGACCGTTCGCTCGGCCAGGCCGTGTTTGCCTACAGCCGCCGCCAACGCTTCCGGCGGAATGTCTTTGGCGTCGAAATACAACGTCACTCCCTCGGGCACGGCTGAGAGAAATTGATCGAGCGAAGGAACGTGCGTGCCGATGAATTGCCGGCCAAACCAACTGCCCGCGTCCAAGCTTTCGATCGTGGCCGTGCTGGCCGCATTAATCGCTCCGCGACCGTTCGTGGTGCGATTGAGCAGCCCATCGTGCAGCAGAAAGAACTTGCCGTCGCTCGAAGGGCGCACGTCGAACTCGACCAAATCGGCGTGCAGCCGATAAGCTTTGTCGAACGCTGCCAGCGTATTTTCCGGTGCATAGCGCGAAGCGCCCCGATGGCAGGCCAGACGCACGGGCCGCGGCTTCAATCGTTTGTCGAGCACGTGAGCGATGATTTCTTCGGGCACGTCCGATTGCAGAAAGTCCACGCCGACTTCTATCAGTTCATCCCAAACTTTCGGGTTGCCCGCGGAGCCAAGAAGTCTGACAAGCACCTTGATGCCCCGGGCGTGAAAATCCTGGCAGATCTTGGGTGTAACGTCGCCAAGGTCGATTTCAACCACCGCCGGTCGCAACTCATCGAGCCAACCGCTCAGGCCGTCCTTCGGTGTCCAGTGGGGCATGATGGCCACGCTGCCGCCCGACAGCTTTCGCACCAGGCTGAGCACTTCTAGGTTGGCCGACACGAGCACCTGCCGCTCCATGCCCGCGGTCCCGATTTGCTTCACGAGAATTCCTGGGTCGACATCCTGGCAGTCGAGGCGCAGGTTGATCTTGCCTTTCACCAGGGCCAGGCATTCTTCCAACGACAATGGCCGCGTGGCGGTGAAACGCTTGGCGAACCAGGCGCCGACGTCGAGCAGCTTCAGCTCGTCGAGAGTGAGTTGATTGACCGGGCCTTTGCCATTCGACTTGCCTTCCAGGTTGGCGTCTGAAAACAAAACGTGCTGGCCGTCTTTGGTAAGCCGCAAGTCGAGGGCGACCCATTCGAGGCCGTCTTCGATG
>Ga0163150_10009403_pt1 | contig 10825 bp, 9 predicted proteins | sample OliLakLV19P2IB_FD_148628 | JGI IMG/M metagenome (GOLD analysis project Ga0163150, IMG submission 148628) | Freshwater microbial mat bacterial communities from Lake Vanda, McMurdo Dry Valleys, Antarctica - Oligotrophic Lake LV.19.P2.IB | ecosystem: Environmental > Aquatic > Freshwater > Lake >...
GACCAGTGCAACCTCGCGCAAGCGGGTTTGAAACACGGGGAGTTCGACACGCTGGTGGCCGCCGACATCCTCGAGCACCTGGTCAACCCGTGGGCGCTGCTGGAGCGGATCAAGCCGTTCCTGGCCCCCGGCGCGCAGGTGCTGGTGAGCATCCCGAACGCGCGCAACATCACGGTGGGATCGGAGCTGCTGGTGGGCGGGCGTTTCGAATACGCGCAACGCGGGCTGCTGGACGTGACCCACCTGCGTTTCTTCACGCTGGACAGCATCCGCCGCATGTTCGAGGAAACCGGGTACGTGGTGCAGGCGCAGCGGTCGATCCTGCTGCCCGCCCTGCGCAAGCTCTACGAGGGCTACTCGGGCGCGGGGCCCGTGACGCTGCGCTTCGGGCGCATGACGATTTCGGACGTGACCGCGCAGGAGGTGATGGAGCTTTGCGCGGCGCAGTTCGTCTTGCGCTGCCGCCCGGCCTGAGGGCCGCTTCCCGCAGGCTCGCCTACGCGAGCTTTCCGTGGCACTGCTTGAATTTCCTGCCCGAACCACACGGGCACGGGTCGTTGCGGCCGACCTTCTGCGTCGAGCGCACGAAGGTTTCCACCGCCTCTCCCGGGATGCCCGAGGGGATCTGCCGGGCCACGCCCCGGGTCGATATCTGCTCGGCCGGCTCGTCGCCCACGCCGGGCGAGAAATCCGCGTGCTGGTACTGCAGGTTCTTCAGGGCGCGCGCCGCCTCTTCGGCCTTGCGCTCGGCTTCTTCCACCTCTTCCTGCGAGCGCACCTGCACCGCCATCAGGTGGCGCGTGACCTCGCGCTTGATCGAGTCGAGCATCGAGCCGAAGAGCTCGAAGGCCTCGCGTTTGTATTCCTGCTTCGGCTGCTTCTGCGCGTAACCGCGCAGGTGGATGCCCTGGCGCAGGTAGTCCAGCGCCGCCAGGTGCTCGCGCCAATGCGTGTCGATCGACTGCAGCATCACGGAGCGCTCGTAGTTGTGGAGCACCTCCGCGTCGATCGGGCCGAACTTGCCGTCGTAAGAGGCGGCGGCGGCCTCGATCACGCGCCCGGCGATGCCTCCCGCGTCGAGCTTGTCGTCGGCCGCGGCCCACTCGGCCACCGGGACGGTCAGGAAGAATTCGCCCGCCAGCTTCTTTTCCAGGCCTTCGATGTCCCACTGCTCCTCCACGCTTTCGGCGGGCACGAATTCCAGCACGATGGAGCCGAGCACGTCGGAGCGGATGGAGCGGATGGTTTCGGAGATGTCGCTCGTTTCCAGCAGCTCGTTGCGCTGCTGGTAGATCACCCTGCGCTGGTCGTTGGCGACGTCGTCGTATTCGAGCAGCTGCTTGCGGATGTCGAAGTTGCGCGCCTCGACCTTGCGCTGCGCGTTTTCGATCGAGCGCGAGACCATGCGCGCCTCGATCGCCTCGCCCTCGGGGATCTTGAGCGAACGCATGATGTTCTGCAGCCGCTCGCCGGCGAAGATCTTGAGCAGCGGGTCTTCGAACGAGAGGAAGAAACGCGAGCTGCCCGGGTCGCCCTGGCGCCCGGACCGGCCGCGCAGCTGGTTGTCGATGCGCCGCGATTCGTGGCGCTCGGAGCCGATGATGTGCAGCCCGCCGGAGGCGACGACCTCGTCGTGCACCTTCTGCCAGGCCTCGCGCACGTCGGCGACGCGGCGCTCTTTTTCCGAGGGCGAAAGCGCTTCGTCGTCCTGGACCGCGCGGATGTCCGCTTCGGGGTTGCCGCCGAGCACGATGTCGGTGCCGCGGCCCGCCATGTTGGTGGCGATGGTGACCATCTTCGGGCGCCCGGCCTGGGCGACGATTTCGGCCTCGCGCGCGTGTTGCTTCGCGTTCAGGACGTTGTGCGGCATCTTCTCGGCCTGCAGCATGCCGGAAAGCAGTTCGGAATTTTCCACCGACGTCGTGCCGAGCAGCACCGGCTGGCCCTTGGCCATGCGCTCCTTGATGTCGTTGACGATCGCCTGGTGCTTTTCCTTCGAGGTGATGAAGACCTGGTCGTTGTGGTCTTTCCTCACCATCGGACGGTGCGTGGGGATCAGCACCGTCTCGAGGTTGTAGATGCTGGAGAACTCGAACGCCTCGGTGTCCGCCGTGCCGGTCATGCCGGAGAGCTTCTTGTAGAGGCGGAAATAGTTCTGGAACGTGATCGAGGCGAGCGTCTGGCTCTCGTTCTTGATCGAAGCACCTTCCTTGGCCTCGACCGCCTGGTGCAGGCCGTCGGACCAGCGCCGGCCGGCCATCATGCGGCCGGTGAATTCGTCGACGATCACGACCTCGTCGTCCTGCACCACGTAGTGCTGGTCGCGGTGGTAGAGCGCATGGGCGCGCACGCCGGCATGCAGGTGGTGCATCAGGATGATGTTGGAAGGATCGTAGAGGCTGGCGCCTTCGGGCAGCAGGCCCGCCTCGCGCATCAGGTCCTCGCCGTGTTCGTGGCCGACTTCCGACAACGTGACCGTGTGCTGCTTGAGGTCGACCCAGTAGTCGCCTTCGCCCTTCTCGTCGCTCTGCGGCACGAGCTTGGGTATCAGGACGTTGATGCGGCGATAGAGCTCCGTGGAGTCTTCCGCCTGGCCGCTGATGATGAGCGGGGTGCGCGCCTCGTCGATGAGGATCGAGTCCACCTCGTCGACGATGGCGAAGTTCAGGCCGAGCTGGAAGCGCTCCGAGACCTGGGTGGCCATGTTGTCGCGCAGGTAGTCGAAGCCGAATTCGTTGTTGGTGCCGTAGGTGATGTCGGCGCGGTAGGACTGCTGCTTTTCCACCGGGTCCATCTGCGGCACCACCACGCCCACGCTCAGGCCCAGGAAGCGGTGGATGCGCCCCATCCATTCCGCGTCGCGCTTGGCGAGATAGTCGTTTACCGTCACCACGTGCACGCCCTTGCCGGACAGCGCGTTGAGGTACGAGGGCAGCGTGGCCACCAGCGTCTTGCCTTCGCCGGTGCGCATCTCCGCGATCTTGCCCTGGTGCAGCGCGATGCCGCCAACCAGCTGCATGTCGAAATGGCGCATGTTCAGCACGCGCTTCGAGGCTTCGCGCACCACGGCAAAGGCTTCCGGCAACACCGCATCCAGCGTGGCGCCGTCAGCGACCTTCTTGCGCAGCTCGGGCGTCTTCGCCTGCAGTTGCTCGTCGCTGAGCTTCCCGAGGTCGCTTTCGAGCGCGTTGATGGACTCGACCTTCTTGCGATACTCCTTGAGGAGTCGGTCGTTGCGGCTGCCGAAGATGGCCTTGAGAGCGGTCGTGAGCACGGGAAGGGAGATAAAGAGGAAGCGAAAACCGGCCCTGGGTGGGCCGGCGAAGGGTCAATTATATAGGGAGATGGGGATGGGCCGCGCAGGCCTCAAGCCCCCCGCGCCCCGGCGCGGCTATTTGCGCCGGGTGGCGGTAGCCGAGGCCTTGATGACCGAGTCGGCCTTGGTATCGAGCGCGAAAAACTTGTTTGGGTTCAATGGGATGCCTTTCTCGCGCACCTCGAAGTGCAGGTGCGGCCCGGTGACGCGGCCGGTGGCGCCCACCAGCGCGATGTTCTGGCCCTTCATCACCACCTCGCCGACCTTCACGAGGCTCCTGGAGAGGTGCGCGTAACGCGATGTCAAGCCGTTGTCGTGGTCGATCTCGACCATGTTGCCGTATTCGGACACGAAGGAGACGGTCGAGACCACGCCGCCCGCGGCCGCTACCACCGGGGTGCCCGGGGGCGCGATCAGGTCGACGCCGGTATGGAAGGTGCTTTTTCCATTGATCGGGTCGAGGCGGTAGCCGTAGTTGGACGAGTAGTAGCCCATCGGCACCGGCATCGTGGTCGGGATGGTCTTGCGCGCCAGGCGGTCGTCCATCAGCAGGGAATCGAGCACGCCCAGCTTGTCGCTGCGGTCGTCGAGCACGCGTTGGATCTCGGTGAGCATGCCGGTGAATTCGTTCACGCTCAGCTCGCGGCCGATGGAGACCGAGGGCCCGCCCTGGCCGGGGGGCTGGTCGAAGCGGAATTCCTCGGGCTTGATGCCGGCCGCCTTGGCCAGGCGCTCGCCGAAGGCATCCAGGCGCAGGATGCGCGCCTGCAGCTCGCCCACTTTCACCGCCAGCGCGCTCATGTTGTCGCGCATTTCCGCTTCCGAGCGCTTGAGGTCGTCCTGGTGCAATGCCGCGAGCAATGTGCGCAAATAGGGGTTGCGCAAGTCCACCGCGAACTTCATCGTGACCATGTAGGTGGCCATGGCGAGCATGAAGCCCGCGACCATGATGCCGAACGCGATGAGGACCACCTGGGCCTGCGAGAGCGCCACGCTGCGGCTCTTTGCCAGGCTGTCAGAAACTAGAATGATGTTCACTCGATCTCCCCTGCTGACCAATGGCTGCCGAATCCATCTCCCGCCTGCTCGGCGATAACGCCGAGCTGCGTCCGCTCTCCGAGCGGCTGCTCTACATCAAGCGCCTTCAGAAGCGCTATCGGACTCTTGCACCCGGGAAGCTCGCCGATGCGAGCCGGGTATGCGCCATTGATGGTACGACCGTTGTCATCCGTGCTTCGTCGGGCGCTGTAGCCGCCGCCCTGCGTCACGTGGCTCCCAGGATACTCGAAGGCCTTACCAAGGCAAAACCTTCAAAATACTCAAGGGATCAGGAGCTTACTTCAATCCGCATCGAAGTTCAAGTCGACATCCCGGAGCCGGTGCCGGTAGTCAGGGCCCGCACCGAGATGCCCCGCGGCAAACTTGCCAGCCTCGCCGAAGGCCTCTCCGACTCCCCGCTCAAGGACGAACTCAAGCGCATCGGCGCTCAGAGCAAAAGCACCCGCTCGAAGACGTAAAGCAGTCCGAAAGCGACCGCCAGCAGCACCATCACCTGCACCGCCAGCCAGGCGATCACGAGGTAGCGCCGGTTCCGGGTGACCAGGTAGGCGCCGACGAGGCCCACCAGCAACAGGGCGCCGAGGCTGCCGATGATCCGCAGGACAAACATGAAACGGGTGTCAGAGACGACTTTCCGGGCCGGGCGACGGGCTCGTCACCGGTCCGGGAAAGTCGTCTCTGACACCGGATTCACCACTGCGGCTGCAGTTGCAGGTTGGCAAACGCCCGCGGCAGCAGGGCGATGTCGTCGAACACCACCTCTTCCCAGGCCGACGGATCGGCGATCAGCTTGCGCACCAGCAGGTTGTTCAGCTCGTGCCCGGACTTGTGGCCGAAGAAGGCGCCGATGATCGGCCGGCCCAGCAGGTAGAGGTCGCCCACGGCGTCGAGCGCCTTGTGTTTGACGAATTCGTCATCCATGCGCAGGCCGTCGGCATTGAGGACGCGGAAATCGTCGACCACCAGCGCGTTGTCCAGCGAACCGCCGCGCCCCAGGCCCCTGGAACGCATCATCTCCACGTCCTGCGTGAACCCGAAGGTGCGGGCGCGCGCCACTTCGCGCACAAACGACACCTCGCCGAAATCCACCTCCACGGTGTTGCTCTGCGCGTCGAACACCGGGTGGCTGAACTCGATGGTGAAGCCGACCTTGAAGCCGTCGAAGGGTTGCAGGCGCACCTTCTTGTCGCCCTTTTCCAGCTCGACCACCTTGAGGATGCGCACGTAGCGCTTGGGCGCCGCCTGCTCCTCGATGCCCGCCGACTGCAGCAGGAATACGAAGGTGCCGGCGCTGCCGTCCATGATCGGCACTTCCTCGGCGGAGACGTCGACAAAGGCGTTGTCGATGCCGAGGCCGAAAAGCGCCGACATCAGGTGCTCCACGGTCGAGACCCGGGCGCCGTTGTGCTCGAGCACGGTCGCCAACGTGGTGTTGGTCACGTTGGTGGCGCGCGCCGGGATCGCCGGGTTGCCGGGCAGGTCCGACCGGCAGAAGACGATGCCGGTGTCGATCGGCGCCGGGCGCAGGGCCATGGTCACCTTGGTGCCCGTGTGCAGGCCCACGCCGGTGGCCCGGACGATACTCTTGAGGGTGCGTTGCTTGATCATTTTGCCAATTTTATCAGGTGCTTAGCGATTGCGCCAGTAGGGGCCGGCCAGGCTGGGCGCCGAGCCACCCGGTGAACTGGGCACCCGAGGGGCGGGGAAGAGGCATCCCTGCTGGCGCGTGTGGGCGCGCGCGAGCCTGCCACGGGCAAACAAGCGCGGGCCCGGACACCTGTCCGGACCCGCAAAGCGCTGCGGACAGGCCGGCGGGAGACGCGCCGGCCCGCCGCCTAGTCGGCCTGCTTCCTCAGGAACGCCGGGATGTCGAGCATGTCGACCCCCGAATGCCGCATCGCCTCGATCGTCACGTCGCGCCGGCGGCGAATGGCCGTCGGCTGGTCGAGCTCCTCATAGTTGATGCCCGCCACCGCGTCGTCGGTGCCGGTGCGCTGGACCACTTGCATCACCGGCTGGGTACGTTGCGCGGCCGGTCCACCCAGGCCGGTGGCCACAATCGTCACGCGCAGGGCGTCGCCGATCGACTCGTCGATCACGCTGCCGTAGATCACGGTGGCGTCCTCGGCGGTGAACGACCGGATCGTGTTCATCACCTCGTGGACCTCCTTCAGCTTCATCGAGTGGCCGGCGGTGATGTTGATCAACACGCCGCGCGCGCCCGACAGGTGGATGTCCTCCAGCAGCGGCGAATGCACGGCTTGTTCGGCCGCCATCTGCGCGCGCTCGCTGCCCGAGGCCGTGGCCGAGCCCATCATCGCCACGCCGTTTTCGCTCATCACGGTGCGCACGTCGGCGAAGTCCACGTTCACCATGCCGGGGCAGTTGATCACCTCGGCGATGCCCGCGACGGCGCCATTGAGCACGTCGTTCGAGGCGCGGAACGCGTCTTCGTAGGTCACGTCCTCGCCGAGGACGGCCATCAGCCGGTCGTTCGGGATGATGATGAGCGAGTCGACGTGTTGCTTGAGCTGCTCGATCCCGATCGCCGCCACCTTCTGGCGCTTGCCTTCGAAGCTGAAGGGCTTGGTCACCACCGCCACCGTGAGGATGCCCATCTCGCGCGCGATCTCGGCCACGACCGGGGCGGCGCCCGTGCCCGTCCCGCCACCCATCCCCGCGGTGATGAAGAGCATGTCGGCGCCCTGCACCAGCTCGGTGATGCGCTCGCGGTCCTCTTCGGCCGCCAGGCGCCCGACCTCGGGGTTCGCGCCCGCGCCCAGGCCCTTGGTGGTGCCGGTGCCCAGCTGCAGCGTGGTCTTGGCGAGGTTGCGCTTGAGGGCCTGCGCGTCGGTGTTCATCGAGATGAACTCCACGCCCTGCACGCCGTTGTTGATCATGTGGTCGACGGCGTTGCCGCCGCAGCCGCCCACGCCCACGACCTTGATCACCGCATCCGGTGTCTGTGTATCAAGCAACTCGATCATGTCCTGTCTCCTTTTTTGGATACCGCGCACACCAACCACGTTGTCAGAAATTGCCCTTGAACCAGCTCTTCATCTTCTCGAACAGATCCTTGAAACCCGCCCCCTGCATCCTGGCGTGCCGGTCGCGCTTGACCTGCTCCGTGCCCGCCATGAGCAAACCCATCGCCGTCGAGTAGCGCGGGTTGCGCACCACCTCGGCGAGCGGCCCGCTGTAGTTCGGAAGGCCCACGCGCACGGGCATGTGGAACACCTCCTCGCCCAGCTCGACCATTCCCTTCATCAGCGACGAGCCGCCCGTGATCACGATCCCCGAGGACAGCAGCTCCTCGAGGCCGGCCGAGCGCAGCTCGCGCTGGATCAGCGAATACAGCTCCTCCACCCGCGGCTCGATCACCTCGGCCAGCGTCTGGCGCGAGAGCTCGCGCGGGCCGCGGTCGCCCACCCCCGGCACCTCGATCATCTCGGTGGAGCTCGCCAGCTGGCGCAGCGCCACGCCGTGCGCCATCTTCAGTTCCTCGGCGTCCTTGGTCGGGGTGCGCAGCGCCATGGCGATGTCGTTGGTGATCTGGTCACCCGCGATCGGAATCACCGAGGTGTGCTTGATCGCGCCGTCGGTGAACACCGCGATGTCGGTCGTGCCGCCGCCGATGTCGACCAGGCACACGCCCAGGTCGCGCTCGTCGTCGAGCAGGACCGCGTCGGCGCTGGCCAGCGGCTGCAACATGAGGTCGCGCACCTCGAGCCCGCAGCGGCGCACGCACTTCATGATGTTCTGGGCGGCCGACACGGCGCCGGTCACGATGTGGACCTTCACCTCGAGGCGCATGCCGCTCATGCCCGCGGGCTGGCGCACGCCGCCCTGGCCGTCGATGATGAATTCCTGCTCGAGGATGTGCAGCACCTGCTGCTCCATCGGGATGTTCACCGCGCGCGCGGTCTCGATCACGCGGTCGATGTCGTATTGCTGGACTTCCTTGTCCTTGATCGCGACCATGCCGTGCGAGTTGAAGCTCTTGATGTGGCTGCCGGCGATGCCGGTGAGCACCTCGCGGATCTTGGCGTCGGCCATCAGTTCGGCCTCCTCGAGCGAGCGCTGGATCGCGTTCACCGTGGATTCGATGTTCACCACCACGCCTTTTTTCAAGCCCCGCGAGGGATGGCTGCCCATGCCGATGAGCTGCAGCGTGTCGTCGGCGGTGATCTCGGCCACCAGCGTCACGATCTTCGAGGTGCCGATGTCGAGGGCGACGAGCAGGTTGCGGGTATCGCGGGGGCGCGTGGTGATCATTTCGGTTTTCCCCCTCGGGCCGGTTCGGCGCCTGCGGTGGGCGCGGGCCGGGCTGAGGGCGTGCGGGCTGGTGGGAGGGCCATGGCGGTGCGCAGGGCGAATCCGTTCGGGTAGCGCAGGTCGGCGTAACGCGAGGCGCGCGCGCCCTCCGCGACGCCTGCCCACGCGGCGGTGAATCGTTGCGCGCGCGCCCGCCAGTCGCCGCGGCCCATCGCGATGGTCAATCCGCCCTCGAGCATCACCTCCCGGGCGCCGCGCGCGGACAGCCGCAGCTCCGCCACGGGGCTGCGGCTGTCCGCGCGCGCCCGCCAGTCGCCGCGGCCCATCGCGATGGTCAATCCGCCCTCGAGCATCACCTCCCGGGCGCCGCGCGCGGACAGCCGCAGCTCCGCCACGGGGCTGCCGAGCGGGGCGAGCGCCGCGACGACCTGCGGCAGCTCCGCGGCCAGCAGCGCGGCCGAGCCGTCGGGGCCGCGCAGTCGCACAAGTTTGCCGGCGCCCTCGGCGGTGAACACCTCGCCGCGCACGCTCACCAGCTGGTGGTCGTTCCATCGCGCGTAGGCCTGGTGCGCCTCGAAAGTGATCTCCACGATGTCGGGGTAGATGCGGCGGACCTGGGCCGAACGCACCCACGGCACCTTGCGGGCGGCCTCGCGCACCGCATCGAGGTCGGGGCTTTCGGCCGCCTGCACCGAACGCGACAACGCATCGAGGTCGGCCTGCGCCAGGCGGTCGAGATCACCCGCGAAGAGCACGCGCTGGAACGGCCTGGCGAGCACCGAGCGGTAGCCGTGCCAGCCCGCGCCCGCGATGGCCGCCACGACGGCGATGCCCGCGGCGGCGGACAGCAGGCGATAGCGCCATTTCACCGGGGGCTGGACCGGGGCGTTCATGCCCTCGCTCCGGTCTCGAGCGCGGCGGCCTCGAGGATCTTCAGGCACAGGTCGGGATACGGCAGCCCGGCCGCGCGCGCGGCGATCGGCACCAGGCTGTGGCCGGTCATGCCGGGCGAGGTGTTCATCTCCAGGAACGAATAGGTGCCGTCGGGGCGCAGCATGACGTCGGCGCGCCCCCACCCGCGGCAGCCGAGCACGCGGAAACTCTTCAGCGCGACGGCGCGGATCTCGTCCTCCAGGCCGGGGCGCACGCCGGCCGGGCAGTGGTACTTCACCTCGTCGGTGAAATATTTGTTCTGGTAGTCGTAGTTGCCTTCGGGCGCCTCGATGCGCACCAGCGGCAGCGCGACCTCGCCCAGGATGCTTGCGGTGAGCTCCTGCCCGGCGACGAATTCCTCCGCGATCACCAGCTCGTCGAACTGCGCCGCCAGCTGGTAGGCCGCCACCAGGTCGGAGGGCGCGCGCACCCTGGTGAGCCCGATGGTCGAGCCCTCGCGCGCGGGCTTCACGATCAGCGGCAGCCCCAGCAGGTCGATCAGCTTGTCCCACGCGGTGCCGGAATTGATCATCGCGAAACGCGGCGTGGGGATGCCGGAGGCGTCCCACACCAGCTTCGTGCGCCACTTGTCCATCGCCAGCGCCGAGGCCATCACGCCGCTGCCGGTGTAGGGAACGCCCAGCACCTCGAGGGCGCCCTGAACCGTTCCGTCTTCGCCGAAGCGTCCGTGCAGCGCGATGAAGGCGCGCGCGAAACCTTCGGACCGCAGCTCGAAAAGCGAACGCTGCGCCGGGTCGAAGGCATGGGCGTCGACACCCTTGCTGCGCAGCGCCTCGAGCACGGCCTTGCCGGAGATGAGCGAGATCTCGCGTTCGGCCGAGGGCCCGCCCATCAGCACCGCCACCTTGCCGAGGGCGCTCATGCGGGCCTGCCGACGATGCGCACTTCCTTGACCAGCTCCACGCCGGTGCGCTCGCGCACCGTGGCCTGCACGCGTTCGATCAGCAACTCGATGTCCGCCGCGGTGGCGCTCCCGGTGTTCACGATGAAGTTGGCGTGTTTGGGCGAAACCTGCGCGCCGCCGATGCCCGTGCCCTTGAGCCCGCACGATTCGATGAGGCGCGCGGCGTGGTCGCCGGGCGGGTTGCGGAAGACGCTGCCGGCATTCGGCTGGCCGAGCGGCTGGGTCGCCACGCGGCGCGAGAGCAGCTCGCGGATTCGCGCCATGGCGACGTCCGCCTCGCCTTCCTCGAACCTGAAGAGCCCGGAGACAAACCATTC
>Ga0163150_10009407_pt1 | contig 10822 bp, 7 predicted proteins | sample OliLakLV19P2IB_FD_148628 | JGI IMG/M metagenome (GOLD analysis project Ga0163150, IMG submission 148628) | Freshwater microbial mat bacterial communities from Lake Vanda, McMurdo Dry Valleys, Antarctica - Oligotrophic Lake LV.19.P2.IB | ecosystem: Environmental > Aquatic > Freshwater > Lake >...
CTTCTCGAGGATCTTTCCGTCGCGGCTGATGGCGGCCGCTCGAAGATTCGTGCCGCCCAGGTCGACGCCGATGGAGTAGTTGGACATATTTCAGTCGTTAGTGTATCAACCTGCAAGCCGAGCGCCTGCCGTTGCGGCGCACTCAATGACGCACAATCAATTCTATCCGGCGATTAGAGACTGTGCATCGGCGATGATGGCGGCAAGGTGATCGGCGCCGCGGAAGCTCTCGGCGTACAGCTTCAGAATGTTCTCAGTGCCGGAGGGACGCGCCGCGAACCACCCCGAGTCCGTGGTTACTTTGAGGCCGCCGATGGATGCGTTGTTGCCCGGAGCGTGGGTCAGTGTCGAAACGATCGGATCGCCGGCGAGAGCCGTGGCTCCGAGTGACGCGGGCGTAATCCGCTGAAACGCAGCCTTCTGCTCGGAAGTTGCTGGAGCATCCACGCGGGTATACCAAGCGGCGCCGAGACGGTCGGCAATAGACGCATAGCGTTCGCCTGGATCCCGGCCCGTACGGGCGGTAATCTCAGCGGCGAGTAAACCGAGGATGAGACCGTCTTTATCCGTTGTCCAGACGTTGCCGTCGCGGCGAAGAAAACTGGCGCCCGCGCTTTCCTCACCGCCGAAGCAGCAGCGCCCGTCATACAGGGCAGGCGCAAACCACTTGAACCCCACCGGCACTTCCCACAATTTTCGTCCCAGTTGGTTTACAACGCGGTCGATCACGCTGCTGCTGACGATGGTCTTGCCGATGGTGGAGTTTCTATTCCAGAGCGGGCGATTCTCGAGCAGGTACTCGATGGCGACGGCGAGGTAGTGGTTCGGATTCATCAGTCCTGCTGAAGGAGTCACGATTCCATGCCGATCGGCATCGGGATCGTTACCCCATGCGATATCGAACTGATCCTTGAGTCGCACCAGGCCGGCCATGGCGTAAGGGCTGGAGCAATCCATACGAATCTTGCCGTCGTGATCGACTGTCATGAAACTAAACGTGGGATCGATGGCGGGATTGACGACAGTCACGTTGAGGCCGTAGCGTTCGGCGATCGGCGCCCAATAAGCGGCGGATGCTCCGCCGAGCGGGTCAATGCCGATGCGGACCTGAGCGGCGCGGATGGATTCGAAGTCGATAACCGTATCGAGATCGGAAACGTATCCCGTGATGTAGTCGTGCTCTTCGATGGTATGAGTCCGAATGGCGGCCTCGAAGGGCGAACGCCGAACACCGGCGGTACCGCTTGCGAGCAGACTATTGGCGCGGTCCTGAATCCAATTCGTGACGTCGGTGTCGGCGGGGCCGCCGTCGGGCGGATTGTACTTGAACCCTCCGTCGGCGGGAGGATTATGCGAAGGCGTGATCAAGACGCCATCGGCGAGGCCGGTGCGACGTCCGCGATTGTAGGTCAGGATGGCGTGGGAGACCACCGGTGTCGGCGTGGCGCCGTCATTGCCCTGGATGAAAGTTTGAACTCCATTTGCGGCCAGCACCTCGACCGCGCTCCGGTGAGCGGCGTACGAAAGGGCGTGGGTATCCTTGCCGAGGAACAGCGGACCGTCGATGCTATTGGCGCGCCGGTAATCGCAGATGGCCTGCGTAATCGCCAGGATATGTGTTTCGGTGAAAGTAGCGTTAGCGGTAGTGCCGCGATGGCCGCTGGTGCCGAAGGTGACGGCTTGAGCGGGATTTCCGGGATCGGGCCGATTCGCGAAATATTCGCGCTCGAGCCGAGCCGGATCGATAAGCATTTCCTGGGGTGCAGGCTTGCCTGCAAGGGGGTGAAGCGCCATAGCCGTTTACGATCATAGCGTCTTATCTACTGGCCACTGCAGCATTCAGGCCAGTGCGACTTCGATGTTGTCGAAGGAGCGAAGAAGTTGCTTCAAACGCCCGCTTGTTAGTCCACTCGGAGATTGCGAAACCTACGATGTACTGTTTGCGCGCGCGGCTGGCAACGGCAGACCTCGGCGATCGCCAGATCTTCTCCGGAGTCAATCTGAACGGTCTCGCCGATGGCAAGCCGCGAACCGATCAACACCATCAAGCCGGAATCCGAAATATTGTCGAGCGTGCCCGAGAGCGGCGGCTGTATGCTTCCCAGCGGCGTCACCAAGACTTGAGAGTTCACTTCGGTGCGCGGGCGAAAACGATGCGCGGGCGAAAACGTCTTTCCATGGTTCCACGATGGAGCGGGAACGCCGCTCCGGCAATGCGACAACAGCCGCGGCGATGGTCCTGGACCCTGCGTCTCGAAGTCCCAAAACAAAACGGTGCGACTCCGTTACGCCAGCCGGGCATACGCTGCGAGCGTCAGAAAGTCGGCGCATTCGGGCGCCGTCATCATCTGTTCGAACAGTTCGGCCGCTCGGGCTTTCGCGGGCGTACCGGGATTGCGCGCCATTTCGTCCGCCACTGCCGAACGCACAAAATCGGCAGTGACGATCCGGCCGTCGGGGAGCGTAGCGCTCTGCTTAATCCACTGCCAGACCTGTGCGCGCGAGATCTCAGCCGTGGCGGCATCTTCCATCAGGTTGTAAATGGGCACGCAGCCATTGCCGTTCAGCCACGATTCCAGATACTGAAGGCCGATGTCAATGTTGGTGCGCACGCCCTGTTCAGTGATTGTTCCGGGCGTAGGCGCGATCAGTTCGGCAGCCTCCACGTGCACTTCTTCGCGCCTGACGAAGATCTGGTTCGGCGTCGGCATGTGCGTGTTGAATATCTCCATCGCGATGGGCACGAGCCCCGGATGCGCCACCCACGTTCCATCATGTCCGGCGCGGACCTCGCGCAGCTTATCCTGGCGAACCTTGTCGAGCGCTTCCTCGTTCCGTACTGGATCATTCTTGATCGGGATCTGCGCAGCCATACCGCCCATCGCATGAATGCCGCGCCGGTGGCAAGTCTGAATTAGCAGGTCAACGTAGGCGCGCATGAAGGGGACGGTCATCGTAACCTGGGCGCGGTCTGGCATCAGGTATTCAGACCGGTGTCCGAGCTTCTTGATGAAGCTGAAGATGTAGTCCCAGCGTCCGCAATTGAGGCCGGCGGAGTGGTCGCGCAGTTCCCAGAGGATCTCGTGCATTTCAAAAGCAGCGAGGATTGTTTCGATCAGCACCGTGGCGCGGATCGAGCTTTGCGGCACACCGCAATAATCCTGCGCGAACACGAAAACGTCGTTCCACAGCCGCGCTTCGAGATGGCTTTCAAGCTTGGGAAGATAGAAGTATGGGCCGCTTCCCCGTGCGAGTTGCTCCTTGGCGTTGTGGAAGAAGAACAGGCCAAAATCGAAGAGCGACGCGGAAATGGGAGCGCCGCCGTCGAGGCAGTGTTTTTCGCTGAGATGCCAGCCCCGCGGCCTTACCAGCAGCGTCGCCGTGCTGGGGTTGAGGCGATACTCCTTGCCTTCCGGCGAGCGAAACCCGATTGAGCCGCGGACCGCGTCGGCGAGATTCTGCTGGCCGCCGACGCAATTCTCCCAGGAGGGCGAGTTTGAATCTTCGAGATCGGCCATGAACATCGACGCACCGGAGTTCAGAGCGTTGATCACCATCTTGCGTTCCACGGGTCCGGTAATCTCCACACGGCGGTCGCGAAGCGCCGGCGGAATTGGCGCCACCGTCCAGTCAGCTTCGCGCACGCTGCGGGTTTCATCGAGAAAGTCCGGAAGCTCACCGGCGAGGAGACGCTGCACCCGATCGGCGCGCGCGGCAAGGAGCTGCCGGCGCCTGGGTTCAAACCTCCGTGACAGTTCAGCGAGAAAGCGGGCCGCTTCTGGGGAAAGGATCGCTTCGGCGCCGGCGGGAGCGGGCGCTGTGAATCGTACGGTGTTTTCGGCAGGTGACATTCGTATGCTCTCCTCGGTGATGTGAGAATCGTCGGATTTCACGATAACACTGGAATCGGCGGATCCTGTTGCGCCGGATGGATCGCGCCTGCCATCATGACAGCTCATGGCTCGAGAACCGCGGCACGAAACCACCCCACTGAAATTCAACGCCTCCGTCGTAGGGGCGCTGCTGCTGGTGGTGGCCGGCAGCATCGAGCATTTTCAATTCGAAGCAGCGTATCAGCCGCAGAATCGCGACCCATTCCTGGTGGGCATGCAGTCCTCGCGGCTTGAGGGTATTGCGGCCAAGGTTCCGCCGGATGCCGTGCTCGGCTATCTGTCGGATGCGCCACTCGACGGCACTGTCGGAAAGTCAGCATTTCGGACCGCCGCCTACACGCTCGCACCACGACTGTTAGTGCCCGGTGCGCAATCGAGGTGGGTGGCCGGCAATTTCGGCAGGGCGGCGGACTACACAGCGATCGGGCGTGAGCATGGGCTCCAAGTGGTGCAGGACTTTGGCAGCGGAGCCGTCCTGTTTGAGCGGAGCGGCGCTCGGTGATTCTTAGTTTCGCTTGCCTGCTTCTTTCGATTGCGACCGGAATCGCCGTGGTGTGGAAGTACTCCGGGATTCGTGCGTTGACGCCGCGCTGGGCAGCAATGTTGGTGATGGCCGGCGCCGGCACCGCACTCGGCATCGGCCTGGGCTCATCGGCGTTCGTGCCGATTGCGACACTTGTTCCTTCCGCCTGGACGGCATCACTCGTGGTGGAAGCCGGCGTGCTCGCCTGGTGCATCTACTCGATCGCCCGAGAGTCGGCGCAAGCCCCGCCGGCGCCGTCGCGATGGAATGCCTGGACACTCGCCGCCGGCGCGGGTCTTGCGATAACGATCGTCATTGCGACAATGGCGATCAACGAAGGCTGGGGAAATAACCCGCAGGGAAACTGGGACGCGTGGTCAATCTGGAACCTGCGGGCAAGGTTTCTGGCGGCCCCCGGCATGGCCGCAAGAGCTTGGTCGGAACAACTCGGCGAAACGCACCCTGAGTATCCGCTGTTGCTCTCAGGAGCGATTGCGCGCTGCTGGCTGGCCGGCTCGAACACCGGGGCAGGGGTGCCTATGGCGATCGGCTATCTGATGTTCCTCGCTATGGTGAGCGCTGTGGCCGGCGCCGTGGCGATCCTGCGCGGAGCAACCTCGGGACTGCTAGCGGGAGCCGTGGTCGTCGGCACTCCCGCACTGCTGGCCGAGGTGCCCGCGCAATATGCGGACGTTCCGCTCGCAGCCTACCTGGCGTGCGCACTGGTGTTGATGCTGCTTCATCGGCCGCTTTGGGCGGGCTTACTCGCCGGCCTTGCAGCCTGGACCAAAGACGAGGGCGTCCTTTTTTGCGTGGTGATGCTGGCGGCCGCCGCGATATTTCGGCGCTTCGATCTGCCGCGGCTAGCGCTCGGAATGCTGCCGGTGGGCCTGCTGACCATAGGGTTCAAGCTGCTGGTGGCGCCACGCGTAACCGGGCTTCTAGGCGGAAGCCTGGCATCCCGGCTCGTCGATGCGAATCGATATTCGGTGCTGTTAAGCGGACTCGGTCGCGATCTCGTGGCGCTGGGAACAGGCTGGTATCATCCGGCGATACCGCTGGCTGTCTATTCCGCGGGCACGGGCATTGCGCGCGGGCCCGCGTCCGAGGTATGGTTCTCCACCGCTGTCGCGGCGGGCACCCTGGCAGGCTACTGCGGCGTGGTGATCGCGACGTCGGCGGAGATTCAGTGGCAGGTGGACACAGCAGTGCGCAGGCTGCTGGTGCAGTGGTGGCCGCTCGCAGTCATCGCTGTCGCGATGTGGCAGAGACGCGCGCCGGCGCCCGCCGAGCAGCCATCAACGGAAACTCATCGAGATCGCAAATCGCGCAGAGACCGGAACAGGAGGGAGCGTTGATTACCCGGCGGTCCGTCATCGCATCCATGGCCGGAGCGCCACTTCAACGGCGCCGGCCAAACTTCCTCTTCCTGCTCGCGGACGATCACGCCGGCTACGTACTCGGCGCCGATGGTAACCGGCTCGCATCCACGCCGAACCTCGACCGGCTCTCATCTGAAGGAACCCGGTTCGCCCAGCACTACTGCAACTCGCCCGTTTGCACGCCTTCGCGGCAGTCCTTCTTCACCGGCCAGATGCCGCACATGGCCGGCGTCACTCGACTCGCCACCAGGCTCAGCACCAGCAAGCCAACCCTCGCAAGGCAATTCAAAACCGCCGGCTATCGTACCGCCGTGTTCGGCAAGATGCACTTCAATCAGCCTGGCTCGCCCGGGCTCCACGGCTTCGATGTCGCAATGACTGAGGATCAGATCAACCGCGAGTGGAGCATTCGCCCCAAACGTGACGTCCCGCCAGACGGCGACTACAAGCCGAAATGGCAGCCATTCAAGGATCCCGCCCGTATCTGGCTCAATGCGGACAAATTGCCCTTCGCCGCGCTCGACGGCGACATGAAGGGCACCCTGACGGCGACTCTCGCATCCGAATACATCGCCGAGAACCGCGACACACCTTTCGCACTTTGGGTCAGCTTCACGGAGCCGCACTCGCCATTCGACTTCCCGCTGGAGGACGCGCGCCGGTTCGCCGCATCGTCGATTCAGGTTCCCGTCATCGGGCCTGAAGACGCCCCTCAAATCCCGCTCATCTTCCGCGATCTCACCGAGCGGGACCGCCAGGGGATCACGGCAGCCTACTACACCTCGGTTCACTTTCTCGATCGCAACATCGGCCGCGTGCTTGATGCTTTGCGCCGGCATAATCTTGAAGACGACACCTTCATCGTCTACATGGCCGACCACGGCTACTGTCTCGGCCATCACGGCCGCTTCGAGAAACACTGCGGATACGATCAAGCTCTCCGCGTGCCCTTGATCATGCGCCTTCCAGGCCGCATTCGCCAAGGTGTGGTCTCTAACTTCACGGAGCACATCGACGTTCCCGCCACCGTCGTTGACATGCTGTCGCTTGATCCGCTGCCGGTCACTCACGGGCGAAGTCTGCGCCCATACCTCACCGGCGCACGTCCCGAAACCCGGAGCCACATCTTCAGCGAGTATCTGGAGAATGAGGAGGCATTTGTCCGCACCTCGCGCCACAAGCTGATCTACTGCTCAGGTAAACGGGCGCGAGGCGATGGCTACGTCACCCACCGTCCCACACCGGGCCGCTACACCCGCCTTTACGACTTGAAAAGCGACCCCGAAGAGTTTACGGATCTGTCCCCTCGTGAGCCTGGAAAAGTGAAGGAGCTGATGGAGGCGATGCGTGACCGTTTTCGCGCCACGCATCCCGAGGCGGATCAAGAACCAGCGGGCGTAGCCGAAGCACTCGACTTCTACCTGCGCCCGCGCGATGGGTAACGTCAGATTAAAATGCGAATCTCAGCCCAACCTGCAACTGCCGCGAACCCGAACCTTCTTGACCCTGCGTCGATGTAATCACACCGAACGAGGCGGCATTGATGTTCAGGCCAGGTGCTCCGAAGTTGGCGTGGTTGAGCAGATTGGTCGCCGACCCTTCCAACTGCAGATAGATTCGCTCCCTGGCGTAGAACCGCTTCGCTACCTTTGCCGAGACCACCGCCGTGCCCGGACCAACGAGTCCGCCCGGTCCAACATAACCAAACCGGCCAATGTTCGATGTGGGGAAAGCGAACGCAGTGCGATCGAAATAGCGCGATACGCGTCTCTCTTCGGAAGAGAGATTACCGTCAGCGGCGCCGGTGTAGTCCGGACGGTCGTTCGCGCGCGCGTCCACGTTGGTGCCGCTCGGATCCGTACGGCCGCCGATGATCGGCGTGAGAAACGGTCCCGTCTGGAACAGCATGATGCCCGAGACGTTCCAACCGCCGGCCGCGGCTTTCGCCACCGGATGCCAACTCTTGCCCGGCGGCAGTTCATACAGGAACGTCGTCAGCCAGCGATGCCGCCGAGTTGCCGAAACGTTGGCCGTGTCGAGATCCAGATTGAAGCGATCAGTGGGAACGGCCCCCGCCTCGCCCGGGAAACTCGTATTATTCGAACCGAGCGCGTTGCTCAGATTCTTCGCCCACGTCCACGACGTCTGGAACGTCAGGTGGTTCGACATGCGCTTGCTTACCTCGGTGGTGAGCGCGTTGTAACGTGCGCCGGCGGAGGGATCGCGGCTGTACACGATGGCCCAGTTCGGGTACGGCCGGGATAGCTTGGCGGTCGCGAAACCCACCGTGTTGGGGCGGACCTGATTGAGATCCGGACTCATGTACAACTTCACGGTGTGCGATCCCGTATAGGTGACGCGCAGGCCCGTGTTCCAGCCGAGATCGCGTTCAACCGTGAGGCTCCATTGCTGGACGTAGGGGTCCGGCGAGTCGATCTGATTGCCTCTGCGGAAGTCGGCATTGCCCACCGTCGTCACTGTCCCGAGTCCTTGCTGAAACGGCTGCGGGAATGTGAGCCCCGGCGATCCGTCGGCGTTTCGGGTGTTGTCAAACGTGCGCGTATCCGAGGTGTGGATACCGACCAGCGAATAGAACACAGCGCCGAGAATCGTCACGGAGTAGACTCCGTAGCCACCGCGAATCACCGTCTTATCGCCGAACGGCCGGTAAGCAAACCCGAACCTTGGCATGAAGTTGTTCTTATCCGAGTTGCGCAGCGTTTCAGGAATACCCGCCTCAGCCGCCGTGATGATCGGGGTGCTGCCGATCGAAGCGCGGAACCCCGGCGCGGTGAGCTTCAACGATGCTTCATTCGGCACCACCACACGGCCGCCGGGGAAGGCCCGGTCGAAATTAGCCAACTGCAGAGTGTCGTCGTAGAACGGCTTGCGGTACTCGTAGCGCAGGCCGTAGTTCAGGGTCAGTCTCCGGTTCACGCGGAAATCATCCTGAAAAAAGAAGGCCTGATGCCAGGTCTTCCCGGTGATGTCCGGCCCGGTGTTTGCCAGCCGGGTACGTTGCGGGTACCCCAGTAGAAAGTCGGCAAACGGGTTGCCGCTGAACATGCCGTTCCAGCGATATTCGCCGAGATCGTCACCCGAGAAGAACGACACGTTGTCGCCAAGCCTCAGGCGCCGCACGTCCGCCCCGAACTTCAAAGTGTGGCGGCCTACGGTCCAGGTGACGTTGTCCGTGAACTGCAGCGTGCGGCTCAGTTGCGTGAAGCCGCGGCTGCGTCCCGTGCCCGTGAAATTAGTGATGCCGAAGTCCGGCACGCTCGCTACCCGCGGCGGATCCGAGCGCAGTCCGACGAGGCCCAGCGACTTCACCAGCGCCGGTCCGTCAAAGCTGGCCCCATTCGGGCCGAAGTCCACCACACGCGGACGATTCGCATACCCGAACCGAAACTCGTTGACCAGGTTCGGCCGCGCCAGATAATTATGGGCGACGGTTAGCGCCCGAACTTCTTCGACGTCTCGCGCGTCGCCTAGCGCGGGCAAGGCGATCGGAGACCCGGCGGTTACATCCTTATAGGTGTACCGCGCAAAGATATTCTGCTTCGAATTGATCATGTGATCGCCGCGCAGATCCCACTGGTTGTTGGTATTTCCACCCGGAAGCTGCACCCGGTAGTTTGGAGAAGCAATCGAGTCCCCCGCCACGTTCTGGCGCGGGTACAGAGCATCCAGAATCTTCAGCGAGACCGGACTGATGCGCGCAGTGGGGATCCTGTTGCCCTCAAACGGAGCGTTATTGTTCAGCGGATCGCGAATGACGGCGGTGACGCTCGACAGATTGCCGGTGCGGTAGGAATCCGGCGGCACGGTGCTGTTGAGCAGGCTCTGGGCTCGAAACCGCAATGCCTCCGCATCAAAGAAAAAGAAGGTGCGATTCTTGATTACCGGCCCGCCAATCGAACCGCCAAAGTCGCTGGAAACTTTGAAGGGTGTGCGCGTGGCAAAGAAATCGCGCGCGTCAAATGCGCCGTTCTGGTGGTACCAGTAGAGACTCCCATGAAATGCATTGGTACCCGCTTTGGACGTCGTCGTGATATCGCCAACCTGCGAGTACTCCGCGTTCGTGCTGGTGGTGCTGATCTTGATCTCATCAATGCCGTCAGCCGACGGGAACATCTCACGTAGAATCCCGTTGCTGCGTACGTTGATGCTCGACACGCCGTCCACTGAGGCAGTCAGCATGTAGGAGAAGTTGCCTGCAAGCGACAAATTGCCGCCGCCGTCCGCCTGTACACCCGGCACAAAGCTGAGTGCTCCATATATCGAGTTTGTTCCGCCCGCGCGAAAGTTCACCGGGATGGCCTGAATCTGCTCCGACGACCGCGAGTCGATGATCGCCGCCTGCTCCGTGTTGATCACCTGGGCCGCCGCCGTCACCAGTACTTCGGTGCTCGTGCCCTGCACCTCAAGTTTTGGATCGACGCGAGCGATCTCACGCGCTCGCACCAAAATGTTCTGGGTCAGGGCCTTCCGGAATCCAGCAGCCTCCACCGAGAGCTCGTAAGTTCCAGCGTCGATATTCAAGACCGAGTAGTTGCCGGATGCGTCGGACTTAGTAACTTGCGATTCGCCCGTGGCGACGTTCTTGGCCGTCAGCGTTGCCCCAGGCAGCACTGCTCCTGAAGGATCGCTGACCGTGCCGCGTATCTCGCCAAACGTAGACTGCCCATAACTCAAGCCGGCCAATGCCGCCAACAGCATCACGGCCCTCAATAGCCTCATTCAGTTTTCTCCTGTGCAAGTGGGAATGGGGTGAGGATAGCATATGTGTGCAAACCGAAGGTGACAAGTTCGATACAATACGCCGCAATGTCCCAACATAGCCGCCGCAGGTTCTTCCAACTCCTCGCCACGAGCCCCCTGCTCGCCGCCCAGGACCGTGCGATCGCCGATCCCAAAGACGCGATCAACCTGCTCGACTTCGAAGCGGCAGCCCGCAAAGTTCTCCCACCCGCGCACTTCGGCTATCTCGCCACGGGCGTTGAAGACGATGCCACTCTTCGCGC
>Ga0163150_10009408_pt1 | contig 10821 bp, 6 predicted proteins | sample OliLakLV19P2IB_FD_148628 | JGI IMG/M metagenome (GOLD analysis project Ga0163150, IMG submission 148628) | Freshwater microbial mat bacterial communities from Lake Vanda, McMurdo Dry Valleys, Antarctica - Oligotrophic Lake LV.19.P2.IB | ecosystem: Environmental > Aquatic > Freshwater > Lake >...
CCGCTGCCGCTGGTGGCGCTGCAGATTCTGTGGCTGAACTTAATCACTGACATCTTCCCCGCCTTTGCCCTCGCGCTGGAGCCGTCCGCGCCGGACGTGATGAAACGCCCGCCGCGCGACCCACAGGAGTCACTTCTCACCGTACGATTCGTCGGCCTAATTGTCTGGCAAGGCCTGCTGCTCACCGCGGTCACTCTGCTCGCCTTTGATGTCGGCATGCGCTGGCATGGAACCGACGGCGAGGGCTTACGCCGCGCTACCACGTTGGCGTTCATGACGCTGGCCCTGGCCCAGGTCTTCCACGCCTTCAACGCGCGCTCTCAGATGAGGTCGGCGTTCACAAGTCGCCTGTTTACTAATAGATGGCTCTGGGCAGCGGTGGCAACGTGTCTGATTCTCCAAGCCGCAGCGGTCTACGTTCCGCTATTGCAGAAAGTGCTCCATACCGTCCCTCCCACGCTCTCGGACTGGGGATTGATCGCAGCTTGTTCTCTGATGCCCGTGGCCGTTGTGGAGATCGTTAAGGTTCTACAGCGACTTGCCGTTCGAAGTTCATCTCGTTGAAGATCATTCGCGTGCCTTCAGCCTTGCCGTTCCGTATCTCCAACCAGGAGTCCTTTCATGTCCGAGATAATGAGGCGCTTCGTGATGCATGGCATCGTTCAAATCGGCGTGATGGATATCCTCACGCTTGAAACGAACGAGTTCTTTCCGGATGGAGCTAGTTTATGAACCAGCACATTCAGCCCGGTCGCGAGACCAACTTCACTCCGGATCCGTCCGCCCGCTCCCCTTTGATCAAATGGTTTTCCGAGATCACAATTGCCGATGTCCCGCTGGTCGGCGGCAAGAACGCGTCTCTTGGTGAGATGGTCCGTGAACTCGCCAGTAAGGGCGTTAGAGTGCCCAACGGCTTCGCCACCACGGCCGACGCTTTTCGCCATTTCATCCGCGAGGCGCGGCTCGACGAGTTCATTCGCACGACGCTTGGTGATCTCGACACACGCGACATGGCGAACCTGAGCCAGCGTGGTCACGCAGTACGGCAAGCCATTCTCAACGCCACGTTGCCGCAATCCCTGCAGGAAGCCATCGCCGAGGCATATCGTGAGTTGCAGGGGGAAAGTTCCGTGCCGCTCGACGTCGCCGTGCGCTCCTCTGCTACTGCAGAAGACCTGCCTGACGCCAGCTTCGCGGGGCAACAGGAAACCTATCTGAACGTACAAGGGATTGCGGCCTTACTGGAGACATGCAAACGCTGCTTTGCCTCGCTCTTCACTGACCGAGCCATCAGCTACCGGGTGGACAAGAAATTCGACCATTTCAAAGTTGCGCTCAGCATCGGCATACAACGCATGGTGCGCTCCGACCTGGCCTGTTCCGGCGTCATGTTCACCATTGATACCGATACCGGCTTCCGTGACGCCGTGCTTATCAGCGCTGCCTACGGCCTCGGTGAAAACGTTGTGCAAGGTTCGGTCACGCCGGATGAATACGTAGTCTTCAAACCGACACTTAAGACCGGCCATCGGCCGATCCTGCAAAGGACGGTCGGCAGTAAGGAATTTAGACTCGTGTATGACGTGGGTGGCAGCAAGATGGTGAAGAACATTCCAGTGGCGGCGGCTGACCGCACAAAATTCGCCCTTACCGATGACGAGGCGTTGGAGCTCGCGCGCTGGGGCTGCATTGTCGAAGATCATTACTCCGCCAAGCGCGGCCAGCCTACGCCGATGGACTTGGAGTGGGCCAAGGACGGACACACCGGAGAGTTGTTCGTCGTCCAAGCGCGGCCTGAGACGGTGCAGTCTCGCAAGGACCCCGACGTACTTGAGTCCTATCATTTAGGGCGGCGTAGCACGGTGCTCGCAAGCGGACGTAGCGTTGGTGAGAAAATCGCCACAGGGCGGGTGCGTGTCATCAAGAGCGCGCAGTTCATCGGCCAGTTTCAAGCGGGTGAAGTGCTGGTCACCGACAAGACCGACCCTGACTGGCAACCGATCATGAAGAAGGCCGCTGCTATCATCACCAACCGTGGCGGCCGCACCTGCCACGCTGCGATCGTCAGCCGCGAACTGGGCGTGCCGGCGATCGTCGGCTCTGAGCACGGCACGGAATCGCTTAAAGACGATCAAATGGTCACGGTGAGTTGCGCGGAGGGCGAAACAGGCTTCGTCTATGAAGGCTTGCTTCCGTTCGAGGTCCAACGCACGAGTCTCCAGACTCTCGGCCGCCCGCGGACGAAGGTGATGATGAATCTGGCCAATCCCGACGAAGCCTTCTCCCTCTCCTTCATCCCAAACGACGGCGTCGGCCTCGCCCGGATGGAATTTATCATTTCTACCTACATCCAGATTCACCCTCTCGCATTAGTTGACTTCGAGCAGCTCGCCGACCCGGTGGCTAAGACGCAGATTGAGCGACTCACTGGAGGCTACACCGACAAGCCGCAATTCTTCGTGGATAAGCTAGCGCAGGGTGTCGCGATGATTGCCGCCGCGTTCTATCCGAAAGACGTAATTCTGCGTCTCAGCGACTTCAAAACCAATGAATACGCGAACCTAATTGGTGGCAAAGCCTACGAGCCAGCTGAAGAGAACCCGATGCTTGGTTTTCGGGGCGCAAGCCGCTACTACCATCCGTCCTACCAGGCGGGCTTCGCGCTCGAATGCCGTGCCGTGAAAAAAGTGCGCGACGAGATGGGGCTTTCCAATCTCAAGGTGATGATTCCTTTCTGCCGCACCATCGAAGAAGGCCACAAGGTGCAGGCCGAGATGGAAAAGCACGGTCTCCAGCGCGGACACGATGGGCTGGAGATTTACGTCATGTGCGAAATCCCTAGCAATGTCATTCTCGCGGATGAATTTGCCGACATCTTCGATGGCTTCAGCATCGGCTCGAACGACCTCACGCAGCTCATTCTGGGAGTGGACCGCGACAGCGCGATCGTGGCGCCAATCTTCGATGAGCGCAATCCGGCGGTAAAGAAGATGATCTCGCAGGTTATCGCTGCCTGCCGCGCCAAAGGTCGAAAGATTGGGATCTGCGGACAGGCGCCGAGCGACTACCCGGAATTCGCCCAGTTCCTGGTCGAGCAAGGAATCGACAGCATCTCTCTCAACCCCGACACTGTACTGAAAACCACGCTTGCAATTCTGGAAACCGAGGCCGCCTTGAAGGGCGCATGATGCCAAAAGGCAGCGCGCTGCCGGTGGGAATGTGAGTACCGCTCTGGCTCTGTTTTTGCTGACTTCCGAATCACGCACCTTCTGCGGGTCCAATTTGTGACGAGCACACAACGCCCACCAGCGTTCCCTTTCTCCCGCGAAGGAAGCCCAGATGGACTTGGCCGCTGGATTCCTGGCCTCGCAATCCTACCCAGGTACACGCTCTCTTGCTTAGCGAAGGACACGTTGGCGGGATTCGTGCTAACCGCTGTCCTCGTCCCGGCAGGCATGGGCTATGCGCAAGCCGCTGGCCTGCCCGCAATTTGCGGCCTGTACGCCACAATCGTTCCGCTCATCGCATATGCGATTTTCGGGCCGAGTCGAATTCTCGTGTTGGGACCGGACTCCGCGCTCGCTGCGTTGATTGCCGCCACGGTACTGCCCCTGGCGGCTGGCAATACGGATCGAGCAGTGTCGCTAGCTGGAACGTTGGCCCTAATGTCCGGCGCTCTGTGCATTTTGGCTGGTTTTGCCAGGTTCGGCTTTGTCACTGAGTTGCTTTCCAAACCGATCCGCTATGGCTACATGAATGGCCTTGCGCTGACCGTGCTGATTGGCCAGTTACCCACAATTCTCGGCTTTTCTGGAAGCGGTGAAGATGTCCTGCATCAAGCGATGGCCCTTGTGACTGGCATTCCGCAAGGCCGAATAAACTGGACGGCGACTGCGATCAGTTTGTCTTGTTTGGTTGTGATATTGGGATGCAAACACTGGATGCCCAGGATTCCCGGGGTATTGATCGCCGTAGTCGGCGCGACCTTCGTTGTTTGGCTGTTCGACCTAATTACGCTGGCCAACCTCTCGGTGATCGGCTCGTTACCCCAAGGCTTTCCGAGTCTCCAATTGCCGATCGTTTCTGTCACTGAATTGCAAACTCTGTTGTACGCCGCTGTTGCGATTGCCCTGGTGTCTTTCGCCGATATGAGCGTGATCTCTCGAACCTATGCTCAACGGGGCCGATACACGGTCGATGCCAATCAAGAACTCGTTGCCCTCGGTATTGCCAATGTAGCAACCGGCCTGTTTCAAGGGTTCTCGGTGAGCAGCAGCGCGTCACGCACACCTGTGGCAGAGTCAGCGGGAGCCAAATCTCAAATCGCCGGGGTAGTGGGTGCGATCTGCATTACGCTGCTGCTGATATTTGCGCCGACGCTGCTAAAGAACCTGCCCCATGCTGCACTCGGTGCTGTTGTGGTCAGTGCTTGCCTGAGCATGATGGAGATTTCCGCGGTAGTCCGCCTGTACTACTTAAGTCGCAGGGAACTCGGGTTTTCGATCGCATGCTTTCTTGGCGTGACGTTGCTGGGTGTTATCCAAGGCATCTTTCTTGCAGTCGGCTTGGCTTTGCTTGCCTTCATCTGGCGGGCCTGGCGACCGTATGACGCGGTGCTCGGTCGCGTTGATGGCCTCAAGGGCTATCACGACATATCACGGCATCCCGAAGGTAAGCGCATTCCTGGCTTGGTGCTGTTCCGCTGGGACGCCCCTCTTTTCTTCGCCAACGCAGCCATTTTCCAAGAGCATGTGCTGCGGGCAGTGGCAGAGGCTCCAACCCCCACCAAGTGGGTTGTCGTCGCCGCGGAACCGGTCACCGATATTGACATCACAGCGGCCGATATGCTGACTGAACTTGACCAAAGGTTGCATCAAGCCGGTATGGATCTGTGCTTCGCAGAAATGAAGGGACCGGTAAAGGACCGCCTCAAGCGATATGGCCTATTCGCCTCCTTCGGTACGGAGAATTTTTTCCCTACTATCGGCCAGGCGGTTGACCAGTATCTGATCATACATCAGGTGCAATGGCGGGATTGGGAGGAACACAGTTGAGCTAACTAATTCCGACATGAGCGATAACGGAGGGGAAACGAGCCGAGAACTCTTTTCACCGGTCCAGCCGCGAATCTCCAGGTTACGTTGCCCGATTGATCCCAAACGTAGATCACGCTGAGGTGTGAATGTCCAAGGTCCACTCCGGTATTCTCCCTAAGAAAATTCTTCCCGCCATTCGGGAGGGTAGGCCGCACACCCAAGTATCGCAACTCTTGGTTGATTCGGCGACGACGGATCCTAAGTCCGTCCTTGCGCGATTCTCGACACGTGCCGAAGGACTGACCACCACAGAGGCAGTGGTGCTTCTCGCCGAACACGGTCCCAATGTCCTGGCCAAGGACCAGCGGCCAGGAATTCTCAACTTGCTCTGGCACGCGGTTCTGAACCCACTGGTGATCCTGCTGGCCGTCCTGGCGAGCATCTCATTCGCCACCGGCGACCCACGGGCTGGAATCATGATGTCAGCCATGATCGTTCTTGGTGTTGGGTTGAGACTTTTCCAGGAAGCCAAGGCGAACAATGCTGCGGCCAAGCTTAAGGCCATGATTTCGGTCACCGCCACCGTGATCCGTGACGGAAAGCCCAATGACGTCGCCATTTCGCAATTGGTCCCTGGTGACATGGTGATACTGGCAGCAGGGGACATGATCCCCGCCGACGTGCGCATCGTCACGGCGAAGGATTTATTCGTGACTCAGAGTGCACTCACGGGCGAGAGCTTCCCGGTGGAGAAGTTTGAGGTCGAAAAGAGCGCGGCAACAACTGAGCCCATTGACCTTACCAGCATCGCCTTCCTCGGCACGAGCGTCGAAAGCGGCTCGGCGACGGCGGTTGTTGTCGCAACTGGAATTGAGACATTTCTGGGCGGCATCGCCCATTCGCTTTCGGACAAGCCGGCGCAGACGACCTTCGACAAGGGCATTGCACAGTTTACCTGGTTGATGCTGCGATTCATTCTCATCATGGTGCCCCTGGTCTTCGTCATCAATGGGATCACGAAGGGCAACTGGGTCGATGCCTTTTTCTTCGCTGTGGCGGTGGCCGTGGGTCTGACTCCCGAGTTGTTGCCGATGATTGTGACAGTCTGCCTCTCCAAAGGCGCATTGGCGATGAGTCGCAAGAAAGTGATCGTCAAGCGTTTGAACGCCATCCAGAATCTGGGTGCAATGGACGTGCTCTGCACCGACAAAACCGGCACTTTGACGATGGATAGCGTAATCCTGGAGCGACACTGCGACGTCGCACTGAAGGAGGACGACCTCGTTCTTGCGCTGGCGTACATGAATAGTCACTTCCAGACTGGCCTAAAGAATGTGCTGGACCGCGCGGTGCTCGCGCATACCGAGACCAAGACTCACGCGAAGATTCCCGAATATGCAAAGGTGGATGAAATCCCCTTCGACTTCCAGCGCCGCATCATGTCGGTCGTGGTCCGCACGCCCGAAGGCAAGGACCGAATCATCAGCAAGGGAGCCCCGGAGGCGATCTTACCCTGCTGCGTGAACTTCGAGCTCGACGGCAAGCTTTACCCGATGGATCATGCGCACATCGATGGGCTTAAGAAGGAGTACGAGCACCTTTCGGCTGATGGCTTCCGTGTGCTAGCGATCGCCAGTAAAGACATTGTTCCGCACGGGATCGTAGCGGGCGACGCTACTCCCTACTCCAAGGCCGATGAGTGCGAACTGATCTTGAACGGCTATGCTGCCTTCCTCGACCCACCGAAGGAGACGGCCACTGCAGCGATCAAGGCCCTGCAAAGCCACGGCATCACCGTTAAGGTCGTCACTGGGGACAATGACCTGGTCGCGCGGAAGATTTGCAAAGAGGTTGGGCTTACCACTGAGTTCGTGTTACTCGGCAGCGAGGTCGAAAAGATGTCCGACGCCGAGCTTGCTGAGGCGGCGGAGAAAACAACCCTTTTTGCCCGCGTCTCTCCCGCGCACAAGCAGCGGATCATTAAGGCCCTGCAATCCCGCAATCACACGGTCGGCTTCATGGGCGACGGCATCAATGATGCCCCCGCGTTGCACGCGGCAGATGTCGGAATCAGCGTCGATACAGCCGTAGATGTCGCCAAAGAATCGGCGGATATGATCCTGCTGGAAAAGTCTCTGATGGTCCTGGACGCGGGGGTCGTCGAAGGACGAAAAGTCTTCGCCAACATCCTCAAGTATGTCCGGATGGGCGCCAGCAGCAACTTTGGCAACATGTTTAGCGTCCTGGGAGCGAGTGTGTTCGTTCCCTTCCTGCCGATGGCCCCCATCCAGATTCTTGCCAACAACCTTCTCTATGATATCAGTCAGACAGCCATTCCGACCGACGACGTCGATCCCGAGCAGGTGGAAAAGCCACGCCCCTGGGCCATTGGGCAGCTTACCCGTTTCATCGTCCTCATCGGCCCATGTTCGTCCATCTTCGACTATACGACGTACTTCATGATGCTGTATGTCTTCAACTGCTGGAACACATCCACGCCTGAGGCCGCGGCTCAGAGCGCAAGCCTGTTTCAGACTGGCTGGTTTGTGGAGAGTTTGCTGACGCAGACCCTCATCATCCACATTATTCGCACGAACAAAATCCCGTTCCTGCAAAGCCGCGCGTCTTGGCCGCTGATCGTTATGTCTATCTCTATCATGGCGATCGGAATCACAATTCCGTTCACACGATTGGGAAGCTATCTGGGCTTTACCGTGCCGCCACCGTTGTACTGGCCGCTTCTGGCGCTAACACTCCTGTGCTACGTTGTCCTGACGCAGCTGGTCAAAATGTGGCTGCGGCGGAGGAAATGGATTTGAGCATTGCGTTAGTTTTAGCTGGCGACAATCGGGATGACGACCTGACAGCAGCGGTGCCGGATCGACACCGAAGGTGACCGCACCTATGATCGAAGCGTTGCCCCTTTTCCTAAACTGACTGGCCACCGGTGGGAAGTAATCGACTGTTTTCAAATCTGCAGGAATGTCTCCATGATCAAACTCGGCTTTTACGGTGCCGCTGGCGAAGTGACCGGCTCTTGCTACGTCCTCACGACCGATCGCGCCCGTGTGATGATTGATATGGGCATGCATCAAGGGGAGAGGGAGGCCATCGAGCACAATCGGCGCATGCCGGCAATCGACGCCTCACGCCTTGATGCTGTGGTGCTCACGCACGCGCACCTAGACCACTGTGGGCGACTGCCGCTGCTGACCAAGAACGGGTACCGCGGACAGATCCACTGCACGAACGCAACCGCAGACGTTACCGACATTATCCTCCGCGATTCCGCCAAGATTCAGGTGGAAGACTGCTTACGCTTCAACCGCCGGCTTCGTCGCGGTGACGAGCTTCCCCAGGAGCCGCTCTACGACGTAGCTGGAGCAGAACAAGCGCTCAAACAACTGACGACGATGGACTACGACCAAGTGAAGACGATCGCAGAAGGGATCACCATCAAGTTCGTCGATGCAGGACATATACTCGGCGCGGCCAGTGTGCAGATGGTGGTGACCGATGGGCCACGCGTGCTGACCATCGTGTTTTCGGGGGATGTGGGCTTGTCGGGATCCCCTATCTTGCGCGATCCCACGACTCCCACACCCGCGGACGTGGTGCTACTTGAATCCACCTATGGCGACCGTGACCACAAGCCGCTGGACCAGACGCGAGATGAGCTACTTACGATTCTCCAGGACGCCCAGTCCGTCGGGGGCAAAGTGCTCATCCCGGCGTTCGCTGTTGGACGCACGCAGGATCTTGTTTTCCACATCGGCGAGTTCCTCCGTGCGGGACAGCTCTCAAAAGTGCGTGTCTACGTAGACAGCCCTATGGCCACATCGGTCTCCGACCTGTACGCCCGCTATAAAGATCTCTATGACGAACGGGCCCGTGAACTGTTCGCCAATCACATGGACCCCCTGAGTTTTCCCGGACTGACCTACACACGCACTGTGGAGGAGTCCAAGCGGCTCAACGAGTCTAAGGGCCCCATGGTCATCATCTCGGCAAGCGGCATGTGTACCGGCGGACGCATCATGCACCACCTATATCACGACCTGAGCAAGCCGGAGACCCACGTGGTCATCGCCGGCTTTCAGGGACAGGGAACGCTAGGACGCAGGCTGGTTGAGGGAGCCCGAACCGTCACCATCTTCCGTGAAGAGGTGCCGGTCCGGGCCAAGGTCCACACTCTCGGCGGCTTCTCGGCGCATGCCGGGCAGTCAGGCCTGCTCGCGTGGGCTGCCCCCTTCCAGAACAGCAAACCCCGCATGTTCCTGACGCACGGCGAAAACGGGCCGCGCGCCGCTCTGCGTGATCTACTCGTGGCCCGCTTTGGACTGCAACCGACGATGCCCATGTACGGCGACGAAGTGGAACTGTGACGCATCGCCCCCCTCACGCGTTGAACTTTGTGCGTGTGGAGAGGCCCGTCCGTTCAATCATTTGTGATAATCACTTTTAGCGCCCGCTCCTTCATTGCATTGCCAAACGTGCTGTAAGCTTGCATGACATCGCTCAATGCAAAGCGATGCGTAATCAGCTGCGTCGGCTGGACCTTGCCTGACATCACGGTTTTCAAAAGCATCGGTGTCGTCACCGTGTCAACGAGACGCGTTGTGAGCGTGATGTTGTGTGCCCAGAGCTTGTCCAAATTCAGCTGGACAGGCTTGCCATGCACACCAATGTTGGCAATATGACCGCCTGCCGCCACGATTGCCTGGCAGATGTCGAAACTCGATGGTGTCCCTACGGCCTCTATCGCAACATCCACGCCTTTGTTGTCCGTGAGCGCCATCATCTTCTCGACCGCTTTGCTATCGCTGTTGTTGATGATCTTCGTCGCCCCCAACCTTTTGGCGACCTCTAAACGATTGTCATCGACGTCGACGACGATGATTTCCGCAGGTGAGTAGAATTGCGCCGTCAGAAGCGCCGCCAACCCGATTGGACCACCGCCAACAATCGCCACCGCGTCACCGGGCTTGACCTGTCCGTTGAGGACACCACATTCGAACCCCGTCGGCAGAATGTCACTCAACATCACGAGCGATTCTTCGTCTGCTCCGGCGGGAATCGGATACAGACTATTATCCGCGAAGGGAACTCGGACGTATTCGGCTTGGGTTCCGTCAATAGTATTTCCCAGTACCCAACCGCCTCCGTTCTCGCAATGCGAGTACATTCCTTTCTTGCAGTTGGTGCACTTCCCACAAGACGAAATGCATGAAATCAGGACGCGATCGCCAACGCTGAAGTTCGAAACGCTGCCGCCGACTTGCTCGATGATTCCAACACCTTCGTGCCCCAAGATTCGGTCATCCGTAACCGTTGGCACATCGCCTTTCAGGATATGCAAATCCGTTCCACAAATCGTCGTCTTGGTGATCTTGACGATGGCATCTGTTGGAGTCTTGATGTGGGGGTTGGGCTTGTCGACGAAGGCAAGTTTGCCTCGACCCTGGTACACGAGCGATTTCACGGGAGATTCTCCTCAGTTCACGTGTAACCGGATCACGACACCGAAAGACGTTCGGGGTGCTTCAAGGTGGTTCAACTTTCGAGTCCATCGCATCGCTGTTTAGCCAGTAATTATCTTGCCTCGTCAACCATCAGGACTGTTGTCTCCTCAACTTCTTTGGCAACTTGAAGTAATGAGGCATCCTGCGAAAGTGCCGAAAGCATCTGCACGGGCTTAATCAGGCCAATCTTCGTTTTGCCTTTCTCCGTAAACACCGAGATGCGACACGGCAACGCCATGCTCAGTCGCATATCGTTCGACAAC
>Ga0163150_10009416_pt1 | contig 10815 bp, 7 predicted proteins | sample OliLakLV19P2IB_FD_148628 | JGI IMG/M metagenome (GOLD analysis project Ga0163150, IMG submission 148628) | Freshwater microbial mat bacterial communities from Lake Vanda, McMurdo Dry Valleys, Antarctica - Oligotrophic Lake LV.19.P2.IB | ecosystem: Environmental > Aquatic > Freshwater > Lake >...
ACAAATATCCGGGCATCACGTTCGCCACGTTCGGCGGCAACCCAGTGTCGATGGCCGCGGCGCTGGCGACATTGCAAGTCATCGAAGAGGACGATTTGAAAACGAACGCGCGCGTCGTCGGCGCGTACTTGCGCGAGAAGTTGGAATCACTCAAAGAGAAACACCCGCTGATTGGCGACGTGCGCGGCATGGGGTTGATGCAAGCTCTCGAGTTGGTGAAAGACCGCAAGAGCAAGGAACCCGCCCCGCAAGCCGTGCTCGACGTGTTCGAAGAGACAAAACGCCAGGGCGTGTTGATCGGCAAAGGCGGCCTCTACGCCAACGTCATCCGCACCGGCCTGCCGCTTAACGCAACGAAAGATCATGTGGATGAGTTGGCGGCTGCGCTGGATAAAGGATTGGCGTTAGCGGGGCGGTGAAGGCGGAACGCGACGCTGGAGCGGGCCATTCCTAACGCACCGCCAATTTCCCTGATGCCGTTAGATTGATGGGCATGAAGTATCCCCACTTTCGCTACTCGATTGGGGCCGTTCTATTGGCGATGGTTTGGCTTGGCATCGCACTTGGTGCACGTCAGCAAATCGGAGGGCTAGTATTCGTCGTTTGGTCGGTCGTAGTTGCATTAGCACTTCTGGCAACCTGGCCCAAAGCCTCCTAAATCGTCAATCGGCCCCTTCGCCCGCTCGCCCTTCCCAACTTGAGTTCCACCCTGCCGCAGCCTACATTAATACCTTCTGGGCTCCCCCCAAGCCTTGCCGTTCCATCCCAATACGGTCACCTATCTTTACGAGGGCCCTCCGCGATGTTTCGCCGACTCACCTTTGCTGTTGCGCTACTTGCTCTGTTCGCCTCAAGCGCGAGCGCTGCCGACGACAAGTACTTTGATTCCAATGGAGTGAAGATCCATTACATCGTCGAAGGGCAGGGGGAACCGGTCGTGCTGATCCATGGCTTCACCGCCAGCATTCAGACTCAATGGGGAGTGCCGGGCATTCTCAACAAACTGAACAAGGATTATCAGGTCGTCGCGCTCGACAATCGTGGTCATGGCCGCAGCGAAAAGCCGCACGACCCGAAGCAGTATGGCGATGAAACGGTCAACGACGTGATCCGGCTGATGGATCATTTGAAAATCGCCAAGGCCCACATCGTGGGCTATTCGATGGGCGGGTTCATGACGAGCCGATTGATGACGTTGCGTCCCGAGCGCGTGATCACCGCCACGCTCGGCGGAGCTGGCTGGTCCCAGGCCGACGACGCTCGGGTGAGCTTCATGACCGAGCTGGCCGACTCGCTCGATTCGGGCAACGGCATCGGCCCCTTGATCAAGCAATTGACGCCCGCCAACCGGCCGCAGCCTTCAGAAGAGCAGATCAAAGCAATCAATCAGATGCTGCTGCTCACCAACGATCCCAAGGCATTGTCGGCCTGCATTCGCGGCATGCGCGGTCTGGCCGTGACCGAGGACAAGCTCAAGAACAACAAAGTTCCGACGCTGGCCCTGATCGGCGAAATCGATCCGCTGCGAATTGGCGTCGACGAGATGGCCAAGGTCATGCCGGCGTTGAAAGTGGAAGTGTTGGAAGGCGCCGACCACATGAACGCGTTCGCGCGGCCCAGGTTCATCGAAGTCCTGAAAGAATTCCTGGCGGACCACTCGCTCGTCAGTTCCGCCGCGGCAAGCGCGAAGTAATTTGGGACATGATTTCGTAGGTCAGGCCTCCGGCCTGACAATCGGCAACGCGAAACATTTTCGAGCTCGCGCAAAGTTGGCCGCGCGCGCCGCCGTCCATTTTTGTGTCGGAGATACCTCGCGCGGCATCCTTCGCGAAGTGAAAGTCGATTCCGTCAGGCCACCGGCCTGACCTACGAATGTTTTGCTCTGCGGCGCTTGAATTGATGGGCGGCAGCCAGGCCCAACAGACCGACGAGCGCCAATACGGCGCTCGACGGCTCTGGCACCAAGTTGGCGTTCGATTGCGATGAGGCGGTTGGATTGCCGATGCCCGCTATCAGTGCGTTGATAACCCGCAAGGCATCTGTCGAGCTCAAAGCGTAATCGCCGTCGACGTCCAAGAACCCATCAGTTGCCGATGGCGCGCCCGTGAGTGCATGCGGGCCGAATGGGGGCGTTAGCGCGTTGATAAGAATCAACGCATCGATTGAACTGACGCCGCCGGAATGATCGACGTCGTAAACGTTCAGCGGGTTTCGCCACTGCGAATTGGCCTTGCTCACCATGCTCACGATTTGATCCCGGTAGCTGGCCAGATCGGCCGAATAAGTCTGATCGCCATACACAACGGTCGCATCGGGCTGTCCCGGCAGCTTCTGAATTGAATCCATGATTCCGGTCAACACCCACTTGCCGTCGACCTTCTGGAACACCCCTCCGCCCGAATCGCCCACGACGGCCTGCGCGTCGAACGGTACACCTGGGCGAGTGAACGTGGTTGAGAATGAAATGGTGGTGTCGTCGGGAGCAATCAGAGAGCTGGCACTGACGAGGTTCACCCCCCACTGCATTTGATGTGCGGAGTTGCCAATGATGGAGTAGCCTTGTTCGCGCGCGACGGACAAGGGGGCTTCGAACCATACTGAATTCGCGTTGATGTTCCACCCCGTCAAGCCCGAGAGTTGCGCGTGTCCGGCGCCAATCATCATCACCGTGTTGGACCTGCCCGGAGTCAGCGTGGCGATATTCAGGCTCGGCAAACCGGGATCTTCAGCAATCTGAAACATCCGCAGATCCGGCGAGCCGAAGATCCCAGAGTCCGCCGGATTACTCAGTGTATTTTCGGTGCCGATCGAAACCGCGAAAGTCCGCCCGTCGCTGAGCCGCACCGAGCTGCCGCTGAGGTGATTGGCGGTGATCATCCAGCGATTGCCCAAATAGACCGCCGAGCCGTTGCCCAGATAGGCCACGTTGTTCCAGCCCGGATCGTCGGCTGGAGCGACTCGGTTGATCTCGCTTGCGTTGTAGACAACCACGGCCTCGGCAGGCGGAATCGCCACGGCAGTCCACACAAGGCTCGCCCCGATCAGCGAACGCACCACGAAGTTCGAACGACACATGCGTTTATTTCCGCCGAGGTGGCCACGACAAAAGGGGCCGAGCGCGAGGCTATGACGAGATCCTTCCAGGATAGTCTGTCGCGACGGCGGTCGCCAGTTTTACACCCGGTTGGGGGAACCGTGAAACGAGCCTTTCGCGCCATCCAACATACCCTTGGCCCGACAATTTGCCGCCACTTTGCGAGCGAAACCACCGCCGGGGGGAATTACTCGAAATCGGCCAGCAGCGGCAGGTGATCGGAGCCAATATCGTCGCCAACCCAACACCGGATGCAGCGCCAATCGGGCGTAAACAATACATGATCGATCCGCGCTCCGTAGCTCCAGCCATCCTTTTCAGAGATTTTTGTGAACCCAAAGCCGAAGCCGCGCTGCGAAAACGCATCGGTGTACGACGACCAATAGCGACGAAAGATCGTGCTGTCGACTGGTGTGTTGAAGTCGCCCAGGACAATCGCCGGTGTGCCGAACTTCGCGATCCAACCGCTGGCCCGCTCCGATTCCGAAGCGCGTCGTCGTAAAACCTCCTCGAGTTCGCCAGCGCGGGAGAAATCGAGTCCAGTGCGGCGATTCAACATGGCTTCCAGGCCCGGGCGGGGTGTCTCGAAATGGATGTTGAAAAGCTGCACCTCGGTATCGGGAAGTTCGACTTTGAACCGGATCGCACAGATTTTCGTGGGATTGTCAGGCCGGTGGACCGCTTCATGCTCGGTTACCGGCCAGCGGCTGGCCAACACGAACTCGTCGTTGCAGATCACACTCCAACCGGGCGGCCAAAAAAATTGATCGCCCTGTTTCGCTTCTTGCAATGCGACCACGTCGGGCTGTTCTTTGACGATCAAATCGGCCAGCGCTCGGCGCGTCCGCAGGTCTTGGTCGACGTTGCAAGTCAACACCCGCAATCGCGGACTTCCGGAAGCCATCCGCGGCAGATGTACTTCGAAGCCCATGATCGGGCCGACGATGAACGCGCCAATCAAAGCCAGCGGCCAAAGCAGGCGGCGCCGCCCGACGGCCGCGGCCACAATCAACAACGGCAGCGGCAGGGCACAAAGCCAGCGTGGGCCGAACAGCACCAGCGTGGCCAGCCATTGCCGGTCGCCGGCCCAGAACATGAAGGCCCACATTCCCACGATCATCGCCCCATAGCCAATCACGAGCGCAAGGAGCCATCGACCACGACAGAGATCGGCGAGTCGTCCGAGAATTGACTTTCGCACCGCGAGATCTACCGCCGTGCGCTCGTCGGCGGGTTTGTCGCTTGTCATGTCCACGACTCCTCATACGCCGGCGCTGGCTACCCAAAGCAGTTTTTCCGCCAACTATGCCGGGCCAGCTTCGTCGGTGTCGTCTTGCAAGGCCCGCAAGCGGGCGAGCATGTTCTTAATGTCGCGCAAGCCGCGAATGCTGACGTAGACCGTGATTGTCGAATACCACACCAGGCAAGTGACGACCACCAGCCACCAGAAATTGGGCATGTTCATCGGCTAGCCTCCGCGACGGCTGCTATCGCTTGGGGTTTCAAAAGCGAAAAGACGACCATTGCCAACCCGGCAAAGAAGTACGCGGCGATGCCAGAGTAGTTGGGGCCGATGGTCTCTTTGGCCCAGACCGAGGTGGCCGGCAGTTGCTCGAGCACCAGGAATGCAATCGGAAAGCCCGCGCCCGCCAGGATCGCCGCGGCGGCGCCCCAATTGTTGGCTCGTTTCCAATAGCAGCAGGCAATCAACAGCGTGGACATACTCGACAAATAGATCGTGCCGGTGATCGTCAGATAGGTCCAAATATCACCTTGGAGCGGATACCACAGCCCGTACACGAGCAAGAAGACACCGATCAGCGCCACGATCGATCGGTTCCACCGCAACCCGCGTTTCTCCGACCACTTGGTCTTGCGAAACGGCGCGAGAATGTCGTTGTAGATCACGCTGCTCCAGGTGAGCATATAAGAAGAATCGGTTGACATGTCGGCCGCCAGCATGGCCGCGATCAACAGCCCCATCAAGCCGACCGGCACAGTCATGCTCAAAAACAAAGGCATCGCCTGTGCGCTGGTTCGCCCGTCCATGATTTCCGGAGTGAGAGTCGTCAGCGCGGCGATACCCCAGATGCCGGGAATGACAAATCGGCAAACAAAAAAGAAGCTCGTGCCCGTGTAAACTTTAAGTCCCGTTTTAGTGTCTTTGGCCGACAGGACGCGCGCAATCGTCGTCTGCCAGGTCAACACGGCCGAAGTATTGACCAAACCATTAAATATGACGTACGACCACCCCAGTTCGGAATTCACGAAAGGATTGAAACCGCCGGCGCCGTACTTGCTCTCGACGGTGGATACCAGGTTGCTCCAAGGAATCTCCCAAAGGATCAGTAACGTGACGGCCAGCAAGCCCGCGCTCATCACGACGAATTGCAGAAAATCGGTCACCAACACCGAAAGCATGCCACCAAGAATGGTGTAGACGGCAACGGCCACCAGCATCACGGTCATCGCGGATTTCAAATACTGATCGTCGAACCCTGTAACCAGCACCAGAAACTCTCCGCCAGTGCGCAAGAAGATTCCCATGTTCAACAAGCCGCCCAGCACGATCACCACGCCACTCCACCAGCGGATGTTCGGGCCGAAGCGTTTTTCGAACAGTTCGGCAATCGTAATCACGCCCGAATCGCGCAGTGGCTTGATGCAAAAGCCGGTGTAGCCGACCATGAACATCGCGAAGGCTTCGAGAATGCCGGCGATACTGCCGGCGAAACCATATTTGTAACCCAGTTCGGCCGTGTACATGCAGGTGACGATGCCAAACTCGGTGGCTGCCAGCGACGCAATTCCCAGGTAGACGTCCATTTCGCGGCCGGCGACCAGAAAGTGCTCGACCTTGCCGACATACTTGCGAACGCTCAGCCCCGCGACCATCGTGGCCAGCAAATACAAGCCGACAATGCTGCCATCAATGGGCCAGGAAAATTCCGACATGGAGGGTGGGGCCTTGAACGTGCGGCAAACGCGGTGGAAAGATTGCGACCATACTAAGCCGAGCGGCCGGGTGGACACAAGCGGCCAAAAGTCTGCTGGCCAGGCAGCGAACATGGCATTGGCATTTTCGATCGAGTATTCTCTTTTACTATGACCACAGAAATTCCGTCAAAAGTCGCGGTCGTCACCGGCAGCACCCAGGGGCTGGGCGAGGCCGTGGCACGGCAATTGATCGCCGAAAAAATGATCGGCGGGCTGGTGATTTGCGGGCGGAATGCGGAAGGCGGGCAACGTCTGGCTGATGAATTCACCAAGCTCGGGTGCCGCACGGAGTTCGTCGCCGCCGATTTGACCCAGGTCGAGGATTGCCGTGGCGTGATTGATGCCGCCCAGCGGGCATTCGACCGCGTCGATTATCTGGTCAATTGCGCCGCCACCTCGGAGCGTGGTTCGATTCTCGAATCGTCGCCGGAATTGTTCGATCGAATCGTAGCACTCAACGTGAGGGCTCCATTTTTTCTGATGCAGGGAGCACTGCGGTTGATGATCGAAAAGGGGCTGCCGGGTTCGATCGTCAATATTCTCAGCATGTCCAGCCACGGCGGGCAACCGTTTCTGACCCCCTATTCGATGTCCAAAGGCGCGCTAGCCACGTTGACCAAGAACGTCGCCAACTCAGTGCTCAAAGAACGCATTCGCGTCAACGGTCTCAATATCGGTTGGATGGACACGCCCGGCGAGACGGCCACCCAGCAACGATTTCACGGCGCGAGCGCCGACTGGCTCAAGGAAGCCGAACGCTCTCAGCCGCTGGGCCGCCTGCTCAAGACGCCGGAAGTCGCCAAGGTTGTGGCTTTTTTGCTGTCCGATCGATCAGGGCTCATGACCGGCTCGATCATCGACTTCGACCAAAACATTCTGGGCACGCATTAGTAGCGCAGCAGGCAGAAAACCCTGTCTTGCAGCCCGATTTAAGGTGCCAACCCAGCCGGTCGCGTCCCTTCCGGTGGTTACAAGCGCTCTTTCGGCTTATACAATAGAAGCTCGATCCCGCGCACGAACCTTCCCCACCCTCACGGCAGCTTGCGAATCCGGCATCAGGTGCTTATCTCCATGACCCGTTCGGTTTGGCTGATCGCCGCGACTGCCCTCGTGATCTATGGTCACGGCGCGCTCGTATTGGCGGAGCCGCCGAACACCAACCCCGCGACGGCCGAGTTCTTCGAGTCCAAGATTCGGCCGGTGCTGGTCGAGCGCTGCTTTAAATGCCACGGACCCGAGTCGAAGCCCGAGGGCAACTTGCGAGTCGATTCGCTTGCGGGCCTACTGACCGGCGGCGATTTCGGGCCATCGATCAAGCCCGGCGACCCGAAGGAAAGTCTGCTGATCGACGCCGTCAACCATGGCGACGTCGTGCAAATGCCGCCCAAGTCGAAACTGCCGGCCGAAGAGATTGCCAACCTCACCGCCTGGGTCGCCGCGGGAGCCAAGTGGCCCGACTCCCCGGAAGCCACGAGCCGAGCAGTCGCGCCCGGCGTGCCGTTCGAGATCACACCGGAAGATCGCAACTTCTGGGCGTTCCAATCGCCGCACGATCCCCAGCCGCCAGCCGTGAAGCAAACAGCCTGGCCGCAAAGCCTGCTCGATTATTTTGTGCTAGCGCCGCTGGAGACGCGCGGACTGAAGCCGGCCGCCGCGGCCAACCGTCGCACGCTGTTGCGGCGGGCGACGTTCGATTTGCACGGCCTGCCACCCAGCCCCGAAGAAGTCGAAGCCTTTCTGGCCGACACGTCGAGCGATGCTTTCGCCAAAGTCGTCGATCGCCTGCTCGCTTCACCCCGCTATGGCGAGCGCTGGGGCCGGCGCTGGCTCGACCTGGCACGCTATGCCGATAGCAACGGCATGGACGAGAACATGGCGATGACTCACGCCTGGCGCTATCGCGATTATGTGATCGGCGCGTTCAACAAGGATCTGCCTTACGACCAATTCATTCGCGAACAACTGGCTGGCGATCTGCTGGCGAGCGCCGACTCGCAAGCGCGGTTCGATCGCCTGGTAGCCACGGGCTTTTTAGTGCTCGGTCCCAAGATGCTGGCAGAGGACGACCCGGTTAAGATGGAAATGGACATTATCGACGAGCAGGTCGATACGATCGGCCGCGCGGTGTTGGGCCTGACATTGGGATGCGCTCGCTGCCACGATCACAAGTTCGATCCCATTCCGACGGCCGACTATTATTCGCTGGCGGGCATCTTTAAAAGCACCAAGTCGATGGAGAACTATAAGGTCGTGGCCATGTGGTCGGAGCGGCCGCTAGCCACCGACGAGGAAGTCGCCCAGCTTGCCGCGATCGAAAAACAAATTGCCGACAAGTCGCGCGATCTCAAGCAATTGGAAACCACGGCCAATCAAGCGTTGCTGAGCGAAGCTCGCGGCAAGTTCAAAGAGTACCTGCTGGCGGCCAGTCAACTCGGCGAGCAACAACGAGCGCTGGCGGCGCTATCGAAAGATCTCAACGCCGGGGCGCTCGGTAAAGAAACGATTCTTCTCGAGGCCGAAAAGTTTGTCCGCGGCAACGTCGCGCGCGACTTCGAAAACTATGGCCGCGAGATTGGCGTGATTCTCAATGCCGGGCCATCGCCCAATTTCGCCGAGTACGAGTTTTCGCTGCCCGCGGCCGGAACCTATCAAATCGCGCTGCGCTATGCCGCGGCCGAGTCGCGGCCGATCGTGTTGACGCTCGATGGCCGGCCGCTCAAGAGCGAAGCCGCCAGCGCAACGACCGTCTCGTGGCAGGCCGACACGCAAACGTGGGCGATCGAAGCGGTCGCGCCGCTGGCTTCCGGACCGCACATCCTGCGCATCGAACGCGCCGGGCCGGTTCCGCACATCGACAAGCTGGCCCTGCTGCCGGCCAGATTCAGCAAAGATCTGGCCAGCGGAACTTGGTCGCTTGCCGGCCAGGCACCGAACACGAACGATTTGCGTCCGGCGCTAGTCGATCAATGGGTCCGATATCTCGAGCGCGCTCAAGGCGACGTGAGCTCGCCGCTGCAAGCCTGGCACGCCTTTCGCCAGGCCGCAGAGCAGGGGGTCGCGCCCACACTCGATGAAACGACTAGCCTGGCGGCCGCTCTCCTAAAAGTTCCTCGCCCGACTTCGCTCGACGAATTGGCAGCACGGTACGCCGACTTATCCCTCGCAACCGAGCGATCGCTGAAAGAACGACCGGCGGCGGACCAACAATCGCCGCTATCCGATCCGGCACAAGAAGCCCTTCGCTCGCTGCTCTACGACCCGAGTGGCCCGTTTGCGTTGCCTAAAGAAGTCGAGAGCTACTACCCCAATGACACGAAAGCCTTGCTAACAAAGTTCAAGTCAGAGCTGGCGGAACTCGAAAAGGCAAAGCCCACCTTGCCGCAAGCGCTCGCCGTGTCCGATCGCACCCCGCAAAATCTGCGCGTGCATATTCGCGGCAGTCATTTGACCCAAGGCGCTGAAACGCCGCGACAGTTTCCGCGCATTCTGGCCGGCGAAGCGCAACAGCCGATCGGCGACAAAGCGAGCGGTCGGTTGGAGCTGGCCCTATGGCTCACGCGGGCCGAACATCCGCTGACCAGCCGCGTGATGGTTAATCGCATCTGGCAGGGGCACTTTGGCGAAGCACTGGTCCGCTCGCCCGACAACTTTGGCCGGCTCGGCGAACGGCCCGACAATCAACCGCTGTTGGATTGGCTCTCGCATCGATTTGTCGAGTCGGGTTGGTCGATCAAAGCCATGCACCGGCTGATCATGCTCTCGAGCGCCTATCAAATGAGCACGGCCCACGATGCCAATGCAGCGCAAGTCGATCCGGAAAACCGGCTGCTGTGGCGGATGAATCGCCGGCGCTTGGAGGCCGAGGAAATTCGCGACGCGATTTTGGCAACCAGCGGACAGGTCGACAACTCGATGGGCGGCACGCTGCTCAAATACAAAAACCACACGTACGTCACGAGCACCGGCGCGAGCCACAATGTGAACTACGAAAACACGCGCCGCTCGGTCTATCTGCCGGTGCTGCGAAGCGCTGTCTACGATGTGTTTCAGGCGTTTGATTTCGCCGACCCGAGCACCATGAACGGTAAGCGGCCGACGACGATTGTCGCGCCGCAGGCGCTGTTCATGATGAACAGCTCGCTCGTGCTGGGCCAGACCCGGGCACTGGCCGAACAACTTTTGCGGCGGACGCTATCCGCCGACAGTTCGAGGGATGATGCGGCACGCGTCGAGCTGGTTTACCTGCGTGCGTACAGCCGGCCTCCCATTGAACCAGAAATCCGCCGGGCCTTGCAGTTTATTGCACATTATCAAGCGGATCTGGCGCAGCAAAAAGTTGAAACGGATGAAGCGCGCGTGAGAGCTTGGCAAGCGCTATGCCGCGTGATTCTCTCCTCGAATGAGTTTATCTACCTGGAATAGTTGCGAGCTGATCCTAAGCCGAGAATTGCCATGAACCGCCATTGGAATGCTTGCGACTGCACAAAGCCGCTTTCGCGACGCGAAATGCTGCGCGGGTCGGCGGCCGGGTTTGCCAGCCTGGCATTGGCCGGTCTGCTGGCCGAGGAAACGGCCGCGGCCGCGGTGGGCAATCCGCTGGCGCCCCGCTCGCCTCACTTTCCGGCCAGGGCCAAGCGCATCATTTTCCTGTTCATGCACGGCGGCCCGTCGCAGGTCGATACGTTCGACTATAAGCCGTTGCTGGTTCGCGATCATGGCAAGCC
>Ga0163150_10009417_pt1 | contig 10814 bp, 8 predicted proteins | sample OliLakLV19P2IB_FD_148628 | JGI IMG/M metagenome (GOLD analysis project Ga0163150, IMG submission 148628) | Freshwater microbial mat bacterial communities from Lake Vanda, McMurdo Dry Valleys, Antarctica - Oligotrophic Lake LV.19.P2.IB | ecosystem: Environmental > Aquatic > Freshwater > Lake >...
TCCTCGCCCTGGCCGCGTTCGCGTTGCCTTCGCCCCCCATCGCCCGGCTGGTTCTGTGCCCAGACGGCGCTCGCCGTGCCCGCGAGCAGCATGATCCCCACGACCCCCGCACGAACGCAATGGCTGGAAGAACCAAACATTTCTTGACTCCTGAGCGAAATGAAAACGAACCTCACGCGATCGACCCACCCGGTTCAACGTTCGGGGATGGTATGTATTGCCGGGGAAGCACCCGGTTGCCCGTCCACCCCGGTTCTCCCCTGCTCGCCCAGCGGTCGGCGCGTCCTCATCATTTCCACGAAGGCATCGAAGAGGTACCTCGCGTCGTGTGGCCCAGGCGACGACTCCGGGTGATGCTGCACCGCAAACACCGGCCGGTCGGTCATGGCGAATCCCGCGAGCGTCTGATCGTTGAGGTTGAAGTGCGTGGCCACCCCACCCACCGCGGCCAGCGATGCCGGATCGACCGCAAATCCGTGGTTCTGACTGGTGATCTCAACCTTGCCCGTCAGGGTGTTCATCACCGGTTGGTTGATACCCCGATGCCCGAACTTGAGCTTGAAGGTCTTGGCCCCGAGCGCCAGCGAAAGCAACTGGTGGCCGAGGCAGATGCCGAATGTCGGCAGCGTGGCAACCCGATCGTCTGTCCCGTCCGACCCCACCACACCGCGAAGGGTGTCAATCGTCGCTTCAACCGCAGCGGGATCGCCCGGGCCGTTGGAGACGAACAACCCGTCCACCTCGCCTCGCTCGAAACGCGCGTTGATCTCGCTCGCAGAAATGTCGTGCGGCACCACTTCCACCTCGCACCCGCGATCGGTGAGGTTTCGCAGAATGTTCCGCTTGGCACCGCAATCCAGCGCCAGCACACGCAGCTTCTTCTTTCCTCCGCCGCCGATCGGCCCCCCAGCCCCCGGGCTCCAATCCCCGAGCGTCTCGCTCCAGCGGCTCGCGCTGGTGCATCCGACCATCGGAACGAGGTTCTGCCCCGACATGTTGGCGGCCGCCCGCGCGCGCTTCACCAGTTGCTCGTCGGAGAGTTCGGCCACGCCTTCGTCGGTGATGACGCCCTGCATCACGCCCGTCACACGCAGCAGCCGAGTCAGCGCCCGCGTGTCGATGCCCGCCAGCCCGAGCACACCATGTTTCGCGAGATAGCTCGAAAGGTCCGCCGTCGCACGAAAACTCGAATGCACCCGCGTCAGCTCGCGCACCACAAACCCGCTCACCTGCACCTTCGTGGATTCCAGATCATCCTCGTTGACCCCCGTATTCCCGATGAGCGGCGCGGTCATCACGAGAATCTGACCCGAGTACGATGGATCGGTGAGCGCTTCTTGATACCCCGACATCGCGGTGTTGAACACGACCTCCGCCGGTTGAACGATCCCCCGCCCGCTCGCGCCAAAGGCCGTTCCGTGAAAAACATGGCCATCCTCCAGAGCGAGGCGGCCGGGAATCGACGCGGAAGTGCGAGTGCTCATCAAGATCGATTATAGATCGAACCACCCGCTCCTGCGCCCGCTCGGCTGCGGTTTTGGGTAGGCTTGCCGGAGCGAGTCGAACGACCCCGCCTCTCCAGCCATGCCTCCACGCACTCTGCAACCCGAACTCATGGACGACCCCGCGCTCGATGCTGAGTCGCACGCGGGCGCGCTCCGCGGCCTCGCGCGAATCAACCGCGTCTGCCGCGCCGCCGATGCGTTGTGGCCATATGTCGAGCACGCTCTTTCCAGTATCCCGATATCCTCACCCGCCCCGCTCTCGCTCCTCGACCTCGCCACCGGCTCCGCCGACGTGCCCATCGAACTCGCCCGGCGTGCCCGCAAGGCCGGCCATCCGCTTGATGTTTCCGCTTGCGATGCCAGTCGCACCGCCCTGGCCATCGCTGCCGATCGTGCCCGCGAGGCCAACGTCTCTCTCGCGTTGCAGCAGCGCGATGTCGTCGCCGACGGCCTGTCCCACGTCGATGCCAGCGTCGATATCGTTACCTGCTCGCTTTTCCTGCACCACCTGACCGAGTCTGATGTCGTTGGCGTCCTCGCCTCCATGCGCCGCGTGGCGCGCAAACTCGCCCTCGTCAGCGACCTGCGTCGATGCCCCATCGGCCTGGCCGCCGCCCACATCGCCGGACGCGTCCTCACGCGATCCCCCGTCGTCCGCATCGACGCCGTTCGCTCCGTGCGGGCCGCATTCACCGAATCCGAGCTTCGTCGGCTTGCGAACTCCGCCGGTATGACCGAAGCACGCATCGTGCGGCAGTGGCCCTTCCGTATGCTCATGGTGTGGATGAGGCCCTGAACAGTCCGAGGGCTATCGCATTCTCCGCGCCGAGCCGAACCGCGCGAGCAGTCGGTGGTTCTCGAACCCCATGCACCACGATCTCTCCATGCCCAGCCCCATGCACTCTCAATCCTGGGACGTGCTGGTGATCGGCGCGGGTGTCGCCGGGGCGGCCGCAGCCATCGACGCCGCACGTCAACTCGGGTCCGGCGATCGCGTGCTGCTCGTCGAACACGCCGCATGGCCGCGAGCCAAGGTCTGTGGATGCTGCCTCAACGCCGCCGCCGTCAGTTTGCTCGATCGACTCGACGTGCTCCCCTTCATACGCGCCGCCGGCGCAGCACCCATCACCGCTGCCGAAATCCGCCGCGGCCGGTGGAAGGCCACGCTTCCGCAGCGCGGCGGATTCGCCATCGCCCGCCGCACGCTTGATGCCCTGCTCGTGAGCGCGGCGACGCACGCCGGTGCCGAGTTCGTTCCTCGCTGCAGCGCGACCGTGCTTTCCGTGGAGAACGGTGCGAAGCGTGCCATCACACCCGAGCCATATCGCCAGGTCTTGCTGCGCACAGCGGAATCCGCGACACATCACCGCGCCCGTGTCGTGATTGTCGCAGACGGCCTGCGCGGGTCTTCGCTCGACGAGTTGCCCGAGTTCGCCCCTCGCGTCGCTCCTCGCGCATGGATGGGCATCGGCGGAACGCTTCTCGGACGATCGCCCGTTCCGCCCGGACTCATCCAACTGAATGTCGGCGACCGCGGTTATGTCGGCTTGGTCGCGCTCGATGACCACACCACCGTGCTGGCCGCGGCCATTGATCCCGACTGGACCAGGTCGCACGGCGGGCCGCTCGTCGCCATCCGCTCGATCCTCACCCACTGCCGCGCGGCTTCCCCACTGCTCGATCGCGTTGACGCGACGCTCAAGCTGAAAGGCACACCGCTCCTCACCCGTGCAAGGCAGCGCCTCGCCGCGCCCGGCATCATCATTCTGGGCGACGCGGCCGGGTACGTCGAGCCGATGACGGGCGAAGGCATGGCGTGGTCGCTCGCTTCGGCCCGCGCGGCCGCTCAGTTCGCCACCGACGCCCTCCGAATCGGAACCACCGATGCGCTCGGCGATCTGGCGAACACCTGGCCGCGTTGGCACGCGACCACGCTTCGTCCGCGACAACGCATATGCGGCTTGACCAAGGGCCTGCTGCACCGGCCCGCTCTGGCGACCGCCGCCGTCTCCCTCTTGCAAAGCCAGCGATGGCTGCGCTCGATCGCGTGCGCCCTGAGCGACCGGCTCGCCGCGCCGATCGCGCCATTCCACATCGCCGCGGCGCGAGCTGCACCATGACGCCCTTCATCAGCGGCCTGGGCTGCGCAACCCCCGCGCATTCCGCCACCCAACCTGCATCTGCCGACTTCGCCATCCTCACCGCCGGACTCGAAGGCCACTCCGCACGCTTTGCCGAAGCCATCTATCGAAAGTCGGGCATCGCGCGGCGATCCATCGCGGTGCTGCGATCCACCGCGCCCGACGACGCCAAAGTCGATCAGGCTTTTTTCGAGCGGCGCGCCGATGCGCTCGACCGCGGGCCAGGCACTGCGGCCCGGATGAACGCTTATGCCGCGCTCGCCCCGCCGATCGCCGCCGCCGCAGCGCGCCGGGCTCTCGATGATGCCCGTTCGATAGTCCGCGACATCGGACCCGCCGCCATCACGCACCTCATCACCGTTTCTTGCACCGGCTTCGCCGCGCCCGGAATCGATATTGCCCTCATCGACGAGCTCGGTCTTTCCCGCAACGTCGAGCGTCTCCACATTGGCTTCATGGGCTGTCACGGCGGCATCATCGGTCTCCGCACCGCTTGCGCGATCGCCGCCGCCGCACACACAACGGCCAACGTACTCCTGGTCTGTGTCGAACTCTGCTCGCTGCACATGCAGTACAGCGACCGCCCCGATCAGATCGTCGCCAACGCACTCTTTGGCGACGGCGCGGCCGCGGTTTTGGTGTCGAACGCGGATGTCCCGGTACAAGCCCGCCCGCTCCGTCTCAGGTCTGCGTCCAGCCGCCTCTTCGACGACAGCCTCGGCGCGATGGGTTGGACCATCGGCGACCACGGTTTCGAGATGGCCCTCGCCGAGAGCGTGCCCGACTTGCTGAAAACCAGCCTCGCCGCGTGGCTTGGCCCGTGGCTGGAGTCGTGCGGTCTATCCCTCGACCGCGCGCGAACCGTGGCGCTCTGGGCCATCCACCCCGGCGGTCCCCGCGTGCTCGATGCGGTCGGCGATGCCCTCGACCTCCTGCCCTCAGCCCTCTCGTGCTCGCGATCGGTGCTCAGCGACTTTGGAAACACCTCCAGCCCCTCGGTGCTGTTCATCCTCGAACGCCTGCTCGCCGCGGACAATCGCTCCGATGCCCCCATCGTGATGCTCGGCTTCGGCCCGGGACTGACCGCCGAGGCCATCCTTCTCGCGCGTTGAGCGCACCCACAGCGCGCCCTTCCCCAACGCATCTCTCGCGCCTTGACGGTTCCGAGTTCAGATCCGCGTTCACCTGCGCAACTCGCGGTTGTCTTCGGGTATCTGGTAACGGCGGTGCCGCGCCGTTTTCTCTTCGTTTCCAAGCCCGGCTACCGTGCCCGCGAACCCGCAACCGTGAACGAACTCTTCGCCCATCTCCCAAGCGCCCGCGCGGATGCCGATCCCGGCCGCTGGCATTTCGTCCGCGTCGCGGTCGAACGTGGCGTCGATCGGCCGCGACGGACCAAGTCAGGTACCTCGTCCCCGGTATCGCCCGACGACCTCGCCGGCGCGCTCACCTACAAGTCGGCCGCACCGCTCCCCATCGGCCGCCGCGTCGAAGTCACCCTCGGTCGCGGCAACACCAGCACCACCGGCGTGGTCGTCGCGGCCGGTGGAGTCGAACTGGCCGCGGGATTTGATATCGAGCGCATCAAACCCGTTGCCCGAGACACCGGCACCGGCCTCCCCGCGCGACTCGTCGATCTGGCCCGCTGGATGGCCGGCTACTACGTCTGCCCCCTCGGCATGGTGCTCGCGGTCATGCTTCCCGCGGCCGTCAAGAAGGGAACCGGCCGGCGCACCCGCACCCGACTCGCAAGGGCCGAAGCACCCGTTGCCGAAGCGATCCTCGCGGGCAGCGGCACCACAGTAAAACTGCGTGAGGCCTGGCACCGCGTAGCCGACATCGAACTCGAAGCGTTCCCCATCGATGCCAACGCTCTCGCCGCACGGATCGACGCCCGCACGCTCGCACCCGTCAATCGCCTGATCCGGGCCGGTCTCCTGCTGCGCATCGAGGTCGAGGAAATTGCCGAGTTCGGCGGCGCAGCGCTGCAAGGCTCGCTCGACCGCATCATGGCCGCGGCCAACGCCCCGGGTCGCCCCACGCTCACCGCCCAGCAAGCCGCAATTGTCGAAGGCGTATTACCGTCGCTCGACCGCTTCGGTGTCCACCTCATCCGCGGAGTCACCGGCTCGGGAAAGACCGAGGTGTATCTCCGGCTGATCGAACGAGTGCTTGCCAACGGTCGCAACGCGCTCGTGCTGATTCCCGAAATTTCACTCACGCCGCAGACCGCCGGGCGCTTCATCGAGCGCTTCGGCCACCTCGGCCCGAGCGCGATCGCCGTGCTGCACTCCGGCCTCACCTCGTCGCAGCGGCACAGGCAATGGCAACTGGCCTCGCGCGGAAATGCAGCCCAAGGCGGCACGCGCATCGTCGTCGGCGCACGCTCCGCCGTCTTCGCGCCCCTACCCGACATCGGACTGGTCGTAGTCGATGAGGAGCACGCCACCGACTACAAACAGGACCAGTTGCCTCGCTACCACGGGCGCGATGTCGCCATCAAGCTTGCCCATCTGGCGAGCTGCCCCGTCATCCTCGGCTCGGCAACGCCCTCGCTGGAATCGTGGGTGAACACCGGCGTCTCTTCCTCGCCCGTCGGCGACAAGCCTGGCTCAGCCGGAAAGTATCGCCTCTGGGAGCTGACCGAGCGCCTGGGCGGCGGCCGACTCCCGCCCGTGGAAATCGTCGATTTGACCGCCGAACGCCGGCGCATGCGGCAGGCCCATCCCTCGCGCGATCCCTGGCAGGACTTGATCGGCCCGCGACTGGAGACCGCCCTCCGCGAAACCCTCGCCGCCGGCGGCCAGGCCATCCTCCTCCTCAACCGCCGCGGCTACTCGACCTACATCGCCTGCGCCGATGCCGTGTGCGGTTACAAACTGCAATGCGACGAGTGCGATGCGCTCATGGTCCACCACCGCGTGCTCACCACACCGGGCGATGCAGGCGCAACTGTCACCCCACGCAAGGCCGTCGTGCGATGCCACCATTGCCTCGCGCAGGTGCTCCTCCCCGACAAGTGCCCGCAGTGCGCCAAGCAACTCATCCGTCTCGGCATGGGCACGCAGCGTCTGGAAGAGGAACTGGCGGCCAAATTTCCCGAACTCGGCGGTGCTCTCGCGACCGAAGCCGCCATCGACTCCTCAGAATCGGCCGTCGTCCGAGTCGACAGCGATACCACCCGCTCCGGGCGCGAGTGGTTCGAGGTGCTTTCTCGCTTCGCATCCGGCCAGATCCGCGTCCTGCTCGGCACTCAGATGATCGCCAAAGGGCTGGATTTCCCCAACGTCCGCCTCGTCGGCGTCATCAACGCCGACACCGCGCTCGGTCTTCCCGACTTCCGCGCCGGCGAGCGCACCTTCCAGATCGTCAGCCAGGTTGCCGGACGCGCCGGACGCAGCGCGCTCGGCGGCCGCGTCATTGTCCAGACGATGGAGCCGAACGCCCCCGCGATCCGCTACGCCGCCGCGCACGACTTCGTCGGCTTTGCAACCAGCGAAATGCAGATCCGCCGCCGCGCGGGCCTTCCGCCCGCCACGCGCATGGCCCGCATCATCTGCCGCGACCGCGACCACCTTAAGGCCAAGGTGGCTGCCGACCGTCTCACCGCCGCGCTCAACACCGAGATCCAGTCCCGAAAGTGGGAGGATTCGCTCCGAATCGATGGCCCGGTACTCGCGCGCGTCGGTCGCATCGCGGGCTATCACCGCTTCGAGATTCTTCTGATCGGTCGCCAGCGCATGGCGATACAGGAAGTGCTCGCGGCCGCGCGAGCGGCCGGTCTGGTCAAGAGCGATGCGCACACGGCCGTCGATGTCGATCCCGTCTCCCTGATGTAGCGATGCCCGTCGCGCCGCCTTCCGCCGCACTTGCGTCGCGCTTATCCTCCGCCCGTGATCGTCCACCTCAACGGCGAACTCCTCCCGCTCGAGCAGGCCCGCATCAGTCCGCTGGACCGCGGCTTTCTCTTCGGCGACGGAGTCTACGAAGGCCTGCGCGCGATCCCGGACTTCGAGAGCAACACCCGCATCGTTGGACTCGGCCTGCACGTCAATCGCATGCAGGCCGGCCTCGATGAAGCCGGAATCGCATGGGATGCCGCGTGCCTCGGACCCGCCAGCCGCGAGCTCCTGCACGCCAACAACCTCCGCGACGCATTCGTCTACTGGCAGGTCAGCCGCGGCACTCCCGTCGCGGGCGAGCCGATCCGATCCCGCGTCCCTGCCCCCGGCAGCGCAATGAAGCCGACCGTCTTCGGCTACTGCACTCCTCAGCCGCCGCTCGATTCGATCGTGAACCCACCCGTCAAGCGAGCCATCGTCTGCGAGGACATCCGCTGGCGACTCGGCCACCTCAAGTCCATCTCGCTCATGGGCAACGTGGTCACGGCCATTCGCGCCGACCGGCACGGCGGCGATGAAGCCGTCATGGTTCGATCCGGCATCGTCACCGAGGGCTTGGCGACCAACATCATCCTCGCCCACCAAGAGCAACTTTCGACGCCGAGCCTTGACAGCGTCCCGATTCTCGCCGGCATTACCCGCTCCATCCTTCTCCGCGCAGCGCCCGACATCTGCGAGCAGACGATCCCCGTTGCCGATCTCGAAACCGCTTCCGAGATCATGCTTATCGGCACCACCACGCTGGTCACCTCTATCACCCACCTCGACGGCCGCACCATCAACGACGGCTCTCCCGGCCCCGCCGCCAGGCGGCTCCTCAAATCTCTCCTCTCCGCCATCCACGAGCGCCGCGACGACTGGTAGCATCCGCCATGGACTTCGCCGGCAAACGCATCACCGTCATGGGGCTCGGTCGCTTCGGCGGCGGTGTGGGTGTTGCGCGATGGCTCTGCGCGCAAGGTGCCGACGTGCTCGTGACCGACACAGACACCCCCGATAAGCTCACCGATTCGCTCGCGGCCATCCACCCCCTCATCGACTCCGGCCAGATTTCCCTCCGCCTCGGCGAGCACAACGTCTCCGACTTCACCACCTGCGACCTCGTCGTCGCCAACGTCGCCGTGCCTAAGCCGTGGGAGAACCGCTTCCTTCGCGCCGCCGAGGCCGCACGAATACCAGTCGCCACCGAGATCTCGCTCCTCATCGACCATCTGCCCGCACACACCCGCGCTCGCACCATCGCCGTCACCGGTTCGGCCGGCAAGAGCACCACCACCGCGATGATCCACCACGCCCTCACCGCCGCCCTCCGTCCGACCGGCGCGCAAGTCTTGCTCGGCGGCAACATCGGCGGCTCCCTCCTTGGCGAACTCGACCGCATCGACGAGCGCACATGGCTCGTCCTCGAGCTCTCCAGCGCCATGCTCTACTGGCTCGAACGCACCGGCGAGGGCACCCGCCGGTGGTCGCCCCACATCGCCGTCGCCACCAACCTCTCCCCCAACCACATCGACTGGCACGGCGACCTCACCCACTACCGCGCTGCCAAGCAGTCCCTCATCCGCCATCAGTCCCCCCGCGACACCGTCATCCTCGGCGATTCCATCTGGGATTGGCGAGAACTCACCGCGGCCGCGACCGCCAGGATCGACCCCGCAACCTTCTCGCTGCCCATGAAGCTCCCCGGCGATCACAACCGTACCAACGCCGCCGCCGCCGCGCTCGCCTGCCGCGCCGCAATACCCACCGCCGATCCGAGCATCATCGACCGCGCCATCGCCGATTTCGCCGGCCTCGCGCACCGCCTGCAACTCGTCGCCGAAGTCCAACTCGCCCCAGGCGAGCCTCTCCGCTTCTACAACGACTCCAAGTCCACCACGCCCGAATCGTGCCTCAAAGCCCTCGAGGCCCTGGGCGATCTGCCCGGATTTTCAACGTCCCGAATCCACCTCATCGCCGGCGGCTACGACAAAGGCTCGGACCTCACGCCCATCGCCGCCGCGGCCGCGAGACTCGCCCGACTCTACACCATCGGCAAGACCGGCCCCGCGCTCGCCGCGGCCGCGGGCGAGCGCGCTGCCGAGTGTGGCACGCTCGAACTCGCCTTCGATACCGCGCTCGCCGCGATGAGACCGGGCGACGCTCTCCTGCTCAGCCCCGGCTGCGCCTCGTGGGATCAGTTCGTTAACTTCGAGCAGCGCGGCGAGCGATTCGTCAAGCTGGTGGAAGGATTGGTCAATTGAACTCCGTTCGAACGCTCTTGATCGCGCTCGCTTCCCTCGCGCTCGCCGCGTGCCAGTCCCCGCCCCCCCCATATGCGCACGTCAGCGTCGCCGCACCTCGGCCGCTTTCCACATCGACGGCCCCACCCGACACTGCTCCAGCCACCGCGCTCGTCGAGCTTTTTCCGCACGTCCGCGTCGATCGCACCAATGCCCTCGTCGAGTTCGACGCAACCCTCTCGCCCATGCTCGTCCCTGACGCCAACGCGCCCCTGTTCTTCCTCGAAGTCCTCGCCTGCCTGCCCGACACACGCGAGCACGAGACCCTGCTGGTCTGCAAGGCCCGTCCATCGCACATCCACGCCGCCTTGCTGCTCATCGGCCTGAAGCCCGGCGAGCCGGGCGGATGGAAACTCGTCGGCGACGCCCTCGTGCCCATCGATCCCACCGGCGATGCTCTCGAAGTCCGCTTCGTCTATGCCGATGCTTCCCAGGGTGCCACCCCCATAGAGGCCGACCCCTTCGATTGGATCATCAGCGCCCGCGATCGGGCTTCCATCAAATCAGCGATTCAGGCGCTCGCCGCCAAGGACAGTCGCCCAGCGTCCGCGTGGGTCTTTGCCGGCTCGCGTTTCGTCACCGCGAAACAACGCGACGGCCTCTCGAAAGAGATCTACGACGCCGACTACTCCGGCACCGTCATCGGCCTCACCACTTTCGGATCAGAGGTGATTGCGTTCGCACGCACCCTCAGCCCCGAAGCCGGCGTCGAAGAGCCCGAGTGGATCGCCCAAATGCCCGCGCTCCCGCCCGCGGCAACGCCCGTGACGGTGCGGATCCGACCGGCCCAGCCGCGGCTCATCCAGCGTTAGCAGGCCGTTGAAAAACCCACCTCACACGCACCGAACAGCGCAACCGTGGGGGAAGCTGGTGCGAACAGTGGGGTATGCGAGGACGCACCAACAGCCAAGTGAACCTGTTCGTGAAGATCAATCTTGAGGAGCTTGTGCCGCCGGATCATCCGATCCGGGCGATCAAGCGGAT
>Ga0163150_10009423_pt1 | contig 10811 bp, 9 predicted proteins | sample OliLakLV19P2IB_FD_148628 | JGI IMG/M metagenome (GOLD analysis project Ga0163150, IMG submission 148628) | Freshwater microbial mat bacterial communities from Lake Vanda, McMurdo Dry Valleys, Antarctica - Oligotrophic Lake LV.19.P2.IB | ecosystem: Environmental > Aquatic > Freshwater > Lake >...
TTGGACGCGCGCTCAGCGAATATCAGGATGAGTTCCGCCGCGGCGATTTTTTGATTCGCAACGTGGTGGGTGCCGATCCCAAGAGTGGTGCAATCGCGGTGGGCGATTATCTTCGCCCAGGTCAGACGGTGCAGTTTCACATTCGCGATGCAGCTTCAGCAGACGAAGATCTGCGCGAGTTGCTCAAAAGTGATTCAGCAGAGTCTGGAGCAGAGAGTGTTGGCCGTCGCGCAGCCGGCGCGTTGCTCTTCACGTGCAACGGCCGCGGCACGCGACTGTTCCCGGAACCGCACCATGATGCGCAGTGCATCGCGGCCAGTCTTGGCACAATCCCGCTAGCGGGGTTTTTTGCGCAGGGAGAGATCGGCCCGGTCGGTGGCAAGAACTTCTTACACGGCTTCACCGCCAGCGTAGCCGTGTTTGAGGAAGTGGATCGGCTGAAGTAGAACGCAATTGCAGGCAGCGAAATACGCGTTATGCAGTGAATTCCTCAATACGCCGTGAAGAACCGCGCGTCGGTCCCCCCTGCTCCAATCTTGATATCAAGTCGCTTGGAACAGCGCGGGCAGTGTCCCGTATACGCTGTCTGTTGTCGATTGACATAGATGCGCGAATAGACATCGCAGCAGGCGAAATGAATGCCGATATATCGGCGCGATGCGGCGGACGCACTCTCTGCTGGACCGCGCTCAGTGCCACGCGCGGCAGGTCGCGCCGGTGGATCCGGTTCACTGGTCAGGTCTAAATACTCACCTGGCATAAAGCACCAATCGATGCAGTCCGGTACATCAATAACGCCCATTGATAGCGGTGAGAATACCAAACCCTCACCGCATGCGCAGAGTACCTAAAAGGAAATCGGCGGTAAATACCAGCCAGAAAACTCCTGATTACATCTCTTTTAGTGAACCTGCAACCGGCCGAATCGGTCCATGACACAGAGCCAGAAATACTGGCCTCAAAGCCTGACTTGACCACCGTTTAACGCGCAGCTAGACTAAACTTACCGAATCAACTGAGTCTTTGTACCGGAAAACAATTGATGAACTTGTTGCGAACCAACCTGCTACCGCTGCTCCTACGGGGCCTATCCGGCTCTCGGCTGTAGGGTTCGTCCATATTTCTGCCAAAGTGCAAGCAAACATATGAACCCCAGAAGCCGAGCGGCCTCTGGGGTTTTTTCGTAACCCATCAACTACCGTCCCATACCGACACCACAAATAGCTTTAGGTTTCAGTAGTCATGAGCGACTCACGCACGATCAAGATCTTTGACACCACCCTTCGCGATGGCGAACAATCTCCCGGTGCCAGCATGAATCTGGCCGAGAAGCTCGAACTTGCTCAGGCATTGTGCGATCTCAAGGTCGATATCATCGAGGCCGGTTTTCCCATCGCCTCGCCCGGTGACTTTGAAGCGGTCCGCGAAATCGCCTCCACCATTCGCGGGGCCACGATCTGCGGGCTGGCCCGTTGCAACGACGCCGACATCGATCGTGCCTGGGAAGCGCTGAAGCACGCTTCGACCCCGCGGATTCATATTTTCCTGGCCACCAGCGCCATCCACCGCGAATTCAAACTCAAGATGGACAAGCAAGAGATCATCCGCCGTGCCGTGGGGGGGGTGCAGCGTGCCGCAAAATACTGCGACGATATCGAGTTCAGCCCTGAGGATGCGGCACGGACGGAGAGCGACTTCCTGTGTGAAGTGGTCGAGGCGGCCATCGCCGCTGGGGCGACCACGGTCAATATTCCCGATACAGTGGGCTACGCCACCCCGGCACACTTTGGCGGTGTGATTCGCAACTTAAAAAACCGCGTGCCAAATATCGATCGCGCGGTGATTAGCGTCCATTGCCATAACGATCTGGGCCTGGCCGTGGCCAACAGTCTGGCCGGAATCGAAAACGGTGCCGGGCAGGTCGAATGCACCATCAACGGCATTGGCGAACGAGCCGGGAATTGCTCGCTGGAAGAGATCGTCATGGCGCTCCGCACGCGCTATGACTACTATCAGGCCGATACGCGGATTGAAAGCCGCCGACTGGTTCCCACCAGCCGACTCGTCTCGAACATCACCGGCCTACAAGTGCAGCGCAACAAGGCCATCGTGGGCAAGAACGCCTTTGCTCACGAAGCCGGTATCCATCAAGACGGCATGCTCAAGGAACCTCGCACCTACGAGATTATGCGCCCGGAAGATGTCGGGCTGGCGAAGACGGACCTCGTGATGGGCAAACACAGCGGCCGGGCCGCCCTGGCCGATCGCGCCAAGGCGCTTGGCTATCACCTCACCGGCGAGCAGCTTCAATCGGTCTTTGAACAGTTCAAGATTCTGGCCGACAAGAAGAAGGAAATCTATGACGGTGACATCGCGGCACTGTGCGAGCAGCAGTACCTCAACGGTGCCGACCAGTGGAACATCGAGAGTTATCACATCCAGTGCGGCAGCGGCGAAAAACCAACCGTCACGCTGGTACTTGAACGTGGTCAGACACGGTCCACCGAAACGATGACCTGCGGTGACGGCCCGGTCGATGCGATCTTCTTGGCGATCGAAAAGATCACCGGTATCACCGTGGTTTGTCGCGATTTTCGTGTGCAGGCGATCACCGTGGGTAAGGATGCGCAGGCTGAGGTGAATGTCGAAGTAGTCCATGATGATCACGTTTATCGCGGCCGTGGCGTTTCGACTGATAGTGTGGAAGCGAGTGCCCGTGCGTTCTTAAATGCGATCAACCGCGTTGAGGTTTCCGCCGGGGGTCGCCTCCACCCACAGCATAGTGATGCACCACCGGCGCTGTGAGGCCTTTTCTGTTCTCGCCGCAACTGCAGCTCCTGTTTTTCACCGCAGAGAACGCCAAGAGCGCGAAGGACGCGCAGAGATAGGACACAATCCTACGCTTTTTGTTCAACCTTTATCCTTCGTATCCTGTTCATCCTTGTTCAAAAAACAGAAATAAGAAAGACAGTATTAACAAGGATGAACGGGATGAACTGGATAGGGGGCAATTATCTTCTCTGTGTCATCCCTCTGCGCACTCTGCGGTAAGAAAATGAATCGTCAGAACGCGCTTATCCGCCGCCTGTGAACCAGTTGTACTGATTCAGCAGTTCACCAATTCCAAACGACGCCAGATTCGCCAGCACAATCGCGGCCATATCCTGCAATATCGCCCGTACCCGTGCGTGTTGAGCGTCGTCAGTGGCGGAAGTCGCATCACGGTCGGCGTTGGAAAACTGTGGATCGCGCCAATACGCCAGATAGAACAACGCACACTCTGCCACTGGAGCAAATGTTTCAGCCACCAGCAAATAGCGCCAGCGCTCACTTCCGGCGAACAGCACCGGCAACACCAGCACCACAATCGGATAAGTGCAGGCCGTCAGCCACAACCCGGCAACGATCCGTGTTGTCCAACTATGCCGTTGTGAAAGCAGGACGCACAGGATCGGCAGTTCAACTGCCACTGTCAGCACATAACCGATCGGCAAAAAGGACCAAAGCTGATCGGCAAACATTCGGTGGTTGCCTACACATCCTCGGGCGTTGGATGGACCCACGGTTCGCGGTACTTACGTGCCAGTCGCGCATTAGCTTCGTCGTCGTTCTTGATCTTGGCGGCCTGCGGATCCCATTGGATGTCACGCCCCAGGTCCATCGAAAGATTCGCTAGTATGCAGCAGGCCGATGAGATGTGACCTTCTTCAATATCTGCCACCGGCTTGCGTTTTTCTTTACGCGCAGCCAAAAAGTCCAACATGTGCCGCCGCGTGGAAGAGGCAGCGAACGGCTCTGTCTCCTGATGTTCTGCATCCTCTGGGTACTTGGCTTGCTCGTCGAACCAGGTTCCGTGTTCGCGCTGGCCCCCATCCTTGGGTATGAACTCGTACTTGAAGACACTCATCTTCAGCGTCCCCTTGTCGCCGTACAAGAACGCGGCCCACGGATAATCCGGGTCACCCGGCGTACCCCAACTCCGCTGCGTCCAGACCACTTGCGTCTCTGGGTATTCAAACAGCGCGTTCTGAGTATCGACGATATTCACGCGTGAATCCTTGGCATGCTGATACGCTCCACCAACGGCACTGATTCGCGATGGCCAACCGAGCTTCAAAAAGTACCGCACGACGTCAAACATATGTACGCACAGGTCACCAATCTGACCGTTGCTGAACTCAGTCCGGTCGCGCCAGGCGCGCGGCTGAATGCCGGGAAAATAGTCGACCCACTGCGCTGGTCCAACAAAGAAGTCCCAGTCCAGTTCCTTAGGGGGTGGCGCGGCTGGCGGAAAATTGTCACGCACTGGATAGTAGCTATGCACATCAACGTAGCCAACCTTGCCCAGCTTGCCGCTGTCGATGAATTGCTTGCGCACATGCGCCAGATGCGGCGCACTACGCCGCTGTAAGCCAACCTGCACCGTGCGGTTGTACTTCCGCGCGGCGGCGACCATCGCCGCTCCTTCAACTACATCCACGCTGATCGGCTTCTGCACATAGACATCGGCACCCGCCTTGCAAGCGGCAATCATCGGCAGCGCATGCCAGTGGTCCGGCGTACCAATAATCGCAATTTCTGGTTTTTGTTCTTCCAGCAGCTTGCGATAATCTTTATACCCCGGTGGTCGCTTCCCAGAGGGCTGTCGCTTGGCAACGATGTCGGCTGCACCGTCGAGCATTCGCTGATCGACATCGCATAGACCGACCACCTCTACCGGTGCGACTTGCATCAGATGAAACAGATCGGTCTTGCCGTACCAGCCCGATCCGATCAGTGCTACGCGATGCGGCTTGTTATCTTCTGCCGCAAATGCACGGGTCTGCAAGGTTGCCAGTGTGGCCGCCGAAAGTGCGGCGGTAGTCGAAAGAAAACTTCGTCGATCCATTTTTTATTCCCCCCGGAATGTTGTCGATCAAGGTGAACGCGGGTTGATTATATACTACGGCAAGGCGCAATGCGAAATCCTGTAGATTGTCGAGGCGAACCGGCAAATTTGATGTGCCACTGGCTCTGCCAGTGAAAACGCACGGCTTTGAGAACAAGTGTGAGATTTGTGGCAAAGCGTTCCAGGCGAGTGGGTCGCGACAATTGCCATTCACTGTCGTGGAAACGTATTGGTGGATTGCATTCATCCCTACAAACTGAAAATACCAAAGCACTGGCGGAGCCAGTGGCACACGGTCTCGCGACGCGGGAATTACACACTCTGCCATTCCTACAGCAACCGCAGCAGGAACGGCACCTCGGCCAGGACATGCAGCATCGCTACGGTGAAATACACATCGCGCGTGGTGGCGTAATCGGCAATGAACCCGGCCCAAAAACCGAGCACCGCAAAGAACCCTGCCGCCAAAATCGCTCCACAGACCATTCGCCAGCTATAGGACCCGCGTGCCAGTGGCACTTGATCAAGCCGCCACAGTTTTCCGCGCAAACTGACCAGCGGGATCGCAATCAGCCACACCCCGTAGTGCAGCATCTCTAGAAACGTATGCGTCGAGACCAGCAAATGGCTGGAGACGTTTGTCAAAATTCCAGCCCCGGCGTGCAAAGTAATGCGTGCGGTCAACGCATCCTCACCGGGCAACGACTCCGTCGCCGACAAATGCCACCAGAGCGCGGCCAGCAGCACCGGCACCGCACACAAGCAACCGCGATACGCGCGCTGCCAGTCCGGCTTGTGTACTGCTATCTCCCGATCCAGAAACCACATCGCCATCACCGGGTGCAAATAAATCAGCCCGAGATCCCAAGCCTGCGGTGCCAGCCAATTTACTCCGATCACCGCCAGGCCGACCGGTGCGATCCACCCCCAATCGCGCGTCGGATTCTGCCTGCTCCGCATCAGCACTAGCGCCACAATCCAAGCCACCAGCGCGGTGTTCCAGATTGCCAGGCCGGTGAGCCAACCGTCATGGTCCCAGCCCAGCCGATCCGTAATCCACGGCAGCGCCGCAAACGCGGCCGTCAGTGTCAATACTCCACTGATGCCCGTCAGAAAATAAATCCGCAGCGGTCCCCAACGCGGCGGCATCCGGCTCATCAGGTATCGCGCCTCAAACCAGTTGTGCGGGCCGGCAAATAGAAACACTGTCACGATCGAGAAACCGAGCGGTGCCCAGCCGGCCAGCAGGCAGGCTGCGACCATTACCACAAGCGTGACCAGCGCAAACGCCCGCGCAGCAGCCGACGAATGTCCTTCGACGACGTGCTGCGCAGGAGATGAGAATGACACCGTGGACATTCGGAAGCCCAAATAGCAGTGGCTCAATGCAGAACAAGTACGATTGCGAATTACGGCGACGGTGCGCTGCTGGCTTCCGGTGGGGGCGCACTTGCTGGCGCGGCGGAGTCTCGCGGTGGCCGATTGAATCTGCGACCTTCTGGGGCTAAATCCCAGGCAAGCACTAGCTTGACATCGTCTCCCGCATCCGCGATGACAATCTTCAGCGGCCCGTCCATCATGTAAGCTCCTTCCGGGAGGCGCGGGATATTGACCGCCGGCTTATCTGATCCATGAATCGGCGGTGGAATATCTGCCATAAGCAAGTTCGTCGCTGCCAGCGCTGCCGCAACTCCGACCACCGCAACCGAGGCAATCCGTGTCCGCTTGCTACCGCGTCGAACAAAGAACAAACCTCCCACCGCGAGCGACATGGCAATGCCGGCGACAATCGTCCGCTGCCGCTGACCGGCGTCGCTTTGCTTCTCGGCTTCTGTCGATTTCGCTGCATCCTTCAAGAACTTGGCCGGAATCGTCAGCACCGATTCGGTTGCCTTGGCATCGCGCGTGACGACTAACTGCGGTTTACTACTGTCGGTAATGTCTTTTCGTCGCGGACGTGGCCGCGGTCTGCCTGGATCAGCGATATCCGCATAGACACTCGACACCACCAATGCACCGATCAAAACCGCCAGACATGTCACCACGTGCTGACGCCCTGCTCGGCGCCCCACGTTCTGCACGAAATGTCTCATCGCACTCTCCTTCACATTGAGAAGTTCAAGCCGACCAACAGACCTGTTGCCGGCCACCGATCAGTCTAGCGAATGCAACTGGTCAATTGCCAGAGAAATTGGCAGGAAATTTATCTGCCGCGAACCGCCGTGTGCCACTGGCTCCGCCAGTGCTCTTGCCCATGCGTATAACGCACCATCGAACCTGCTATAAGACGTTGAAGGATGTCAGCCGCCACGCGCTAGCGGAGCGCGACAGTCGCCTTTCGCTCCGCGAAAGAGTGCGGAGCGCGTAGCCAGCGCTTGGTTTCAGAACGCCTTCAACTTCTGACCACACTTTGCAAAGGCTTCGGCACCGGGACGGCACCTGCTGCGTTTACGCCACAAACGCCAAGTAATAGAAAATCCACCCGGTCACCGCCGTTAGCGTCATTTCGATCGCGGCAATTTTCCCCCACCAGATATGCCGACCGCTATAGACGCTGGGTGCAGGCGGATCGGGAATATACCGCAGCCCGTGATACACAACGTAGATCCAGATGAACGCCGTCGGCACCGAACACAACAGGTGCACGATCAGGCTGGGAAACACCAGGCTCTCATAATATGGTGACTTTTCGGCTAATGGCCGCCACGGGGTGACGTACTGAATGTCAATTTCAAAGATCACCACCGTGACCAGAAGCAACCCGGCCAGAATGAGCTGCACAGTTTTGTGCAAACCGTATCGCTGGTGGTGCTTGACTTGCCCGATGCTCCACCACATCACCGGCACGATCAAGAGCATTGCCACGACGACAACGTCCAGCATGATCGACGCTCGTGTTCCCAAAAAACCATCCATCCTGCATCCTCGGCCAATCGTCCCCGGTCAATCGAATTTAACGCCAGCAGCATGACAACGGCGGCGGCAATTCCGCCCGCAGAATTAAGTTCCGACACAATGCTGGTAGCCCGGCATTTTAGCAGTGACCGCCGTTTTTCGACAGACTGGATCGCCAGGGGTGATATTCCAACGGTGTGAGCGTCCCATCAGCCGAAACGCGCTAGCGTCCGGTTATCTACGTTCGAGGCGTTCACACATTCCAGCGCTTGAGGCTGCTGCGTTCATTGCGCCGACTTGGCAGCCGCGAAGCGGCAAGTTAGGATGGCACATTCCAAGCTAGGAAGCACTTTCAATGGCCGAGTGGCGGAATAGGCAGACGCACGGGACTTAAAATCCCGTGATGGGTAACCATCGTGCGGGTTCGATCCCCGCCTCGGCCAATGAGTTTTTGCAACGATTTGTATGCAACAGGTACGTGCTACTCACCTGGCTGGTGCAGTTGCAGCATTGGCAGGTAGTGTCTTCGACGGCTCGCGAATCTCCACGTTGCGGTAGAACAACTCGGCCGCTTCGATCTCCAGCGCGATGCGCCCCTTGGTGATGGGTGTGGTCTTCTCCAAATCCTTCTCGTCGATCAGCCGCACGTTTTCACAAGCGTTGACCAGCTTGCCATTCACCCGGTGTTCGGCACGGCCGCCGCGTACCGATAGCTCCAGCGTGTTCCATCCATCCACCTCAGACATCTTCTCGCGGGCTTGATAAAACAGCCCACGCGTTTTGTCTCCCATCGTGCGGACCATGCCCCCTTCGCTGGTCGCACGAAAGGTCGGCATCTCTTCCTTCGCCGTGGCCGGATCGATCGAGGTCTCTCCCTGCATGCCATACAGCATCAGCAGATCACCAACGTCTGTCTGTTGGATCTGGAATTGCAAAGAACAGGGCCAGACCTTGTCGGCCCCGGTGATGTGATAGTACAAACCACCATCACGCTTCAGGTTATAACGCGGGGCGAACTTTTTGGTTCCCCATTTGTATTGCAACCGCAGGTCGTAGTCGCCGTATTCTTTTTCCGTACTGATGTAGCCCATCACCACTTTGTCGCCATCTTTGGCATCGCGATAGAGATGAATCGCGCCATCCTCGATCGACACCACCTTGTCGGGGTCGTTCCCTTTGCCATGTTCTTGCAAAAACGTGTACCAACCATCAAGGTTCTTGCCGTTGAAGAGTGGCCGAAAGCCGTCTTTGTCTGTGCTCGCTGGCTTGGTTGCAGGTGCGGTTTCTTTCTCTGCGGCGAGCGCGATGCTGTACGTTCCGCAGAGCGCGATTGCTATGGCAACGGCTAGACTCCAGGCGCTGCGCGACAGAATCGTGCCGGTGAACAGAAGAGCGGTCGAATGAAGTTTTGCTTCAGCGGTGAATCTATTTGTCATTTGTAATCAATCATCGTTTATTTGTTATTGGATACGTGAATCGATCCTAGCACAAGGTGTGGCTTTTTTTCAAGCGCGACAAGTAGGCGCATTGGCCCAGATGCACGGGTTCGCATCTTTTTTTCTTTCTTAGCGGCTTTGCGCCTTGGCGTGCGCTCCTGCCAATGCCGAAAGGGTTCACGCAAAGACGCCAGGGCGCAAAGGCGCGGTCAACGCTTGATGGCGGTTTTGTTTTTTGCCACGGCGTCACGGAATGCATGGAGAAGAATGTATTGAACAAAGATGGACATTATGGACAAGATACTGGGATTACGGCTAGATCGGCGTGACAGCGGTAGTAAGACGGGGTTTCTGGCGATTTCTCGGTATATCTCTGTTGCTAACAGCATTTTCACTAACATTGTGGCGACAAGTTCCTTGCATTCATTCTCAATCAGGACTAAGTTGAGCTTCGCCCGTTGCGAAGTTTGCCCGAATCGGGTCGAAACTTCGGATGCTAGGCGTTCAAGATTGTGCAATTTCAAAGCAGCTTTTTTCTAAGAAGGATCCCATCATGAACATGCCACGTGTTGCAATGTTCGCACTAGTGCTAACTGCCCTGTTTGGGGCGGCCGATTCCGCAAACGCGGCGGTACATTATTACCAAGCTTTCCTGGACGGTCCCAGCGAATTTCCAGCAAACGCATCACCTGGAACAGGGTATGGAACATTCGACTACGACGATACTCTCCATACCCTCGCGATTGCGTTCGATTTTCAGGGTCTGACCGGCACGACAACCGCGGCGCACTTGCATGCGCCGACAACGATCCCAGGTTCAGGGGCAGCCGGCGTTGCCAGCACAACTCCCTATTTCGCGGGCTTCCCTGTTGGTGTCACCAGCGGAACCTACAGCAACGTTCTCGATTTGACCCTCGCATCCAGTTACAACGCGAGCTTCATCACCGCCAATGGTGGCACCACCGCCACTGCTGAGGCCGCCTTGGCAGCGTTTTTTGCAGCCGAAAAGTCGTATTTGAATATTCACACCTCGACGTTTGGGGGTGGGGAAATCCGCGGCTTTCTTGTGCCCGTTCCTGAGCCAAGCACGCTGCTCCTCGGTGGTATCGGGCTGATCACGGCAGTAGGCTATGCAGTCCGCCATCGCCGAATCGTTTCGACGAACTAAGCCATCGCAGGAAAGCGTTCTGTCTAGACTAGTGCTGCGTCACAGCTAAAAATAGAGATTGGACAAATCAGCCGCATGGCGCTAGCCACCGGTTTTTTTACCGCTCCAACCGTGGGCTAGCGCCCAACGGCTAATACAATAATGAAGCCGTGACAATCCACCAAGGCCTCCGGGACGTTGTTCCGGAGGCCTTGGCGTTTTTATGAGCGCGTTGACGGAACGCAATCAGAGGACCGCGAAGATTGAAATGAACAAGGATGGACAGGATGAACAGGATGCTGCGGCTAGGGCTTGATCGGCGTGACGGTAGTGGTGAGGCGGGGTTTGAAGTTTTCGTTGTAGAAATTCAAGTACCGCTGTAGCGCCTCTTTTGCGTACGGCGAATTATGCAAATCAATTCCGAGTGTATTCAGAGCAAACTCGA
>Ga0163150_10009431_pt1 | contig 10804 bp, 18 predicted proteins | sample OliLakLV19P2IB_FD_148628 | JGI IMG/M metagenome (GOLD analysis project Ga0163150, IMG submission 148628) | Freshwater microbial mat bacterial communities from Lake Vanda, McMurdo Dry Valleys, Antarctica - Oligotrophic Lake LV.19.P2.IB | ecosystem: Environmental > Aquatic > Freshwater > Lake >...
GTCGTAGGGAAATTGAAAACGTATAGGCCGGATGGGCTGGGAGTTTTTTTGGCCCGCCAATCGGTTGCCGGGAGCATTCCGGTCGTAGGGGGGGTGGACCATGATATTGCCGTGGGCTGGGCAATAGACAACTTGCATCTCGAAGTGCCCCGTTGGCGAATGTGTAGCGGCCAGATTTGACACGGAGGGGATTGCGGGCACGAGGGATCATCCCTCCGAGAGATTCCACATTCGAACGCCAACTGGAGCGAAATCGTACTTCAGCGCGGAACCACCCAGAGCAGAGGAGTTCGGTTGGTTTTGTTCAATGGTGTATAACTCGATTCTCGCTGGCGGACATCTCGATGAGGAGACGGCTATTGATGCGGGCGACTCGAATCCCGAGGTCAGGAACATCGATTCGTGACGCATGTGCTTGACATCCTCGGACAACGCTTACCAGTTAAGAAACTGACTTTAGAATGGTTCGCCGAAACCAGCTTCTACTTTCTATATTCGTCCCCTGCCTCTGCTTTGCGCAGCCGACCATCGGCTTTGCGCAGAGCACGGACGGGCAAATCCTAACGACGCAAATCCGTGGTGTGACATTCACCAACGCCGCCGCGAAGCATGCGGGCGTTTCGCTTAACGACGTAAGTTTTCCGGTGAAATCAGGTACGGTCGCGGCTGTCGATCGGGGTGGTCCGATGTCGATTGAGTTCGGGCGGCCCACTGCGTCGTTCTCGGCATTTGTCACGCATACCAAGCGCGTTACGGTGTCTGCGTATGAAGTTGCTTCGCTCCGCTATCTCAGACCGCGATATGGTTCGGCGATACGATCCGGCGGCCGGAACGGTAACCAGAGTTGGAGGTCAATTTTCGCCGTCAAAAACAGGCGAAAGCTTGGGGGGTGATGGCGGACCTGCGACCCGATCGAGGCTGTTTAACACCGGTGGGCCGGTCTTCGATAGAGCACAAATAGAGCACAAAGAAGAAGTCTTCAAATGAGGTTGGCCTCACCGGCGGAGAGCCGTGATTCGAGGTCGGCAATCAACTCTTCGATCCCTGCGAGGAGTTCGGTAGCACTCGTGAACTGACGAGTCTCGCGCAAGATAACAAGGCCGCGTAAGCTGTCGAGCGTGAGTGGGAAATTGCCACGCGAGGCCTTGGCGAGCATTTCATTGGCCAGCTCGATGACGTGATCTCCCGAATACCCAATATCCGGCGCTTCGGGCCGAAGCCCCGCTGCGATGCGGACTGCCTTAGGGATGTCCCAGTAGCGTACCCGACACGCCTCAATGCGGTCATAGAGTTCCCGCACTCGCATTGCCGTGACCTCCGCACTTACCGTGCCGCGCAATGCGGCGAGTGAGGTGAGGTGAACGTTCGTCAAGGTCGCTGCTTCCGCCGCGCCGCTTTGGAAACCAGCTTCGCAGAGGAGAATGCCGCGGTCAGCCCCCAGGTCGGCGACGATCTCCCGGAGGGCAAGAACGTGCAGCTTGGTGACTGGTTTGCTCCAATGTTTGCACTCGACGATCCAGACCACGTCGAACCCGACGTGGTGGGACTTCACGTACAGCTCGATCGCATGCTTCGTGCGGACACCCTGCACGGTGTGATCGGTGGTTGCTTCAAGCCCGAGCCTGCGGAAGAACGCGGCGACCTCTTCTTGGTATTCCTGCCACGTACTCGCCATGCTTTCGACTATGCCGGCGCTGGCGGGTTCTGTTGGCTGCGACGGATGACCCCTTCGACGATCTCATGGAGGCGGTTCGCCGCGTCGTGGAGGTCGGCAGGATCAACGGACTCGACGCCGTGCACGACACCGTTGCGCATGCGACGGATGCGCTCGAACTCCCGCATGTCCGGGACGAACTGAGCCATCAACTTTCCCGTTGGCATGACGACGCGATGCTGATCGGAACTGGGATAAATGTCTCGCGTCACCCGTTCAAGCCGTGCCCACTCGGAGAGCAGGTGGCCGATGGCTTCGTGGAGTTCTGCCGCTGATGGCTCGACGGCTTCGTCCGCGCGAGTCGAGAGTGGCCGTGCGGCCCTGATCTCCTCGTACATCTTGTATCGCGATTCATCTTCCGCGAGTAGTCGGTCGATGATTTGCTCAGCGATCGGTCGCCGCTCCGTGTCGTGATGTACCGATTCGATAAAGGGCTTGAGCTGTTCTGGGGTGAGCAGGTTGAGGCGCTTGAGCAGCTCGAACAAAAGGTCCACGCGTCCAAGCACGGAAGGCGCCAGCCGGCCTTGCGCTGCGAGCGCTGTCCTGCTGAGCAAGTGTGACGCGAGATCGAAATGGTTCTCGAACTGCCGCTCGCTCCCAGCGACGCGTGCTTCCCCTGCCTTCTGCAGGCGCTCAAGCGCGATCTCGCCAGCGATCACGAGGCCGTTGAGTTCGTCGAGGATCGCGTACTCCTCATCCGAGAGCGTTCCCTCGAAGGGCTTGTAGACGAGGTCGTGTTCGACTTCTGACCATGCGTGCATGAGCACGGAGGCGACTTGGATCTCAACCCGTGCTTCCGCGTACCGCTGCTGCGCCGTGCCAAGGGATGACTCTTTGAGCTGCACCCGGTAGTGAATGGCCCAGTATCCGGAGAAGCGCTTCTTGTAGGTCGCTTTCGCGCTGGCCGGGAATTCCTTGGGTGGCTCCAAAAGGGTGAAGAGTTGTTTGACCAGTCGGTCCACCTGATCGCGTTCACCGAGGAAGTACAGAGCGACGCGGGCTCCGGCGAGATCAACGATGTCTGCAGAGATATCTTCCAAGGTCGCGTACGTCTTGGTTCTCGCACGCTGCCGCACTTTTGCTTCAAGGCGCGCGGGAGACTTCGCCCGCGAGGTGACCATGGAGCGAATGCCTGCGGCCTGCAGGTTCGAGTCGAGCGCTTGGGCAATGAGCCGGGCAGTTTGATCGTAGAAGTCGAACTCTCTTCGATACCGAGCGATGAACTCCTCGATCAATCCCATGGAGAAGATCCATTAGAGATATAGGAACGACTGCGGCGGGCGCACGCCGTATGCGGCGTTGATGTCCAAGGGTTCACGGTACCGCTTCACCTTCCCGATAGCGATCGCGTGACCAACGTCGCGGCCGGAAAAGTACGAGAAGAACCCCTCTCGATCGATACCCGCCTGGGACTCGGTACGATTCCATAAGGCGTCCACATCGTCCGTGATGATGTCCTCCACTTTAAACTCCCCGACGACTTGCCCGACGGGGCTCGTGATGTACACAACCACGACTCGGATATCGTGGCGGAAGATGCTGCGTCGGAACTCGAAACGCTTCGTCCCCGCGAAGATCGCGTCCGCATAAACGGGCTTAATAGACAAGAGCGCTGTTGTCGGATTGCGCGAGCTTGAGGATCGTGAGGAAGTGGTCCTTGGTGATCGGCTCGAAGCCACGCGGCGCGGAATGAATGTCGCGGATGATGCCATGCTCGATGAGATCCTTCATATTGGGACGTTTGGTGAATGAGAGCGCGTACAGGAACTCGACGATGAATGGTCGGTAGCGCGGGTTGTAATTCCAGTATTCCGCGAGTTCTTTGTCGCTGAACACGCTACGTTTGCGGCACAGGCTGATGAAGTGCTGCTCGTCACGAATCTGCAGATGCACGTTTCCACTATGCCCCACGGTGGTGACGACGCTTTGGTAGTAGCCCCCGGTGCGGTAGAACACGATAGCGTCACCACGCTTGAGGTCGCGATTGATGCTCCGGCTGATGTACACCTTGCGTATTGCGTTCCGGTGCGGAAATTGCTCGACGAAGTCCGCCGGGGACTCGTTCCGGAGAATGCTGTCCGGGAGGAGGCTCGTGTGGTAGTCCGGGAGGATCGGGACAAGCAACGCTCTCGTGGCCGTACTCACATAGGGGAAGGTAAGCGCTGGCGCTGCAACGTTGAATGCAGGGCGCATGTCCCGAACCAGAACGGCTTCGGTTCCGTACGTCCCGGTTTTTGTGCCGTGTTCGGTGAAGCCGAAGTCCTGGAGGAGCTGAAAGAGCCGCTGCTGTCCTTCGGTGTGCGAGAAGATGGTCACGTAGACCTCGTCGACTTGTTGCCGTAGGGCGTTGTCGAAGATGATTTTGAGGAATCGTTCGCCGAGCTTGAACCCGTTCATCTCGACTTTGAACGTGCCGATCTTCAACCGTCGCTTCGCCTTGAACCATGGGGCGATGTCGTTGTGGTTCTCGTCCGGTCCTTCCACCTTCAGGTAGAGGAACGCGACAAGTTCCTTGCCCTCGTAGCAGACGTAGGCGGTCTCGTCTGCTTTACGCGCGAACCACTTATCGAATGCCGCTCCTCCGTAGTCTTGGCGGAAGCTGTCGAAGAAGTCGCTCGCTATGTCCACGGCTCCGAAGACGGTCTTCTTGACCGCGAGGACCTTGTAATCCACCAGCGTGGGGTTCTCGGCGGTGACCTTCTCCAGGAACGCATCGATCGTGAACACGCGGTCCGCGATGCCGAGGATGCCTGCCTTGGTGTGGATGCCGCGGTCTTCGGTGATGAGCAGATCCACGCGTCCGGCATGGACTTCGTTCACGATGATCGTGTCATTCCGGTCGTTCTCGGTCTTGTCCTTCGCCGCGAACTGGGATGCCTCCTTGGACATTGGCGCAGTAGTCTTGAGGATGTTGTACGACTGGAGCTTGGCGGCGAAGCTGTTACGTACCTTCTCGTCCTTATGCTTCGCAATCTCTGCGACGCTGACGGGGTGCGCGCACTTATCGTGCTTGAGCTTATCCAGCCAGAAGAACACGTTCCCGATGTCTCGACGCACGACGGTCGATGCCTCACGGTGGATCAAGATGTTCGTGTCGAGTAAAATCCGCATCGGCTAGTATCAGAACAGTTTATATCAAAACTGTTTGAATAACTTACTTGCTTTATTTCAACCTTTTTCCATTTTTCGTCCTCATACCAGAGGAGATTGAGGTTGGTGCCCGGAAATGCCTCACGGATAACGGAGTGCGGAAAGGGGGCGTCGAGGCAGATGACCCAGTGGTCGATGGACATGTTGAATCGAAAGAGCGTGTACCTGCCAGCCACTTCGACGATACGATCCGGCGGCCGGAACGGTAACCAGAGTTGCAGGTCAATTTTCGCAGCCAAAAACAGGCGAAAGCTTGGGGGGCGACGGCGGACCTGCGATCCGATCGAGGCTGTTTAACGCCGGTGGGATGGTCTTCGACAAAGAGAATCGCCGGGTTGTCGCGGATGCGATCACAATCGAACGAAGGTTATCGATGCTGAAGCTCCGCCGCTCTTCTCAACGACACGGCCGAAAGGACATTCAGAGGATTATGTGCGCAGAGGATTATGTGCGCTCGGCTATAGCAGGACCAACTCGTCCCCCCAACCAAGTGAGGTCCTTGCGTTTGGAACTCCGTCTGCGTCGAGGGGTTTCCACGGCGTAGGCGAGCAGGAGCCGCATTCCCCAGTTGATGGCGAGCCCGACGGCGACTTGCCGATCCTCCTTGCTCAGGAAGCTGGCGCCTTCGATCAGACCGGCCTGGCGGATCGCTTCGCCGAACTCCGCTTTGAAGATGGCGCCGGGGTGCCGAGATCCAGACCGACAAAGGCGGACTCCGAGCGAGAACCCGCTAATTGTTTCCGCAGTTGGCGTACGTTGTCCAGCGCTGCCCGCCAATGCCCAACTCCCAAATCCGTCCGCAACTGCCGGCATGCCGCAGCGAGAAAGAAACAAAGAGGCGAGTATAGCTTGCCATCAGGCTCCAATTCGGCCATATATACGATTCTCGCGTTGCGTCTCAGCGCGTCGAGAACAACAGCCTCACGATGCGGCCCATCCGGCGCAATGCTGAATAGGCTGGCCTCCGTTAGTCGCTGGACGCTCTGAAACCACTCGTTGAGGTCCTTCGCGATAGCTGCTGAGTCGAGATCCACTTATGCGGCTTCCACGGAGAGAATAGCCTGGAGGGGGGACTTAAATCCTTCGTACGCCCACGCCTCAGGCTCGGAGACATATCGAGCATCTGCAAATTGCGGTGGAAGCGTCGAAGAGTCCGTAGGCCAGCACCGCGGACCTTCGGTTCGCATGATGGCCTGCTCACTTTCGGAGAGATCCATCCATGCCACCTCCATCTCGTCGAGGAGCCCGTCTTCCCCGGCGGACTCCTCTCCCTGGCTCCTCCAGCGGGTCATCCACAATCGGCGCTCTAACTGGCGGTAGCGTACCAATTCCTTACTCATACACCTTGATCCAGTAAGGAAGAGTAGCAGTGAGATCCGATTCAAACCGGGTGAGGGAACAGCGACGACCCGGCTCCACGCACGCATGCGGGTAACGGTCCGGGCGAACAAGCAATGCCGGGCTGAGTTCCGCGGAATCCATCTTGAATACCGGGTCCCGTCCTTCGCCGCCAAGCGATTTGGGGAGGCGAGGCTTCGGAAGGTTTAGCGCCTGGTCGAGTGCTACGGACATTCCACCGGTTGCGGGGGCTACACTGCCGTCGTCCGCGACGGGAATGTCACGTACCGGCCCTTCGATGCGAACACCTAACGTGCGACCGGAACGTCCAACGAGCGGATGACCGCCGGTGAATTCCTTCATGGCCCTAAACATTGGCTGGCCGGAAGGTTCACGCTCAATTCCTATGATCGTTCCCGGTTGGTCTGGCACAACTAAATGCTAACAGAGAGCAGGTTCGCCGGACGTTTCCGAGAAGAAACGATATGGAAATTTAGGCCTACCTTTCGCGCACGTATTGGCCGAGCGGCTTACCATTACCGGCCGAGATATTGGCGAGTCCGCGGTCCAGTAGCGCGGAGGTTGCCGCGTTCAATGGGAGACCGTCGGCGCCGGCGGCCTCGGTGAGATCCTTTAACCCCATGCGGGCGCGGTCGGCTTGGTCATCCGGTAGTCAGTCGGTGATTTGGTGAAGCGTCACTTTCTTCGTCATGGCGCTGTCTCTGGACTGATTGTATGGCAAATTTTATAGCCATGCCACGGAGCGCTTGCTGACCGCTTTGCGGAAGACACCGGATCCGTATTTATTCCGGAATCGACATCACCGTTTCCGAGCCGTGGAGGGCTGGGATCAGCGGTAGGCATCGCGGCGATTGCGGATCCGGAGAATGTCGATCCAATCAACATGGTCGTGGAAGCGCACTCGCCAATCACCGACGCGAAGGCGAAATTCTTGCGGTATGTATGCCTCGATGCCTCGAGGTCCCTGAGTGTTGCCAGCACCGGTCTCAGCGAAGCGGTTGATGGCTCCGGCAATACGTAGAGCAACGGCTCGGTCAAGTCCCGCCAGATCAGTTTGCGCCTGCGTCGAAAGTACGACGCGCTTGATCAAGAGCACTGCGGCCGCCGGATTCCAAATTGCCCGCTCGAATTGCCAGCGAATCCTTGGGGAGTGCAGGGCGAATCGCCAGCAGGCGGAGTTCGAATCGACCTTGCTGGGACTGGTGGGGGTCAGTCGAAATGAGTATTTGGATTCGGGGAGCATCTCCGGCAGCGATGTAAACGGACTCAGTACCCCAATCGGTAGAGTCGACTCTGATCCCTTGGGCTTCAATAGCGAGTTTGATTTCGTGCTGATGGAGGGCGACGTGGGCAACTTCGCCCGGGGCGAGTGTCATCCAAACAGTCTTCGATTGACCTGCGCCGATGGCGCCCGAGATTGATCGCGAAACCGTTAGTTCAGGGCTTTGCGTGGTGCATGCAAAAAGAGCGGCCACAACCGGGACTGCGAACATCCATCGAAGTTTCATTGGGCAACCTAACCGTGCTACCTCGCAGGATTCGCAGACTTAGCGAATGTGCTTCCCCACGTCGAATGGCAAGACACTTAGTTTAATGACAAATTTACCTGCAACTGTAACTGCTTTTTCACGGCAATGCAAAAGAAAATCAGCATTTCCCGCAAATAAGGATGGGATGGCTTGCCGTTTGCGCGGAGTGCCTTACCTTTGGGCTTTCGAGGACGAATAGAGTTGAGTAAGATGCTTCGCTCGCCGGCAGTTGGCGGCACGCTGCGTCTGGTACCATGAGGCATATGCAACTTACGATACGGTTGCTTTGTGAAACTGATGGGCGCTGGATCGCCGATGTTTCCGAGCTCCCCGGTGTTACGGTATACGGTACAACACCGCAAGAAGCGACGGTAAAAGCCAAGGCGCTCGCACTCCGTGTGATTGCCGAGGAACTCGAACACGGCGAGATGCAACCCGACGGCGACACACTGCACTTTTCCATCGCCGCATGAAGGATTGGCCCGCGACTAAGTCCCGACGAGTGCTCGCGGCGCTTCAGCGGATCGGGTGGCGAATCGTGCGTATATCCGGCTCCCACCGAACCTTGCGACGTGAGGGATGGCCGCAGTACCGTTTTGCTTACCACGACAAAGAGGAATTGGGTCCGGTTATTCTGTCCGAGATTGGCAAACACACCGGTCTGCGGCCGGAGGATTTGTAGTGCGTGTCCAGTAGGCAGGCCGGATGGGCTGTGTCTTAGTCACGGCTCCGGGGAACGGCCTGGCGTTAGCGGCGGCTGTTCATGGCGACGGCGAACTGATTGGCGACCTGGGGTCGTTTCCCGGTGAGGCGACGAGACCCGCTGAGGCGGGCGGTTTAATCTCGATCTTTGGCACCGGGTTCGGGCTGGCGAATCCTTCGGTGGCAGACGGCATTATTGGGACGCTTCCGGTCGCGCTTACGAAAGAGCTAACGATGTTTGCCGGCGGACAGCGAGCGCAAGTGGACTACGCGGGAGTCGTCGGGCCGGGTTTGGTGCAGGTCAGCCAGCGGTTGTCAAAGCTCCTGGCGGCGGGCGAAATTCGATTGTGGCGGCAATTGGGGCGTGGAATCGTACGCTGTAGCGGCGATTTGGCACGAACCCCGGAGGGTACGTTTGGCTGGAACCGGATTTTCTTCAACGCGCTTCAATCATTTTTGGAGGCGCTAACCTGATCCATGGTGAAGCCGCACTCGGCAACCACCTGCTCGAAGGTGAGACCTTCTCCGCCTTGGCGGAAGTACTCGCGCGAGGCGGCGACGGCGTGGCGGTCGTCTTCGGTCAGTTCGTCTTCATCTACAACATCGATCATGACTTCGAGCAGGGTGCATACGGCGCCCAACTTGGATGGGGGAAGCAGATCGAGCAATGCGTGAGCCTGTTGACGGTCGGTCTGGATATCGAGGGCCACTTGTTACTTTCTTTCCGTAGAGTACCATGTGAGGCGCGAATGGCCGCTTGTCCGGCCCCGCGGTTATTCCTGAAAAACGGCGGAGCGAAAACGAAACGCCGGGAAAACTCCCGCCACTGAGACAGAACCTCGGCCAAAAGGCCAAGCAAGAATGGTCTGCGCACGCCTGAGGGGACCTGTTCTGGAGAGCCGGGAAATCCGCACGTCCGGTTCCACAAGGGGCAGGGCGAGTTAAATCTCCTCCTACTCTACCGGCTCAGTAACTCTTCCGGAATCGACATGACCGTTTCCGGGCCGTGGCGGGCTGGGATCAGCGGCAGGCATCGCGGCGATTGCGGATCCGGAGAATGTCGATCCAATCAACATGGTCGTGGAAGCGTACTCGCCAATCACCGACGCGAAGGCATGTATGCCTCGAAGTCCCTGAACGTTTCCAGCGCCGGTCTCAGCGAAGCGGTTGATGGCTCCGGCAATACGCAGCGCAACGGCTCGGTCAAGTCCCGCCAGATCAGTTTGCGCCTGCGTGGAAAGTACGACGCGCTTGATCAAGAGGGGTCCCGATAATTTTTCACTTCCTTCATCGTAAAACCGAGTTCGGCGACCACCTGCTCGAATGGAATGCCGGGGTTATGCTTGAACCATTCGCGGGCTTCCGCTATATCGCGCTCTTGCTGTTCGGTGACGGGTTCGTCGTCTATAGGTGCGTTCGCTAAGGCGCGGGAAACGGGATCGAGCATGGATTCGAGAAGTCCACGAACGGCGGAGAGTTGTGCGGCGGGAAGTTGGTCGAGATAGGCGTGCGCCTGTTGGCGTTCCTTTAGCGGGTTGGATTCCATGCAAGTCGCTTCCATTATCCGCCGTTCGATGGGGTGTTCCACCACGGGGTGGATTTCGAACAGCCGTCGCCGGGGCCGCGTTCACCGCGGATAGCGGCTCGCTTCTCAGTATTGCATTCGCGGACCGCGCCGGAATCAGACGTTGATCTAATGGAGGTCATTGAGCGACGTTTCCGGCTGGCGGTTTTCGGCGGCGAAGGAGTTTTTGCCTGAGGTTTAGAGATGACGATAGGCATTTTTGCGATTTCGGACGCGGACTACTTCGATGGCGTCGTCGCCATGTTTGCGGTAAATGAAGGGCCACGGGCCTATACGGACCCGGAATAGGGGTGGGTCGAAGCCTTCGAGTTGTTTGACGATGCCGGAATCTGTCTTGCGGAAACGGTCAAGCGACTTCAATAGGCGCAACGCGGTGTCGCGGTCGATGGCACGGAGATCGGCGCGCCCCTCGGTAGACCATAATACGCGCTTAGCCATTACGTCTGGTGACGGTTGCGGTCATCTTCTCGAAACCGGCCGTGGTAAGGCCGAAGTCGGCAAGAATGTCCTCCATGGGGATTGGCCCGTGCTTGGCAAGAGAATCGAGGCCGGCCTGGATTGCGGCGCGTTCGTCTTCGGTTAATTCCTCGTCGTCGTCTTCTTCATCGACCATCACTTCGAGCAGAGAGCGCACGGCTCCGAGTTTGGCCGGCGGCAGTTGGTCGAGCAACGCGTGAGCCTAGTCCAGTTGGTGTTGCAGGTCTAGAGCCATGTGGTATTAGCGGGGACGCGCGTACGTGTCCCCTAGTCTATTCCTTTTCCGGC
>Ga0163150_10009437_pt1 | contig 10800 bp, 8 predicted proteins | sample OliLakLV19P2IB_FD_148628 | JGI IMG/M metagenome (GOLD analysis project Ga0163150, IMG submission 148628) | Freshwater microbial mat bacterial communities from Lake Vanda, McMurdo Dry Valleys, Antarctica - Oligotrophic Lake LV.19.P2.IB | ecosystem: Environmental > Aquatic > Freshwater > Lake >...
GCTCGCGGCCGCGCGACAGGGCGCCGTGGTCACTTTCCTTGATTGGGCACCCGAGGCCGAGGTGCTGGTCCAGCTGAGCGCAGAGCGGCTCGCGCTGGCGCCGCCGCGCTGCGTGACCGCCGACTGGCGCACGCCTCCGGCCGACCTTGGGCGCTTCGACCGGATCCTGGCGGCCGACGTGCTCTACGAAGCGCGCAACGCCGAGCCCGTGGCGCGCTTCCTGGCCGCGCACCTGAGCGAGGCCGGCGAGGCCTGGCTCACCGATCCCGGCCGGCTGCATGCCCGGGACTTCCCCGCCGTCGCCGTGGCGGCGGGCCTCGCGCGGGTGGAGGAACGCCGGCTTGCCTCCCCGGAGCCCCAGGTCACCGTCACGCTGCTGCGCGTGCGCCTTGAGTAGGCTGAGCCGGATGGACACTCGTGTGCTTGTATAGGTTCAGGAGGCTGGACCGTGGCACACCGGGGCGCTGGCTGGGGTGCGGAGGGCCGATGAGGAGGAGCGCATCGTAGTCTTCCTACCTGCCGACGACGAAGTGGCCCGAGCGCCTCCAGTCCAGCGCCCCGACCGAGCGCTGGAACGGCAGACGAGGACAGCACCCGATGGACGGTCCCCTGCCGCATGAGCGGCCTGCCTACCTGCTGTTTCCGCCTGGGGCCGACCTGGGCGCCGTGCTCGCGCGGGCCCTCGCGCACCCCGACCTGCACGTGGCCGCCCTGCCGCCCTTGTGGTTCCTCGATCCGGCGGGCATCGACCTCGTGGGGGCGCTCCCGGGCCTGCGCGCGCTCAGCGGCGAGGCCCTCCCCCGCGTGGTCGAGGCACTGCGGCGGCTGTGTACCGCCGCGGCGCTGGCCGCGTGCGCGCAGCAGACCTGGCGGGCGGCCGACGCCCACGTGCGTACGCACTTCCTGAGGCAGGGCGCGCTCAGGTCCTTCGCGGCCGTCTTCGGGTTGGGGGCCAAGAGCCGCGACAGCACTCCCCCCGAGGCCTTCGTGGCCGAGCAGGTGCGCGTACATCGGCTCGAGATCCAGTACCGTCTCGCGCCCCTGCCCGGCCCCGAGCCCACGCCCGCACCGCCGGAGGAGGGCTCGCTGATCGTCTACCCCTTCGACCTCGGCGGCGCGCTGGCGCGCCGGGAGCTGGGCCTTCCCGCCGAGGGCGGGCCGGTGATCGAGCTCTTCGCCTACGCCTGGCAGCACGAGCGCCACGTGGCGTTCTGGCGGCGGCTCGCCGCGGAACTCGGCGCAGAGCTGCGCGGCGCTTGACGGTCAGCGCATCACGATCACGGCGCCGCCTAGGTCTAGGTTCCAGGGTCCGCCGTCGGGGGCCAAGCGCTGCGTGCCGGAGGCGGTCGTGATCTCCACTCCCAGGCGAAACACACGGCCCGGGTGCGGATCGCCGCCCAGGGTGTAGTGCCCGAAGGCCACCTCGATCTCGCGCGCGGACCCGACCTGGCTCTGGGCGCTATCGGGTTCTGCCGGCAAGGACGTAGGGGGGCGCGTGAGGTCGAGGTCGAGCGTCACCCGCTCGGCGCCCCAGCCGGTATCGACGCGCAGGGTCAGCGCTGTCGCGCGCGCGCTGTCCGGGACGCGCACGCCGAGGATGAGCAGGCGCCCGTCGCTGAGCGCACGCACGTCCACGGGCCCGACCTGCGTGGCCGGGGCCTGGGTCCAGGCGGCCTCCGCCAGGCGACCGTCCAGGGTGGGCGCCGTCTCCACATAGCGCGCCAGGACCCGCTGCGCCGCAGGCGGAAGCACGGCAGCTCCCGCGTTCAGGATCTTGGGGAGCGTGCGCAGCCACGGGGGATCGGCGAAGCGCCCGGTCAGTGCCTGCTCCAAGTTCGTTGCCGTGGAGCGCAGGAAGGCCTCCGCGTCCGTGGGCTCCGTCGCGCAGCAACCGAGCAGCTCGGTGAGGGCCGCCAGCGCCGCCGCCTGAGGGGCGCCAGGATCCCAGGCCAAGGCGAGCGCCTCGACGGCCGCCGGACCGGGCAGGACCACCACGCCCGCCAGCACATCGCCTAGATCGGCGTCGCGTCCGCGAGGCATCGAGGGCAGCCCGAGGGACCGCGCCATCCAGGTCTCGATCAGCACCACGGGCACACGTGCGGCACAGGCCACTCGCGCAGCCTCGGCGCGAGTGATCGTGAGGGCGTGCGACGAGGAGCCAAACCATCCTAGCAGCGCCTCGGGGATGCCCGACATGTCGGGCCACGACGCGGGCGCGCTGCCCGCTGGCGGGATCACGAGAAGCTCTGCAAGGCCACCCGGCCGCAGCGCCTGGACCGCGCGCCGCACCATGGCAGCGTGAATCTGGCGCTGGTGCAGCCTGAGGGGCGCGATGTAGGCGGGCAACCGCAGAGCGAAGTGCCGCACGCCCTGGGCCTGCCAGGCCAGCAGTCCCTCGAGCGCAGGACGGACCTCTTCGGTCAGAGCCAGGGGCGTTCGTGCGAGCCGTGCGAGCTCAGCCTCCATCTGCTTCGTGAGCCGCCAGTCCAACAGCCGGTCTTGCATGTCGGGCGCGGGCGCCCAGGATGAGCCCGCGTAACCCCAAGCCACCGGGTTCACCCCCTGCTCGTGCAGCATGGCGAGGGAGCGCGGCTTGCCCGCCGTGACGGGACCACCCACGGGCAGCCACAGCCGGTTGGCGTTCGCCGAGGCGGCGTCGAGCAGGGAGCCCTGTTCCTCCAGCCCTCCGAGCCCGCGGATGCGGAAGCGTGGTCGCACCTCGCGGCGTCCCAGCCGGAGGCGCACGCCGCCCTGTTCATCAGGCTTGGTCATGTCGAGGGAGCGCGGTGCAGCGGCCTTGGCCTCGGGCAGGAACGTCTCGAGCTCAAAACGCGCCGCCACGAGCGCGGCCGCGTCCTGGCCGATGATTCGGGCGAGGGGGTGCCCCTGCCACAGACGCACGTCCACGACGTAGCCGCCCCGCGGCCCCTGGCCCGCTTCCAGCCCGAGCTCGCGACCGAGCGTGCGTGCCGCCGGATCGGAGTCCCACAGGCCCAGCAGCAGCAGCGGCCCCTCAGGTACCACAGGCAGAACGAGCGGCTCCACGGCGCGGCCCGGCGGCAGGAAGCCCTCCAGCGCGGCAGGCCAGCCCGGCGAGGCCAGCACGCGGGCACCCGTGAGGTTGAGGAAGCCGGGCTCGTCGCTGTCCGCCGTACCCGCTTTGGAGCCCGTCCCGGAGAGGAGCGCGAACCCGAGCACGAAGGCGAAGCGCCGCATGAAGCCTCCGGGTGAGGGACCGAGTCTACGTGCGGTCAGAAACGGCCGCGTAGACTTGGGGGAATGCGCACGGCCAGCGTCCTGATCGTGGGCGACGAGATCCTCTCTGGCGAGATCCGCGACGAGAACGGCCCGTTCGTGGTGCAGCGGCTGGCGGCGGTGGGGGTGCGCGTGGGACGCATCGTCACCTGCCCCGACCACGAGGAGGACGTGGTGCTCGAGCTCGCCCGCCTGCGCGCGCTCAGCGACGCGGTGGTGGTCGCGGGCGGTATCGGCCCCACGCACGACGACATCACGCGCGCCGCCATCGCGTGCGCGCTGGGCGTGGCCCTCACCTGCCACGCCGAGGCGGAGCAGCGCCTGCGCGCCTACTACGGTGCTGGAATCACGGCCTCCGACCTCGAGATGGCGCAGCTGCCCCACGGAGCCCGCCTGGTGATCGGGCCCGCGACGGGCACCTTCGGCTTTGCGCTGGCGGGCGTCTACGGCTTCCCGGGCGTACCGTTCCTGCTGCGCGACCTGACGCAGGCCATCTTGCCCGATTTCAACGGCGCGCCGCTCGCCAAGGCCGAGCTGCGTACCGAGCTGCGCGAGGGGCAGATCGCGCCCCTGCTCACGGCCGCACAGCGAGAGAACCCGGAGGTCGCCATCGGCTCCTACCCGATGGTGGACGCGGGTCGCTGGTACGTGCGCATCGTGCTGCGCGGCCCGACCACGGAGCGGGTCGAGGCCCTTGAGCAGCGCCTGCGTGCCGACCTCTCGCGCCTCCCCTGATTCGGTCCGGTCCCGCACGATCAAGAAAAGCGGCCGGGGGCCGTCTGCGGCCCCCGGCCCTCTCTTCTTGTGGTGGAGCTGAAGGGACTCGAACCCTTTACCTTCTGATTGCGAACCAGACGCTCTACCAGATGAGCTACAGCCCCACGCGATGCGGGGGGTGGACCGTACACCCTGCCCTTTGCGATGCAAGCCTCGCCCCGCGTGGCCAGTCGGGTCGTTTGGCGCGACGGCCCACGTGCGGGGCTCCGGAGCGGGCGCGGCGCTGCGGGTGCTCCTCCTGAGGTAGGCCGACTACGCGGCGTCGTCGCCCCCTTTGCGGCGCGCTCCGCCCGGCGCCCCGGTCCCGCAGAGGACGCCTTGGAGCTGGGACTCGAGTGACCCCACTGCACCCGCGTGGGGCCACAGCCCTCCGGGTCAGAGCCCGGACTGGGCCGCGAGCGCCTCGATGAAGGGCAAGGGCTTGTCGGCCAGGCACTTGAGGATCGTGCCGCCCGCGGTGAAGGCGTGCGTGACGTCCGCCAGCTTGCCGTAGCGCTCCAGCGCCGCCCGACCCTCGCCGCCGCCGACGTAGACCGCGATGCCAGCGGCCTGCAGCTTCTTGAGCGTGCCGATCATGGCCTCCGTGCCGCCTGCGAACGTGCGGTCCTCGAACTTGCCCAGCACGCCGTTGTGGAACACGGCCCGCCGCTTGGTCCCCTGGGCCCAGGCCAAGGCCTGTTCCTCGAAGAGCCGGCGCGTGGCAGGGCCGATGTCGAGCTGCCAGCTCCGGGGCGGGATCTCCTCGACGACGCTGCCGTCCTCGAGCACGAAGTCCACCGGCAGGATCACGCGCACCCCGCGCGTCTGGGCGTCCTTGAGCATCTGCCGCGCGCTTTCCACGGCGGAGGGCGGGACGTAGGCCTTCTCGCCCTTGGACTCCTCGTCGCCCGCGGCGCCGATGGAGACCTCGACGCCGCGCAGCTCGCCCTCGGCCTTGCGTAGCGCCATGGCCAGGCTGCCGCCGGCCAGCAGCATCTCGACCCGCCCGCGCTTCACGATGCCGTGCAGGTCCTTGAGCTTGTCGAGCTTCAAGCCCGAGAAGGAGACCAGGCCCGCCTCGCGCGCGCGCACGAGGTGCTCGGCCAGCTCCCGGCGCGTGAACACGCCCAGCGCCACCTTGCCCATCGCCAGCGGCAAGGCGGCGCTGGAGAAGTCCTTGTTGGAGGCCGAGATGGCGTCGTTGACGTACACGGTGGAGCCCTGGCGGAAGGCCCTGGCGATGCGCTCGTAGTCGTCGGCGATCCCGTCGATCTCCTCAGGCAACGCCGTCCACAGCCGGCACTCGAAGCCGTAGCGGCGGACGTTCTCGAACACGCAGAACTGACCCGGCTTGAGGCTCTCGATGGCTTTGACCGCCACGCCGGTGAGCGTCTCGGCGTGTTCGTCGAACCAGTCGCGCACGAACGGACCGCTGCCCGGCTCCGTGGCCTTGAGCTTCTGGAAGACGTACTCGAGCGTCTGGTCGGGATCGCGGCCGCGGTGGCCGATCAGGATCATGCGCCAGCCGCGCTGCCGACCGAGCTCGAGCGTGGCGTGCAGGCCGACCAGGCGCGGGTCGTCGCCGATCAATCCGTCGCGGTCGGCCACGTCGAGGTCGGCGCGCACCCACACGGGCGTGCCCGCGGGCAGGTCGGTGAGCGACTCCACCGAGGGGATGCGCGCGAGCTTGTCTTCGAGCGGCTCGCTGCTCTTGTCCACGCCGACGGCGCGGCGCAGCGCGGCGGCGAAGGTCTCGTCGTGGAGCTGGGGCATGGGGAGTCCCGGTACGGGCCTGCCATGGTAGCCAAAGGCTGGGGCGCAACTACATGGTGGAGCGGCCCCACGGCCGACGGACGGGGCGCCGGAGCGGGCGCGGCGCTGCGGGTGCTCCTCCTGACGTAGACAGACTACGCGGCGTCGTCGCCCCCTCTGCGGCGCGCTCCGCCCGACGCCCCGGTCCCGCAACGAACGCCCCGGGATCTGCAGTCGAACGACGCCCCGACCCGGAGATACCCAATCTGGGCGCGGAACTGGGGCGCAGGCGGCGTCCCTCCGGTCCCCGGGCTCCGCCGGTAGACTGCAGCCCGTGGTCGAGGACACCCCGCCCCCCGCTCCCCCGGCCCAGCCCTCGGGGCCCGTCATCGAGGTGCGCGACCTGGTCGTGCGCTACGACGAGCAGATCGTGCTCAACGGCGTGAGCATGACCGTCGAGCGCGGCGAAGTGATGGTGATCCTGGGGGGCAGCGGCAGCGGCAAGAGCACGCTGCTCAAGAGCCTCCTGGGCATCATCACCCCGGTCTCGGGCAGCGTGAAGGTGCTGGGCGTGGACATGATCCGGGCCGACGAGCGCACCCGCGAGTCCGTCTACCTGCGCGTCGGCATGGTCTACCAGTCGGGGGCCATGTTCGGTTCCATGACCGTGGGCGACAATGTGCGCCTGCCCATGCGCGAGCACACCAACCTCGACGAGAACATCATCGACATCGCCATGCGTATGAAGCTCGGGCTGGTGCAGCTGTCGGGCTTCGAGGAGCGCTTGCCGTCGCAGCTCTCGGGCGGTCAGCTCAAGCGCGCCGCCTTCGCCCGCGCCATCGCCATGGACCCCCAGCTCCTGTTCTGCGACGAGCCCTCCGCGGGGCTCGACCCGCGCATCGGCCGCGGCATCGACATCCTCATCCGCAACCTCAACAAGGCGTTCAACATGGCGCTCGTGGTCGTGACCCACGAGATGGAGTCGGTCAAGGTGATCGCCGACCGCATCACGATGCTGGCTCCCATGCCCGGCGGGGCGCGGGTCGTGTTCTCCGGCACCCACGAAGAGATGGTGGCGAACACGGACCCGGTCGTGCGCGACTTCGTGCAGCGCGCGCCGTTGAAGGAGCCGCGCACCGAAGCCGCCGAGATCCTGCGCCAGCTGGTCGGCGAAGAATGAGCGGCACGCTGGTCGTCCTCCTGGCGGCCGAGGCCGGCGAACGGCTCTACAAAGGGCTGGGACACGGAGCCTTCTCGTTCCGGCCGGTGGACCACGCTCACTGGGCCGCCTCGGGCGAGGACGTGAGCGTGGTCTACTACCGCTCGGGCAAGCTGGTGGTGCAAGGCAAGGGCACGGCGGACTTCGCCGATCGCCATCGCGAGATCCTGGGCCAGGCGGCGCGCGTCGAGCCTGCCGGTTCCAAGCGCCCCGCGCTCGCCGCCTCGGCCCTGCCCACGCTCGGCAGCGACGAGTCCGGCAAGGGCGACTACTTCGGCCCGCTGGCGGTGGCCGCCGTGCTGGTACGCCCGGAGCAGGGCGCGCTGCTCGAGCGTTTGGGCGTGGCGGACAGCAAGCTCGTCGGCGACGAGCGCATCAAGCGCGCCGAGGGCGTGCTGGTGAAGGAGCTCGTCAGCGCCGTGCGCGTGCTGATGCCCGAGGCCTACAACGCGGCCTGGGAGCTGGATAAGAACGTCAACGTGCTGCTCGGCCGTCTGCACGCGCAGTGCCTGGACGAAGTGCTCGCCAAGGCCCCCGAGTCGGCCGGCTGCCGCATCGTGGTGGATCGCTTCGGCGATCCCGAGCACGTGACCAAGCACCTGGGCGCGGCCGCCAAGCAAGCCGCCTTCCACATGATCATCGAGGGCGAGCGTGAGCCGGCGGTGGCGGCCGCCTCGTTCCTCGCTCGTGCGGCCTTCCTGCGCGGCTTCAGCCGGCTGCAGGCCGACGCACCTGTGGATCTGCCCCTGGGGGCCTCCGATCCACGCATCGTGCCCGCGGCACGCTCCTTGGTGCGCGAGGGCGGCATGCTCTGGCTGGCGAAGTTCGCCAAGCTCCATTTCCGCACCACCAAGTCGCTCTGAGCCGCGCGCGGCACGCCCGGGCAAGAGGGGTAGCATCCAGGGCGTCCCCCGAAGGAGTCCCTCATGCCCTACGACCCGCGTCTGGTCGAACCCATGCGCCGCGACCTCACCTCGGCCGGCGTGGAAGAGCTCTTGACGGCCGCCGACGTGGACGCCTTCATGCGCCGCCCCGGCACCAAGCTGCTCGTGGTGAACTCGGTCTGCGGCTGCGCGGCGGGCATGGCCCGGCCGGGCGTGAAGCTGGCGCTCCAGGGGGCCAACCGGCCCAAGCACGCGGGGACGGTGTTCGCGGGCCAAGACCTCGAGGCAACGGCCAAGGCGCGTTCCTACTTCGGTGGGGTGCCGCCCAGCAGCCCCTCGATGGCGCTGTTCAAGGACGCCGATCTGGTGCACTTCGTGCCGCGCCATGCCATCGAGGGCCGCGACGCTCAGTCGTTGGCCTTCGAGCTGGTCGGCGCCTTCGACCAGCACTGCGCCCCCGCGGCGCGCTGACGTGCCACCGGTGGGCACCTTCCACCACGACAAGGGCGCGCTGCACGGCATCACCGTGGTGGTGCGCACGGCGGACGGCGGCATCTGGATCGGCCGCTGCGACACGATCGACGCCGCAGGCGTCCATCTGTTGGACGCCGACCGCCACGAGGCGGCCCCCGGCGCCCCCTCGGGCGAGGCCTGGCTGGCCCAGGCCGCCGCCTACGGCGTGTGGCCTCGCCACCCGCACGTCCTGGTGCCGGCGGCCGGCGTCTCGAACGTCGAGCGCCTGGGGACCCTGCGCAAGTAGGTGCAACCCTCGTGTTCGGCTCCGAGTAGGGGCGACCCTTGTGGTCGCCCGCGAAGTCCGTAAGGACCACCGCCAGGCGTGAGACTCCTCATCGTGGGCGGGTGTCCGTCTGCGGGACGGTCGACGCCGTTCGTCCCGTGTGGCCGTTGGCCGACCGTCCGGCCCCCGGCCGCGATACCACGCGGCGGAACCCGAGTCCCGTCGCTTGTCTCAACGGACTCCGCGGGCGACCACAAGGGTCGCCCCTACCCGGACCACGAGGGTCGCCCCTACTCGCGCGCCACGATGCTTGCGAGCAGCGCGTCGATCTCTTCGCGGGCGCCGTCGAGCGCCTCTTTCGAAGGGCCCGTGATGGTGAGCGAGAAGAAGCGCCCGGCGCCCGAGGCGAGCACCAGCTCGCCGTAGATGCCGTCCGCGTCCGTGCCCAGGGGCAGCAGCAGGCCTTCGTGCTCGCCTACGGCCACCTCGCCCGTCGCCTCGCCGTCGTAGTCCGGGAAGCGCTTCTGGACCTCAGCGGCAGCCGCCAGCGCCACCATGGCCACAGGCAGCTCGCGGCCCATCACATTCACGACCACCTCGATGCGCTTCTCCTGCTCGAGCAGGGTGGCGATGGTTCGCGGGTTGTCGCCGCCCGGGGTCACTACCCAGGCCATGCTCGGCGCCGTGAAGCCCACGCCTTGCTTGGCGTCCTTGAAGCCCGCCCTGTCAAGCGCCGCATTCTCGGCGGCGGGGTCCCAGGTGTCGCGCGGGTCCTTGGTGAAGCGCGTCTCGAGCACCACGGGCCAGAGGGCATCCAGCACATCGATAGGCGCACCGTCCACGCGCAGCACGTGCGTCCCGCGCACCAGCATGCGCGAGGCGCCGTGCTGGTTGACGTAGTCGAGCGTCGGGCCGCCCGGGGCCGTGCCGCCCTTCGACCAGCCTGCGCCCCAGGCTTCGCCGGCCGCCTTGCGGGCGGCCCTGCCGAGCATCTCGCCTGCCTCCCAGGCGTCGGCCTCCGTATCGAACGCCCAGGCCTCCACGATCACCAACGGCGTGCCCTCTTTCTTGAGCACCCAGGTCTGGCCCGCATCCCAGCCGCGCGCCGCGCTGTTCGCGGCGGCGTAGGGCGTCTGCCCGGTGAGCATGTTGTACTTGCCGCGCGTGGGCCCGAGGAAGAAGTCGAGCAGCAGCGCGAGGTCGAGCTCGCCCTGCGGCAGCGAGTGCAGGAGCGTCCAGCCCTCGCCCGCCGTCTTCGCCAGGTCCGCGGCGCACGCTACCGCCGTCGGGTAGTCCTTCTTCTCCCCGAACCAGCGCGTCGGATGCAGCACCTGCTCCTGCGAGACCGGAGGCGCAGCGTACAGCGCGTGGATGCGCTCGGGGTAGGAGCCGCCCTTGATCTGACGCGCAACGAACGCGGGGCCCTTGCTGTAGTGCAGCAGCGTGGTGACGAACATCCACGCGGGCACCTTGGAAAAGGCCCTCATCTGCGCCGCGGCGGCGGTCGGGTTCTGCTGGGCCTTCAAGAAGACCTCGGCCAGCTCCGGGTGCGCCTTCTCGTAGAGCGCGCGCGCGTGCTCGGCCGAGCCCTCGACGATGCACTTCTCGGCGAACAGCCGGTCGCCGTCTTCCTCGATCGGCTTGGTGCGGCTCTCGAGGTCGTAGTACTGGTCCTCCAGCGCGTGGATCAGCTCGTGGAGGATCGTGGGCTTCTGCTCCTCGCCCCCCAGGCCCTCGACGATGCGCAGGTGCTTCTTCTTCGGGTCGTAGTAGCCCGCGACGCCCGACTCCATGAAGTCCATGAAGAGCGCGATCAGGTCCTGGTCCTCGCCCAAGAGCCCGATTCGGCGCAGGATGGCCACGTCGCGGTCGCGCTTCTCGGGCGGGTACTCCTTGTCGATCTCCGCCATGAAGTCGGCGCGCATCTGGGCGCGCGTGACCAGGTCGGCGGGCACGACCTGCTTCCAGGCCAGCCCGCGGATGAGCGCCGCCTCGTCGCGCAGACTGTCCACCATGGCCTGGACCGCGATGCATTCCGCCTCCGAGGGGCCCGCCGGCACAGCGACCGGTGGGGCGGGCGGTGTGGCCGGCGGCGCAGCGGGCGGGGCCGGAGGCTCGGCGACGGGAGCCGGCGCGGGCGGAGCATCGTCGGCCCGCACAGCGCTCAGGGGCAGCAGCGCTGTGCGGGCCGACGA
>Ga0163150_10009441_pt1 | contig 10794 bp, 8 predicted proteins | sample OliLakLV19P2IB_FD_148628 | JGI IMG/M metagenome (GOLD analysis project Ga0163150, IMG submission 148628) | Freshwater microbial mat bacterial communities from Lake Vanda, McMurdo Dry Valleys, Antarctica - Oligotrophic Lake LV.19.P2.IB | ecosystem: Environmental > Aquatic > Freshwater > Lake >...
CAATTGGATAGAGCGCTGCCCTCCGAAGGCAGAGGTTGCAGGTTCGAGTCCCGCCAGCCATGTTTCCCGAGTTTGCGGTTATTGAGCTTTCGCGTGGGTGTTTATCCCGCCGCGGCCGCTCACCCACACCCCCCGAATCCGAATAGCCGTCAAACTCGCGCCGTCCGGCGGTGGTCCGCGCGCGGGCGCGGGTGTTTCCGGGCAAGGCTTGGTCCGATCTGCCTCGTTCAGGAGGCGATCCCATGCGGTTCAAGGATGGACTCTTCGGCAGACTGCTCGGGACTTGGTTCTGCATCAGCGCGGTCATGGCGCTCTGCGCGACCTCCGCCGCCCACGGTCAGTGCGCCTCCGCGCCCTTCACCGTGCAGGTGACCACCACCGGAACTTCGATCAACACCTGCACGCTCAACCCACTGACCAACCACTGGGATCTCACCGTCACCATCAACGGCCCGGTCAGCTCGAACTCCAACGTCTATATTCGCGGCTCGAACACCCTGCAGCTCGGACGCGTGAAGATCCAGAACAACTCGGCCCTCGACAGCCGCGTGTACATTCTCGGCTCAGGCTTCGATCAGCGCATCGGCGGCGTCGGGTTCGTCGACAAGGGCACGAGCGGTGCCAATCTGGTTCTGATCCTGGGGCTGAGCACCACCGGCAATGTCGGCTACGACAAGCCGGGCAACGACGCGATTCGGGTCGATTCGATCTACAATCTCAGCATCGGCGGGAGCGTGCTGGGAAGGCTCAACAGCGAGGCCCACGGACGAAGCATGGGCAACTGCTTTATCCAGGGAGACCTCACCGGCGGAATCTATCTCGGCCCCGTCAGCAGTCTCGACCGCATGTGGATCGGCGGCAACCTCGGGATGCCCGATCAGCCGCCGGTTCGCGTCGATGTTTCGGGAAACATCACCTCGCTCGTCGCCGGCGCGATCAATGCCGACATCTCGACCTGGATCAACAATGCCGCGGGCACGGTTGCCGTCCTCGAAACAACTTCCGGTGCTTTCCGAGGCTCGTTGACGGCGCACCGGCTCGCCGAGTTTTCCGACGGAGTCATGCCAGGGCGGGTCAGTATCGCGGGCGATCTGGATGCCAGCGTCACCCTCACGCGCGACATCCGCGTCCCCTTCCACGTCGGCGGTTCTTTCCGCCAGGCCCGCCTCGTGGCGGGCATTCCCATCGCCAATGTCATCACCACGCTCACCGGCCAGTTCGACGATCCCGCGGCCTTTCCCACCAGCACCTTCACCGTGCTCGGCGACTTCGCCGGTGAGATGACGCTCGGGGTCCCCAACGCCGCGGGACTCGCATCGATCAACCGCGATGTGATCATCGGCGGCAACCTGACCGGCGCGATCGCAACCGCGGTGGATATCGGCGCGAATGTCAGCGTCGGCGGAGCGATCTCCGGGCGCATCACCGTGGGCGGCGGGCTGCGCGCGGGGAAGACGATTTCCTCGGCCGCACCCATGAGCGGCGTCGTCAGCATCGGCGGCGGCCTGATGGGTGCGATAAGCGTGCCCGCGGGCGGCTTGCAGGGACAGGTGATCGTCAACGCCGCCAACTCGGGCGGCGCGTGGTCCGGGCCGGTGATGGTTGGGGGTTCGAGCCTCTTCGCGCCTGTTCCGTATTACACGACCTCATCGACCGGCTTCGGCGGCGGGGCGGTCGGCGTCGCGCCGTTCAAGGCCCACCTCGAAGATTGCACCCCGGCGCACGACCGCTCGACCCCCGAAGGCATCGCGTTGATTCCGGCGCTCGCACAGGCCGGGAACAACGCAGTGGTGTTCAGAACCTACGGGCCGATGCAGCCGCCCTCGGGCCGTTCGCCGAAGCAGGCCGTGGCGATCGAGCAACTTGTCGGTGGTAGTTGGGTCGATCGATCGGCCTTCTTCACCGCCGCATTTGTTGCAGGCGGTGATTCCGGCCGCGCCCTCGCGCTGTCGACCGGTGCCCCCGGCGACCCGCTTCCTCCAGCCGGCCAGTATCGTCTCCGCAACGTCTCGATGCAGAGCGCCGGTGTCGCGGGCAGCCCCGCGGTGGTGTGGTCGACACCCTTCCTGTTCAAGCTCGACACCGACTGCAATGGCAATGGCCAGGCCGACGGCCCCGAGATCGCCGCCGACCCATCCCGCGATGCCAACGTCGACGGCATCATCGACTCGTGCCAGAACCCGCCGCCCGCCTGCCCGTGCGACTTCAACCGCGCCGACGGTCTGACCCTGCAAGACGTGTTCGACTACCTGCGGGCATACTTCCAGGGATCGCCCCTCGCCGACTTCAACCTCTCGGGCGGTATCAGCGTGCAGGACATCCTCGACTTCCTCGCGTGCTACTTCTCGCGCCCCGCGGGCTGCTGAGCAGGCGAAGGACGCTTCTTCCCGCGAAGTTCGCACGACCTCCCGAACTTCTCGCAGATCGGGTGCATCGCGCATGTGACTCCCCGCGCCTTGCACGCGCGCCGCCCATGCCAGATCAAGGCGTGCGAAGCATCGCACCACTTGTCGCGCGGGAACAGCGCCATCAACTTCCGCTCGACCATCGCCACCGTCGCCCCCTGGGGCACCAGCGCGAACCGCTTCGCCAGCCGCTCGATGTGGGTATCGACCACGAACCCGACATTCAGCTTGTGCGCGTTGCCCAGCACCACGTTGGCCGTCTTGCGCGCCACGCCGCGCAGTGTCAGCAGTTCGTCCATCGTCCGCGGCACCTGCCCGCCGAACTTCGCGACAATATCGCTCATCGCCGAATGGATGGCCCGGGCCTTGTTGCGGAACAGGCCGATCGACTTGATGTACGGCTCGATCTCCTGCGGCGATGCCCCCGCGTAATCGGCCGGGCGAGGAAACCGCGCAAACAGCGCCGGCGTCGCCTTGTTCACGCCCACATCCGTCGCCTGCGCCGACAGAATCGTCGCCACCAACAGCTCGTGTGCCGAGCGATAATCCAGTTCGCAGTGCGCATCCGGATACTCGGCTTCGAGCGCGACCAGCAGATCCGCCGCCCGCCGCGTCTGCTTCGCCGTCACCTGCGGCAGCGCAAACGGCAGGTCGGCATGAGTCTCCACCTTGCGAGCCGCCATCACGCCCGCTTCCCACGAAGCAGCGTTGGTTCCTCATACCGCCCGCGACCGCGCGAGGCCGCAGTTGCCTTCGCCCCCTCCCATGGTCGCGCCGTCGCCCAAAGCCCCGCGATAAACGCGACGAACACCGCAAGCACCGTCCCCGCCATGAGTTTCGACGCGATGGGGTGCAACTCGTCCACCGCCGCCTTATGCACCGCCACAGCGCCCATGTCGCCCACCTGCGCAGCCCTCCAATACATCTTGAGCGCCGCGTTGAGCGGCGGCGCGACGATGATGATCGATCCGGCCGCACACGCGAGCGCCAAGCCCAGCGCACACGCTCGCACGATCGTCGCCGGACGCTGCCGCGGCAGGCCTAGAAACGCGATCAGGCACCCCAGTGTTCCCATCGCCAGCACCGCGCACACAAACTGCACGATGTCCGTCAGCAAGAACACCCGCTGCGCCACCGCGCCGCCCATAATCAGCCAATGCTCCCCCGCATACGCCCCGAATGCCGGGAGCTTGGGATCGAGTTCCCGCATTACCGGAAACACGCTGGCCGCAAACCCGCCCGCGGCCGCCACCACCCCCAACCACACCCCCAGTGCGGCCAGATGCACCGTCTCGAAAAACGCCTTCCAGTGGGTCATGCCTGACCGTAGGTGGGCTGCGTGGTGGGGCCGCTTTCAGGTCGGGCCGCTTTCCAAAGCGGCCTCTTCTCCTCAACCATCGAAGAGCTTCACGAACCACTGTGTCGCCTTGGAAAGCGGCACCCCGAAGCCGATAATTTCCGTCCACCCGGCTACAATGTATTCCTTAAGAGATTTGTCAGAGATTCGTCTTGTTTTGGATTCCGTCAGGACATCCAAGAAAGGCCGCACGGATGCCCGAACTCGACCCGCCGGCGACGCAACCCGAGACTCCCGCCAGCGAGAAAAATGGCCGCAGCCGGCCCGTCAACGGAGCCGGCTCGACCAGGAAAAACGACGCGAAAGGAACGGCGAATCCGGCGACATCCGACGCCTCATCAGGCGGCATCGCAAGCGGCAGCGGCGGAGACGCGCCTCCGCCTGCCCCCCCTGCCCCCTCCGGCATGGGCGGCGAGCCTGGCAACGTCATCGACCTCAAAATCGAACGCGAGCTTCAGGATTCCTACCTGACCTATGCGATGAGCACGATCATGGACCGGGCCTTGCCCGATGTCCGCGACGGATTCAAGCCCAGCCAACGGCGCCTGCTCGTCGGCATGAACGATCTCAAGCTCAGCCCCGGCAAGAAGCATCTCAAGTGCGCCAAGATCGTCGGCGACACGATGGGCAACTACCACCCCCACGGCGACCTCGCGCTCTACGGCACGCTCGTCGGCATGGCCCAGCGCTGGCGCATGCGCGTCCCGCTCGTCGATCCCCAGGGCAACTTCGGTTCCCTCGACGGCGATTCTCCCGCATCCATGCGATACACCGAAGCCCGCCTCATGCCGGCCGCTGCCGACATGCTCGAGGATCTTCAATACGACACCGTCGACTTCCAGCCCAACTACGACGACCGCCTCACCGAGCCGACCGTCCTGCCGGGCAAGTTTCCCAACCTGCTGGTCAACGGCGGCATGGGCATTGCCGTCGGCATGGCCACCAGCCTCGCGCCGCACAACGTCATCGAAGTGCTCGACTCGATCCTCCGCGTGATCGAGAATCCCGAGATCTCGCTGACGGAACTCATGTCCGACGTGACCGACCCATCCGGCAAGATCGCGCGCCGCGGCATCAAAGGCCCCGATTTCCCCACCGCCGGCCTCATTGTCGGCCGCCGTGGAATCCTCGAGGCCTACGCCACCGGCCGCGGCAAGGTCACGCTCCGCGGCAAGCTGCACCACGAACCGATCGCCGGAAGCAAGGACCGCATCCAGCTCGTCATCGACGAAATTCCTTACGGCCTCAATCAGGACTCGCTGGTGCAGAAGATCCGCGAGGCGGTCGAAGAGGATCGCATCAAAGACGTCTCCGACGCCCGCAACGAATCCGGGCGCGAAGCCCAGAGCCGCGTCGTGATCGAGCTCAAGCGCAACGCCGACCCGGCGGTGGTCGAGAATCAGCTCTACCAGTTCACGCCGCTGCAAGCCACCTTCAGCATCCACAACATCGCGCTGGTCAACCGGCAGCCGCGCACGCTCAGCTTGATCGAGATGATCAAGTACTACATCGAGCACCGCTTCAACGTGATCCGTCGGCGCACCGCCTTTCTGCTCGCCGAGGCCCGCAGGAAGGCCCACGTTCTCGAAGGCATGATCTATGCCGTCTGCGATATCGACGAGGTCATCCGCCTCATCCGCGCCAGCCAGACCCGCGCCGAGGCCATCGAGCGGCTCATCACGAAGAAGTTCCGCATCCTGCCGACCCACCCCTTCGCGCCCAAGATTCCCCCGCGATTGATGGCCATGGTGCAGGTCGCCGAGCCTCGTGGCGGCGTTTCGCTTTCACGCGTTCAGGCCGAGACCATCTGCAACATGCGACTGTCGCAGCTCGTGGGCCTTGAAATTGAGCGGCTCGTCGATGATTACCGCGCCTTGGTCGTCCAGATCGAAGACTACGAAGACATCCTCGCCAAGCGCGAGCGCATCGTCGCCATGATCGTCGCCGACTGCGAGGAAATGAAAGCCCGCTACGGCCCGATGAAAGCCTTTGCCATCACGGCCGCTCGCGCCGGCAAGGTCACTTGCGGCGACCGCATCACCGAGATCCAGGATGCGGCCGGCGAGGGCGACATCAACATCGAAGCCCTCATCCAGGTCGAGGATATGGCCGTGACCATCTCCAACCAGGGCTACGCCAAGCGCGTCTCGCTCAGCACCTATCGCCAGCAGGGGCGCGGCGGCAAGGGCATCATCGGCGGCGCCGCTAAGGATGAAGATTTCATCGAGCACATGTTCGTCGCCAGCACCCACGACGATCTGCTCTGCTTCACCAACATCGGGCGCGTCTTCAAGATGAAGGTCTACGAGCTTCCCGAGATGCCGCGCACCAGCAAGGGCCGCCCGATCGTCAACCTGATCGAGCTGCGCGACGGCGAGAAGGTCCGTGCGTTCCTCAATGTCAAGAACTTCGAGGCTGGCAGCAACTACCTCACCTTTGCCTCGGCCCAGGGCATCGTCAAGCGCACCCCGCTCAAGGACTACCGCAATGTCAACAAGGGCGGCCTGATCGCCGTCGGCCTCAAGGAGGGTGACAGCCTGCTCGATGTCTGCCTCACCACCGGCACCGACGACATCCTGCTCGCCACCGCGCAGGGCATGGCGATCCGCTTCGGCGAAGACGACGTGCGCGTCATGGGACGACCGGCCGCGGGCGTGAAAGGCATCGAACTCACCGACGACGACGAAGTCGTCGGCATGGTGAGCGTCCCCATGCGCCCCGATGCCGATGGCGACCTCATGACCGCCGACACCTCGATCACCCTCCTGACCATCAGCGAGAACGGCTACGGCAAGCGCACCCCGCTCGACGAATACCGCGTTGCCCCCGAAACCGGCAAGATGCGAAGCCAGTCTCGCGGCGGCAAAGGTCGCGTCGATATCGATGCCAACGAGCGCAATGGCCGCTCGGTGGCCGCCCTCGGTGTCCGCGACGGCGAAGATGTGGTCGTGACCACCCGTTCGGGAATGACCGTGCGCATGCCCATCACCGAGATCCGCACCACCGGCCGCGGTGCCCAGGGCGTGCGCGTCACCCGGACCCAGGAGGGTGACAAGGTTGTGGCGGCCGCACCGGTTGCGGCGGGGGAGTGACCCCGCCACGAGTCTGATACACTTCCCCTGCCATGCCCATCGACTGGTCCGACGACATCGTCCTGATCGACTTCGCCGACGAGCCCGAGTTCTCCGAGGAGATTTCTGCCCTCTTCGAGCAACTCGGGATGATGCCTCAGGCACCCGTGAAAGGTGAGGCGTCGAACGATATCTCCTACAAGCGTCGCCCCGAGCCCGATCCTGCATCGGTCGGCCCGACGCCCAACCTCGTCCTCAACTTCGGCGCGGTCAGCTACCTCAACTCGTCGCACTTGGCCGCCCTCCTCCGCCTGCGCAAGCGAGTCGCCGAGGGCGACAAGCGACTCGTGCTGTGCGCCCTCAACGACGAACTCTCCAGCGTCATGCGGCACACCGGCCTCGACAGGGTTTTCCAGATCGCGCCCGACACCATGACCGGCCTCGCCTCCGTCCAAATCGAAAAAGAGCGTCGCGGCCAAAGCTCCTGACTGGATGCCTCGATGCCTCCGGGGGGCGGCTCGATGCCATATCGTTTCATCATTACCTGAAAATTCCGCCACCCACAAATCGGGAATCGGTAAACGATTCTGCATGACCGCACTCGCCTCCCAACCGATCCCGGACATTCGTGTGGGCAGCCTCCCCCCCCCGGCCATCGCCGAGCTGCGCGCCGTCACCAAGACCTATTACCGCCCGGACGGCTCCATCCTCGTCGAAGCCGTCGGCCGCGGCCAGAGCGCCGTCGATCTCGCCGTGCCCCGCGGGCAATATCTCGCCATCATGGGTGCCAGCGGCTCCGGCAAGAGCACCCTGATGAACATCCTCGGCTGCCTCGACAAGCCCACCGCCGGCCAATACCTGCTCGACGGTGAGGACTGCGCCGAAATGTCCGACGAAGACCTCTCCCGCTTCCGCGGCCAGAAGATCGGCTTCGTCTTCCAGGCCTTCAACCTCATCTCCGAACTCACCATCGAGGACAATGTCGCCGTTCCGCTGTTCTATCAGCATGTGCCCACCGCCCAGCGCCGCGAGCGCGCGGCCGAATGCCTGAAGCTCGTCGGCCTTGGCGACCGCCTCGGCCATCGCCCCCGACAGCTTTCCGGCGGCCAGCAGCAGCGAGCCGCCATTGCCCGCGCGCTGGTCACCAAGCCCGTGATCCTCATGGCCGACGAGCCAACCGGCAACCTCGACTCCGCCACCGGCGAAGCGATCCTCGAAGTCATCCAGAACCTGCACGCCGAAGGCATGACAATCATCATGGTTACGCACGACGACCGCATCAGCCAGCGCTGCCAGCGGGTATTCCGTCTGAAAGACGGTTTGGTCGAGTGGGACAAACTGAACCGGGTACCGCGGTAAGACGGCCCCGGTTTCACTCGGGGAAGACCGCGACCAGCGGCGCGGCGGTCTGACCGCGGCACCCGCTGGATTCCCTCACCCCCAACGTCTCAAACGCCAGCACCGTCAGATCATCATCCTGGTGAAACGAACCCGCCTGCGCATCGATATCACTCGCCAGTCGCTCCATCGCCGCGCTCAGGCTTGTGAGCGCTTCGCCGCGGCGCATCGCCGCAAGGTGCATCAGGTGCGTCGGCATCGGTCGCACGATGCCATCCGGCGGCAGGTGCCGACCGCTGAATGCGGCCTCCACCCCGTCCGAATACAGCACCAGCAGCTCGTTCTCCTCCAGCTTGATCGAGACTTGCTGATACTTGCTGTCGGGCACCACGCCCAGCAACATGCCCGACACCTCGACCTCTTTCACCCCGTGCTCGCTCACGCGCAGCGGCGGCGGATGGCCCGCGCACGCCATGGTGATGATGCCCGTTCGCGTATCGATGATGCCGCAGATCGCCGTGACAAACCGTGTCGGCCCCGCTATGGAGTCGTGCAGCTCGGCATTCAGCCGTTCCAGCGACTCTCCCGGCGGTATCAGCCGCACGCCCCCCTTGGTCACCTCGCGCCGCGGCAAAGATCCGGTCACATACAGCGTCATCAGCGCCGCCGGCACCCCGTGCCCCATCGCGTCGCCCAGAAAAAACCCGATGTGGTGCTCGTCGAGCTGGCACACGTCGTAGGTGTCGCCCGAGACAAAGCTCGCCGGCCGGAACATCACCGCCGCATCCAGCGTGTCGCACATCGGCATCGTCTTGGGAAGAAAGTCCCGCTGCACCTTCGCGGCCAGCAGCAACTCCTGCTGTATCCGGTCCATCTCCGCGGCCGTCTCACCCTGAAACGACTGCGAAAGCCGCAATGTCTGGTCGATTCCGCGCACCACCGGCTGCCGCTGTGCCAATGCATACAGCATCGCCGCGGTGGTCGCCGGGTCGGCGCTCATCGGCTGCGTGATCACCGCGCCGGGATGAAATGTGTCCAGTGCGCTCGCGCCCTCGCACACCAGCACCACCGTCGGCACCAGCGCCTGCTGCAATAAGTCCAGCACTCGACACGCCATGGTGTCGAGGCTGGGTCCGACCGGCGCGAAAACCGCCGCGTCCCATTGCTGGGCCGCGCGCAGAGACTTGCCGCTTGAAAGCAGCGATTCCGGTGTCACGAGTTCCAGTTTCGGGGCCGGATTGGTGGACATCCCGCCCGCCGCTATCGGCGGCGAAGGCCAGTGCCGAAAGATCGCCTCCCACCAGCCCGTGCGGGCCGCGTCGGTGTCGGCATTGGCGATGAGCGCGATGCTCAGGGTGCGCATCCGTGCGTCCGATCCCGCGGGGCGGCGTGCAAAAGAGGGAGGGAGCCCGCGTAGCCGATAACTTCGGCCGCGCGCCCCGTTGCCAGAGCTTTCCGTGCCCAGCCCGAGTGCCCACGCGCAGCCTTTACAGCCGATGGATCGGTCTAACGCGCCCGCGCCTTGAGGACGGGCGCATCCATCCCGATCTGATCGCCCTCTTTCACGCCCAGCTTCTTCACCATTCCCGCCTGAATCTCGATCACGAACGTCGACGGAAACCGGCTCGAATACTTCGGCAGCCGGTCCTCGTACTTGTCCGAAGGATTCGCGGGGTTCCCCGTCGCATACTCGCCCTCTTTCCCCTCCGAACCATCGGTCTTCCGCGGCGCCTCGGCCTTCATCGTGTGCGTCGTCAGCACCCGCCCGGCACCGTCGCAATAGAGGATGTCCATGTCGATCGGGCAGTCGCGCATCAGAAAGCTCTGCACCCGCGCTTGCGAAGGCATGAAAGCGAACAGCATCCCGCCATCATCCTCGATGTGCTTCCGCCCGCCCAGCCCCTTCATCCGTTTCGCATTGTCCGCGGCCAGTTCCAGGTAAAAGGTCTTCCCCGCGATCTTCACCGCCACCACATCCGCCGACACCGGGTCGCCCTCATCGCACCCGCTCATCGCAAGGCTCAACGCGGCCGCGCCCAGAATCATCGCCCTTTTCGGGCCTGCGAAAGAAGCCATTGATCGTCCTCAGCGGTGAAGGTGATTGGAGTCGATCCAAGCGTAGCCAGATCGAACCCGCCCGCGAACTCCGCTCCTGTCATCGGCCGCGGCCCCCGCCGATCGCCGATGCCCGACCACGCCGCGACCAGCCCGATCACCGCCTCCGCCGCAACCCCGCGCTCGCGGTAGTGGTCGATGCGCGTATCCCCGTGCCGCTTCGCCAGCCGCTTGCCATCCGTGCCGATCACCAATGGCAAGTGCGTGTAGGTCGGCTCCGGCGATTGCCCGAGCGCCCGATACAGCAGCAACTGCCGCGCTGCCGAATCCAGCAAATCATCTCCCCTCACCACCTGCGTCACGCCCTGCCGATGGTCATCGACAACGACCGCGAGTTGATACGACGGTTGCCCGCGCCGCGTCCACAGCACAAAGTCGCCCACGACCTCCGCCGGCGCGAACGACCGCGCACCCGCGAACGCATCCGTGAACGCCACTTCACCCCGCGGCGTCATCAGCCGCCAGTTCGGCCGCTGCTCCGGGTCCACCGCCGCATCCAGCGCATCGA
>Ga0163150_10009445_pt1 | contig 10790 bp, 10 predicted proteins | sample OliLakLV19P2IB_FD_148628 | JGI IMG/M metagenome (GOLD analysis project Ga0163150, IMG submission 148628) | Freshwater microbial mat bacterial communities from Lake Vanda, McMurdo Dry Valleys, Antarctica - Oligotrophic Lake LV.19.P2.IB | ecosystem: Environmental > Aquatic > Freshwater > Lake >...
GTCGCACACAGGATTCTGTTTTTCGCGCCGTGGCGGCGTTTTTGCGGTTCCGGCCCATTCCCCAGTCGGCAAGTCGTTTTGCGATACCCAATTGTCTGTCCCCCCTGATCGTGACGACGCCCTGAGCGGGCAAAAAATGGTAAGCCTGGTACCCTGCGATGCGGCAGGAATTTATTTGAGCTTTTGGCTCCAGCCGTCGTTCCGCGAGGATTGACGTTGCGGAATCGAAGTGTGGATCTGCCGGTGCCAAACGCGAATCTGTGTGTCGTAACTGCCCGATACCAGCCGGTTCCCGTCGGCAGCCAGGCAAGTCACTGTTCCAGTGTGCCCCTGCAAGATTCCCAGCTGCGTTTTGTCTGTCAGACTCCAGATCGCAATCCGGTTGTCGCTGCGTGCGGTCGCTACCGTCTCTGCGTCCAGCACCAGAATGTCGAACTGTTTGGCAGGCTCGCGTGGCATCGAATCCACCAGATCGGTCCGGTCCGGATGCACGATCCGAACCGATTGATCGTCACTGCAGCTAATGACCCGGCCGTCCTGGATAAACCGGACGCTCCGTACGCGCTGGCGATGGGCCTTGTACTCGGCGATCATTTTACCCGACGGGACATTCCAGACCCGAATCGCGCCGCAGCGGCCGCCAATGGCCACTCGCAGGTTGTCTGCCGAGAATGCAACGGCATGGTTGTCGTCGCAGGCACATTCCAGCTCCAGCTCCGGCCCCATGTTTTTCATGTCGTAGATACGCGCCGTCTGTTCGAATCCGACCGTCGCCAGCCGGGAACCGTCCGGAGAATAGGCCGCGCTGATAATGGCGGCCGGATGCCGGGCCAGTTCCGTTGCACGGGACCAGGTGGCAGAATCCCAAACCAGAATTCTGCGGTCATTGCCGACCGAGGTGAATTGCGTTCCACCGGGCTGGAACTGAACGGCCCGAACCCAGTCCTGATGTTCGGCCAGGAAATGCGTAAAACGGCGCTCGGGGAAACTGTAGATCGAGACGAAGTGGTCATCGCCCACCACCGCCAGCTGGTTGCCGGTGCCGTCCAGACTGATGCCCGTGACCACCGGAGCGCGATTGCGCGGGGGCTGGCCTACGGTTTGGATTGTATCGCAACGCCACTTCAAATCGGTTGCCGAACCGGCGGGAGTGTCATCGACAGCGGGGGTCGAACCCCGCACCACGGCGCTGGCTGCCACGACAGATGCTGCGGCCATCGTGCCAAGAAATTGTCTGCGTTCTAGCATCGGTGTCTGACCTCCATTTCAGACGCGGCCGGCCGTTCGAATCTCCGGCGAGGCAAGGTCCCGAAGCAGTAACCGGCTTTCGGTCACTGCGAACTGGCTTCCCTGCCAATCTTTCGGAATGCGGACCTGCAAACAGTCACAGACCCCAATCAGCCACTGCTGCAGCGGCTCTTCGTCAGTTATCGACCCCCGTTCACGTCGAATCTACTGATTTGGGAATTCAGTCCCGGATATGAAACTGGGGAAACCAGGGCGACTTTGACGACGGCAACGAATGGTTGTGCAGGAAGCAGCGAAACGCACCGTTTAGCGATGTCACATCCGGATTAAGGCCGCAAGTACCTGTTTAACCGCGAAGCGCGCCTGTATGCCAACCACTTAACAGCTCGTTGCAAAATGTAGCGGAATGGCGCAAGCCATCCGGTACCAGCATTTGGCCACGCGTGACCGGGCAGCTTGCGCTGCTCCGCTACCCCCGGGCAGCATTTGCCGTCATTCGTCCCAGTTGGGAATGCCCCGTTCGGCTAGCTGCTTTTCGTAGCGCAACGTTTGCGGCTGGGTGACCGCTAGCGGCGCCTGCTCGTTCACCATCAGTGGCAGCGTCTCTTGCCACCACTGGTCGTATTCCCTGCGCAGCCGTTCGACAACGTCCGGATGCCGGTCAAACACGTTGGTCATTTCTTTTGGGTCAACGCTGATATCGTACAGTTCGCGGTTGTTGACCATTCTCCAGCGGCTGGTCCGGACGGCACAGCTCGTATATTTGGACAGGTTGGGATCCGACTTCTGTTGCCACCGTCCGGTGTGAATAAACAGCGTCCGGTCTTCCCATTTGGCCCGCGGATTTTCGAGCAACGGAACCAGCGAACGCCCCTCCAGCCGCTGGATCGTCTCGGGAATCTTCACTCCGGCCAATTCGCAAAACGTCGGGAACAAATCGATATGGGCCGCCAGCGCCGGGATATCGACATCCTGGCCGGTGACTCCGCGCCAGTTCCAAAAAGCGGGAACGTGCGTCCCCCCTTCGTAGACCGTTCCTTTCCCGGTCCGGAATCCGGCGTTAAACAGTCGTACCGGCTCGCCGCCGAGCGTCCCCCTCAGCCGCCCCTGGCCGTTGTCGGTCATAAAGACCAGCAGCGTATTGTCCAGCAAATTCCATTCGGTCAATTTGCTGACCAGTTCCCCGACGTTCCAGTCCAGGTTTTCCAGCATGCCGTACCGGCCCGCCGTATCGCGGTCATAGCCAAGATCCAGAAACCGCTGTTTGGTTTCGTCGGGTGCCAGAAACGGATCATGGGGAGCGTTGGTCGTGATCATTGCAAAAAACGGCTCGTCCGTTTGCCGCTGGCGATTGATCCACAACCCGGCCGCGCGAAAAAACACGTCGGTGCAATAACCACCGGTTTGAACGATGGTGTCGTTGTGCAGCGCGACGATGTCGAAATAGCGGTTCTTGCGGTTGGGCGGAAAATCGCCACAGCTGCATTTGTATGACTGGCCAATCCCGCCGGCACCGTGGATAAAGACTTCGTCGAATCCGCGGTTGTAGGGTTGGTAGGCGTCTTCGTCACCCAGGTGCCACTTGCCAAAAATGCCGGTTGCATATCCCGCCTGTTGCAGCAACTGGGGAAACGTCGTTGTCTCCAGCGCCAGCCGCTCCCGTTCGTTCAGCGTATGGGTCACGCCGCTGCGGAATTCATGACGCCCACCCAAAATCGCCGCGCGCGTGGGAGAGCAGGTCGGGCAAACCTGAAAATCGGTGAAGCGGGTTCCGCTGGCATACAGTTTGTCCAGATGGGGAGTCTTCAGCACCTGGTTCCCCATGCAGGACAGGTCCCCCATCCCCTGGTCGTCAGTCATCACCAGGATGATGTTTGGTCGTTTACCGGCCAAACCGTCACCAAAAGCGGGCGAACAACGACAACCGGAAAGCCCGATTATCAAAATCACAAAATGAACTAACGTGCGCACGCCCATCAATGTTGTCCTGGGTGATGACCGGGTGGTTAAAAAAATATAGCGGAATGGCGCAAGCCATCCGGTACCAGCATTTGACCACACGTGACCGGGCAGCTTGCGCTACTCCGCTACCTCAAGCAAGGTAGTGGACGAGGCTACGAGTCCTTTCTGCTCGATCAAGGGCTGGGACTCGTTGCCTCGTCCACTAGACCAACCCAAATTCCTGGTTGCGACGGAGGACTAGGCTGTTCAGGCCATACATTATCAGTTCCCGTGCTTGCGATTCCAGCCGGATTGGCTGACAAAACCTTGCCAAAAACCTTCGGCTTTCATACCAGAAATACCGGAATTGCTTTGCCTTTGCGGCGCCCCCCCGGTATGCTGACGCTATTCGCGGTTGATGGGTTTACCCGGACTCCCAACAAGCCACGAAACAGGCCTTCGATTCCGGCTGGCGGTATTGTCAGCCCGGTTGATCGCCAAGGCGTCGATTTCCGAATCCGTCGTTTTGTTCGTGGCATCACTCCCATGGCGAGAGTCGTCTTCTTCCTGATCGGGTTACTCCTGAGCGTAACAGCGATTCTGAAGCTGTGGATGCTTTTTACGGATCCGTTTGCGGATATTCACTCAGGTTTTTCGTTGTCAATTTTATGGTTCGGGCTGTTCCTGGAAATCGCCGTTGTACGACTCCTTTTCTCAAATGCGGGAGTGTCAATAAAAGGCGCTGTCTTGATCACAGTTTTCGTGGCGTATCTGCTGGTTTCAGATGGGTTATCGGACACGAAACATGTGGATGTGCAGGAAACTTAAGTATTCATCCCGCAATAACAACCCTTGTTAATTCCGGCATGGTAATTGCAGTTGCTTTGGTTTTGAAATCGGGTGCGGGTAACCTTGGTTTCCGAAAAACACTCGAAGCCGAGCTTTCGAAAATCTCTGTGTCTTCATTTGGCATCTTGCTAGGCGGATTAACGGCAGGTGCCTTATTGTCATTTTCACAGTCAACGTTCGCCAGCACAATTATGAATAATGTTCTCTGGCAGGGTAGCGTCAATGTCCGCGTAAAAATAATGGAACAGCCATTGGTTGGAGTCGAGTCCAATGCAATTGTGACTCTCGAAAACAATTCGGATCGAGCGATCAATGTTGTGGGTGGCGGGAAGTCGTGCAGTTGCATGACTCTCAATCTCCATCAGCGATCGATTCCGCCAAATGGGAGCTTGGTGCTCAATGTAGCATTTATCCAGAAGAAACCGGGGGCTTTTCATCATCGCGTTGTTTACTACTTGGATTCTCCGCGACAGCATCGTGCCATCGCGAACATCATATCGTTTTCTAAGGACCCATTGTAATGAGGTCATTTTTCGGCCCTGTCGTTTACGGCTTTGTGTTGACTAGTTTTTTGGGAACCATAATGATAGGCTTGCCATCGCTTTGCTCTGGCATTGACGATCCTATACCCGTAAACTGTGCTCTTTGTGATGTCTTAACTCCCTCATGCAGTTCCCGACTTCTGCCCAACTGTGGCCATTACGCGATATGCCAAACGGGGGGAGCGGGTTGTACGGACTGTATTTGCGGCGACCCGGATACCGGAGGCACCGCATGTCAATGCATATACTTCAATCCCCTCTAGGATCAAATTCCATGGAATTGGCTCCTGCGTATGGCGCGCAGTAACCAGTCTCATTACAACTACCTAAAACGAACGCGAACTGGTCGTTGATCGCCAATTTGAAGATACCGACTTTGGCAGGAATTGCCTTTTGCCACAAATTCAACGTTGATCTGTTGCGTTGTGATCGGTGATTCCATAATTGGTGCGGTTGGTTTGGGACTAGAGGCTCTTTGCTATTGAACTGAATGATTGGTGCTATTGAACTGAATGATTGGTGATTGAAAAATAACCATATTGGCCGATTTATGGAACAACTCAGGCCAAAATGTTTGTGTTCCGGGCTTGGACAATTTGGAGGATTTCTGCTAGGCAAATTACGCTGGGGTAAATGCGTAATTTGGAAAATTCACTTCAGCGCTGCTGGGCGGATGTAGATGAGCTTAATACTTTGCGCAGGTTTTGCGACAAGGTGTCTACATGCCGATTGGCGGCACTACGATTACGCCTAAGTGCTCAATAGCCCATCGGAAAATGAGGCTTCCAAACGAATGATGGCAGCAAATTATTGTGCAAAACGACCCTGTTTTAGCCGGTGTTGCAGAGTTCATTACTGGTTTTTTTAGGAGTTACGTCTGCTTTGTGCACCCGTTTTCAACACATTATTGTAAATTCCGAATTAATCCTGATCCCAATTTTAGTTGCGAATTTATGTTTGAAACCACTTTGAAGTTTGCGACCTGCATTTCCTTATTGCTCACACCAATATCAAAATCGTGTTGCGGTGGGTTTCAAAAAGCACTTACTCTAGATGGTGAGCATGAAACCTATCAAAGATTCTATAATGAAGCACTGCCCCAATGGGAACGCTCCTTAAAGAGTGGGGAAAAAATTGAGTTTTCCGTTCGAACCCATTGGCATAATGTTGGTACAGCTAATCCGGGAGGAGAGGCAGTCGTCAGGTTTAAGCGGCTTAAAAACTTGCGTTTGGTCGAGATTGAAACTGGCTCCGGCGTGTTTCGGGTGATTGGCACAAACGACCAGTATTCATTCAAGCTGGTAAAAACAAATGCTTCGTGGGAGTTGGAGGCGGTGGGCCATCCATGGAAATCACCAAGCCTGGTGTTAGCCAACGCTGAAATCGGCATCGATCCGATTTTGCGCGAGTACCAAAATGTGAATTTTTGTGGCGAATGGATGCAGTATTCGTGTGGTCCAAACATACCATTCGCGGTGATTCCATGGCGTAATACGGAACTTGTTAAGCTGCTCTCTGCCGAATACATTGCAGGCGATCGCGGCAAAAAATTAATCAGATTTGAGTTCCAGGCGGATTTTCCAAATGCGATGCAGGTTACTGATGGTCGAACGTTTAACTTGCAGTCGTTGAAACGTATAATACTGGTCCTTGACCCAGACAACGGCTGGGCTCCAACAAGAACTGAGGTTGATTGGAATTCAGGCGAACAGATGGCAAAACTGGTTCAGGAAATTACGTACGGTGAGAATAATTCGTGGATTTTTGAAAAAACGGAGACGATTAATTTTGCGGGTACTAATATATCGAGAACGTATATCGTAACTGATGCCAAACTAAGCGAAAACGTTCCCGAGAATTCGGAGTTTTTCCTTCCCCATTATGGATTGCCCGACATTAGTGTTGAAACTGGTTATTCCAGAATTGTCGTGTGGGTTTTTGTTGTTGGACTTTTCGGACTTGGTTTGTTTTTTGTCCGAAGGTGGCGATATGCCTGAAATAAAGGAGAATTGGGCAGGTCCCGTGGCGAGAAGGTGGGCGTTCACCCTCGTCGAATTTCTTGTCGTAATTGCCATAATTGGAATTCTGGTGGGGACTTTGCTTCCTGCTGTCCAGATGATTCGCGAAGGGGCTCGGCGAACAGAATGCGTGAACAATGTTCGGCAACTGGCGCTGGGGGTGATGAATTACGAATCGGCGCGGGGGCATTTTCCACCGGGGATTACCGGGGCGACGGCCAGGCCGCATCGGTCGCAAAGCTGGTTGCAGCCGCTGTTGCCCTATGTCGAACAGTTGACTGTGTATGACCAGGCCGTGGCAGACTATCAGTCGAGCCCTTCTCCCTTTTCCGGGCACCTGGGGATGCGAACGGTGATCCCAACGTTCCAGTGTCCAAGCGAACTGGATGCAGGCGAAGTTCACTGGACGCATCAGTACAGACTCGTTGCTTCGACCAGCTACCTGGGGGTGAACGGGACCGACTGGGAGAAACTGGATGGCGTCTTCTATCGCGATTCGAAAACCCGGTTTGCATCACCCCGGCGGAGCGGTCTTTGCCATGGCCGACGGCAGTGTGCATTTTTTCGCTTACGCTGCCAACGACGTCATGCCGAAACTGGCAACACGGGACGCGGGAGAAGTGGTGACGGTGCCGGAGTAGAGAAGATCGATTGTCCGCAATCGATCGTTTTACAAACCGGCGGCGCAAGCAAGTGGGTTGTTCACGGGTGCGGGGTCGGGAGACCCTCGCACAGCGCTCTGGCGGCGCAAACAAGAGGATCATAGATGTGTGCGGGGTCGGGAGACCCTCGCCCAGCGCGAGAGCACACTTTCATAAACATGCATATCGGGCCGATATTGGCAGCCCGTCATTCACCTGCCTAACTGCCAGCCTATCGCTAGCCTGTCGCTAGCCTGTTCAGGTCATACATTATGAGTTCCCGCGCCTGCGATTCCAGCCGGATTGGCTGACAAAACCTTGCCAAAAACCTTCGGCTTTCATACCAAAAATGCCGGAATTGCTTTGACTTTCCTGCGCCCCCCCGGGTATGCTGACGCTATTCGCGGTTGGTGGGTTTACCCGGACTCCCAACAAGCCACGATACAGGTGATCGATTCCGGCTGGAGTTTTTGCCAGTCGGGATGTTCGCCAGGCGTCGATTTCCGAATCCGTCGTTTTGTTCGTGGCGTCTCTTCCATGGCGAGAGTCGTATTCTTTCTGATCGGGTGCCTGCTGTGCGTCACAGCCTTTCTCAAGCTGTGGATGCTGATGACCGATCCGTTCGCGGATATTTCGGCCCAGATGCCACGTACCCTGCTCTGGACTGCCTTTTTCATTGAACTGTTCGCCGTAATCCTTCTGTTTTCGCGATACGATTTTGAGTTGAAATGGGCTGCGATCTTTTTGATTTTTGCAGGCTTTTGGGTGTTTTCGCTTACTCGCTGGGTGATGGGGTACACTTCCTGTGGTTGTTCCGGAGGAATCCTGTTGCCACCGTGGGTTTCCCTGATTGTCAACACCGCAATGATCGGATTGCTGATTCTTGTCCGACCGAAGGCCCCGGTATTGGTCGCAACTTTTTCGCGATGGAGCAGCGAATTCAACACCGTTCAAAACCGTGGACGTGCATTGGCGTTCGTTGTTGCCATTTTGCTTTTGGCTATGGCCCAAACGGAAACCGGGTTAGGGTTTTTTGGACTCGCTCCCGGTGTTACAGGAAGAGTTGCCGACCTTCCGAAAAAGCTAGACATTGGCAAAGCGGTCGAGATTCACGCGACTTTGAAAAGCCGGATTGATCAACCGGTTTCCATTCTCGGCTTTTCCAGGTCATGCACCTGCATTGCAGATTCGCTGAATGTGCCGCGATCCATCCCGCCAATGGGTCAGGTCGAGTTCAGCATCAGGGTCACGCCGCACCAAACCGGTCGATTCAGGCAGCGTGTGATTTGTTACGTAAATGTTCCGGGGCAGAATTCAGTGCCCCTGGATTTGGATAGTTTCGTTCGTTAACTTTTTTGGAGAAGTACCATGACAAGTACGTTTGGAAAAGGTTTTTTTCAGGCCGCCGCAATCCTTTCTTTAATGATTTCTGCGGTCTTTTGTGCAACGGGTTTCTGTGAAGACCCGGAACCAGCAGTTATCTGTGACTTGGCAGTATGTGTAGTAGGCTGTAGCGGCTCTGCGCCAGCCTGTGCCGTGGTCTGTCTAAAAACACCTGCCAATAAATGCAGCGGTTGCATTGGTTGTTTCAACATTTTCGGGATTTGTAATTGCAACCCGTAAATGTCCCTGCCAGGGCTAACGGAAACGCAGGGTAGACTGGTCGGCTTTGGCAGAATAGCACTTCGGGTATTTGAAGCCTGTTTTTCCGATGGCTTTGAGTGCCTTGGAGGTTGTTTTACAGGCAAAACTGTCTTCTCGGCCGGTTTCGGGTGCCTGCACTCGCCAATCTCGGTCAAAACTTGGTAAAACGCCTGAAGAATCGTCGAAAAGTATGCGTCAGCCCAAGTTCTTGCCCGCATTTCCGTAAATTAGGTCAACCAGGTGTCAGTTTGGTTGAATGAAGCAACTGGCGGTCGGCATTGTCAGGTCCTGAACACGAGGTCCTGTGCGCGGCATTTTATTTGGCATATTTTACCCAGAATTAGCTCTGCGTCGTCAGTTGCACGACTTGATTTCCAACGTAATTAACAATTGATTTTGCCTTTATTTGAATTGAAATTTAATGAATCGGGTACCCGTGTTTTTTTTAGTTTGGCCCCTGATGATAAACTTCGGTTTTTGTCAGGCCCCATCGGAATACGACAACAGCATCCCGATTCCCAAGGCCCGCGAAATGCTAAACGCGGCAAGAGTCCAATGGGTTTTAGCCGAACAAAAGTCGATTTATGTTCAGGGAACAATTAGGCATCAGTCAGCGGGGATCGTTGGCGGGATTTCAACCGTGAACAATGAAGGAGTAGCCGACTGGAAGCACAACAAAACCGGCGGGGTTTACAAAACCCGAACAACAATACCAAAGGAAAAAAGCGAAGTACTTGTCTATAACTCCTTGTATTTTGCAATGCTGGAATCGCCAGGAGGAAGTAATCGATGGGATTTGATATTTCTCGATTGGATCAAAAAAGGGCAAGATCCTCCAGTAAGTCATTCACGTTGGAACTTAACCAAATCCATCCCAGACTTCGCAAGACCATACGTGTATACCACTGGTGCTGGAAATCTTATCGAATTGGTTGAGCATTCGGATTTCGAAATAAAGGCGGCAAAATTGGAAAACGGCGTATTAAGCATTGATTTTGAATCGTATTTTGAGCACCCCAGTAATAAGGGTGGCGTATATGATATCCTTGGGGGCCGCATCGAACTAAACGAATCATTGAAATGGTTTCCACAGAAGGTTGAGATTAACTTGGGATCCAGCGATCGGGTTATTTACAGTAAAACAATCATGACCCTGAAATACCGCGATATGGCAAGTGATGATACGTACGAAATGCCCCTGCTAGAACGGAAAACGGTTAGCTGGAAAGGCGTGAAACAGACTCCCGGATCGACGTCCCCGCCCGATTATGCGGTAATCCAGCACACAGATATGGACCTGATCGTCGTTGACAAATTGCCGGCGGACAAGGAATTCCGATTATCCGCTTTCGGATTGCCCGAACCGGTTCGTCCACAGTCGATGTCGGTAACCTGGTGGAAATGGGGTGGGGGCATGTTGGTCGCCGGAATACTTTTTGCACTGATCGCGGTGAAGCTGGGGCGGAAGAAGTGATCAGCATGCCGGCAAGTCACTGTTTTTTGTCCAAAGGCAAATCGAAAATGAGGCCTTCCATCTCAAGCAATTTCGCAGTTCAATATCGGAACGCCTTTACACTCGTGGAACTGTTGGTAGTCGTCGCGATCATTGGGATACTGGTTGGGATTCTGCTGCCTGCCGTCCAGATGATTCGCGAAGGTGCGCGGCGGACGGAATGCATGAACAATGTTCGTCAGTTGGCGCTGGGGGTGATGAACTACGAGTCGGCGCGGGGACATTTGCCGCCGGGGATTACCGGGGCCACGGCCCGGCCGCATCGGTCGCAAAGCTGGCTGCAGCCGCTGTTGCCCTATGTCGAACAGTTGGCTGTGTATGACCAGGCCGTGGCAGACTATCAGTCGAGCCCTTCTCCCTTTTCCGGGCATCTGGGGATGCGAACGGTGATCCA
>Ga0163150_10009448_pt1 | contig 10788 bp, 6 predicted proteins | sample OliLakLV19P2IB_FD_148628 | JGI IMG/M metagenome (GOLD analysis project Ga0163150, IMG submission 148628) | Freshwater microbial mat bacterial communities from Lake Vanda, McMurdo Dry Valleys, Antarctica - Oligotrophic Lake LV.19.P2.IB | ecosystem: Environmental > Aquatic > Freshwater > Lake >...
CAACCGCAACATATGCCATTTGTGGCAACTTGAAACGATCAAAAAATTTTGTGTTTCGAGTACTTTGGAAGCGAAGTCCTAATCTTGAAGTCGTGCGAGGGATTCTGGAGAGCATTTTTGATAATGTTAACAATAATTGATGTTCCTGGCGTAATAAATTTCAATTTTTTGTTAATCGCGCAATGTAATAAATTGTTAGATATTCCGATAATGGGGAACGGATTTTTATTGAATGATTTGGACTAGAACATGTTTCGTAATAACATTTAATGATGATTGGATGTTATTAGCGCATGTTAACAATATCTAATAACAACACGATAGTTATTGGATGCGACTCTTTTCTGCTTCTTCTACATTTTAGTTACAAATTTTTTTAATATTATAGATTGATAGCCGCGTGTGGGACAATATCTAATAACAACACGATGGTTATTGGATGCAACTCTTTTCTGCTTCGTCTACATTTAGTTACAAAATTTTTGAATATTAGAGTGATTTGCAGTCGGGAGTCACCGTATCATAAAATAACACAGGTTCAAAAATTTAAGAAGCAAATGTATACATATATACATATAAGATGTCAAGAAATGTATCAGATGCAAAGAAGAAAAATGTGGCAGGGAAACAATACTTTAAGTGCGCAAATGAGCCAGGAAAAAAATTAAGAGGATTAGATGGTTATAAATGTCCACTATGGCAGATACCAGGAAGAAATCAAGGTTGTTTTGATGAATCAGGATATGAAATAGATCATATTGTAGAATATTGTGTGTCAAAAGATGATAGTGTAAAAAACTTGCATGCGCTGTGTAAGATGTGTCACTTAGTGAAGACAAAGAGATTTGCAATGAGCGATAGATCAGAATCAAGCGAAAAGACTGACGATTCAGAGGAAGATGAAATGCCGGTCAAGAAAACTTTTAAGAACAAAAAATCAATTAAAAAAAATACGAGCACAACGGGTCCTATCAAGAAAATTCTAATCAAAAAAATTTCGAGTGGAATAATAATTTCAGGTTTCGATTGTGGATGTGGACGTGAATCGGAATGCGATTGTGAACTGGACGATGATGACAGTATTATTTCTAATAAAAAGTATTTTAGAGAGGTATACAAAAAATATTGTAACAACAATCGAGAATATCAGCGCATATATAAAAAGATAACAAAGTTTCTAGAAGGAAAAAATATACCATATTTTAATAAATTTATAAACGCATGGATCAGAGATTTAGATGAATTTGAACAAATAATTAGTATGAATTTCTCGCAAAAAATGGTATTATTAAATTCAGATTATTTTAAAAAAGAATTTACAACGGACGAACATCTTGCAGCAGAAGCAGCAACAAGAGATGTAATATGTGACATAATGTGCATATATGATAACAAACTGTGTAGAGAACTAAAAAAAAAATTAAATAATCATGAACGGCCATTAAATGATGAATTTCTAGAACTACATTTTGATGATACTGATGTCTACGCTGATGTTTAATAAAAATGTTTGATAAAACATTATTATTAATTAACCCGCGACTCATCATTTATAAAACACAAAAAAAATTGATTTTTTCTATCACTAAAAAAATAACAATACCCATATCAGTATAATATGGCAAATAAAACGACTACAGTAATTTTTTCAGCAATAGATAATAATGATCATAATACCATAAAATATTTGCTATCGAGTCCAGATATCAATTCATTCAATGAAAAATCATATACACCATTAATGTATGCAGCATATTATGGAAAATTAGAAATATTAGAAATATTAATAAAATCAGAGACGGTTAATCTAAATTTAACATCGAAACTGAATGAAACTGCATTGATTCTCGCAATAAAAGCGATGAGTCGGTTATTTAGTAAAGCAAATACTTACTTTTTGATGGCAAAGTCACTTATATTGGCAGGGACAAATGTAAATGTGCAAGACATTTATGGAGATTCGGCGCTGATAATAGCATCGACGAATAATAATTATAATATTGTTGAATTGTTGATAAGTCGCTGCAAAAATTTGATTTTAGAAAGGAAAGCGTTGGTGAATGCATATTATTATGGAAACGTAGAAGTCGTAAAATTATTGTTAAATGCAAACATTTTTGTGGATTCGGTAGATAAATATGATACATCATATTTAGTATCCAGAAAGACGCGCGATGAATTAGTCCAGTTAATATCTTTGGCAATGTTCAAACAGAATAGTGTACAAATATTGATAGAGTCAAAAAATGATCTGCATGATTTGTGGTTAAGCAATAAAAAAATAACGAAAATTTCAAATTTGATATTGCGATCGGTTAACTTACAACGATTATTTTTAGAGAATAATGAGATAACAGAAATACCTGAATCGATAGGACAACTAATAAATTTGCAAGGATTATGGTTAAATAACAATCAGATAACAAAAATACCTGAATCAATAGGAAAACTTATGACCTTACGGGTCTTGGATTTGACATGCAACAAAATAATAAATTTGCCCGATTCGCTAGGACAATTATGTGATTTGCAAAGTTTATGGTTGGGAAACAATCAAATAGCAAAAATACATGGATCAATTGGACAGCTTATCAATTTGAAAAATTTGTCGTTGCATAACAATCAAATTACAGAATTACCAAAGTCATTATGGCTGCTTGATAAATTGCAGTCGCTAGAACTAAGTCAAAACAAAATAATTGATATATCTGAGTCAATCGGACTGCTTAGTAATTTGCAATCATTGGGGTTAGGGGACAATCAAATAATGTATATACCATATCTGATTGGGCAACTTGTGAACTTACAACAATTGGGATTGCAAAATAATAAAATAATGAAACTACCCGAATCAATCGGACAACTTATTAATTTACAAAGATTATGGTTGTGTAATAACCAAATAACGGAGATACCTAAATCGATAGAAAAGTTAAGTAATTTACAAGAATTGGGATTAAATGGAATTCAAACGGTATATATTCCGGGGTCGATCAGATATCTGATCAATTTGAAGAAAATATGGTTGGGGTATAATCAGATAACATACATGCCAGAGTTAATCGGTCAGTTTGATAGTTTGCAAGAATTATGGCTAAATGACAATAAAATAAAATATATACCAGAATCCATCGGGGGACTTATCAATTTACAATTATTGGGTTTGTGCAATAATCAAATAACAAGGATCCCTGATTCAATAGGACAGCTCACTACTTTGCAAAGATTGTGGTTAGGCAACAACAAGATTGTAAAAATTCCAGAATCTATAGGAAGACTCATAAGTTTGCAATGGTTGGAATTAGGATATAATAAAATGGTAAAAATTCCGGGATCAATCGGACAACTTCATAATTTGCAAACATTATTGTTGCATCATAACAAAATAACGGAAACTCCTGAATCCATTGGACAGCTTATGAAGTTGCAAGTGTTGGTATTGAGTCATAATCAATTGACGGAAATTTCAGAATCAATCGGAAGACTTCATAATTTGGAAAAATTGTTATCAAGTAATAACCGAATAACGTACATATCAGAGTCAATTGGACAACTTAATAATTTACAAGGATTATGGTTGAATGAAAATCAATTGATCGATTTACCAAAATCAATCGGAAGGTTGACTAAATTACAACAATTAAGGGCGAGTGATAATCTGATAACAAAGATACATGAATCAATAGGGGATCTTATCAGTCTGCAATGTTTAGGATTAAGTTCAAATATAATAACAAAAATACCAAATTCGATTGGGCAACTCAGTAATTTACGACAACTCGTGATGAATGCCAATCAAATATTAAACATACCGGATTCGATAGGACAACTTCACAATTTACAACTATTGTCTTTGAGTAACAACCAAATAACACATATTCCAAAATCGATTGGACAACTTAATAGTTTGCGGGAATTGCTGTTAGATGATAATTTGATAATATATATTCCGGATTCGATTGGAAAACTCACTAATTTGCGAGAATTAGCGTTACGCGACAATCAAATAATATATATTCCGGATTCAATTGGACAGCTTACTAATTTACGGGAATTATGGTTATGTGTTAACCAAATAACGAAAATACCTGAGTCGATAGGGGGACTTATCAACTTAGAACAGTTTGGTTTGAATGTTAATAAAATAATGATGGTTTCTGAATCAATCGGACAACTCGTTAATCTAAAGGAGTTAGGACTAGGTCACAATGAAATAACATTAATTCCCGAATCTATTAAGCAACTTAGTAACTTGCGATTGTTGGAATTAAAAGGCAACAAAATAATGAACATACCTGACTCAATTAGAAAACTTGTAAATTTGCAAATCATTTTTGATGGAACAATCGAAAATGTGCGCCAAATACGTGAACGTAATAATGCATATTTGTATGATCAAATCGATAATATTTTTGATAAATCACCACAAATTAAAGATCTAGTAACAGAAGAATTAGTTGCTTTATCTACTCTAAATCTTAAAGAATGTGCTGTCTGTTTTGAAAACATAGATGTGAAATATGTGATTGTACCATGCGGCCACACATCGACATGCTTAGGATGTTTAGCTAATTTAAAAACTTGTCCGATTTGTAAGACTGATGTTGAAAAATATGTGAAGGTATACGATTAATTGATAATCAAAAATTTTGATTATCAATATTTGAGTGTGATGATTGTGGGAGGACGTTTGATGCTGGATATTGCAAAGTAGAATAGTCCTAACAAAAAAATTTTTTTTGCTGAGGTATGGATGGGCGATATGGCTGGGAAAAAAGGTGACAATTCTGATTTGTTGGATGAAATGGAGAGAAGATCGTTGATAAGTGAAATATTTAGTTATCGATAATGGGAAAGATGCGCGAATATTTCAATAAAACATCTTGGTGTATTTTTATGCGAACGACTATTAATATAAAATATAACAGGTTTAATATATTAAAATGGAAAAAAAAGGAGAATGCAGAGACAAAAAAGGTGAACTAAAAGAAAAGTATGTGTTTGATAAAGAAAACAAAATAATAGCAGCTTGGGATTTGGAACCAGAAACGGCGAAATCGGGAAAATACACATGCATATTTTGTAAAAACAAAATGTTATTTATTGGTCCCTATACTAGAAAAGGAGGAGTATTAATTAGACAATTTTTTAAACACAAAGGAGAAACCTGTTTGAACAATGACACTCCAGCTACAAGAAAGCAATACAGAGAAAACAAGTTATCAGATTTTCATAGAGTGTGGCAAAATTTATTCCCGATCGAAAACAAAGAAATTCGCACGATAATAGACGGAAAATATTTGATAGGAGATATTGTTATCGATAGTACTGAACTATTTAATCTAAAAAATGAAGATGATCGGGATATATTAGACAAATCATGCAAAACATTAACAATTGAGATACAACACTCGCCGATTGATAATGACAAATTGTTGGATAGAGATGCTACTTATCGCAGCGATGATAAAAATTTAATGTGGATATTCGACACAAAAGACAAAATGACGGTAGAAAAGATAGTATTATTCAATGGTTATTTTTATAGAATAAAGTTAAAGGGAAAACATTATTTTACAGAGATGTTGGGTTGGAATAGAAAAGTAAACATATTGTTGGATAATGGCAGCAAATGGATTTATCAAGTAACAGGAACAACAATATTGGATGTCGAATATGTGAGAGCGAACAGAATATTAAGAAAGAATTTATTGAAACAGTTCGCAAACATACTGGCGCCATCAAAACTGGGAACATGGGAAGGCAACGATGATGAAACATTATGTGCTGTTTATGATTACGAAGAAGAAGAAATAAATGAACAAATAAGTTATATATTTTATTTGATGGAAAAGATTCCGCGAAAGTATTTTAACGTTATATATTTATGTAACATGTTATCGAAAATATCAAATAAATCAGAGTTTGTATGTCGTTGTTTGATACGATGGGTAAAAAAGTTTGATTATAGCGAGGATCGTTACTATTATGATGATCCATTGATAGATCAATACAGTAGAATATATCCATTAGATAAAAGTAGAAGCAAGGCTAAAATAGATTATTCAGAAAAATATATAAAACGGCTATTTATGGATTCACATATGGTGGATGATTGTTTTGATATGATGGTATATTTAGTAGACAAATATCAAGATGTAAATCCGCGGATTACATCCAAAATGGCGAATGATGAAACAGTAAGTTATGATGACAATTTACGGATGAAGTGCGATTTTATTCGAAAAAGAAATGAGCTATTGGGAATAATATCATTGGTTAATTTTGGAGATATTTTTTGCATATTATGTGGCAACAGTGGCCATATTTGTATCGGTAAGTATTATTACAGGATATGTTCTGATTGTTATTATGATATTGATTCAGTTAAATTTTATGAAAAACATGTTGATTGTCTTAAGACTCTAAACGATGTGAACTTAAAGAAATTTGTAAGTCATCTTAAAAGAAAATTTTGCCAAGAATGGAAACAAATGTTCCCATCACATTGCATTGATACATATATGGATCACAATAATGAAATTGTTTTAGCAGATATTTTCACAAAAAATACTGGAAAGGATCAGAACGGTACAATTGTCACAATGCAAAACACGGAACTATACAGCCATCAGAAGCTAATAAATTTATCTCAGGAACGACATCAAGATTTGATATGGTTACTCGAACTAAATTATGGGCACTCCAAAGAAAAAATAATACTATTTGACGGCGATCATTATCAAATTAAATTTGAATCGGAACAACATTTTAGAGGAAATGTTATTTTCGATGATGGTGGAGAGTATTTATATCAAACAATTGTCGATATTAACATGAAAAGTAAGACAATATTCAGCGTTGCGCAAATCAAACGGAATGATTTGTTGAAAACATTGAACTGCAAGATACATTGGAAATCAATGTTAGAGGATCACAAATACATCACATATGATTATGAAGTAAGTAATGACGATAAGGTACGATATATATTTTATGTAATTGAGACGTTACCTTTTCCTTTTTTTGGAGTGGCATACATTTGCGCACTGTTGGCAAAATTATCGAATGAATGTGAAAAAGTGAAGGCATTATTAAAATTGTGGGTCGTTAAAAACGTCGCAAACAGAATGTATTGTATCCGAACAAATGTTGATTGTGCACGCTGTGATTATCAATATGCAATAACAACAAACTTTTTAAAACATCACAATGATCATATCAGTTACATAAAATGTCAAAATTGTCTTCCAAACCAATACACTGACAAATCGATAGACAGGATATTTAAAACAAATGACGATCATGATGATTTTAATGTTTTTATGCATATTATCTCGAAGTACAAGGGTATGTATCCTTTAGATTTCAAGTTGAAAATACCTATCGAATATCAGAAAAGTAAATATAGTTATGAAAATATTGACATGGAAATAGAATTTGCTCAAAAGTGTAAAAATTTTGTAAATTGTGTGATATGTGGTAACGGAACATTAATCAAAATTTGCAGGGTCACATACGGAATTTGCGCAAAATGTTTTAACAGAGACAAGATAAACGAATACTATAAGCAAAAATTTGAATGTAATAAATGTCGTCAGATGCTATGTGTTCGAACCCATGACAACATCGGTCAAACAAATGTTATGTGTGAAAAATGTGGCAATGCTGTTAAAATGTTATCTATCCGTAATAGTCGACAAATTTTGGATGACTCGTCTGATTCTGAAGATGCAATTACAAACTATCCAAAATCGAGACCGCAACATCGTCATGGCAAATTGCCTCAACCAAATTTTAGGAACACATATTCAAACAAATACGATTCAGAATACAGAAATGAAAGGATAAACGGGTACGTTCAACAGACATTTTTTGTTAGAGACCGGTATGGAATAATACGTGAAACAAATACTAATCCGGGTACCCAAATATTTCGATAAAATCAAACATGTTACAGGTGAACAATGTATGATTATCGTAACGGATCATAGCCTAAATTATGTCAAATGATGGATAACATATATGATGATTATGGTAAAGGATTAAAATGATACTAAACATATTTTGAAAATTAAAGAGTTTGATTTTCAAAGTGCACATGTCGTACATCACGTACATATGGCTACATATATTGATAAACAAAAATTTTGCTTATCAATACTATTTAGAACAATTATCGAAATATTGGTATTTATTACTCAAACATGTAACTTTCCTATCAGACTCCGGACACATACATTCATATCCTCCATTATGGTACAAACGGAAAACACACACAGGATTAAATTTATAAACAGGAACAGAAGGATATGCCGCCGTATAATTACAACAATCAGCGATACAATAACAAGAAGGTGCACTATATTTGAGGGCAACAGCCTTGCAATGTTTCTGAGTGTACGAGATAGAAAAAGGTTTTTCAGTTGCGCAGATGGAGATTAATAGTAGGAGGATGATCATTTGCTGATTAGTTTGTTATATGTAGATGGTCTTGTGATTGAAAATTCAATTTTTGTGGGACAGATTTGGCTTAATCACATAACGTAATTTCTCGTGATAGCACGTTTCGTCATTTCTTTTTCTATTTCGAGTTTTAATTTTAACTTTTTTATTCGGTTCGCATGATTGGCAAATCTTACGTCGATCATTTTGACACATTCATATTCAAAATCGAGATCTCGATCCGTATTAAATTCTTCAGCTAATTATCGAGATTTTGTTTGTAAAATCATAAATTCAGTATTTATTTTTTGACGTTCAGCCTTATAATTTTGGAAATTCATTGTTTTAATATGGCGGCAATCTAAACAAAGTCCCATGTTTTCGATAATGTGATCTAAATCATAATTATCCATAAATCCGTTTGACAATTTCCATCTTGGACATTCATAATCACCAATAAAACTTAAATTACTATTAGGACTATTGCCACATTTTCGTTTTTGTCGTGCAATTACTTGTTTGGATTTTTTTGACATGTTATATATTGAATTAGCAGACCGTATTTATATCAAATTCGTTAATAGTGTGTGTGATCAATCTATTCTAAATATGCCCAGTGATTGGGTGTATCAATTTATCCACAAAATAAACATGATCGTGCAAATATGTACGTTAATAATTTGATAATTAAAATTTTTAATTATCAAATAAAATGAAATTTTGATTCATCTTCGTCAGATTGAAACTTTTTGCCTATTTTTTTGTATCCATGATATCTGACTTTGGGTGACATTCCAATATGATCATCTGGATTCACTTTTACCTTTTTATTCTTTTCATTGATCTCATGTAATTCCTCCTTAGTTCGCTTCTTAGGCAAGCCGTCGCACATTTCGTTAAATTTATTTAGTTCATCGCCATCAGATGAAATATTTTGTTCGTATTGATGGACATGATTGTATTGATTCATGAGAAGATAGATGCGATCGAAAAATTTACTAAAAAACTTATTATATTTTTTAGAGCCAACGATTTTATCAACAAGATGATCACGGATAGTTTCGATATCATTATCAAAACTAATACCAAAATCAGTAATTTTGTTGATCAGAGCAGCAACTTCATCCCAACTATCGAAAGTTTTAGACAAAGAATTCCAAATAGGATGGTCACGATTTTGAGGTATATTTTCATCAGAGTACTCGGGAGATCGCATATTTTTACCTTTGTTATGAATATGAAGTCGAACATCTTCATTATTTTTTTTGATTCCTCTGCTACATTTCATACCATAATATAAGTGCTTAATACCATAAATATGCGAACGGCGTCCTAAAAATATTCTAAATTTATTAAAAATATGGGATAATAGATCACCAATAACATCAATCATAGCTTGAATATTATCAAAATTACCAACATTCCAATTATCCCCATTATGTATGTCTATGTTTTTATTTTTGTAATTAGTGTAGCGGACATTATGGTATTCTTTCATTTCGGGATTAAGTTGGAAAGAATCAAGAAAAGCCTTAAATGGAGAACAGCCGACGGATATATTATGACAAAAAAGACAATATTGTCGGAATAATGTAAGGTCATCAATATTTGTATATAAATAATGATGGGGAACTATATTTTCCGGAGTAGGTACATAATTAATATTAAGGATCATACCATGATTTGTGATATTTGTAGTATTGTTATCACTATTAATTTTGACATGATTCATTTTGTTATTGTGAAGTTCTAAGTTTTTTTGATGTATGACCGCAGTTCTCTCGTGCTGTGTAAGTTTATCTTTTCGTGAGAATGTTGTGTTACACAATTTACATAAGTGTACATCATTTTTAGGAGTTTCAATAATTAAATCTTCTGAAGTTTCCGCACTTTTTTTTAAATTTGCGCAACCATAATCATTATCTTGATGGCGTACTAAATTAAATTTAGATGGAGTACTATAACCGCATTTAGCACACTTGTGTCTTGACATATTGATGTATCATAATATATTTGTACATAATTTTATATCGAAGTAGATGTTATTTGTTTAAGTGAGCAAAATGGGTAAGGTAAGCGAGCAAGTGGTGAGCAAGTAAAATATTAATAATAATGAACACATGATACGAAAATCATCAAAAAAATAGGCAAAAATGAAGGAATTAGGGATCAGTAGAATAAAATGGGGAAAAATGAACAGTACCGCAAAATCATCATAAAAAAGGGGGAAAATGGGGTCAGCGATAGGTGAGCAAAAAATGAACAGGTGAAAACAGTTGCTCACCTTGCTCCCCCCTCCCTCCCCCCCCCCTTGAGGGAAAAAAAATGGCCCTGGATTTTTGA